>Ga0265798_10001954_pt1 | contig 30944 bp, 18 predicted proteins | sample P3T30metagenome_FD_192430 | JGI IMG/M metagenome (GOLD analysis project Ga0265798, IMG submission 192430) | Plant litter microbial communities from East Loma Ridge, Irvine, California - P3 T30 | ecosystem: Environmental > Terrestrial > Plant litter > Unclassified | place: USA: California... | reverse complement strand
TGTCGTTCTGGCAGCTGTGGAACATGAGCTTCGGTTTCTTCGGCATCCAGTTCGGCTTCGCCCTGCAGAACGCCAACACCAGCCGCATCTTCGCCACCCTCGGCGCCGACCCCGAAAACCTGTCCTGGTACTGGCTGGCCGCTCCGGTCACGGGCCTCTTGGTGCAGCCGATCATCGGCTACCTGAGCGACAACACCTGGCACCCGAAATGGGGCCGCCGCCGTCCGTTCTTCTTCATCGGCGCCGTGCTGGCCGCCATTGCCCTGTTCCTGATGCCGAACTCCAGCGCGCTGTGGATGGCGGTGGCCGTGCTGTGGATGATGGACGCCGCGATCAACGTGTCGATGGAGCCGTTCCGCGCCTTCGTGGGCGACAAGCTCGATCCGTCGCAGCAGACCGCCGGCTACGCGATGCAGACCTTCTTCATCGGCTGCGGCGCGGTGATCGCATCGCTCTTGCCGACCATCTTCGAAAGCATGGGCGTGTCGAATTCGGCCGCCGGCGGCGTGATTCCCGAGACCGTGCGCTACTCGTTCTACGCCGGCGGCGCGATCTTCTTCCTGGCCGTGTGCTGGACCGTGTTCACCGCCGACGAACTGCCGCCGGCCGACATGGAAGCCTTCAACCGCGAGCGCCAGCAGTCGCGCGGCCTCGGCGTGGCGCTGAGCGAAATCATCGGCGGCTTCGGCAAGATGCCGAAGACCATGGTGCAGCTGGCCTTCGTCCAGTTCTTTACCTGGATCGGCCTGTTCGCGATGTGGATCTATACCGTCACCGCGGTGGCCGACAGCATCTACGGCACCCGCGACGCCCAGTCGGCCGCGTTCCAGGACGCCGGCAACTGGGTCGGCGTGCTGTTCGCGGTGTACGGCGGCGTGTCGGCGCTGGCCGCTTTCCTGCTGCCGGTGTTCGCGCGCTACACCAGCCGCAAGACCGTGCACGCGGTGTGCCTGGCGATCGGCGGCGTCAGCCTGGCCGGCATCTACCTGGTGAGCAGCAAGCAGGGCCTGATCCTGCCATTCATCGGCATCGGCCTGGCCTGGGCCTCGATCCTGACCATGCCGTACGCGATCCTGGCGGGTTCCCTGCCGGCCAAGCGCATGGGTTACTTCATGGGCCTGTTCAACTTCTTCGTGGTGATCCCGCAGATCGTCAGCGGCGCGCTGCTGGGCCTGGTCAACACCCACCTGTTCGGCGGCCATACCGTCTTCACGCTGGTGCTGGGCGGCGTGTGCATGCTGATCGCGGCGGTGCTGACGCTGCGCGTCACCGACAGGGCGGCGCCGGTGAAAGCTGCCATCTAAGCCGGTTCACGCCCGCGCGCCGTCATTTTCGCGGCTGTCGTATCGTAACGTTTTATCAACATACTCCGGCGCTGCCTGACGCAGCCTGGGGTATGGCAACGTTCACTGACAGGAGCACAGCATGACCATCCAGACCGTCGCGACCACGCCGTTCGCGGGACAGCGTCCCGGCACTTCGGGACTGCGCAAGAAGGTGCTTGAATTCCAGCAGCCAGGCTACCTGGAAAATTTCGTCGAATCGATCTTCCTGACCCTGGGCGCCGGCAAATGCCGTCACCTGGTGGTCGGCGGCGACGGCCGCTACTTCAACCGCGAAGCGATCCAGACCATCCTGCGCATGGCCGCCGCCCACGGCGTCGAGCGCGTGCTGGTGGGGCGCGGCGGCATCATGTCCACGCCGGCGGTGAGCTGCGTGATCCGCAAGCACGCCTGCTACGGCGGCATCGTGCTGTCGGCCAGCCATAATCCGGGCGGCATCGACGGCGACTTCGGCATCAAGTACAACACCGACAACGGCGGCCCGGCCCCTGAGAAAATCACCGACGCCATCTACGAGCACACCACGACGCTGAGCGAATACCACATCAGCGACGCCGCCCCGGTCGACCTCGACCAGCTGGGCACCACCCGCATCGAGAACATGACCATCGAGGTGATCGACCCGGTGCTCGATTACGCCGAGTTGATGCAACGCCTGTTCGACTTCGACGCCATCCGTCAGCTGTTCGCAAGCGGCTTTACCATGCGCTTCGACGCCATGCACGCCGTTTCCGGCCCCTACGCCAAGGCGGTGCTGGAAGGGATCCTGGGCGCCCCAAGCGGCACCGTCGTCAACGGCGAACCGCAGGAAGACTTCGGTGGCGGCCACCCGGACCCGAACCCGGTCAACGCGGCCGAGCTGATCGCCGCCATGTCCGGTCCCGACGCGCCGGACTTCGGCGCCGCCTCGGACGGCGACGGCGACCGCAACATGATCGTCGGCCGCGGCATCGCCGTCACGCCCTCGGACAGCCTGGCCATCATCGCCGCCAACGCCACCGTGGCGCCCGGCTACAAGGGTGGCATCACCGGCATCGCGCGCTCGATGCCGACCTCCACCGCGGCCGACCGCGTGGCCGCGGCGCTCGGCATCTCGTGCTTCGAAACCCCGACCGGCTGGAAGTACTTCGGCAACCTGATGGACGCCAACCTGGCCACGCTGTGCGGCGAAGAGAGCTACGGCACCGGCTCGTTCCACATCCGCGAGAAGGATGGCCTGTGGGCCGTGCTGTTCTGGCTCAACCTGCTGGCGGTACGCAAACAGTCGGTCGAGCAGATCGTGCGCGAGCACTGGGCGCGCTTCGGCCGCAACTACTATTCGCGCCACGACTACGAAGCGGTGGACGCCACCGCCGCCAACGCCATGATGGACGCGCTGCGCGAACGCCTGCCGGAACTGGCCGGCCAGACCCTCGACGGCCACCACGTCTCGCAGGCCGACGATTTCGCCTACAACGATCCGGTCGACGGCTCGACCTCGAACAAGCAGGGCATCCGCATCGTGATGAGCGACGGCTCGCGCATCGTGTTTCGCCTGTCCGGCACCGGCACCGAAGGCGCCACCGTCCGTCTCTACCTGGAGCGCTACGAAGCCGATTCCACCCGCCACGACCTCGATACCCAGCAAGCCTTGTCCGGCCTGGCCCGGGTCGCGGAAAACGTCTCCGGGCTGCGCCAGCGCACCGGCCGCAGCGAACCCACGGTCGTCACCTGATTTCACCCACCCACACAGGAACCCGCATGAAACTACCCGTCCTTGCCGCCTCCATGCTGCTCGCCTTCGGCGCCATGTCCTCGGCCTCCGCCCAGGTCCCGACGTCGAACGGCAAACCGTTCGTCTGGGAGAACGCGACCGTCTACTTCCTGCTGACGGACCGCTTCAACAACGGCAATCCGAGTAACGATCATGCGTATGGCCGCAAGGACGATGCAGCGAAACTGCGCGGCTTCATGGGCGGCGACATCGCCGGCGTCACGGCGAAAATCAAGGAAGGGTACTTCAACCACCTGGGCGTGAACGCGATCTGGATGACGCCGGTGATCGAGAACATCCACGGCTCGACCGATGAAGGCACCGGCAAGAGCTACGGCTTCCACGGCTACTGGGCCAAGGATTTCACGGCGCTGGACGCCGCCTTCGGCACCGAAGACGAGCTGCGTACGCTGGTCGACAGCGCCCACGCCAAGGGCATCCGCGTCATCTTCGACGTGGTGCTGAACCACACCGGCCCGGTCACCGCGCAGGACCCGGTGTGGCCGAAGTCGTGGGTGCGCACGGGTCCGAAGTGCACCTACAAGGATGCGCCGACCACCATGGACTGCACCCTGGTCGACAACCTGCCCGACATCCTCACGGGCAGCAACGCCAAGGTCGACCTGCCGCCGCAACTGGTGGCGAAATGGAAGAAGGAAGGCCGCTACGAGCGCGAAGTGAAAGAGCTGGACGACTTCTTCAAGCGCACCGGCTACCCGCGCGCGCCGCGCTACTACCTGATGAAGTGGCACAGCGACTGGGTGCGCAAGTTCGGCATCGACGGCTTCCGCGCCGACACCGTCAAGCACACCGAACCGGGCATCTGGAAGGAACTCAAGAAAGAAGCCAGCCTGGCCTACGAAGACTGGAAGCGCGCCAACCCGTCCAAGCGCCTGGGCGACCTGCCGTTCTTCATGACCAGCGAAGTGTATGGCTACGACATCAAGCATGCGCGCAAATACACGATAGGTGAGGAGCAGGGCGGCGGCGGCATGACCGTCGACTACCTGGCGCAGGGCTTCGACAGCATGATCAACTTCGGCCTGCGCAGCGACGCCAAGCAAAGCTACGAAAAGGTGTTCTCGGATTATTCGAAGGTGCTGCACGGCGAGATGAAAGGCTTCTCGGTCCTGAACTACATCAGCTCGCACGACGACGGCAGTCCGTTCGATCCGCTGCGCGAGCGTCCGCTGGAGGCGGCGAATAAACTGCTGCTGGCGCCGGGTTCGGCCCAGATCTACTACGGCGACGAGACCGCGCGCGTGCTGAAGGTCGATGGCGCCGAAGGCGACGCCACGCTGCGTTCGTTCATGAACTGGGACGAGTTGAAGAACAACGCCCAGCGCGGCGCCTACCGCGTGGCCGACATCCACGACCACTGGGCGCGCCTGGGACGCTTCCGCGCCGCCCATCCGGCGGTGGGCGCCGGCGTGCACCAGATGCTGGCGCAAAGCCCGTACACCTTCAAGCGCACCTGGGAAAAGAACGGCGTCAGCGACCGCGTGGTAGTGGCGCTGGATCTGCCGCAGGGCAAGCCGACGGCGATTTCGGTGCGCGGCGTGTTCAACGACGGCCAGACCGTGCGCGACTGGTACACCGGCAAGAATGCCGTGGTCAAGGACGGCAAGGTGCAGTTCGAACTGGCCGCGCCGGTGGCCCTGATCGCGCAGGACTGATCGCCCAACAGTCACAAGTCAGCTGCTCTCAACAGTAAAACCAGTCATTCTCCTTGCATATTTAACTGCTTCGCGGAATTGGTGTACTGGTTTTTCTGTATTTATTGCAAATGCTGTTAAGCTAGCAATAAATTCGTCGTGCATCGGCATTGCGCACCGCCAGAGTGTGCCGCCGGGAAACCCGGCCCGATGCGACGAAGGGGAGAGCGAAACATGACGAGTAATATCGCAAGAGTTCGACCGTTGTACAGGATGGTGCGCAGCAGGATGCGCCCGGTGGCACAGGAAGCGGGCGCCCTGCATGGTCTCCACATCCAGGACCAGGAGCCCGACGCCGCGCTAGCGAGCGACCCGACCGACGCCAAGCTCGATTACATCACCCGGCTCGCGCTGCAGGCCACCGGGGCCGACATCGGCGGCATCAGCCTCATCTTCCAGTCCCAACTCTGGTTCCCGTCGCGGATCGGCATCGACGCCAGCATCGTGCCGCGCGCCGGGTCGTTTTGCGGCAGCGCCGTCGACTCCGGCGATTGCTGGTTCGAGGTCGAGGATGCGCAAGCCGATCCGCGCTTTGCCGCCCACCCGATGGTGGCCAGGCCGCCGCACTACCGCCACTACGCCGCCGTCTCGCTCAAGGGCGACAGCGAACACCTGCTCGGCACCCTGTTCGTGATGGGGCGCGAACCGCGCCGGCTCGACGCCGCCCAGGCTGCGCAAATGCGCCTGCTGGCGCGCATCGTGGTCGACATGCTCGAGCTGCGTTACTGCGATCCGGTGTCGGGCATGTTCAACCGTTCGGTGTTCCTGCACCACCTGCAGCGCCTGCTGGGGCAGGAGGACAACACGACCATCACGGTCGGGATGATCGACCTGATCGGCTTTCGCCAGGTGAACGATCTGTTCCGGCGCGAAGCGGGCGACCGCATCCTGCGCCTGATGGCCAAGCGCCTGGAGGCGTGGGGCGAGGGCGCGCTGCTGGGCCACCTGGGCGCCGACCAGTTCGCGTTCGCGCTCACCAGCCTGCCCGACCAGCACGAGGCACGCATCACGGCGCTGTGCGCGGCGATCGACCGGCCGTTCGAGGTGGAGCCGGGCTGCATGCATGCGCTGCATGCGCGCATCGGCCTGCGGCGCGAAGTCACGCCGTATGAAGGCACCGCCGGCGACCTGCTGGATGCGGCCGACATCGCGGCCTCGTCGATCCGCCAGCACCGCGACAGCAGCGTAGTGCACGAATACGACAGCGCGCTGGTGGCGCGCGCGCGCCTGCGCTACGAGCTGCTCGAAACCATCCGCGGCGTGCAGCGCTTCGGCCGGCTCGAGGTGCACTACCAGCCGCAGGTGGACGTCGCGCAGGGACGCCTGATCGGACTGGAGGCGCTGGTGCGCTGGCGCCATCCGGTGTACGGCCTGGTGGGACCGGCGATGTTCGTGCCGCAGGCCGAGAGTTCGGGCCGCATTTTCGAACTCGACCTGCACGTGCTGGAACTGGTGTGCCATGACATCTCGGCCTGGCGCGCGCGCGGGCTGGAAGTGGCGCCGGTGGCGCTCAACTTCTCGCGCGCCTCCTTGATGCACACCGAAATCTTCGCGCGCCTGGCGCGGGTGCTGGAGCAGACCGGTGTGCCGGGCGAGCTGCTCGAATTCGAGGTCACCGAAAGCCTGCTGCTCGACTCGCAGCACCTGCTGTACCAGCGCATCTCGGCGCTGCGCGCGCTCGGGGTGCGGGTGGCGGTCGACGATTTCGGCACCGGCTACTCGAACCTGGATGCGCTCACCAGCTTCCCGTTCGACCGCCTGAAGGCCGACCGCCAGTTCGTGCACGGCGTGGCGCGCGACGCCCGCACCGCCGGCGTGTTCACCCTGATCCAGGGCATCGCCGCCGTGTTCCACGCCGAGCTGCTGTGCGAAGGGCTGGAAGACGAAGCCGACCTGGCCTGGCTGGCCGAACGCGGCGTGCACTGCGTGCAGGGCTGGTACTTCAGCCGCGCGCAGCCGGCGCCGGCGATCGAGGGCGTGCTGCGCCGGTTCCAGGATGCGCGCGCAGCCAGGCTGTCGGTGCCGGAGATGCGGGCGCTGCTGGCCTAGTATCTCGAAACGGGCGGTATCGAAGCGGGGTTGAATTCGGATAGACTGGTGATTCCGTCAACTTTGATCGAATGCCATGCCCGTCTTTACACGCATCGCACGCGCTTTCGCAGGCATCAGCCTGTCGCTGGCCCTGTTCCCCGCGCACGCCGCGCAGGAACCCAGCTACGGCCCGGAACTCGAAGGCTTCAACTATCCGTATCCGACCGCGCAATACCGTTTCAAATCGCAGGGCGTCGACCTGCAGATGACCTATATGGACATCAAGCCGGCCAAAGCCAACGGCAAGACCGTGGTCCTCATGCACGGCAAGAACTTCTGCGGCGCCACCTGGGAAGGCACCATCAAGGAGCTGACTGGTGCCGGCTACCGCGTGGTGGCGCCCGACCAGATCGGCTTTTGCAAGTCGACCAAGCCGGCCCACTACCAGTACACCTTCCAGCAGCTGGCCGACAACACGAACAAGCTGCTGGCGTCGATCGGCGTGAGCAAGGCGATCGTGCTGGGCCACTCGACCGGCGGCATGCTGGCCACGCGCTATGCGCTGATGTACCCGCAAGCCACGGACCAGCTGGTGATGGTCAACCCGATCGGCCTGGAAGACTGGAAGAACCTGGGCGTGCCGTCGCTGGGCGTGGACAAGTGGTATCAGCGCGAACTGAATACCTCGGCCGACAAGGTACGCAACTACGAGCGCAGCACCTATTACAACGGACAGTGGAAGCCTGATTACGAAGTCTGGGTGCAGATGCTGGTCGGGATGTATCGGGGCAAGGGCAAGGAGGTGGTGGCGTGGAACTCGGCGCTCATCTACGACATGATCTATACGCAGCCGGTGGTGTACGAGTTCCCGCTCATCAAAGTGCCGACCTTCCTGCTGATGGGATTAAAGGATACGACCGCGATCGGCAAGGACGCGGCGCCCGAAAGCGTGCGGCCGAAGCTGGGCAACTACACGGTGCTGGCGGAGCAGACGCGCAAGGCGATTCCTGGCTCGGTGCTGGTGACCTTCCCCGAGATGGGGCATGCGCCGCAGATGCAGGATCCGGCGCAGTTCCACAAGGCGCTGCTGAAAGGCCTGGTGCGCTGATCCAGGCTTGACGGGTGAGGGGGCACGAACGATGCCGCCCTCGCTCGTTCCCCATTTGTTTGCAATTCGTTCAATGGTATCCTTACAAGATGACCGTTGACCCCGACACCCCCGCAACCCCCGCCACCAAGCCCACGCGCGCCGCCTTTGCCGACGGCCCGCGCCTGCTGGCCGACATTGGCGCCACCCACGCGCGCTTTGGCCTGGAAACCGCCCCCGGCGTATTGGGCCGCGTGGCCGTGCTGCGCTGCGACGACTACGACGGCATCGTGCCGCTGCTGCACGCTTACTTCGAGCAGCATCTGAGCCAGCACCCCAGCCAGCGCATCAACCATGCGGCCTTCGCCCTGGCCAATCCGATCAGCGGCGACTTCATTCGCATGACCAACCGCGACTGGCAGTTCTCGACCGACGAGGTGCGCCGCACGCTGGGCCTGTCGACGCTCCTGATCGTGAACGACTTCACCGCGCTGGCGATGGCGCTGCCGGGCTTCCAGCCGAAAGACCTGCTGCAGGTCGGCGGCGGCGCGCCGCAGACGCATGCGGTGTCGGGCGTGCTGGGGCCGGGCACGGGGCTCGGGGTGTCGGGCGTGATCCCGACCATCGACGGCTTCGTCACGCTGGGCAGCGAAGGCGGCCACGTCAACTTCGCGCCGAGCGACGAACGCGAATTCGCGATCCTGCAGTTCGCCTGGCGCGAATGGAAGCACGTCTCCAACGAGCGCCTGATCTCGGGCCCCGGCATGGAGCTGATCTACCGCGCGCTGGCCCAACGCAACGGCGTCGAAGTGCAGCCGAAGAGCGCGGCCGACATCATCGGCGGCGCGCTGGAAGAGGGCGACGCGCTGTGCCTCGAAGTGCTGGAGTGCTTCTCCGGCATGCTGGGCAGCGCCGCGGCCAACCTGGCGGTGACGCTGGGCGCGTTCGGCGGCATCTTCATCGGCGGCGGCATCGTGCCGCGCATGGGCGAGTGGTTCGCGGGTTCGCCGTTCCGCGCGCGCTTCGAAGCCAAGGGACGCTTCACCGACTACATCACCCAGATCCCGACCTACGTGATCATGACCCCGAACCCGGCCCTGTACGGCGTGTCGGCGATCCTGTCCGAGCACCTGCGCGGGCGCAGCGGCGCCAACACCCTGATGGACCGCGTGCAGCAGCTGCGCCACGAACTCTCGCCCGCCGAGCAGCGCGTGGCGGCGCTGGTGGTCGACCATCCGCGCAAGGTGCTGTCCGAGCCGATCGCCGAGATCGCGCGCCTGGCCGACGTCTCGCAGCCGACCGTGATCCGCTTCTGCCGCTCGCTCGGTTTCCAGGGCCTGGCCGAATTCAAGCTCAAATTCGCGGGCAGCCTGACCGGCACCATCCCCGTGCGTCACAGCCAGGTGCGCCTCACCGACAGCACCCACGACCTGTCGGCCAAGGTGATCGACAACACGGTGTCGGCGATCCTGAAATTCCGCGACCAGCTCGATGTGCACGCGATCGACCGCGCGATCGAGCTGCTGCGCCGCGCGCGCCGCGTCGAGTTCTACGCGATGGGCAATTCGCGCGTGGTGGCGCTGGACGGCCAGCACAAGTTCTTCCGCTTCCGCATCCCGGCCGCGCTGTACGGCGACTCGCACCTGTTCAATCTGGCGGCGGGATTGCTGGGACCGGGCGACGTGGCGATCGCGATCTCCACCGCCGGCCAGCTGCCCGAATTGCTGGAAGCGGTAGACACGGCGCGCGCCGCTGGCGCCGACGTCATCGCCATCACCAGCAGCAAGTCGGCGCTGGCGAAGAAGGCCAGCGTGTGCCTGGCGGTGGACCACAGCGAAGACAGCACCACCTTCCTGTCGATGATCTCGCGCATCCTGCAGTTGCTGCTGATCGACATCATGTCGGTCGGGATCTCGCTCGGGCCGCAAGGGGAGGGCAGCCAGAACGACATCGAGCAGCGCCGCCTGTTGATTTCGCACCTGGATATCTAGCGCCGTCATACAGATGTCATGAGGCGCGCTCAGACTGACGCTACGATCGCTCTGGAGCGCCCCATGCGACTACCTTCCTCAATCATCCTGCTGGCGGCGCTGGTCGCCGGCTGCGCCAGTCCAGCCGTCGACCTGAAGAACCCGGGCCCGTCCTGGCCCCCATCGCCCACCGTCACCGCCCACCGCGGCGCATCGAGCCTGCGGCCCGAGCATACGCTGGCCGCCTACCGCAAGGCGATCGAGGACGGCGCCGACAGCATCGAGCCGGACCTGGTGGCCACGCGCGACGGCGTGCTGGTGGCACGCCACGAAAACGAGATCTCCGGCACCACGAATGTCGCCACGCTGGCGCAGTTCGCCGGGCGCAAGACCAGCAAGACGATCGACGGCGTCGCGATCACCGGCTGGTTCACCGACGACTTCACGCTGGCCGAACTGAAACAGTTGCGCGCGCGCGAACGCATCCCGCTCAACCGCCCGGCGAATACGGCCTTCGACGGCCAGTTCACCATCCCGACGCTGCAGGAAATCATCGACCTGGTCGATCTTGAGAGCCGCGCGCGTGGCCGCACGGTCGGCCTGGTCCCGGAACTGAAGCACCCGACGTATTTCCAGTCGATCGGACTCGCGCTCGAGCAGCGCCTGGTCGACGCTTTGCACGCCAACGGTTACCGCGGGCGCGGTGCGGCGGTGCTGATCCAGTCGTTCGAGATCGACAACCTCAAGCTGCTGCGCACGATCGGCAACTTCCGCCTGGTGCAACTGGTGAGCGCCCCGAGCGAGGCGCCGTACGATCAAGTGGCCGCCGGCCGGGCGCTGACCTATGCCGACATGATCACGCCGAACGGCCTGCGCGCGATCGCCGCCTACGCCGACGTGGTGGCGCCGATCAAGAGCATCGTGATCCCGCGCGACGCCGCCAACGGCCTGGCGGCGCCGACCCGCTTCGTGCCGGATGCGCACGCCGCCGGACTGGCGGTGCACGTCTGGACCATGCGCCCGGAAAATCCTTTCCTGCCCACGCCGCTGCGCGCCGCCCCTGGCGATTCGCCCAGCGTGCGCGGCGATGCGGCTGCCGAAATCCGCGCCTACCTGGATGCCGGCGTGGACGGCGTCTTCAGCGACGACCCGGCCGTCGGCCGCGCTGCAATTGGTCAATTCAATCGGCGCTAGACGCTTTTACTATAAGTTGCTGTATCAAATCACAGTGCATAGTGACAAGGTTTGACGATATGTATTGACGGCACGCCTGAATCCGTCTACGCCACGCGACGCTTCGGGTAGAAACAGTAGTTTCCGCAAGGAACTGCATGCTAAGATTCGGCCGTGGTCGCCCCTATCCCTGGCGCCTGCCGCTTGTCCGGCCGCGACTCCGCCGTCCCTACTTTCGGTTATCAACAGGACCCCCATGGTTTCTTCCACTTCCGCAGAACAGGTCCGGCTCGACGCGCTGGCCGAACTGGACATCCTCGATACGCCCGCCGAGACCCGCTTCGACCGTTTCACGCGCCTGGCGGCGATGACCTTCGACGCGCCGATCGCGCTGGTGTCGCTGGTCGACGCCGACCGTCAGTGGTTCAAGTCGCGTTATGGACTTGCGGCGACCGAGACCCCGCGTTCACTGTCGTTCTGCGCCCATGCGCTGGCTGCGAACGACATGCTGGTGATAAACGACGCCGCGCTCGACGCGCGCTTCGCCGACAACCTGCTGGTGACGAGCGAGCCGCACATCCGCTTCTATGCCGGCCAGCCGGTGTACAACGCCGGCCAGCCGGTCGGCACCCTGTGCGTGATCGACACCAAACCGCGCACCTTCTCCGAAGAGCAACGCCGGGTGCTCAAGGACATCGCCAAGATGGTCGAAGTGGAACTGAATCACACGCGGGTGGTGGCGGCCCGCATGCTGGCCGAGCAGGCGCTCAAGTCGCTCAACACCGAACTCGAAAGCCGCATCGCGGCCCGCACCGCGGAGCTGGAAGAGAAGGTGGCGCAGTACGAAACCACGCAAGCCATGCTGCGCCAGAGCGAAGCCTGGAACCGCACCATCATCGCCTCGTCGTTCAGCGGCTTTATCGGCAGCGACAGCGAAGGGCGCGTGGTGGCCTGGAACCCGTCGGCCGAGCGCATCTTCGGCTACACCGGCGAACAGGCAATCGGACGTCTGCTGGCCGAACTGATCGTGCCGGCGCCGCAGCGCGCCGCGCACGAACGCAACATGCGCACGCTGATCGAGCTGGGCGCGGGCCCGTATCTCGCGCGCAGCGTGCAGATGACGGCGCTGACCCAGAGCGGACGCCAGATCACGATCGAGATGACGCTCGCCACGCACAAGTGGAACGAGGCGCGCTACGTCGGCGCCTTCGTCAACGACATCTCCGAACGCATTCGCGGCCAGCAGCAGATGGAAGAGAAAGAAGAGCTGCTCGACGCCGTGCTCGAATCGATCGACGTCGGCGTGGTGGCCTGCGACGCGGTGGGCAACCTGTCGCTGTTCAACCGCAGCGCGCGCGAATTCCACGGCTTCGACCTGAAGGCGGTGCCGGCGGCCGAATGGCCCCAGCACTATTCGCTGTTCCATGCCGACGGCTTGACCCCCATGACGATGGAAGAAGTGCCGCTGGTGCGCGCGCTCAAGGGCGAAGTGGTGCGCGGCGGCGCCATGGTGATCGCGCCCACCGGACGCGAACCCTATACCCTGATGGCAAGCGGCCGTCCGCTGCGCAGCGCGCAGGGCAAGACCCTGGGCGCGGTGGTGGCGATGAAGGACATCACGGCGCTCAACGCTTCGCAGAACCGCCTGGCGGAGAGCGAAAACCGGCTGCGCACCATCACCGACAACCTGCCAGTGCTGATCGCGTATCTCGACCAGGAGCACCGCTACCGCTTCGCCAACGTGGTGCACCAGTCGTGGCTGGGCAAGACCTCGGAGCAGATCATCGGCCTGACCATGGCCGAAGCCTTCGGTGACGATTACTACGCGCAGCAGAAGGAAGCGATCGACGACGCCTGGATCGGCAAGGCGTCGCAGTGCGAACACGACATCATCCGCAAGAAGCATGCGCGCATTGTGCACTCGACCTTCCTGCCGGACGTGCGCGACGGCGCCGTGGTCGGGGTGTACATCCTGACCACCGACGCCACCGCGGCGCGCATGCACGAACGTAACCTGCACGCGCTGGCGCACACCGATGCGCTGACCGGCATTCCCAATCGTCGCCAGTTCGAACTGGGCCTGCAGGCGGCGGTGGAGCGCGCGCCGTCGCGCGAGCGCGGCTTCGCGCTGTTCTACCTCGATATCGACTACTTCAAGGCGATCAACGACACCCATGGCCACGCCATCGGCGACATGGTGCTGGTGGAGTTCGCGCGCCGGGTGCGCAATGCGGTGCGCAGTTCCGACCTGGTGGCGCGCCTGGCCGGCGACGAATTCACCATCGTGCTGGAAGAATGCGGCTCGCCGCGCGACGTCGAACTGGTGGCCAAGAAGATCCTGCAGGCGATGGAAGCGCCGTTCACGGCCGGCAGCCACGTGCTGCGCGTGAGCGCCACCATCGGCATCGGCCTGGCCGACGCGCCGGGTGTGACCACGCAATCGATCAGCGAACTGGCCGACGGCGCGCTGTACCAGGCCAAGGCGGCCGGGCGCAACACCTTCGCCATCGCGCGCATGGCCGAGCTGCTGCAGCCGCTGGGCGACGCCGCCTGAGGTTGTTCTTCCTCAGCACTGTAGTATGCTCACGGACCCGCCGCCTGGCGGGTCCGGTTTTCGTTCTCCGTCATCAATTCCATCATCAATTACCTTGATTGATGAATTGGCATCATAAGCCCATGCGAATCCACGCATGAGTGCGCAGTTGATCTTCACTTAACATCGGTTCTTTACCCGTCGGGTCGAGGGATGGCGGACTGCGTCCGTCGTTCGTGGCCTGCTGACCATGAGCTGAAAGGAAGCGACACATGGATGCCCCCAAGATGGACGACACCCAGGATATCAACCACACCAGGCGCAACGTCCTGATCACCGGCGCGCTGTCGGCCACGGCCGCCGCCGTGCCGACCGTGGCCTCGGCCCAGCCGGGCGGCGCGCCCGCCGCCCCTGCCACCACCCCGGCGCCGGTCAAGGCCAAGGTGGCGCTGAGCGTCAACGGCCAGCGCCACGAGATGGAACTCGACACCCGCACGTCGCTGCTGGACATGCTGCGCGAGCACCTGCACCTGACCGGTTCCAAGAAGGGCTGCGACCAGGGCCAGTGCGGCGCCTGCACCGTCATCGTCGACGGCCGCCGCATCAATTCCTGCCTGTCGCTGGCGATCATGCACGACGGCGCCCAGATCACCACCGTCGAAGGCCTCGGTACCCCGGACAAGCTGCACCCGATGCAGGCCGCGTTCGTGAAGCACGACGGCTACCAGTGCGGCTACTGTACCCCCGGCCAGATCTGTTCGGCCGTGTCGGTGATCGACGAAATCCGCAAGGGCGTCCCGAGCCACGTGACCGGCGACCTGAACGCCAAGCCGCTGCTGAGCATCGACGAGATCCGCGAGCGCATGAGCGGCAATATCTGCCGATGTGGCGCCTATTCGAACATCGTCGACGCCATCACCGAAGTAGCGGGTATGAAAGGCGGTGCAGCATGAAGGCCTTTACCTACGAACGCGCCAAGACCGCGCAAGAAGCGGCAGCGGCCGTGATGCGCGCGCCGGGCGCGCGCTTCATCGCCGGCGGCACCAACCTGCTCGACCTGATGAAGCTCGAGATCGAGACCCCGCCGCACCTGGTCGACGTGAATGGCCTGGGGCTGGACAAGATCGAAGCAATGGATGGAGGTGGGCTACGGATCGGCGCGCTGGTGCTCAACGCCGACCTGGCGTCCGACGCACGCGTGCGGCGCGACTACGCGGTGCTGGCGCGCGCGCTGCTGGCCGGCGCTTCGGCCCAGCTGCGCAACAAGGCGACCACCGCCGGCAACCTGCTGCAGCGCACCCGCTGCCCGTACTTCTACGACACCAACCAGGCCTGCAACAAGCGGGTTCCTGGCAGCGGCTGCTCGGCGATCGGCGGCTTCACCCGCGGCCACGCCATCGTCGGCCACAGCCAGGCCTGCATCGCGACCCACCCGAGCGACATGGCGGTGGCGATGCAGCTGCTGGACGCCAACGTCGAAACCGTGAACGCGAGCGGCGCCAAGCGCACCATCCCGATCAACGACTTCTATCGCCTGCCGGGCAACACCCCGCACATCGAGACCAGCCTGGCCCCGGGTGAACTGATCACCGCGGTGACGCTGCCCAAGCCGCTCGGCGGCAAGCACTATTACCGCAAGGTGCGCGACCGCGCCTCGTACGCCTTCGCCCTGATTTCGGTGGCGGCGGTGGTGCAGCCGGACGGCAGCGGTCGCGTGGCCGTGGGCGGCGTGGCGCACAAGCCATGGCGCGTGGCGGCGGCCGATGCAGCCCTGCCGCAAGGCGCCAAGGCCGCCAGCGCCCAGCTGCTGGCCGATGCCCGCACCGACGAGCACAACGCATATAAAGTCGTCCTGGTCCAGCGCACGCTCAATGCGGTGCTGACCGATGCCAAGAAAGGCTGACCATGAAATTCACCAAACCCGCGACCAACAATCCGATCGACCGCATGCAGGTGGTTGGCAAGCCGCTCGACCGCATCGACGGCGCACTCAAGACCACCGGCCTCGCACCGTACGCGTATGAGCAGCACAAGGCGGCGCCGAACGCCGCCTACGGCTATGTGGTTGGCTCGGCCATCGCCAAGGGCCGCATCGTGTCGATGGACATCGCTGCCGCACGCCGCGCGCCGGGCGTGATCGCCGTCGTCAACGCCGAGAATGCCGGCACCCTCGCCAAGGGCAACTTCAACACCGCCAAACTGCTGGGCGGCCCCGAGATCCAGCACTACCACCAGGCGGTCGCGCTGGTGGTGGCCGAGACCTTCGAGCAGGCGCGCGCCGCCGCCTCGCTGGTGAAGGTCGAGTATGCGAAAGAGCAGGGCGCCTACGACCTGGCCAAGGCCAAGGATTCGGCCACCAGCCCCGAGAAGCACGATCCGGTGTCGAAGGCCGGCGACTTCGAGAAGGGCTTCGCCGCCGCGCCGGTCAAGATCGACCTGACCTATACCACGCCCGACCAGAGCCACGCGATGATGGAGCCGCACGCCTCACTGGCCAGCTGGGACGGCGACAAGCTGACGGTGTGGACTTCGAACCAGATGATCAACTGGGGCAAGAAGGACATGGCCAAGACGCTCGGCATCCCGGAGAACAAGGTGCGCCTGATCTCGCCGTACGTCGGCGGCGGCTTCGGCGGCAAGCTGTTCCTGCGTTCGGAAGCGCTGCTGGCGGCGCTGGGCGCACGCGCGGCCCAGCGTCCGGTGAAAGTGGCGCTGCAGCGCGCCCTGATCATGAACAACACCACCCACCGTCCGGCCACCATCCAGCGCATCCGCCTGGGCGCCAACCGCGAAGGGCGCATCACCGCGATCTCGCACGAAAGCTGGTCTGGCGACCTGCCGGATGGCGCACCGGAACCGGCGACCCAGCAAACGCGTTTGCTGTACCGCGGCGCCGACCGCCTGACGCAACTGAAGCTGGCCAAGCTGGACCTGCCGGAAGCGAACGCGATGCGCGCGCCGGGCGAGGCGCCGGGCATGATGGCGCTGGAAGTGGCGATCGACGAGATGGCCGAGAAGCTCAAGATGGACCCGGTCACCTTCCGCGTCATCAACGACACCACGGTCGACCCGGAAAAACCGGGCCGCAAGTTCTCGGTGCGCCGCTACGTCAACTGCCTGCGCACCGGCGCCGACAAGTTCGGCTGGAACAAGCGCCAGGCGAAACCGGCATCGGTGCGCGACGGCCGCTGGCTGGTCGGCATGGGCGTGGCCTCGGCCTTCCGCAACAATATCGTGATGACCTCGGCGGCGCGCGTGCGCCTGGAAACCGATGGCTCGGTGACCGTCGAAACCGACATGACCGACATCGGCACCGGCAGCTACACCATCATCGCCCAGACCGCGGCCGAGATGCTCGGCCTGCCGATCGAGCGCGTCAAGGTGCTGCTGGGCGACTCCGATTATCCGGTGTCCGCCGGTTCGGGCGGCCAGTGGGGCGCCAACAGCTCGACCGCCGGCGTGTACGCGGCCTGCGTCAAGCTGCGCGAGCAGATCGCGCAGAAGGCGGGACTGGACGCGGCCAGGGCCGAGTTCACCGACGGCCGTGTGAGCGTGGGCGGCCAGGCGGTCGACCTGAAACAGGTCGCCTCGAACGGCGCCATCGTGGGCGAAGACAAGATCGAGTTCGGTGACCTGGGCGAGAAATTCCAGCAATCGACCTTCGGCGCCCACTTCGTCGAAGTCGGAGTCGACGTCGACACCGCCGAGATCCGCATCCGCCGCATGCTGGCGGTGTGCGCGGCGGGCCGCATCCTGAACCCGAAGACCGCGCGCAGCCAGGTGATCGGCGCCATGACCATGGGCGTCGGCGGCGCCCTCATGGAAGAGCTGGCGGTGGACAAGCGCATCGGCTTCTTCGTCAACCACGACCTGGCAGGCTACGAAGTGCCGGTGCATGCCGACATCCCGCACCAGGAAGTGATCTTCATCGACGAGACGGATGCGTATTCGTCGCCGATGAAGGCCAAGGGCGTCGGTGAACTGGGCCTGTGCGGCGTCGGCGCGGCGGTGGCGAACGCGGTCTACAACGCCACCGGCGTGCGCGTGCGCGAGTATCCGGTGACTTTGGATAAGCTGCTCAAGAAGATGCCCGACGTCGCGTAAGCGTTCATGATGTCCGGAACTGTAATCCGGTTTCGACTCATGATCATGGCTCATAAGGCCATGCAAATCCGGCTCCGTCACAGGGGCCGGTTTGCCGTTACCATGTTCGCAAGCTCGCTACGGGCGCCGTTCCTGCAATCGCAGGACAGCGCCCGCGTCAATTCAACGCCTCAGTCAACACCTCAGTCATCCGAAGGAGCACTCCATGACCGTCAAAGCCTACGGCGCCCACGCCGGCGACCAGCCGCTCGAACCGATCGACATCACCCGCCGCGAGCCGGGCGCGCACGACGTGCGCATCGACATCGCCTTCTGCGGCGTCTGCCACTCCGACCTGCACCAGGTGCGCGGCGAATGGGCCGGCACCCAGTACCCGTGCGTGCCGGGCCACGAGATCGTCGGCCGCGTTTCCGCCGTCGGCGCCCACGTCAAGCACGTCAAGCAGGGCGACCTGGTCGGCGTCGGCTGCATGGTCGACAGCTGCAAGGAGTGCGCGGATTGCGGCGACGGCCTGGAAAACTATTGCGACAACATGGTCGGCACCTACAACTCGCCGACCCCGGACGCACCGGGCCACACGCTGGGCGGCTACTCCGAACAGATCGTGGTGCACGAGCGCTTCGTGCTGCGCGTGACGCATCCGGAAGAGCAGCTGGCCGCCGTGGCGCCGCTGCTGTGCGCCGGCATCACGACCTATTCGCCGCTGCGCCACTGGAACGCCGGTCCCGGCAAGCGGGTCGGGATCGTCGGCATCGGCGGCCTGGGGCACATGGGCATCAAGCTGGCGCGCGCGATGGGTGCGCACGTGGTGGCGTTCACCACCTCGGAAAACAAGCGTCAGGATGCCGAAGCACTGGGCGCGCACGAAGTGGTGGTCTCAAAAGATCCTGCCGCGATGGCCGCGCAAGCCAAGTCGCTCGACCTGATCATCAATACCGTCGCCGCCCCGCACGACCTGGACGCGCTGCTGCAGCTGCTCAAGCGCGACGGCACCATGGTGCTGGTCGGCGCGCCGGCCACGCCGCATCCGTCGCCGAACGTGTTCAACCTGATCATGAAGCGGCGCGAGATCGCCGGCTCGATGATCGGCGGGATTCCCGAAACCCAGGAGATGCTGGACTTCTGCGCCGAGCATGGGATCGTGGCGGACATCGAGATGATCCGCATGGACGAGATCAATGCGGCGTATGAGCGCATGCTCAAGGGCGATGTGAAGTATCGCTTCGTGATCGACAGCGCGACCCTGGCGGCGTAAGTTTAGTTGGGCTCAACCGTCATTCTCGCCTGCGCGAGGATGGCGGCATTCGAGCAATCAGTACCCCTCCTTTTTCACTCTCCACTTTTTATTTGTTGCCGCGCGAGCGGCACGGCTTCCTATTCCCAAAATAATAATGACTCCACCATCCGCATCACCCGCTACGCCGACCACGATTTCCACCCAACCCGCCGCCTGGGGCGCCGTGTTGGCCATGTCCCTCGGCGCCTTCGTGCTGGTCGCCTCCGAATTCATGCCCGTCAGCCTGCTGACCCCGATCGCCGCCGACCTGCGCATTACCGAAGGCCAGGCCGGCCAGGCGATCGCGGTCTCGGGCGCGTTCGCCCTGATCACCAGCCTGCTGATCTCGACGCTGGCCGGTAAGCTCGACCGCAAGCTGCTGCTGCTCGGCCTGACCCTGCTGATGATCGTCTCCGGCACCATCGCCGCCTTCGCCCCCAATTACACCATCTTCATGATCGGCCGCGCCTTCATCGGCGTGGCCATCGGCGGCTTCTGGTCGATGTCGGCGGCGATCGCGATGCGCCTGGTGCCCGAAGACCAGGTGCCGCGCGCGCTGGCCATCCTCAACGGCGGCAACGCGCTGGCGACGGTGGTGGCGGCGCCGCTGGGCAGCTTCCTGGGCGCGGTGATCGGCTGGCGCGGCGCCTTCTTCTGCCTGATCCCGTTCGCCGCCATCGCGCTGGCCTGGAAGGCAGTCAGCCTGCCGCCCATGGCCTCGAGCCGGCAGCAGGGCGGGGCCGGCGTGTTCGCGCTGCTCAAGCGCCCGGCGGTGGCGCTGGGCATGGCGGCGGTGGGGCTGCTGTTCATGGGGCAGTTCGCGCTGTTCACCTACCTGCGCCCGTTCCTCGAGACGGTGACGCGGGTCGAGGTGTCGACGCTGTCGCTGATGCTGCTGCTGGTCGGCGTGGCCGGCTTCGTCGGCACCACGCTGATCGGCGCCTTCCTCAAGGACGGCCTGTACCGCACGCTGACCGTGATGCCGCTCTTGATGGCGGCGATCGGCGTGGCGCTGCTGGCGTTCGGCCACTCGAGCGCGATCGTCACGCTGCTGCTGGGCGGCTGGGGCCTGATCGCCACCGCGGCGCCGGTCGGCTGGTGGACCTGGCTGGCGCGCTCGCTGCCGCAGGATGCGGAAGCCGGCGGCGGCCTGATGGTGGCGGTGGTGCAGCTGTCGATCGCGCTCGGCGCGACGGTGGGCGGGGTGCTGTTCGACGCCAGCGGTTACGCGCTGACCTTCGGCGCCAGCGTGGTGGTGCTGATCCTGGCCGCGCTGCTGGCGGTGCTGGCGGGATGCGCCGCCGGCAAGACTGCAGGTTGAATCAACCCTTGTAGCGGATCGCGTCGATCACCAGCCCGAGCGCGCGCGACGAATGGCGCCGGCTCGGGTAATAGGCGTGCAGGCCGGGGAAGGACGGGCACCAGTCTTCCATGACGCTCACCAGCCGTCCTTCGCGCACGTGGTCGCCGACCACGTCGGCGGTGAGATAGGCCAGCCCCGAGCCGCTCAGCGCCGCATTGCGCATCTGGTACACGCTGTTAAAGGTGCACTGGCCGCGCAGCCGGGCCTCGATCGGGCGGCCTTCCTGCAGCAGTTCCCAGGCATACACGCCGCCCTTGCTGGCCAGGCGCAGCTGCACGCAGTTGTGCTTCATCAGATCCTGCACCGAGTTCGGCACCGGACGGTGCGCGAAGTAGGCGGGCGAGCCGACGATCATGGTCTGGACGTCGGGCGTCAGGCGCACCGCGATCATGTCCTTGTCGACCTGGTCGCCCCAGCGCACGCCGATGTCGTAGCGCTCGGCGGCAATGTCGACCATGCGGTAGTCGCTGCTGATCTCGACCTGGATGTCGGGATACTGCGGCAGCACGGGCGCCAGGCGCGGCCACAGGAAGTTGTCGATCACATGGTCGGTCGAGGTGATGCGGATCAGGCCCGAGGGCTTGTCGCCCAACTCGCTGATGGCGGCGATCTCGGCGTCGATCTCCTGCAGGCGCGGCGCCACGTTCTGCAGCAGCCGCTCGCCCGCCTCGGTCGGCGACACGCTGCGCGTGGTGCGGGTGAGCAGGCGCACGCCCATGCGCGACTCGAGCGCGCGCACGATGTGGCTGAGCGCCGATTGCGTCATCCCCAGCTTGGCCGCGGCGCGCGTGAAGCTGCGCTCGCGGGCCACGGCCAGGAAGACCAGGATGTCACTGATGTTGTCGCGCGCCATGCGGTGGAAGTCGGTAGAGGAAACGATTGATTCTACCTGTCCATCCGACATGGCGCTGGGCCGCGCCAGAACTTAATCGGCCACGAACACCACGGCGGTACGCGCCGGAATCGTGAACGTGCCGCTGGCGCTGTCGAAGCGCGCCTGGGCCGCGCGCTTGTCGGCTGCGCCCCTGGCCAGGTGCACCGGGTGCAGGCGCAGGCGCTTGCCGCGCATGGTTTCTTCCTTGACCGTGCGCGCCGCCTTGTCGACGTTGACCAGGTACGTCAAGCCGCCGAAGCGCGCGCCCGGATAGCCACGGCCGTCGATCCAGGCCGCCAGCACGGTCGGCACCTGGCCGGGACCGGTGTTGAAGAAGCGCAGGCGCTTGACGATGTCGTCGCTGGTGCGCAGGCGCAGCAGGGTGGTGCCGGCGCGGATCTGCAGCAGGTCGCGGAAGGCGTCGCGCGCGAAGGCAATGTCGGCTGGCGCCGGCTTCAATGCAGCATTCGCCAGCAACGGCTTGAACAGCGGCCAGTCCTTGGCGTTGTCGTCGGCGGGCGGCAGGCCGGTGCCGAAGAAGTTGTCCTGGTAGGTCCAGTCGAGGCGGTTGAACCAGTCGCCCGAATTGAAGCTGTTGCGGTCGAGTGACTTGGAACGCAGGATGTCGATGCCGGCGTGGTAATAGGCCACGCCCTGGCTGAATGCATTGATCGCCATGCCCAGCACCTGCACCCGCGCGCGCTCGGCGGCGGAAGTATTCACCGGGAGCTTGAGCGCATTGATGTCGTACAGCGTCTGGTTGTCGTGGTTCTCGACGTAGTTGACCGCTTCGCCCGGCTGGCTGGCGTAGCCGGCCGGCTGGTTGCCGCCGTAGACGATGCTTTCGAGGCGCCGGGTCTGGCCGTCGAAGGTCTGCATCGGGAACGCGCGCACCGAGCCGGCCAGGCCGACGCGGATCAGGTCCGCCGCTTTCAACAGGTCGCTGTGCTGGCGCCCGCCGCCGAGGCGGTTGGGGTCGTACACCAGGCCGTTGATGTAGCCCTGCTGGCGCAGCACGGTCTCGCCCGAGTCGCCGGGCGAGCCGCCGCGCACGGCGTCGCGCGCGCGGTCGCTGAAGGTGCCGATGCCGCTGCCGCCCAGCGACAGCTGCGAGGCCTGGACGAAGCGTGCGCCGTCCGCAACTTCGCCGAAGTTCCAGCCTTCGCCCAGCAGCTGCACGTGGCGGCCGGCGGCGCGATCGACTTCCTTCTGCAGGCGCTCCATGGCGGCGCGCGGCTGGTGGCCCATCAGGTCGAAGCGGTAGGAGTCGATCTTGTAGTGGCGCGTCCACAGCACCGCCGAGTCGATCATCAGCTTGGCCATCATGGTGTTTTCGGTGGCCGTGTTGAAGCAGCAGGTCGACGACTCGATCGCGCCGACAGCGTTCAGGCGATGGTAGTAGCCCGGCACCACGCGGTCCAGGATCGACTTCTCGTTCTGGCCGGCGATGAAGGTGTGGTTGTAGACCACGTCGACGCCGACGCGCAGGCCGGCGTCGTGCAGGTCCATCACCATCTGGCGGAACTCGACAATGCGGCGCGCGCCGTCCTGCGGATCGCTGGCGTAGCTGCCTTCGACCGCGTTGAAGTGCTGCGGGTCGTAGCCCCAGTTGAAGCAGTCGGTGTGGGCGGTCTTGCGGATCAAGGCTTGCTGCGCTTCGCTGTCCGGCGCGCCGGAAGGCTGCGGCAGCGCGCAGCCGACTTCGGGGATGCTGCCGATGTCGTACACCGGCAGCAGGTGGACGTCGGTCAGGCCGGCCTTCGCCAGCGCGCGCAGGTGCTTCATGCCGTTCGAGCTGGTTTCGCCAAAAGCCGCGTACTTGCCGCGTTTCGCTTCCGGGACCGTCTGGTCGATCAGCGAGAAGTCGCGCACGTGCAGCTCGTAGATCGACATGTCGGTCGGCGCCTTCACCGTGTCCGGTGCGCGCGTCGCATCCCAGCCTTGCGGCTTGAGGTTGGCCGCGTCGAGGTCGGCCACGTAGCTGCGTTTCGAATCGGCGTTGAGGCTGACCGAGTACGGGTCGGTGACCATGTTGCGCACCAGGCCGGCGCCGTCGACGATCACGTCGACCGCGTATTTGTAATAGCTGCCGGAGAGGTCGCGTGGCGCGCTGAAGGCCCACGTGCCGGTGCGTTCGTCGAGCGCCATTGGCTGCACGCCGGAAGCCTTGCCGGTGGCGCTGTCGTAGGTGCAGACGGCGACCTGGCGCGCGGTCGGCGCCCACAGCTTGAACGTCGTTTGCTTGGCACGCGGCGTGGCGCCAAGGTCGGGGATGCTGTCGGCAGCGGCGTACAGGTCGTCCAGCGCGCCGGCGGCCTGGATGCGGGTGGCGGCGATGACGGTGCCGTCGGCGCCTTCGCGCACCAGCACCAGCTGGTCGCGGTGCAGTAGCGGCAGGCGTGCCAGGTCGGCGTCGGCCACCGCCAGCGTCGGTCCAGCGGCCACGTACTTGAAACGGGTCGCAACGGCGGCCGGCACCGCGGTGCTGGCGAGGTTCAGGTTCACGGCGCCGGCGGCGCCCATCACCTTGCTGCCCGGCTTGGCGACGATGGCGCCGGTTGGGGAGTGGTACAGGCGATAGACGCCATCCTGGGCGGCGCCGGGCCAGCGCACCAGGCGCTTGTCCAGCCAGACGGCGCGCGCATCCAGCGTTTCGCTGGATGCGTTCAGGACTTCCTGGAACGCCGGGCTGTCGCAGGCTTCGATGGGGACGGCGGCGTAGGCGGAAGAGGATAGCGAGGCCGCGAGGAAAACGATGCGTAGTTTGCTCATGGTAGGTGGACGGGTCCCCCGTCCACGCGTTCACGTGGCCGGGAAACACCGCCGTCAGTGGCAGTGTTGAAGGAGTTGAACGCGTGGAGTAATGGGCGCCAGTGGCGCGCATTACGAGCCGTCCATCCGGTAATCAGGAGCTGGCGGTATTGCCGCGGTAGTGGTCGACCATCTTGTAGCGCGTCGCATACCAGCCGAAGGCCGCTGCCGACAGCAGCGCGAAGGCGGCGAAGAAGTACATCTGCGCGGCCATCACGCCCATGCCGGTGCCTTCGATGTACGAGACCACCGATTCGTTCTTGACGCTGGCGTTCACGATCAGCACCCACAGGTTACCGACCGTCACGGCCAGGTACCACAGCGCCATGATCACGCCCTTCATCGCAGCCGGGGCCTGGCTGTAGGCGAATTCGAGCCCGGTGGCCGAGACCAGCACCTCGCCCAGGGTCAGCAGCGCGTAGGGCGCGATCTGCCACGCGATCGAGACGGCGTCGCCGGCGTCGAGCTGCATCTGCAGGTGGCCGACCACGATCCAGGCCGCCGCCGAGAGGGCGATGCCGGCGGTCATGCGGCGCAGCGGAGACGGCTCGATGCCGACTGCGCGCAGCATCGGGAACAGGGCGAAGTTGTTGAACGGGATCAAGAGCATCACCAGCAGCGGATTCAGGGCCTGCATCTGGGCCGGGATCACGTCGAAGGTCCAGCCCAACAGGCTCACCTGGGTGGTCATGGTGTTGGCCTGCACGATCCAGGTTGAGGCCTTCTGGTCGAACAGCGACCAGAATGGCGTCACCAGCGCGAACACGATCAGGATGCGCAGCACGGCGCGCACGCCGGCCACCGCGTCGTCGGGATGGATACCGCGTGCGCGCTCGAGCTGCATCGAGGCGCCGATGCCGCCAAAAGCCATCACCAGCACCAGCGCCATGCAGGCCGCGATCACGAAGCCCCACTGCGGGATCATCGCCAGCGACAGCAGCGCACCGATGGCGCCAATCGCGGCGACGACCAGGCCCGGACGGCCTTCGCCGTCGCGGCGCGCCAGCAGCGCGGTGCGCGCCACGCGCATGAACGAGTGCGGATTGGCGGGCGCCGGCGGCACGTGCACGTATTTCTTCTTGCCGCTCCAGAACACCATGGTGGCGATGAACATCAGGATGCCCGGCACGCCGAAGGCCCAGGCCGGACCGTAGTCGCGCAGCAGCAGCGGCATCAGGAGCGACGCGAAGAACGAGCCGAAGTTGATGATCCAGTAGAAGGCGTCGAACACGACTTTCGCCTTGTCCTTGTTGGTCTGGTCGAACTGGTCGCCGACGAACGACGCGACCAGCGGCTTGATGCCGCCCGAGCCGAGCGCGATCAGGAACAGGCCGAAATAGAAGCCGTTGACGTTGTCTTCAAAAATGGCCAGGCAGGCGTGGCCCATGCAGTAGACGAGGCTGAGCCAGAACACGGTGTTGTACTTGCCGAAGTAGCGGTCGGCCAGCCAGCCGCCCAGCAGCGGGAAGAAGTACACGCCGATGACAAACGTGTGGAATACGTGCTTGGCTTCGCCGGTGCGCATGTCTTCCGGCAGGAACATCAACAGGGTAGTGATCAGGAACGGCGTCAGGATGTTGCGCATGCCGTAGAAGCTGAAGCGCTCGCAGCCCTCGTTGGCGATGATGTAGGGAATCTGGCGCGGCATGCGGCCGGAGGTCGGTTTGGCGAGATCGGTCATGAAGCCGGTTCCTTGAAATTGGCAAACAGACGCGATGCTATGCCGAGGCCGGTCGATTTTGCAATAAAAATATCGTGATGAAACAAAGGCGATACATTCCCACGTAGTTTAATTACGCGCGGGCAGTGGTTGGAAACGTTTTCGTGGTGCTAAGCATTTGAATACAAGGGAATTGTGCTACGGATCTGCCGATTTCGTGCAATTGTCAGTAGTAATTGCATCATGTATATTGCCTAAAATTTTAAAACGGACTGACCAGCCATGACCCAGATTTCGACGACCGACAATCCGACCTGGTGGCGCGACGCCATCATCTACCAGGTGTATCCGCGCAGCTACCAGGACAGCAACGGCGACGGCGTCGGCGACCTGAACGGCGTCACCGAGCGCCTCGACTACATCGCGGGCCTGGGCGTGGACATCGTCTGGCTGTCGCCGTTCTTCAAGTCGCCGATGGCCGATTTCGGCTACGACATCGCCGACTATTGCGACGTCGATCCGCTGTTCGGCACCCTGGCCGACTTCGACCGCCTGGTGGCCAAGGCGCACGGCCTGGGCTTGAAAATCATGATCGACCAGGTGATGTCGCACACCGCCGAAACCCACCCCTGGTTCGTCGAGAGCCGCGCGAATCGCGACAATCCGAAGTCGGACTGGTACGTGTGGGCCGACCCGCTCCCGGACGGCAACCCGCCGAACAACTGGCTGTCGGTGTTCGGCGGCTCGGCGTGGCAATGGGACACGCGTCGCAAGCAGTACTACCTGCACAACTTCCTGGTGAGCCAGCCGCAGCTGAACTTCCACAATCCGCTGGTGCAGCAGGCGCACCTGGACGCGCAGCGCTTCTGGCTCGAGCGCGGCGTGGACGGCGTGCGCATGGACGCCTGCGTGTTCCACTTCCACGACCGCCAGCTGCGCAGCAATCCGCCGGCGCTGGTGCGCGACACCTCGACCGTGACCGACGTGAACCCGTACGGCATGCAGGCGCACATCTACGACAAGACCCAGCCCGAGAACATCCCGTTCCTCGAGCGCCTGCGCACCCAGCTCGACGAATTCGGCGCCGTCTCGATCGGCGAGATCAGCTCGGACGACGCGCTGGCCCAGATGGCCGAGTACATGGAAGGCGGGAACAAGCTGCACATGTGCTACAGCTTCAACTTCCTGACCCCGGTCTTCACCGCGGCCCACATCCGCACCCAGGTCGAGGACTTCGAGCGCCGCGTGCAGGAAGGCTGGGCCTCCTGGTCGGTCGGCAACCACGATGCGATCCGCGTGATGACGCGCTGGGGCGGCCCGGACGCGACGCCGGCGCTGGCCAAGCTGGTGCTGGCGATGCAGCTGTCGTTGAAGGGCACGCCGTGCCTGTACCAGGGCGACGAGCTGGCGCTGCATGAAGCCGACGTCCCGTTCGAACTGCTGCAGGACCCGTACGGCAAGACCTTCTGGCCCGAGTTCAAGGGCCGCGACGGCTGCCGCACCCCGATGCCATGGCAGGCCGACGCGCCGCACGCCGGCTTTACCCAGGGCACGCCGTGGCTGCCGGTGGAGCCGTCGCACGCCGCCGCCGCGGTCGACGTGCAGGACCGCGATCCGGACTCGATGCTGAACTTCCAGCGCCGCTTCATCGCCCTGCGCCGCTCGCTGCCGCAACTCACGCGCGGCGAGATCGCGTTCTTCGACGCGCCGGAGCCGGCGCTGGCATTGCGCCGCGATCTGGAGGGGGAAGTGAGCGTGCTGGCGGCGTTCAATCTGTCGGATGCGCCGGTGAGCTTCGATTGGCCGGCGACCGATGGCGCCGCGCAGATGGCGGTTGCGGGGCTGCAGGGCAGTGCCGAGCGTGGGCGGGTGACGTTGCCGCCGTACGGGGCGTGGTTCGGGACGATGCCTGCAGATCGCTGATCGTTGGCTTGAAAAACGGTAGGGTGGACGGGTCTCCCGTCCACGCGGTGATAGTTGGCGGCAAAATCATCGCGCCGCGAGCGGAGGCAGTCGCTATCGCTTCCAGCCGCCTGGCTGTCAATTCGCGCTCTTCAAATCCACCCGCTCGATCTCGCGCCGCCATTCCTGCAAACTGAGCAACGTATCGCTCTCGGTATCCTCCACCAGAATCTCGCCCCCATCCTGCGCCACCAGGAAGCTCTCGCGCCGTTGCACGTCCTTGGCGCGGTCTTCGACAAAACTGAGCTGGTAGTACTTCTTGCCATTGACCTCGCGCGGCACCGGATTGTCTTCGATCACCGCGCCATGCGCCTGGCCGCGCGAGCGCGATTCGATCTGCTTCGACCAGGCCTGCAGCTCGGGCAGGGCCAGCAGCGAGGCCATGGCCTGGTCCTTGGTCTGCACCGGCCGCTCGGCCACGCTCGGGGCGGCAGGCGCAGGCTTGGGCGCTTCGCGCTCGGCACGCTTGCAGCCGGCGAATGCGCACGACAGCGCGAGCGCGGCGGCAAGCAGACGCAGGGAAGGGAGGTGAGCGGCGCGTGGGAACATGGAATGCCTTGTAAAGTCAGGCGGTCATACTAAACCAAGCTTGTTTGAGCAGCAACTTGGCAGGCGTCGTGGGTGGGCGAGGCAGACACGTGCCGTTGCAGGTAGGTTGTCACGAAGATCATGCCACATCAATAGCATGTTTTCCACATGGAAATAAATTCAACATTTACGCCACGAATTGCTTTCTTTTGTTAAGACTCGGCAATTTACTAGTATAAATACTGATATTCTGTAGGACCACTCCTACTATAGCTCGGTAATGGATTTCCGCACTGCTTACGCTCTCCGCCTGGAAAAATCGTCGCTGCGTCAAAAACGCCTGGGCACGCTCGCCGTGTTCAGCGTCGCCACCGGCGTCGCGGCGCTGTTGATCCCCGAGCTGGCGGCATCGAACAGTGAGCGCCATGCGGGCGCCGGCGCCAGCCTGGCATTGGCCGCGGCGCCGCTCGCCACGTCGGCGACAGCGGCGCAGCCGGACGCGCCGCGCCGCATCTACCCGTATTCGATCATTCCCGGCGGCGTTTCCGGCGTCGAGGAGCTCAAGCGCGTCATGCGTGCCGACAAGGTGGTGGCGGCGCACTATGCGGATTTCGATGTCGGCAGCGCCCGCGCGGTCACCGTGACCAAACCGCGCGCCGTGTATGTCTCGTACCGCAAGGGCGACCAGGTGTTCTGGACCGCGAAAAAGCTGATGCTGGTGCAAGGCGAAACCCTGCTTTCGGACGGCAAGAACGAGATGCGCGCGCGTTGCGCCAACCGCATCTCGGACGTTCCCCGTTTCCCGGTCGAGCCGCATGGCCCGAGCGAGGAAGAGCTGGACATCGCGCTCGCCAGCGCACCGGAAGACATCGAGGGCATGTTCCTGGCCACGGCCGCGGGCATCGAGCCGGAGCAGGGCGGCGGCGCGCGCTATCGGCTGGCCTACTTCCCGGACGGCGGCGGCCTGGTGCGACCGGCATCGCCTCCCGCCACGCGCCCGGCGCTGCCGCCGGCGCTGCCGCATCCCGAGCGCTCGCCCGGCTACGGCAGCACCGGGCCGGTCCACAGCATGGGGCAAATCAGCGCGTCGCATTCGGATCCCGGCGCCAGGCCGGGCGCCGGTGCGTCGGACGGCGGCGTGCCCGATGGCGGCATCGTGCTGGAGCCTGCCCCGACGCCGCAAGACAGCACACCGGTCGATGACCTTCCCACCACGCCGCCCGGCAGCGGCACGCCCGGCACGCCCGGCACGCCGGGAACCGAACCCGATGACGATGTGCCCGGTACCGTCGACCAGCCCTCGACGCCGCCGCATACCGGCCCCGAGCTGCCGCCGAACGTGCCGACGCCGCCGGGTGTACCGCCTGCCACGCCGGGCGATGTGGATATTCCGGCGCCACCGGTCGACGTGCCCGAGCCAGGCACGCTGTGGCTGAGCAGCGCCGCCATCGCCGCGATGCTGTGGCTGCGCCGCAAGGGACACGGCGTACAACACTGAAGCACGGCCGTCAGACGACAAAAAGCCCGCGAGGCGTGAACCTCGCGGGCTTTTTTATGGCTCGGAAGACCGGCGCGCCGCGTTGCCGCCGCGCGCCGTTTTCCAAACCGGGCCGAGGCCCGGCAAATTACATCATGCCGTCCATGCCGCCCATGCCACCCATGCCGCCCATGCCGCCCATACCGCCGGCTGGCTTGTCTTCGGCAACTTCCGAGATCATGCAGTCGGTGGTCAGCATCAGGCCGGCGATCGACGCTGCGTTCTGCAGAGCCGAGCGGGTGACTTTGGCTGGATCCAGCACGCCCATTTCGACCATGTCGCCGTAGGTGCCGTTGCCCGCGTTGTAACCGTAGTTACCGGTGCCGGCCAGGACTGCAGCGACCACGACCGACGGCTCGTCGCCGGCGTTCTGGACGATCATGCGCAGCGGCTCTTCCATGGCGCGCAGGACGATCTTGATGCCGGCGTCCTGGTCTGGGTTGTCGCCTTTGATGTCGAGCGAAGCGCGGGCGCGCAGCAGGGCCACGCCGCCGCCTGGCACGATGCCTTCTTCGACGGCTGCGCGGGTTGCGTGCAGCGCGTCTTCGACGCGGGCTTTCTTCTCTTTCATCTCGACTTCGGTGGCTGCGCCGACGCGGATCACGGCAACGCCGCCGGCCAGCTTGGCCACGCGCTCTTGCAGTTTTTCACGGTCGTAGTCCGAGGTCGCTTCTTCGATCTGGGTGCGGATCATCTTGACGCGGCCCTCGATCGACTCGGCCTGGCCGGCGCCGTCGATGATGATGGTGTTTTCCTTGCCGACTTCGACGCGCGCAGCCTGGCCCAGTTCTGCCAGGGTGACCTTTTCCAGGGTCAGGCCGACTTCTTCGGCGATGACCTGGCCGCCGGTCAGGACAGCGATGTCTTCCAGCATGGCTTTGCGGCGGTCGCCGAAGCCTGGCGCCTTGACGGCGACGGTCTTCAGGATGCCACGGATGTTGTTGACCACCAGGGTCGCCAGCGCTTCGCCTTCGATGTCTTCGGCGACGATCACCAGCGGACGGCCGGCCTTGGCGACTTGCTCCAGTACCGGCAGCAGGTCACGGATGTTCGAGATCTTCTTGTCGCACAGCAGGATGAATGGCTGTTCGTGCACGGCGACTTGCTTGTCCGGGTTGTTGATGAAGTACGGCGACAGGTAGCCGCGGTCGAACTGCATGCCTTCCACGATGTCCAGCTCGTCGTTCAGCGACTTGCCGTCTTCCACGGTGATGACGCCTTCCT
>Ga0265798_10001952_pt1 | contig 30949 bp, 24 predicted proteins | sample P3T30metagenome_FD_192430 | JGI IMG/M metagenome (GOLD analysis project Ga0265798, IMG submission 192430) | Plant litter microbial communities from East Loma Ridge, Irvine, California - P3 T30 | ecosystem: Environmental > Terrestrial > Plant litter > Unclassified | place: USA: California... | reverse complement strand
CACCTTCTTCGGGCTCGATGCGCTGGGCGACGAACTCGAAGAGCCGTTCGGCCTGGACCCGAACGACTTGCCGCTCGACGCGCTGTGCCGCGCCATCGAGATCGATCTGCTCAGCGCACTGCGGGCCGAGCAGTTGCCGGCGCCGCTTGCAGCGGTCGATTACTGCCTGACCTAGCGCGCACACCGGATGGCTGGCGCCTGCGGGTCAGATACGGTATGTGGGCTTGATGATGCCGGATGCGCGCTCGCGCCGGGCCAGGCCGATATCCTGAGCCGGCGGGCAGAACAGGCGTCGGCCGAGATCGTGCGCCGCATCCGGGCGCACCAGCTGACGCGCCGTTAGCGCATCCGGAAACGCGCGGCGCGCGTAAGTGGGAATAGCCCCCACTACCCGATTGCCGCTTATGCATCTTGCTTACCCATTCGGCCGCCCGGCATGCCGGCAGCGATGGGATATCGTTGCCAGTCTTGCTGCCCGCGCAGCGCTGGCGAGCGCCCTTGCGCTGCTTGGCGCCAGCCCGAGCCTGGCCCAGCAAGCCCTGATTTCGCACGCCGAACAGCCTTCGCGCCTGATCCGCAAGAGCACCGTCTACGTGGCGCCGGCCGGGGTGCGCCTGCAGGCGGGCGATATCGTCGAAGCCGACTCGCGGCCGCTCCAGATCGAATGGCCGGACGGCACCCGCCTGGCGCTCGGCCCGGCCAGCAGCGTGCTGCTCAACGCTGCCGGCGCCATGCCGTCGGCCAGTCTGCTGCGCGGCTGGGGCAAGTTCACCAGCAGCGCGCCGCCGGGCGGCCTGGCGCTCGACGCCGGCGCATTGTCGCTGCGCGCCGCCAGCGCCAGCGCCAGCGCCATCGTGCGCCTGGCCCCCGACAAGACCGAACTGTTCGTCGAGCATGGCGTCGTCGCGGCCACCGACAATGGCACGCCAGGCGCGCGCAGCGTCAGCGTCGGACGCGATCAGTATGCGGCCGGCACGGTGCTCCGGCCGATCGAGGTGGCGCCGCGCGCGCCGCGCCTGTTCGTGGGCCAGATGCCACGCAGCTTCTATGATCCCCTGGTCAAGGCCACGCTGCGCGTCGGCGCAGTCACGCCGACGCCGCAACGCGACATCGCCGCCACCGATATCGCCGCCTGGCGCGACGCTGGCAGCGCCACCCGCGCGCGCCTGGCCAGGCAATTCGCCGGACGCCTCGCCGATGCCCGTTTTCGCAACGAGGCCGAAGACGTGCTTGCGCCCTGGCCCGAGTGGCGCGAAGCACTGCGCCGCCAGCTCGCCGTCCGCAACCGCGCCAACCGCGCGCAAAATTACCTGTTCTGACCATGAAGATTCGTTCACTTGCCGCCAAATTCAATCTGGTGTTCTTGGGCGTGTCCGTGCTCGGCTTCTGCGCCGCCGGCATCGTCACCGATACCATGCTGACCGAAAACGCGCGCGAAGAAACGATGCAGCATGCGCGCCTCTTGATGCAGGCTTCGGACGCCGCCACCAGGTACACCGGCGCGCAGGTCACGCCGCTGCTGGAGAACCGTCTCAAGTTCGAATTCCTGCCGCAGGCAGTGCCCACCTTTGCCGCCATCGAACACCTGCACCAGTTGCTCAAGGCTTATCCCAACTACAGCTACAAGCAGGCCACGCTCAACCCCACCAATCCGCGCAACCTGGCCCAGGGCTGGGAAAGGCCGCTGGTCGAACAACTGCGCGCCGCGCCCAAGACCACCGAACTGACCGGCCAGCGTATCAGCGCAGCCGGGCCGGCGCTATACATCGCGCGTCCCATCCGCATCCAGGACCGGGCCTGCCTGGCCTGCCATGGCAAGCCCGAAGACGCACCGGGCACGATGCTCGATATTTATGGCCGCGAGCACGGATTCGGCTGGAAGCTGGGCGAGACCGTCGGCGCGCATGTGATCTCGGTCCCGATGGCGGTGCCGCTGGAGCGCGCCAATACCCTGCTGCGCACGTACATGCTGTCGCTGCTGGGCATCTTCGGATTTCTGTTTGTCGCGCTCAACGTCATGGTGCACCTGTTTGTCACGCGCCGCCTCAAGCAACTGTCGCGCGTGGCCGATGACGTCAGCCTGGGCCGGGCCGAAGCGGCCGCGATCGACACCCGCGGCGGCGACGAACTGGCTGGCCTGGCGCGCTCGTTTGACCGCATGCGCACCAGCTTGACCAGTGCCATGAAAATGCTCGATGAGTGAACTAGCCGGTCTACCGCGCCAGATCGGCAAATACCGCCTCGACGCCGTGCTCGGGCGCGGCGCGATGGGCGTGGTCTACCGCGCCTTCGATCCGCTGATCGAGCGCGTGCTGGCGCTTAAAACCGTCCAGCGCCGCATGGGCGACGCCGAGCAGACCCAAGAACTGCTGCAACGTTTTCGCACCGAGGCCCAGGCTGCAGGCCGGCTGATGCATCCCAATATCGTGGCGGTGCACGAATACGGCGAGTCGCCCGAACTGGCTTTTATCGCGATGGAGTTCGTCGATGGCCGCGCATTGTCCGACGTGATCGGGCGCGAGGCTTGCCCCCTGCCCCAGGTGCTGGAATGGATGCGCGACCTGCTGGCGGCGCTGGCCTACGCGCATGCGCACGGCGTAATCCACCGCGACATCAAACCGGCCAATCTGCTCGTGACGCGCGAGAACCGCATCAAGGTCGGCGACTTCGGCATCGCCCGCATCGAGTCCTCGACCCTGACCCAGACCGGCGCCATGCTTGGCACCCCGAGTTATATGTCACCCGAACAGTTTCGAGGCGAAACCATCGACGGCCGCAGCGACCTGTTCTCAGCCGGCGTGGTGCTGTACCAGCTGTTGACCGGGCAGCGACCGTTTTCCGGGTCGACCGCCGCCGTGATGCAGCAAGTGCTGACCCACACGCCGGCGCCACCGTCGGAACTCAATGGGGCGCTGCCAGCGGCGCTCGACGCGGTGGTGCTGCGCGCGCTGGCCAAGACGGCGGATGCGCGCTACCCCGATGCCGGCACTTTCTTGCAGGCGCTGAGCATTGCGGCGGCCACCGACAGCGACGCCACCGTGCTGCTGCCGGCGCCGCAGGCGCTGGCCCTGCCTCTCCCTGTGGCTCGTCCGGAAGAGCCGTCGCTACAGGGCCGCACGGCTGACCTGACGGCGTGGAAGCGCGCTGTCTTGCCGCAACTCGAAGTGCTCTTGACCGCGCAGATCGGCCCGGTAGCACGCCTGCTCTTACGCCGGATCGCCGCCAGCGCGCCTGATTTTGCCGCCCTGCGCGAGCAGCTGCTCACGCATATTCCTTCTCCCACCGCGCAAGCCGACTTCAGCGCCAGCCTGGCGGCGCTCGAAGCCACGCTGGCAGCGGATCGGAGCGAAACCGGCGAAACCGGCACCGGTGACCCGGCCGATGCCGGCACCGCGCTGGCGCAACCACCATCGCTGGCCGCCAATCCGGCATTCGGCCAGGCGCTGGTGCCATTGCTGGCGCTGGAGATCGGCCCGATTGCCTCGATCGTGGTCAAGCGCGCCCTGCTCCAGGCCAGCGACAGATCGGGCGTCATCGACCTGGTGGCACGGCAGATCGAGGCGCCGGCTGCGCGCGACCGGTTCCTCGAAGCGGCAAGGCGGCTGATTGCGCCTTGAGCGGCATCGTCATGCGCCTGCCCCGAGCATGTCGCCAAGGTCGACTGCCGACGGCATGCCTCTACCGAGCAAGAGCGCAGGCGGCATCCCGGGCGCGCCTTCGGTCCAGAACGCTGCAAGATCCAGGCTGGCCGGACCCAGCTGCCGCGCCAGCGCGGCGCACGCGCCGAGGCTCGACGCCAGCGGCACCCAGCCCGGTGCTTCTGCGGGCACGGCGACTGCCACAGTGCCCAGTTGCTCCAGCGCCGTGTCGAGCGCCGCCACCGACAGCGCACCACACATGGCCTTGATTCCCAGTTCAGCCAGCGTATCGAACCACGCCGCGCCACCCGCGGCCAGATCCAGCACAGATGTCGCTGCGCCCGGCTGGCAGAGCTGCGCCAGCGTCAGTGGAAAATGGCGCCCAACCCGGTCCACGCTCGGCAGCAGCACACCGGCCACGCCCTCCACGCCGCAGACCCCGGGTGACAATGCGAAGCGCCACACCGGCGCATGCAGGTAGCGCTCGAGCCAATCGGCGCCATGGCGCTCGCACCCTGCGCGCATCCCCTCCTGCAGCCAGGTATCCCACATCTGGACAAACCCCGGCGGCAGGCGCCGCACCACGAAGTCGCCCTGGCTGGCCAGCTTGCCGAACAGGCCCGGCGTGCTCACAATGCGGAAGGGCAGCTAAAGCCCGTGGCGTCACGCCGAAATGGATTGATCACGCTGCCCGCCGTCAGCTCGTACATGGCCTCACGCCCATCGAGGCCCAGAACCAGCCGGTAACGTTCGGCCTGCAGCAGGGTCAGCGCGCCGCGGTCGACCATCCGCAGCCAGGCCCAGGGACCCTCGGTGCGCAGACCTGTCGCGCTGCCCGCCGCAGTCGACAGCCGTACTTCGCCATTGCCCTTGCCGCTTGGGAGCAAGAACGCCGCCGCAGTGCCGGATGCTACCTGCTGTCCGTCGATCTCGAGCCTGAGCGGCGCCGCACCCGTGTCCAGCGCCAGCGGGCGCAGCGTGAAGCGCAGTGCGATCTCACGCCCGCCGCCGGCGAAAAACATATCGCGCACGCGCGCCCCGCGCTGGAACGCGTCGAGCGCAGCCTGCGACACCCCGGGCGGCCCGGCCGAGGCACGCCAGCGCCAGCGCGGCCCGCTCATGTCGACCAATGGCGCCAGGTTCTTGGCAAAGAAATCGTCGAGCATGGCGCCGGGCGCGAAGAACTTGCCGAAATCGTCGGCGGTAGCGTCGCGCGCGCTGGCGCGCAGCAGCGGGTAGCGCTCGGCGATGGCGGCCTGGCAGAACTGCGCCGGCCCGGCGTTCCACAGCGCGTTCAGGCGCTGCCGCTCACCGCCCTGCGCCAGGCCGACACCGGCGTCGTGGACACCCTGGAATATGGCCGCCAGCGGCGGCGCCTGGCCTTGGCCCGCGCGCATCAGGCGCACCAGCGCGTCTGGCGCCGGCGCCGGCGCGCCACTGCGCCGCGCGCTGTCGATGGCGTCGAAATACAGGGCGGCGTCGCGCACCAGCGCCAGCATCCCATCGAGTTCGGCCGGCGGCGTGCCCCCGGCCAGCCGGTGCAGCGCCGCGAAGTGGGCATCGACCGGGTGCGGCGCCGCCGCCGGCGCCGGACTGTCCGCTGACGACCCGAATACTGCTTCCAGCGAGCGTCGTGCGCGCGCCAGCTTTTCCTGCACCAGCTTGGCGGCGCCCGGCGGCACGACATCGGTCTTGACTGCCGCCAGCGTCGTCTCGCGCGCAGCGGCCGTCAACAGCGTGCGCAGCGGCGAATCGGCGCCGCCGAGCGCGTTGCTGATGCGCGCCGCGCCATCGATGCTGGCCATCGGCGCCGGCCGCAGGTCACCCAAAAAGGCGTCCCAGGCGCGGATATAGTCGGCGAAGTACAGCTGCAGCACGGCCTCGGGCGTCGTGGCCACGGCCAGTTCGCCGGGCGTGGCCCGGGGCTGCTCGAGCACCCAGTCGTCGCGTGCGATCTCGGCCACCGCCTGCCAGCTGGCGATGGCGAAACGCCGGTAGCCGGCGACGCTGTACAGACCCGCCACGCCGCGCCCCAGCGACGCGCCGCTGGCGCGCACCAGCACGCCCGACACATCACGCCCCAGCACCCGGCTGACGCTGAATTCCGGCAGCGCATCGCGCGCCACCTGGCGCTTGGCCAGGCCATAGATGCGCAGTGACGGCGACATGCCGGACAAGGCCTGGCGTGCCTGCGCCACCAGCGCCGCATCGAGCTGCACCGCCTCGGGCGCGCTCTCGTCATCGAGCAGCGCCTCCAGGTGCGTCGCCAGTTGCCGACGCTGGGTCGCGGACGCCTGTGCCAGGCTTCGCCGCCAGTCGGTCTCGACCCAGGCCTGAAGCGCGGCGCGATCGAAGTGCTGGCGCTGGCCCAGCATCAGGTAGACGCGCAAGGTTTCGTACAACAGCTCCTGGCTGCCGGCGCTACTAGCGCGCAGCACCGTTTCCATGCGCGCCACGATGCGCGGCTCAAGGGTGCTGCGCAGCAGGCGCCGGTAAGCCGCCGCTGCGCCATCGCCCAATTTCTCGCCCTGGTACAGGCCCATGCGGTCGAGCAGCGCCACGCTGGCGCCGCGCGCGGCGACGCCGGCAGGCAAGCCGCGCGCCGCTTCCAGTAGCGGCAACACGGCCAATTCGTCGCCCCCGGTCGGCGCGCCGGCGGCCAGGCGCCCCAGCGCGCTCACTGCCTGGCTTGAGGTCTCGACCAGGCGCGCATTGCGCACATAACTCACGCTCAAGGCCACTGCCAGCAGCAGCGCCAGCAGCGCCGCGCCGCCCAGCAGGCACGCTTCGAGCAACCGGCTCCGGTGTTCGGCGCGTGGATTCAGGCCGGCCAGTCCCGCTTCGCGAAAGATCACGTCGCGCATCAGGCGGGTCAAGAAATAACTGCGTCCGCTATCGAGGTTGGGCGGCAGCGCGCGGCTCTTGAAGCCGAACGACGCCGCCAGCGCCGACATCATCCGGTCGATCGGACTGCCCTCTTGAGTGCCGCTGGTGAAATACACGCCGCGCAGCAGCACCGGCTGCTCGAAGCGGTTGCTTGAAAACGCGCTGCGCAAGAAACCCGTCAGCGCTTCTTCGAGCGCCGCGAATTGCGCCGGGAAGCCATGGATCAGGGCGCGCCGCTGCAGGTCACGCTCTTGCTGCATGCGCTCGAGCACGCGTGCCTGCAAGCGTGCTTCGAGGGCGTGGAAGGCGGATGGAAATGCCGCCAGCGTGCGCGCCGGATCGGCGCTGTCGGCGAGCGTAAAGGTCGTGCCCCAGACCTGGGCCCGTTCTTCGCGTCCGAAGGGTTCGAAAAACTCGGTGAACCCGGCCAGCAGGTCGCTCTTGGTCACGACCACATACACCGGGAATGCCAGGTCCAGGCGTTCCTGCAGTTCCTGGATGCGGGCGCGCACGGCGCGCGCCTGGGCTTCACGCGCGGCCAGGTCTTGCAGCAGCAGGTCGGTCACGCTGATGGCCACGATCACACCGTTGACGGGGCGCCGTGGCCGGTGCTTCTTGAGCAGCTCCAGGAAACCGCTCCAGGCGGCGCGGTCGGCTTCCAGATCGCTGTCCTGGGTGGTGTAGCGCCCGGCCGTATCGAGCAGCACTGCTTCATCGGTGAACCACCAATCGCAGTGGCGGGTGCCGCCGATGCCGCCGATGGCATCCGGCCCCAGGGTTTCGGCCAGGGGAAATTCGAGGCCGGAACGGGTCAGCGCCGTGGTCTTGCCGCTGCCGGGCGCGCCCACGAACATATACCAGGGCAGCTCGTACAGGTAGCGCCCGCGCATGCGCCAGCCGGGATTGGCGGTGCGCAGCACGGCCAGCGCTGCGCGCATGCGCTGGCCAAGCGCGGCCAGTTCGGCCGCTCCTGGCCCGTCGGTGCTGCCCGCCGCCGGCGCGATGGTCTGCATCAGGCCGACGTTGCGCCTGCGCGCCAGCCACATGCGCGCGCCGAACGGGGCCGCCGCCAGTGCCAGCAGCAGCGCGATCAGCAGCCAGCGCGCGCTGGACGAGGCCAGCGGCGCGCTGCCATCGGTATCGAGCAGCGGCCCCCAGAACCAGATCAGGATCGCCAGCAAGGCCAGGGTGGCCAGGACCGGCAGCCACGGCGTGCGCGGCAAGCGGGGAACAAAACGGTTCATCGGTTTCTCATTCAACGAAAAGACGTCAGTCCGGCGCGGCCGACATGACGACGATGTCGACGCGCCGGTTGCGCGCGCGGTTGGCGGCGCTGTCGTTGGGCGCCACCGGCTCGGTATCGGCGCGCCCTTCGCTGGCGAAGCGTTCCGGCGTGCCGGTGCGCGCCGCCAGCAGCGCAGCGACCCTGCGCGCGCGCGCCTTGGACAAATCGAAGTTGGACGGCAGCCGCGCCGACAGCGAGGGCCGGGTGTCGTCGGTGTGGCCGATCACCAGCACCTTGCCCGGCTGGGCGCGCAGCACGTCGCCGATGCGCGCCAGGACCGGCAGCAGGCGCGTCGACACTTCGTCGCTGCCGGAGGCAAAGCCGCCGTCGCCGCGCAGGGTTACTACTGCGCGCTCGGCGTTGCCGCTCACGCTCACGCGGGCGGCGGCGATGTCCTGCGCCAGTGCGATTGCCAGCGGCGACGGGCCGGGCGCGGGCGCGGCCAGCGCGATCACCCGTTCCGGCGGCGCCGCGCGCAGCGCCGCCAGCCGGGCGTAGACCGGATCGGAATCGCGGTTGAGCAGCGCGCCGTAGGTCAGCTGCAGCAGCAACAGCAGCACGCCCGCGCATGCCGCCAGCATCCACCAACGCCAGAGCGGCATGCGCGGCTGCGCCTGTTCGTGGCCGCGCCAGTGCGGCGACAAGTCGTGTTCGCGCGCGCCGCGCTGCCCGGCGATCAAGGCCAGCAGGCGCTCGCGCAGCAGCGCCAGTTGTTCATGGCCGCGCTCGAGCACCCGGTAGCGTCCTTCGAGGCCGAAGGCAAGGCACAGGTACATCAGTTCGAGCAGGTCCAGGTGGCGCTGCGGCTCGGCGCTCAGGCGCTGCAGGATGACGAAGAATTTCTCCCCGCCCCAGGCCTCGTTATGGAAACCCACCAGCAGGCTGCGCCGGCTCCACACCCCGCCGCCCCAGGGCGTACTCGAAATGGTCTCGTCGACCAGCGTGCACAGGGCGTAGCGCGCCGCGGCGATGGTTTCGGAGTCGATCCGGGCGGCGCGCGCCGCGGCTTCGAAGCCGCGCACCGCATCGCTCAGCTGTGCGTGCAGCCGGGCCAGGTCGGGCGGAACCACCAGAACGCGCAGCGGCGTCACCAGCGCGAACAGGGGCGCAGCCGCCTGCGCCAGCGGATTGATTCCCACGCCGGCCAACGCGGGCGGCGGCGGGCGCACTGCCGCCGTGCTGCGTATTGGGCGCTGTTCAGGCGGCGCCGGCGCAGGGGCAGGCGATTCCGGCTCCGCCGGCGCAGGTCGGCGCCCGGGTGTCGGGATCAGCATGGTGCGGTCCGGGTCCTGACCGGGATCGTAGGTGTCGTGTGGATTCATGTCAGGCGCGGTGGTTGCGGATCGCCCAGAACTGCATCTGCAGGCCCGGGAAGCTGCCCGCGATGTGCATCGCAAAGCCTGCCGAACTGGCTAACTGCTGCCAGTAGTCGCTGCCGCGATCGAGTTCGAAATAGGTGTAGCCTGCCAGGAACGGCAACTGGCGCGGCGCTACCGGCAGCGGGCGCAGGGCGATGCCGGGCAGCTGCAGGTTGACCAGATCGCGGATCGTTTCCACCGAACCGATCTTGACCTGTGGCGGGAAGCTGCTGCGTAGCGTCTCGGGCGCCATCTGGGCCTGGACCGCGAGCACAAACGTGGCCGCGCGCAGCAGCGAGCGGTCGGGCAGCACGGCCACCCGGATGCCGAACTGGCGCTCTTCGAGGGCGATCGGCACCGCATGCGGGTCCATCACCGTCGATAGCGAACGGCGCAGGTCGAGCATCAGCGGCGCGAAGCTCTGTTCGAGCGCATCGTGGCGGTAAATTGGATACGGCGGCGGACGCTTGTCGGTGCGGGTAAAGGTCGACAGTTCACCGGCCAGGCGCACCAGTTCGCGGTATAGCGTTTCGGGATGCAAGCCGGTCATGCCGGCCAGGTGCGCTACCAGCGGCTGGCTGCTGTTGAGTAGCTGCAGCAGCAGAAAATCGGCAATCTCGGCCGCGCCGGCGGCGGCCGGCTGCACCAGGCGCGCGGCCAGCGCTTCGCCGCGCTGGTGCAGCAAGCCAAGCAGCTCGTCGAGAAAGCTGCCCAGCGCCGGCGCGGCACGCACTTCGAGCACCGGTGGGCAATACGCAGGATCGAGCACCACGCGGTTGTCGGCGCGCCGTTCGACGATGCGCGCCACGCCCAGCGTAACCCAGGCATCGGCCACCTCGCTTGCCAGCGCCAGGCGCAAGCGCAGTTTGCCCACGCTCATCTGCGCGCTGCTGTCCAGGCCATTGCTGTCCCAGGCCTCGTGATCGGCGCTGCGGTGGCGCGCCAGGTTATCAAGGCCGGGGCGGTCGTCGACCTCGAACGCGCCATGGCGCCGCGTGGGCAGCGCCAGCACCACCGTCAGGTCGCGCGCGTCGAGCGGGATATCGATCGGCAGCGGCAAGTCGTCGTCGCCCGGTGCGCCGATCGGGGTACCGTCGGGCAGCACGCCGCCCAAGGCGCGCAGCGCCAGCTTGCCCAGCGCCAGCTGCTGCTGGTCGATCTCGAGGCGCGCCAGGCCCCAGGCATAGGGCCGCAATGCGCCGACGCGGGCTTCGAGCTGGGTTTCCAGATAACGGTCATGCTGCTGCAGGTGCTGGGGTTGCAGCAGCATCCCCTCGGACCAGACGACTTTACTCTGCCACGCCATGATGCCTCGCTGTTTCGGGGGTGGAGGATGGCTGTCCCGCGCGCAGGCGTTCGACCTGCTGCGCATAGGCGCCGGAGAATTTTTCGCCGAACAGGCGCTGCAGGTCTTCATCGGCGTCGCGCGCCAGTTCGCCGTACAGTTCGACCAGGCGGTCCCACATGCGCGCCTTGCGCCCGGCCGGCAGCAGCCGGTCGAAGCGTCCCGGCTGGTTCAAGCGGCCCTCGATGCGGGCCGGATCGAAGCGCTGTACCACGGCCGCCAGGGCAGCGCGCATGCCGGCGATCACGGCCAGCTCGTGCGCCTTGAGGTCTTCGAAGGCGCCCTTGATGGCTGCCTGCGGCGGCAGGTAGCCGGGCAACTGGGCGCCCAGCATTTGCGTCAGCGCGCTGGCGGCGTCGGGAAAGAATTTCAGTGGATTGTTGGCGCGCGGCGCGATCATGGTCAGATCGATATGGCTTTCGCGCTTGGTCAGCGCGCGCGCTACCAGCACGTCCATGGTGCCGGCCGTGAGCTCGCGCAGCATGGCGCCGACCAGCCGCGCCAGCTGCTCGGGTGATTGCGCCGGGCGCAGCTGCGGCAAGCCCAGGCCGTCGAGCAGGGCGTGCAATATCGCGTCGTCGCTGTCCGCCGAGGTGACTGGCGCGCAGGCTGGTGCGGGTGTTGGTGCAGGAGCGGGTGCAGGTGCGGGTGCGGGTGCTGGAGCGGGTGCTGGAGGTTGCGGCGCCGGGGCGATGCGCACCATGTCGGCCAGCGGATCGTAATCATTCGGGATCGCGGCGAACTGAGCTGGTGGCAGCTTGAACGCCTGCAGCTCGGGCGGCACGTGATCGTGCTCGGCCGCGGGCAGCGCGCCCTGCCCTTTGTGCTGCACGCTGCCGGCCAGGTTCAGGCCGAGCGGATCGTCGTCGCCCGGCATGGCGCCGCCGTCCAGTATGCGGGCCAGCGCCAGCGGATCATACGATGTGAGGGCCGGCGCTGCCAGTGGCGCCGCGGGCGGCGCGCTGGCCGGCGCGGGCGTCATGAGCGTGGCGTCTTCCGGCGCCGCCAATGCTGGCGCGACTTCGAGCAGCACCTGCAGCACATAGTCGCCGATCACGATCCGGTCACCGTCGTCGAGCACCGCCTCGGCCCCGGCGCCCAGCGCCTGGCCGTTGACGATGCTCGGATTGCTGCCGGCGTCGGTCAGGTAAAAGCGACCATCGCGCAGCGTCACGCTGGCGTGGCTGCGCGAGACATACTTGCTCGGGTCTTCCAGCACCAGCCGGTTGCCGGGCAAGCGGCCGACCATGCCGCCCTCTTCGTCGAATTCGGCTTCCAAGGGTTCGGGCGGCGGCTGGCCGCGGTAGCTCTGCACGCGCAATATCAGTTTCATGTCGGTTCCTCAGTTCTTGCCGTCGTCGGCTTCGCGCGGGGTGAGCGGCGCACCGGGCGCCAGTACCGTGGCCGCCTTCACCGCCGCGTTCACCGCGACCGACGCCGCAGGCATCGGCAGCGGCATGGTCGAGCTGGCGACCACCGCCGGCCCGATGCTCAGAAAGGCTGCACCGGCTTTCAGCGTAATGTTGGCGCCGGCCTCGATCACCACGTTCATGCCGGCCTTGATATGCACGGTCTGGCCGGCGTACAGGGCCGCCTTCAGGCCGCCCTCGAGCACCATGTTCAGCGCGGCCTCTTGCCACACCGAGCCGGCTGCGTGTTCGCGGCGCTCGCCGCCAACCTTGAGGTGGCGGTCGCCGTCGATCTGCTCGACGCTGTCCCTGGCCACCCTGGTGTGGTGGTCGCCGCCGATCCAGGCCAGCGCATCGCGCCGCACACGCTGCTCCAGGTCGCGCGCGGCGTGCAGGTAGAACTGCTCGGCGCCCTTGCGGTCTTCGAAGCGCAGCTCGTTGTAGGCGCCGCCGCCTTTCACGCTGCTCGAGCGCACGGTCGACCTGGTCTGCGCGCCCGGCAGCGCATACGGTGGCATGGCGTCGCCGTTGTAGACGCAGCCCGTCACCAGCGGCCGGTCGGGGTCGCCCTCGAGAAAGCTGACCACCACTTCCATGCCGACACGCGGCACGAACAGCATGCCCCAGCCCTTGCCGGCCCAGCCCTGCTGCACCCGCACCCAGCACGAGCTGGTGTCGTCCGACTTGCCTTCGCGATCCCAGTGGAACTGCACCTTGATGCGGCCATATTTGTCGGTCCAGATCTCTTCGCCCCGTTTGCCGACCACCATCGCCGTCTGCGGCCCCTGCACCACCGGTTTGCGCGCGCAGGCCGAAGCGCGGTAGCTGTGCTCCTTGCCGATCGCTTCGAACGTGACGCGAAAGTCCATGCCGCCAGCGGCGCCGTCGGTGCGGTAGTTGTTGCCGGTGACTTCAAGCTGCGCGGCGGTGATGAGAAAGGTGCGATTCTGGTCAGTGCGCGGATGCTCGGCCAGCTTGAACAGCGCGCCGACCGTCAATCCGCGCGCATTACCGCTGGCCTCGATGCGCTCGCCCTGGCCGTGCAGCGCCTCGATGCGTGCGCGCGCGACATCGTTGCCGACCTTGGGGGCCGTGTAGCGCCCCGGATAGTCGTAGTGTTCATAGCGCTTCTGGTCGAACGGGGCCGGAACGACCGCCTTGGCCAGCAAGGCGCCGCTGGTGCTGGCCGAGGCCTTCTCGAAATCGAAGTCATCGAGGGTCACGATGCTGGGCTGGATCTCGCCACCCGAGGCAAAGCGCGTCACGGTCTCCTTGAGTGGATCGCGCCCGTACGCCTCGTCACGGAACAGGATGGTGTCGTAGCCGGCCACTGTCTGGTGCGCGCCATAGCCATCGGCCAGCACCATCGTATGGGCGCCGTCCTTGTGCGTGAAATAGAAATAGATGCCCTCTTCTTCGAGCAGGCGGCAGACGAAATTGAAGTCGCTTTCGCGATATTGCACGCAGTAGGTGCGCGGTACTGGCCTGTTGGCAAGCAGGCTGTCCTTGAGCGACACCAGGCCGCCATACTCGGCCACCACCGCCTTGACGATGTCGATCGCGCTTTTATCCTGGAAGATGCGGCAGTTGGTGGTGCGCGTGAGCAGCCACAGGGCCGGGTGCACCGTCGCCTGGTAGGCCGGCTTGTCGTCGCGCCAGCCCTGGTACGAGAACTGCGTGACGATGCCGTGGAAATGACGCTGGCCGCCTGCAGGCAAGTCGATGCTGATTGTGAGTTCAGTTCCAAGGATCGCGGCGATCCGGATGTCGCCGCGTTCCGACGCCAGCTCGAGCCTGAATTCCGACAGCCGGCCAAGTGCTTCGCTGCAGTGCATGCGTTTGAACAGTAGAACATCGGCGCCGAGACTGGTCTTGACCGACACTTCGCGGTGAACTTGGGTTGGCTGGATAGGCATGTGGTCGAAAGCTGGGCGTCGGGGTTGCTGTACCGAGGTAGGGTACGGCCAGGCGCCTGCCTGTGCGCGAACCCATGGAGAGATACGCAAAGCTCCGGGAGATGGATGCATCACGCGTCGATACACCTATCTTCGACAGCAGCGTCGATCGCGCAGATCGCGAATCCCGACGCCTCGCGGTCAAGCCGGTACCCAATGCTGCACGTTTGCCACGCCGATCGCGACCGCTTTGACGCGCTGCCCAACAGACGCTCGAGACAAGCAGCAGGTCGCCTACTTCAGCACGGTTCCTTTTGCGGCAGCTGCGTTTTCCGTGAATTCGTTATAGGTTGTTCCACGCCAATTGGCTGGTCCATGTGCTATACCGAATGTAACCAGCTGCAACTCCATGGTGATCTGAGCCCGGAGCGCGGCAACCAGGGTATGGTGACCATCACCTGCCAATCCCAACGTGCCATCGGCACGATAAATCACGGCAAGGACAGGTACCGAATCAGGCTGCTTGCTGAACAGTTCGATTTTCTCTGCCACGATATTTGGATTGACGTGGCTCTGGCACGGACAAATCGTATCGTATCCGGTGCCCGGAACGTCGATGCTCGTGGGAGGGCGATAACGATAAATCCCGGCCACCGTTCTTCGGGCATTCTTTACCTGGCTGGCTGGCGCAACAAATTGTGATGGCGATATGCCGCCACCGGTCGCAATGGAAACCGTTTGCGCAGTCGTTCCGGAACGGGCATGCGCTGAAGATAAGGCCGTGTCGGCCAGCGGTTTTCCACACTTGTCACAGACGATATCATCCTTTGTAAATTCACCGCACGTTCCGCAAATTTTCGGCATGAACAACTCCCTATCTAACAAATCCTATTAAGCAACACAACCCTGCCAGAGTGCCTTCAATTATTTCGGACGCTAGCCGATATACCTCGTCATCTTATTTGAAGCGGGGTTCAATACCTGGAACGCGTAATGCGGTTTTGCATACGTGTCGCGCAATTCCGCTGTAGCTGCACTCAGCTGGAGCTGCCGGACATTTTGAAGTCCGGCATTGGTTTTATCAGTGAACCATTCGACTATTTTTGATCCAGCATGGGACCCGGGCGCAGATATGATGTTTTGTATTTCGATTACCGCTCCAAGCTCGTCTGTCGGCCAGGCAAGCGCCAGCCCGACGACCTCGGCGCCTCTCAGACATTTGATATAGATATGCCGCTTTCTGCCTATCATGGAAGACACTTTGAAAGCTTCACCGATGCTGGAGAAATCCTTGTTGTACACTTCGGTTGTAACGTTCTGCTCGAATTGACTTCTCGCACTTTTAATTTCCTCTGCAGTCGAGAGCCTGACTATTTCCAACATATTGATCCCTTTCACGGCATTGCCGCACGCATCGTACTCACACTGCCATTACGTCGATTGGCTGACAAAAATCTCCTGCCCCTGATCGATCCACGTCGACGCCGCGGTCTTCAGAATCATTCTTCAACTGAATATACAAAGGTGTCATTGGATACGGAAACATCAATTCGCGGAACAGAAACGCTACCTGTCATTTGATTCAAGAACAGGGCACTGATATCCGGCAGCATGGTATTGGTCAGAATCGCATCAATCATCCGCCCCCCTGATTCGCTTTGCGTGCAGCGCGATGCCACCAGCTTGACGACATCTTCGCTGTACTGGAAAGGAATCTTGTAACGTGCCTCGACCCGCTGTTTGATTCGCTCCAGCTGCAGCTGCACGATGTGCCCCAGCATCGCATCCGACAGCGGGTAATACGGAATCGTCACCAGGCGCCCCAGCAGCGCCGGCGGAAAGACCGCCAACAGTGGCCCACGCAGGGCGCCCGCCATGCTGTCCGGGTCTGGCACCCGTTCCGGGTCCTGGCACAGGCGTGCAATCAACTCGGTACCGGCATTGGTGGTCAGGATGATCAAGGTGTTCTTGAAGTCGATGAAGCGCCCCTCCCCGTCTTCCATATAGCCCTTGTCGAAGACCTGGAAAAACATCTCGTGCACGTCCGGGTGCGCTTTTTCCACCTCGTCGAGCAGCACCACCGAATACGGCCGGCGCCGCACCGCCTCGGTCAGCACCCCGCCTTCGCCATAGCCGACATAGCCCGGCGGCGCGCCTTTCAGGGTCGACACCGTGTGCGCCTCCTGGAATTCGCTCATGTTGATGGTGATGAGATTCTGCTCGCCGCCATAGAGCGTTTCGGCCATCGCCAGCGCCGTTTCGGTCTTGCCCACGCCCGAGGTCCCGGCCAGCAAAAACACGCCGACCGGCTTGTTCGGGTTGTCCAGCCCCGCGCGCGAGGTCTGGATGCGGCGCGCGATCATCTGCATCGCATGGTCCTGGCCGATTACGCGTTGCGCCAGCGTCGAGGCGATGTTCAGGATGGTCTGCATCTCGTTTCGGGCCATGCGCCCAACCGGGATGCCGGTCCAGTCGCCGACCACCGCCGCCACCGCCTGGTAGTCGACCGTTGCCAGGATCAACGGGGTTTCGCCCTGCAGCGCGGCCAGCGTTGCCTGCACCGACGCCAATCGCTGTTTCAATGCATGGCGCGTGTCCTCATCCTGCGCAGTGCGCTGGGCCGCTGCGGCTTCCAGTCCGGATCCGGGTCCAGTATCGTCGGCAGGGTGAACGCCATCGCGTAACCCGGCGCGCAGGGACAGCAATTCGTCGACCAGCGCCCGTTCTTCGTGCCAGCGGCGATTCAGTTGTGCCAGGCGATCGTGCTCGGCGCCCAGCGCGGCCTCCAGATCATGGGCCCGCGTGCCGACCTCGATGCCGATCGCCGCTTCGCGCCGGATGATGCCCATCTCGACGTCGAGCGCCTCGATCCGTTTGCGGCTGTCGTCGACCTCGGCCGGGGTGGCGTGCAGGCTCACGGCGACGCGCGCGCAAGCGGTGTCGAGCAGGCTTATCGACTTGTCGGGCAACTGGCGCGCCGGGATGTAGCGGTGGCTGAGCCGCACCGCCGCTTCCAGCGCCTCGTCCAGGATCTGCACGCCATGGTGCTGTTCCATGGTCGATGCGACACCGCGCATCATCAGGATCGCGCGCTCTTCGCTCGGCTCACCGACCTGGATGCTCTGGAAGCGGCGCGTGAGCGCCGGGTCTTTTTCAATATGCTTCTTGTACTCGGCGAAGGTGGTGGCGCCGATGGTGCGCAGTGCGCCGCGCGCCAGAGCGGGTTTGAGCAAGTTGGCGGCGTCCCCCGTGCCGGCCGCGCCACCGGCCCCGACCAGGGTGTGGGTCTCGTCGATGAACAGGATCACCGGCTTTTCGCTGGCCTGGACGTCGTCGATCACGGCGCGCAGGCGCGCCTCGAACTCGCCCTTCATGCTGGCCCCGGCCTGGAGCAGGCCGACGTCCAGCGCCAGCAGCCGCGCGTCCTTCAGGCTCGGCGGCACGTCACCGCGTGCGATGCGCTGGGCAAAGCCCTCGACCACGGCGGTCTTGCCGACACCGGCCTCGCCGATCATGAGCGGGTTGTTCTGGCGCCGCCGCATCAGGATGTCGACCATCTGCCGGATCTCGTCGTCGCGCCCGACGATCGGGTCCATCTTGCCGCCCCTGGCCTGCTCGGTCAGGTCGAGGGTAAAGCGCTTGAGCGCTTCCTGCTTTCCCATCTGGGCCGGGGCGAGCGCACCCGACGTTTCGCCCGGAGGGGCGCTCGCCTGAAAGCCGTCGCTGGCGGCCAGAATCGCTTCCGGCGACGCCTCCAGCAACGATGTAAAACGTTCGGACAGGTCTTCGGCCTTGATGCGCTCGAACTGGCGGCTGATCGCATATAGTGCGTTGCGCAGGTTCGCGCTTTTGAGCATGCCGAACACCAGGTGCCCGCTCCTGACCTGCGATTGGCCAAACATCAGGGTCGCGTACACCCACGCGCGCTCGACCGTTTCTTCCAGCTGCGACGACAGGTCGGTCACCGATGTCGCGCCGCGCGGCAGCCGGTCCAGCGCCGCCGTGAAGTCGCGCGCCAGTACCGCAGCATCGAGTTCGTAGTGGCGCGCCAAGCGGTGCAGGTCGGAATCCTGCAGCTGCAAGATCTGGTGCAGCCAGTGCACCATCTCGACATACGGGTTGGCGCGCAGCTTGCAGAACACGGTGCTGCCTTCGATCGCGCGGTAGCACAGCGCGTTGAGTTTTCCAAACAGTGCGACACGAGAGATCTCGGCCATGGTCGGTGCTTTCGTAAGGTCAGCCCGCGCGGGCCGCCGGATTGATCAAGAGTTGATTGGCATCGCGGGCGGCCGGAGCGCTGCCAAGCCAGGTAGTCCAGCCGAGCTGTTTGGCGCCCAGCGCAAGGCGCGGCACCTCGTCCTGCCTGAGTACCAGCCGCACGTCCCAGTCCAGCGCCAGGCCGGCATAGCTGTTGACCCAGTCGACCAGCCGGCGCAGGCTGGCGCCGCCCGGCAACAGGCGCCGGTAGTCGGCATAGCCGAGCGGCCCGATCACGAGGCGGAACTTGTGCTGGCGGTCCCAGACACGGGTGCCGAGCACGGTCGAGGCGCCCAGCAGGTTGCCGCGATCAAGCGCCCCCATGCGGGTCTGGCTGGACGCCGGGATCGCCATCCAGTGGCCGACGAACTGCTCGAGTTGCACCGGCACCTTGAAGTAGGCGCCCAGGATCGCCACCAGGCCCGCTGCCGGCCGGCGATTGTTTGCCAGCAGGCCGGCGAAATGCAGCTTGGCGAAGTCGCCGATGTCGTCGCGTCCGCGCAGCGCCGGCGTGCCGATGCCCAGCAGGCTGCCGACGTAGTCGCTGAAGCGGTCGCTGTGCGGACGATCCAGGCTGATGGCCGGGTCGGCGCTGGCGCGGGCGCGGTAGAACAGCGACACCATGCGGTGATGGAACACGTTCAAAAAGGCGATCAGGGTGGTATCGCGTCCGTTGCGAACGCGCTCGCGCACGTATTCGGTCAGGTGTAGCGGCAGCGGCCCGTTCGGGCCCAACAAACCCGTGAAATTCACCATCAGGCGCATGCGAGTGCTACTTGACGCCGGCGTCGTCCCGGCCAGCGCGCCCGGCTCGAAACCGAGCGACGGCTCTTGCCCGAAGCGCACCGCATCGTCGCGCGGACGCAGTGAGGCGCCGATGCGCGGCAAGTTCACATGGGCGTTTTCCAGCAGGCGCAATGCCTGGTAGAAGTCCATGCCGGCGCCGGCTTGTGCGAGACGACGCTCGACGTCTACAGGATCGCGCATGCGCCTCCTTTCGCCGGCCAGCGCATGATCTCGCCGCGGCCGATGGTGCGGACCACGGTTTCGGTGAATGCGTTGATCGAAACGTACTGGGCAAAGAAATGGCTCAGCACCGCGCCCAGCACAAAGGCGCCGGCGCCCTCGAACGCGGCGTCGTCCATGGTGACCGTGATTTCCAGGCCGCGCCCGAAGGCAATCGGCCCTGGCCCCGGCAGGCGCCGGGTGATCTTGCGCGCCGCCACCGAGCGCACGCCTTCCACCTGGCGCGCGCTGGCGACGTCGAGCGGATGGCAGTACAGCGCCAGCAGTTCGCGCAGCGCGCGCGCGCCCTGCTGCTCGTCGGTATCGAGCAGCGACAGGTAATTGAGCGAGAGCTGGTTGAGCAGGCGCCAGGCATTGCCGCCCTCGGCGAACGAGGCAAACGGCTGGCTTGGCCCGCCGAGCACGCGCACCGCCGTCACCGGCCCGCCCTGCTCCAGGATGAAATCGGTCTTGCCCACGCCCAGCGCCATCGACAGCGGCAGGTCGCGGTTGGTGCACCACAAGACCAGGCCAAGCTGGCGCAGGTCGTGGCGATACGGCGCCTCACGCGCGTCGACCAGCGAAATATAGGTTTCGCTGCCGACGTAGGACGAGCGCGGTCCGCGCTGACGCTGTCGCTGCGACAGCATGCGCGGCTCGCGCCGGATCTGGTAATACGCCTGTTCAGGGCTGGCAATGCCCAGATCGTGCGCGTTGTACATCGGGCGAAATTGCTGCTCGGCGTCGGCGCCACTGCCGTAACCAGTGACGCGCTCGACCTGGTGCACCTCGAAGTCGGTCGGGCGCGTGCGGTCGGCCAGCACGTGGTATTCGGCGCGATCGAGGGTCAGGTCGATGCGGTCGGCGCGGCGCTGGAACAGGTTCACGGCCGGCGTGCAGTTGAGCGCGATATTGCTGGCGTCAAGCACCTGCTCGAGGCGCGTGTCGCCCTGCGCCAGCAGCAGCACGATCTCGAGTTCGGGTTCGTCGCAGGCCCGCACCGCCGGACCCAGGCCGGAGAGCTCGACGAACAAGAAGCGCTGGGCGAACGCGAAATACTCTTGCAGCAGGCGGTAACCCTGGAAGCTGCGCTGGCCGCTCGGCAGCAGCGAATCGTCTTCAGCGAAGCCGCGCGCTTGCAGCGCCGTCTTCGGCAGGCTGTGCCAGCGCCCCGGGCGGCTGCCCGGCAGCACCAGCACGCCCTCTACCGCGCCCAGCAGCTTCTCGTAAATCCGTCCCGGCAGGTCGTCGCCGCCGCGCAGGTGCAGCGCCAGGCGCTCCAGCGCCAGTGCGCTGAACGGCGCGTCGTTGGTGGTGCGCAGGCGCAGGCGCAGGCCGGCGCGCACGTTGGGCGGCAAGCGCGCATCGACGCCGGCAAGGCTGCCGCCATGCGTGAAGAAGCGCGCCTCCACGAGTTCGATCGGCCACAGCGTGAGCTCGTGCGCAGTGCGGTATTCGCAGGCGGTGGCGTCATCCTTGCCCAGGATGGCGCGCAGCGCCGCGCCGCGCGCCACGTGGTAGCCGGCAGCAAGCGCCGGATCGGTAAGGTCTGGCTGCAGCTGCACGATCGCCATCGATGGCGTCGGCGCCAAAAAATGCGGGTAGACCAGTTCGGACAGGTGCTGGGTAAAGCGCGGGAACTCGGCGTCGATCTTCATCTGCACGCGTGCAGCCATGAAGGCGAAGCCCTCGAGCAGGCGCTCGACATACGGATCGGCGCAGTCGAAGCCCTCCAGGCCTAGCCGGCCGGCGATCTTGGGATACTCGGCCGCGAACTCGCCGCCCATCTCGCGCAGGTGCTGCAGTTCCTGGCTGTAGTAGCGCAGCAGACGCGGGTTGCTCATGGCCCGGCGGCGCCGCTATCGAATACGTTCAGCTGGCCCAGATCCAGATCGAGTTCGGTCTTGAGGTACAGGCGCTCGGGATAGGGCTGGGCCCACAGGTCGGCCTGGATCTCGAACACGATCTTGCTGATCGAGCCTTGCGTGGGCATGGCCTTGACCGACACCGAAGAACGGATCAGGCGCGGCTCGAAATCCCAGATCGCCTGACGCATGGCGCGCTCGAGATCGGCCTGGTCGATATTCGCCAGTGAACCGCCGGCGATCGCCGGCAAGCCGTAGTTGAGTACCGACCCGGCCAGGTGCGGCAACTGCGGCAGGCCGCCGCTCGAGGCCAGGTTGGTGGTGTTGAGCAGCCAGGCCAGGTCGCGCAGCACGCCATCACGCAAGCCGCGCCCGGACAGCACGCGGCGCTCGCGCGCCTCGACGGTCTTGTCGGGCTCGTGGTCGGTGAGACGGTCGAGCAGCGAAGGCTGCAGCCGTTCGCGCGGCGCCAGTTCAGCCATGCCAGATCAGCTGACGTTGCCGTCGTTGCCGGCGATGTCGTAGGTGAAGGTCTTGTCGCCGGCCAGCGTACCCTTGTTGTCCTGCGGCGTGTAGGCGAAGGTCACCTTGCCGAAATTGAGCTTGATGTTCTCGGTCAGGCGGTCTTCGCCACCGCTGCCGCCGGTCGAGATCGAGGTGATCAGCACCTCTTCCATCGTGATCAGGATGTATTTTTTCTGGCCGTCGCCAGCCTTGCGCACCATCAGCACCACTCGGTCGAGGTGGGTACCCTTGGCCAGCGCGTTCATCAGCGCATTGGTCGAACTGTCGATGTATTTGGTGAACGACAGGTCCTTGAAGGTGGCCTTGCCCGAGCCGCCGCCGCCGCCCATGTGGGTGGTGCCTGACTGCTCCATGCTCCAGCTCCAGCCCAGCACGTCGATGTCGCCGGCCGCGCCCTGGGTCTTGTCGCGCGATTCGCCCTTGATGGCGCCCATATTGATGAACATATCTACTGCCATGTCGCTTCTCCTGGTATGCCAGCTTCAGTCGCTGGCGGGGTTTTGATGTTTAGGCGGGGTCAAGCCGCGCAGACAACTAGGCGGCCGCCGAAGGCAGTTTCGAGACCAGGCGCAGCGACACCGTCAAGCCTTCGAGCTGGTAATGCGGGCGCAAGAAGAACTGGGCGTTGTAGTAACCTGGGTTGTCCTGCACTTCCTGCAGCATTACTTCGGCTGCGGCGAGAGGTTTGCGGGCCTTGGTCGCCTCGCTCGAGCTGGCCGGATCGCCATCGACGTACTGCATGATCCAGCGCGTCAGCCAGCGCTCCATGTCGTCGCGTTCCTTGAACGAGCCGATCTTGTCGCGCACGATGCACTTGAGGTAATGGGCGAAACGGCAGGTCGCGAACAGGTACGGCAGGCGCGCGGCGAGGTTGGCGTTGGCGCTGGCGTCCGGGTCGTCGTAGTCGGCCGGTTTGTGCAGCGACTGCGCCCCGATGAAGGCGGCCAGGTCGCTGTTCTTCTTGTGCACCAGCGGCATGAAGCCATTCTTGGCCAGTTCCGCTTCGCGCCGGTCGCTGATCGCGATCTCGGTCGGGCAGGTCATGTCGACGCCGCCGTCGTCGGTCGGGAAGACGTACACCGGCAGGTTCTCGACCGCGCCGCCGGATTCGATGCCGCGGATTTGCGAGCACCAGCCATAGCGCTTGAACGAGCGGTTGATGTTCACCGCCATGGCGTAGGCCGCATTGGCCCAGGTGAAGTCGAGCGCGCCCGGCGCATTGGTGGTTTCTTCGAAATCGAATTCCTCGACCGGATTGGTCTTGGCCCCGTACGGCGCGCGCGCCAGGAAGCGCGGCATGGCCAGCCCGACATAGCGCGAATCTTCGGATTCCCTGAACGAGCGCCAGGCGGCGTGTTCCGGCGTCTGGAACAGCTTGGTCAAGTCGCGTGGATTGGCCAGCTCTTGCCATGAATCCATCAGCATCACGCTTGGATCGGCGGCGCTGATCAGGGGCGCGTGGGCGGCGGCTGACACCTGCGCCATTTGCGTAAGCAGCTCGACGTCGGGCGCGCTGTTGTTGAAGTAATAGTCAGCCACGAAGGCGCCATACGGCTCGCCGCCGAACTGGCCGTATTCTTCTTCGTACAGCTTCTTGAATATCGGGCTCTGGTCCCAGGCCACGCCCTTGAACTTGCGTAGCGTCTTGTGCAGCTCGTTCTTCGAGATGTTCATGACGCGGATCTTGAGCTTTTCGTCGGTTTCGGTATTGCTCACCAAATGGTGCAGGCCGCGCCAGGCGCTTTCCACCGCCTGGAACTGACTGTCATGCAAAACATGGTTGATCTGCTCGGTGAGCTTCTTGTCGATCCCCGCGATCAAGCCCTCGATCGTGGCCAGCACGTCGCCGCCGACAATCGTGGTGTCGTGCAAGGCTTGCTGGGCCAGCGTGCGTACGGCGTTTTCTACCGCGTCGCGCTCCTTGTCGGTGCGCGGCTTGAATTCCTGCTGCAGCAGGCTGGCGAAATCGCCTGTGGCAAGCGTGCCCTCGAGCGCGGGTACGTTCAATTCCTGGGTTGCATTGGCCATCGCTTATCCTTGTGGCGGTTGGTCGGTGGCGCCGGCCGGCGCCGCTGGGTCGAGCGGCTTGGGCGCAGCAGCAAGGGCTTGCATCAGGGCCGGGTCGTCCATCATCCTGGCCAGCAGTTCTTCGGCGCCGGTCTTGCCGTCCATGTAGGTCAGCAGATTGACCAGCTGGCTGCGCGCTTCGAGCAAGGTGCGCAGCGCGTCGACCTTGCGCGCGATCGCGCCGGGCGTGAAGTCGTCCAGGCTCTCGAACGTCAGTTCGAGCGCCATATTGCCTTCGCCGGTGAGCGTGTTGGGCACCGTGGCCACCACGCGCGGCTTCATCGATTTCAGGCGCTCGTCGAAGTTGTCGACATCGATCTCGAGGAACTTACGCTCGGCCACCGGCGCCAGCGCTTCGGCCGGTGTGCCGGACAGGTCGGAGAACACCCCCATCACGAAAGGCAGCTCGACCTTCTTTTCGGCGCCATAGACTTCGACGTCATATTCGATCTGCACACGCGGCGCGCGGTTGCGCGCAATGAATTTCTGACTGCTTTCCCTGGCCAAGATAGACCTCCGTTGAAAGTGGGATATCCCATCGGCTGCGGTCAACACCGCGCGCCTGGATTTTTCGTATGGCCGGCCCCACGCGGGACGGCCGCCTGTGATGTCAGGATTCGGGACGGACGCCGCTGACCTGCGCCAGCTGCTGCAAGCCTTCCGGCGCCAGCTCTTGCATGAGTTCGGTAAAATTCTTGTCGACCAGGCCGCGCGCGCGTTGCAGCAGCAGCGGCACCGGGCTCGATGGTTCCTGCTGCGCATACCAGCCGCACAGCCGGTCGAGTTGCCGCACCACGTCGGCGCGGCTGGCGATGACGTCTTGGCGCGGCGCCGGCACTGGTGCGGCCGCGGCCTCGGCGCCACCGCCCGAGGCGGTCGCCTCGCTCGGCGCCAGGCTTGCAGGCGCCAGGTGCGGACGCAGTTGCGTGCTGGCGCGGCGCAGCAGATTTGCCAGTGGGGCGAGGTCAAGCCCGGTGCCGGCGGCCAGGTAGCCAGTCAAGGCCTGGTCGATCGCATCGACGCTCTCCACGGCCAAATCGAGGGCCGCGCAGGTGGCGCCGATCTGCGCGGGGTGCGCCGCGCTGAAGGCGGCGTCGATCACGGCGCGCACGGTCGCGGCGCCATCGTCGCCAACCGGCTCTTCACCGGCGGCGTCGATGTCACGCAGGCTGAAGGCGCCGACGGCGCGCACCTCTACCAGCGGCATGTCGCGCACCTGGCGCAGCAGGCCGCCGTTTTCGACCAGGGCGGACAAGGTATTGAGGCGCAGGGTCGGATCGAAATCGTCGTCCGGATCGAGTTGCGGATGGAGCGTTTGCCACTGCCCGGACAAGAGCGCGGCCAGCAGCGACAAGCCGGCCGCCAGGCCATTGGCGCCGTCGACGCCGACCAGGCCGCGGGTCAGGAACACGGCCACGCGCAGGTCGCGGGTGCGCGCCATCAGCGCCAGCGCCAATGCGCGCACTGCCTTCCAATCCGGCGCGGTGGCCGGGGTAATGATGTTGCCGTACTGCGTCTCGGGTTTGCCGCGCACCGCTTCTTCGAGCGCCAGAAATTGCGCGTCGTATTCGAGGTTCTCGCCCGATGGCTGGTCGTCGTCGAGCGGCGCAGCCAGCGCCGCAATCGAAATCAAGGAGGTGTCATTCATGGTCGTTGCGGTTGCTCGCTTGCTGTTCACCAGGACTTACGCAGGCCGGGCGCGATCGGACGCGCGATTGACGCCACTTTTTTCAAGCCGCGCCAATCCGTCAAAGCGCGCCAGCAGCGCCGTGACGTTGTCGCGGCTGGCATATTGGCGGGCCAGCGCGAGCAGGCCGGCGCAGGCAGCGCCCAATGCGTCGTCGCGCCTAAGCAGCGCGTCGATCTGCGCATGCGGCACCCACCCGTGCAGGCCATCGCTGCACAACAAGAACAGGTCGCCCGCCAGCACCTGGTGGTAGGCAAATTCTGGCGTGACCTGCGGCGCCGGACCAATCGCCTGCAGCAGCAGGTTCGTTGGTGGCAGCGGACCGGGCGCGCTCGATTCGAGCGCCAACTGGTAGGCGGTCTGGTCGCGCGTCAGCTGCACCAGAACGCCAGCGCGGAATCGGTACAGCCTGCTATCGCCGACATGGAACGAGACCACGGCGCCGGCCCCGGGCAAAAAGCGCAGCCCGGTCAGGGTGCTGCCCATGCCATTGCCCTCGGCATGGCCATGCGCGCAGTTTTCCTGGTACAGCAGCGTATTCACGCAGGCCACTACGCGCCTGAGCTGGGCGATGCTATGCCAGCGCTGATCGACATCGGTGGCATCGGGGTCGCTCGGCGACTCGCCATCCGACGTCGTATCGAGCGCACCAGCCGGCGCACCAGCCGGCGCGGTAGCCGGCGCGGTCGCCGACGCGGTAGCCGACGCCGACGCTGCGCAGGCTGGCGGCTGCTGGCGCAGGCTGCCGACCAGCGCCGCCAAAGCAGCAGTGCTTGCAATCTCACCGGACATGTGGCCACCCATGCCGTCGGCCACCGCGACCAGTCCGAGCGCGGTATCGACCACGAAACGGTCTTCGTTATGCGAGCGCACGTCGCCCGCTTCGCTCAGGCCGCATGCCTGCATGGTGAGCTGCAGGTGTTCCGGCGTGTGGATGTGCATGGTGGTTCGGGATAAGTCGTTGATCTGTCCAGCTACGCCAGAATCGCGCTCCCGGATGCAAAAAAGAGCATCGGTCAATATTAATTATCTACAATTAGTATTGCTTTTCATTATGCTCAGCCTATCAAATAAGCAAATCCGATAGCTTGTCATAAGGAGATTCGATTGGCCGCGCGACGCGCTTTGTTGCACGATCGCGGCATGAACTTAACAATTGACCGACACATTTACCTGGCCGCACTCATCGTAGAGGCTGCAAACGGTGACCACGGTGCGTTTCGCAAACTGCACACATTGACCCACGATTTCCTGTACCACACTGCCCTGCGCCTGTTGCGCTCGCCAGGCCTGGCGGAGGATGTCCTGCAAGAGGCTTACCTCAGCATCTGGCTGCACGCCGCTTCCTTTCGTCCGGGCCAGGGCAGCCCGATGACCTGGCTGATCGCGATCGTGCGCAACCGCGCCTTCAGCGCCCTGCGCAGTCACCGCGGCGGCATCGCCTCGTTGATGTCCGAAGAAGATCCGGCGCTGCTGGCCGAGGTGGAGCACGACGACGGCGCCGATCCCGATGCCCAGGCCTTCGGCGCACTGGGCCGCACCCGCCTCGAGCAAGCGCTGGCGCGGCTCGAACCGGCGCAGCGCCAGAGCATAGCCCTGGTCTTCAACCATGAGCTGACCCACGCCGAGATGGCGCGCCATCTCGGCGTGCCGTTGGGCACCGCCAAGAGCTGGGTGCGGCGCGCGCTCGAGCGCCTGCGCATCAGCCTGGAGCAAGCCGACGCCACCGGCGCCCCAAAGCCGGTGCCGGTGCCGATGCCGCCACCAGAGCGTCATGCCAAACCGATTGCGGTAAGCGCCGCAGCGCGTCCGGCGCGCACCAGGCGGCCAGCCGAAGCCTGGCGCCAGGGCGCCGCCAACGTCAGGCCGGCGGCGGGGCGGCGGATGTGCGCGGACGGTCTTCCATGATCGACTGCATCTGGGTGCGCAGCCACAGCAGGCCGGGGTCGTTGTCGCTGCCCGGATGCCAAGCCATGCACAGCGTATAGGTCAGGAAAGGAAACGCCAGCTTGACCACCTCGACACCGGCATGATGACCGGGCGCGATAAAGGCCGGTACGGTGCCGACCAGGTCGCTCTGTGCGACGATGGCCGCGATGGCGCTGAAGTCGCGCACCGCCATCGAGGTGTAACGCGCATGCCCCAGCCGATACAACTGCTCGTCGATGAACCCATGCAGGCTGCTGTCGCGCGCCACATTCACATGGTTCAAGGCGCAATAGTCGTCCAGGCTCACCGCGCCGGTACCGCGCGCGTGGCCCTTGCGCTGCACCAGCATGTAGGGCGTGGTCATCAGCTCGCGGCTTAACAGGCCAGAAGGCAGTTGACAGGCTGAACTGAAACACAGATCGACGTCGCCTTTTTCAAGCTTGCTTGCCAGATCGCCTTCGTCCGGCTCGGCCTGCGTCAGGCGCAATTGCTTGTTTCCCAGCGATTGTATGCGCTGCGCCAGGCCGGGCAGCATCACGGTAGCGCCCGTATTATTGGCAACGATATGGAAGGTGCGCGCCGCACGCGCGGGATCGAACTCGTTCGCCTCGAGCCGCACCGCGGCGTTCAGTTCGGCCAGGGCGGGCTGCAGGCGCCGATGCAGCATGCGCGCGAAGGGCGACGGCGCCAGGCCGCGACCGCTTCCGGCCGGCACCAGCAACGGGTCGCCAAACAGCTGGCGCAGACGCGACAACTGCGCCGACAGCGCCGGCTGGCTCACATGCAGGCGCGCGGCGGCGCGGGTCACATTGCATTCTTCGAGCAAGACATCCAGCGACAACAGCAACGGCAGATCGGCGCCACGCAGCGGCGTCGCGGTGCGGGGAAAGGATAAGATTTTGGTCATGATTCACTGTCCTCTGTTGGCGTCCGGGACGGCGCTGCGGCGGCGCGCCCAAGGACGTGTTCACAGCCGCCGCTGCCCTACACCGTCGGCACGCTGGCGCCGTCGATGACGAACTCGGCGCCGTGGACCGACGCCGCAAGTGGCGACCGCAAGAAGGCGACCAACTCCGCAACCTCTTCGGGTTTGCCGGGCCGGCCGAGGGGAATACCGCCGAGCGATGCCATCAAGGCATTGCGCGCTATCGATGCTGGTGCCACCGGATCGGACGGCCGGCCGCGGGCGGTGGCGATCACGCTGGCGCCGCGCCCGGCCAGCGCGCGCACGATCGCCTCGCCCATGCCTTTGGTGCCGCCGGTGGCCAAGGCATGCTCGCCCTCGAATGCAGCGCCGCTCATGCCGTGATCTCCAGTGAATCGATGCCCTCGGCCTGCAGCACGAAATGAAATGCGAACATGGCCGGGCTACCGGGGAAATTGCCGCTCACGCTGGCGCGCAGCATGCAGCGTCCAGTGCCATCCTGCTCGAGCTCGCCCTTCGGTTCGATACGCGAACCGTAGCGCGCCGCCGTGTCGCTGGCCCAGGCGGCGATGCTCGCGTGGCCGCGATGCACACTGCCCTCGTCGTGCACCGTGCCATTGGACAGGAAGCACGCGGCAACAGCGCGTGCATCCTGCGCATTGGCGGCGTCGACATAACGTTTTACAAGCAAAGCAAGGTTGTTCATCTGATGCTCCTTGAAGTCGGGCTTGTAGTGTAGGGCGCGGCACTATAGTTAAAAAGACGTAAAGACGATATGCTCTATGAACCAAAAGTTCATAAGCCGACAATGAGTTCCCTCGATCTGATCCGGCTTTTTCTGGCCGTTGCCGACCACCGCAGCTTTACCCACACAGCGCGGCGCCTGAACATCAGCCCCACCGCCGTGAGCAAAGGCGTGCGTGCGCTGGAAAGCAAGCACGGCGTGACACTGTTTACCCGCACCACGCGCAGCGTGTCCCTCACCGATGCCGGCGCCAGCCTGCTGGCCGTGCTCAAGCCTGCGGTGAATCAGATCGAGGATGCGTTCGCCGAACTGGCGCAGTTCCAGCAGCGTCCGGCCGGACGCCTGCGCGTGACGGCGCCGCGTACGCTAGGCTACCTGGTGGCGCAGGTGCTGGTGCCGCGCATGCATGCCAGCCACCCCGAGATCAATTTCGACCTGTCGCTCGACAATGGCCTGGTCGACCTGGTGGCGGCGGGCTACGACGCCGGCATCCGTCTCGGACAATCGGTCGCCCAGGACATGGTCGCCATTCGCCTCAGCCGCCTCTTGCCATGGTCGATCGTTGCCGCCCCAGGCTATATTGCGCAGCATGGCGCGCCCGAGTTGCCGCGCGATTTACTACGGCATCGCACCGTCCGCTACCGGTTCACGACCTCGAGCATCTTGCCGCCGTGGCGCTTCGTCGATGGCGACGGCGAATTTTTGCTCGATCCCGAGGCGGTCATGAGCGCCAACGACACCGGCGTGATCGCCGAAGTCGCGCGCCAGGGCCTGGGCCTGGCCTATCTTCCGGATATCGAGATCGAGACCGATATCCGCTCCGGGCGCCTGCTGCGCCTGCTGGCGCCATATGTGCCGCCGACCTCGGGCCTGTATCTGTATTTCCCGGTGCGCAGCCAGAATCAACCGAAGATGCGGGCCCTGATCGACGCAGCGTCGCAGCTTGCCGATGAAGGCCTGCTCGACGTCTCGTTCAGCGCTTAGCGGTCTGGGCGTCGCCCCCGCTGGCGGCCACGGCGTCCAGGATCACCTTGGCCACCTCGGCCGGACGCGACTGCTGTGGCACGTGGCTCGCGGCCAACTCCGTCGTCTTGGCGCCGATTTTCCTGGCCATCGCGCGCTGCAGGCCGGGATCGATCATGCGGTCGCGGGTGCTGACGATGAAACTCGATGGCTTGCTTTTCCAGGCCGCCACCGACACCGGTTCGCCGAACGCCTTGCCCTGGATCGGCCCCTGGGTTGCCGTCATCAAGGCGGCCTGCGCGGCCGGCACATCCTGCGCAAAGTCTTCCCGCATCGCCGCTTCCGGCAGGCTCAAAAAGCCTTCGCGGTCGGCAACAAAGCGTTTGCTGCCGGGAGCGGCCGGGTAGCCCTCGCCGGTCTGCGCGGTCGACTTGCCGGCGTCGGGCGCAAACGCCGCCACATACACCAGGCTTGCCACCTTGTCGTGCTGGCCGGCTTCGGTGATCACGGTGCCGCCCCACGAATGCCCGACCAGTACCACCTTGCCCGGCTGGTTCTCGATGGCGCGCCGCGCCGCGGCGGCGTCCTCTGCCAGCGAGGTCAGCGGATTCTGCACTGCCGTGACCTTGACACCCTTGGCCTGTAGCAAGGGAATCACCTTGGCCCAATCGGAACCATCGGCAAAGGCGCCATGCACGATCACCACCGATGGCCGCGCGCCGGCTGGCGCATCGGCAGCATGGACATTCGCGCCGACAGTGGCGAGGGCGGCGGTGAGAGCCAGGGCGCGCAGGAGGATGTGGAAAGTCATGGTGTGTTCCTTGTCGTGTTGGGAAGATCGGCCTGCTTGAGAACGGCACGCCCGGCGTGCTGCTGGACAGGGCGGGCGCAGTGATAAGCAACGACGGCTGCGAACCGTTCCATCAATCAACAAAAAATCCGGACCGTATGCGATATACGTCCGGATCAGCGAACTGGATGCAAGGACAGGCGCTTTTTTTCGCCTCAAGTCATCGATTACACGCGTGGCGCCGGATGCGCCAGGCCTTTGGCCTGTGCATCGCGGATCAAGCCGCGCACGGTGGTATCGGCAGCCTTGCTCTCGCGCTCCATCTGCTTGCCCAGCAAGCCCATCTTTTTGCCCAGCGTGTTCATCGGTTTCCCG
>Ga0265798_10001951_pt1 | contig 30952 bp, 23 predicted proteins | sample P3T30metagenome_FD_192430 | JGI IMG/M metagenome (GOLD analysis project Ga0265798, IMG submission 192430) | Plant litter microbial communities from East Loma Ridge, Irvine, California - P3 T30 | ecosystem: Environmental > Terrestrial > Plant litter > Unclassified | place: USA: California... | reverse complement strand
AGTCGTCGCGACCGATGTTGCCGAAGCACATGTCCCGTTATTCACCGAAACCGAATACGTTCCGGAATCGGAAACCGTGATCGATTGCGTCGTTTGCCCATTAGACCAGATGTTTCCGGTCGCAGCCGAAGAAGTCAATGTGACGCTTCCGCCATCGCAGAACGTGGTCACACCTGAAGCCGAAATCGTCGGAGTACTTGGCAACGGATTCACCGTAACCGTCGTTGCAGCGGATGTTGCCGAAGTACACGCCCCATTATTTACCGAAACCGAATACGTTCCCGAATCGGAAACCGTGATCGATTGCGTCGTCTGACCGTTAGACCAGATGTTTCCGGTCGCAGCCGATGAAGTCAATGTGACGCTCCCGCCATCGCAGAACGTTGTCACACCTGAAGCGGATATCGTCGGAGTGGCCGGAAATGGATTGACAGTGACGGTAGTCGCAGCGGATGTTGCCGAAGCACATGTCCCGTTATTCACCGAAACCGAATAGGTTCCCGAATCTGAAACCGTGATCGATTGCGTCGTCTGACCGTTCGACCAGATGTTTCCGGTCGCAGCCGAGGAAGTCAACGTCACGCTCTCGCCATCGCAGAATGTCGTCGCACCGGAAGCAGATATCGTCGGAGTACTTGGCAATGGATTTACCGTAACGGTCGTCGCGGCAGATGTTGCCGAAGTACATGTCCCATTATTCACCGAAACGGAATACGTTCCCGAATCCGAAACCGTGATCGATTGCGTCGTCTGACCGTTCGACCAAAGATTTCCTGTCGCAGCCGAAGAAGTCAGCGTCACGGTCCCGCCATCGCAAAACGTGGTCGCACCGGAAGCGGATATTGTCGGAGTACTTGGCAATGGATTTACCGTAACGGTCGTCGCGGCGGATGTTGCCGAAGTACATGTCCCATTATTCACCGAAACGGAATACGTTCCCGAATCTGAAACCGTGATCGATTGCGTCGTCTGGCCGTTCGACCAAAGATTTCCTGTCGCAGCCGATGAAGTCAACGTCACGCTCTCGCCATCGCAAAATGTTGTGGCACCGGAAGCGGAAATCGTTGGAGTGGCCGCAGCAGGGTTCACGGTAACCGTAATTTCGTTAGAAACAGCCGACGGACACGTTCCGTTATTTACGTAAACCGAATACGTTCCCGAGGTGGTGACGGTGATGAATTGCGTTGTCGCTCCGTTGGACCAAACGTTCCCGGTCGCGGCCGACGAGATGAGCACTACGCTCCCACCCTCGCAAAAGGTAGTCGCTGCTGTTGGCGTAATCGTCGGCGTTGCCGGAAGCGGATTGACCGTTACTGTCGTCGCTGCCGAAGCTGCCGAATTACACGTCCCGTTATTGTAGATGACCGAATACATTCCCGCATCGGAAACCGTGATCGATTGTGTCGTTGCGCCGTTCGACCAGGTATTTCCCGTTGTCGCAGATGATGTCAATGTAACGCTTCCGCCCTGGCAAAACGTCGTCGCGCCGGAAACAGAAACGGTAGGTGCCGCCGGAGCCGCAATGATCGATACTACGGTCGCAGCCGATGGAGCCGACGTACATGTCCCGTTGTTTACCGAGACGGTGTAAGAACCTGCCGCCGTAACAGTGATGGATTGCGTCGTCGCACCGGTCGACCAGAGGTTCCCGGTTGCGGATGATGAAGTCAGAGTCACGCTTCCACCCTGGCAGAATGTCGTAGCGCCCGATGCCGTAATCGTAGGCAGCGTTCCCGTGAAAGTCGCGCTGATGGTATGGTTGGCCGTGACGTTCGTAAATGTGTAGCTGGTGATGGCCCCTTGTGAAGCGCCGTCCACCAATACGTCGGCAACGGTATAGCCGCAGTTTGCGGTTATCGTATAGGTTTGGCTGGCGTTGCTGGCGACGGCGGTCGTGCCGGACGGAGATATGGCGCCGTTAGTTCCTGCCGATGCTGAAATCGTGAAACCGCTCACATTGGTCTCGTCCGATCCAGGTGTCGGGTTCGTGGCATTCCTTGGCTGGCAGTCGAAGTCGGTGGTTACGCTCGCGATCGGCGTTCCGATTCCCTCTATCGAAGTGTTGCTGCCTGCCACCAGGTGTAAATCGTTAACCGATGTAAATACCGGCTGGACTTCCACCGAATTCGCATCTTTGGATGTGGCGGCTGTCCAATCGGCTAGCGTCGCATAGTTCGTTCCCGTATTGTTGGACAGTCCGCCTGAGCGAAAACCGCCGTCCTGAACGCCTGCACTGTAGAACACGTTGTTATCGGATACCAGGTTGGCGAAAGTCGTGCTTAATGTACCGAATGCGTAGGTTTTGACAGCACCGCCGCCGGTGGCGATCTGGGTGGTGGAAACGATGTTGTTCTTCATTTCCAGGGACGGATCGAGGCCGGAAAGCGCGATGCCGTAGCTTGGCGATTGGTTCGTCCTGCTGCCGCGGTCGCCGTAGAGCGAGATCGTATTGTTGTAAAGCTTGGTTTCGGATGCGACTGCGCCCACCACCCAGATTCCTGCAACGTGGTACGTAAACTGGGACAAGCCCGATACATTGCTGATCATGTTGTTCCGGACGATGTTCGGCGTGCCGAACGCCGTTCCAGAAATCGCAATTCCCGCCGTTGAACCTCCCAGGTCCACCGTGCTCACCACGCCTGTAATCCAGTTGTTGGCTATTAGGGCGCCGCTGATTCCGCCGCTGGAAACGGTCCCCGAATAGGCTTGAGCGGCCCCGATCGCCAATCCTACCGTTTCGCTGTGTTCACTCCCGGTCGTATTCGCGATATTGACCTTGTTGAACGTGACCTGAGGATTCGTTTCGTTGAAGATGTAAACGGCATTCCGGGCAACACGGTCAGTTCCCGTTGCCGAAATGTCGTTTTGTGTAATGACCAGTCCTGTGCTCGGATTCGCTATGGTCGAACCTACCGAGTAAATTCCGGTCATGGCCTTTTTGACCGAGCAGTTCTCCACACGGCTGTTCTGGTTGTTGACCAACGACGGGACCTGGTTGCTGTGAGGAAACACGCGGAACATGACACCGTATCCGTAAACGGGCGAATATCCCACAAGGTTTACGTTTTTAACGGTGTTGTTGTTTGCGCCGCTGGTTGCAGACTGGAACAAAATCCCCGCTGTGTTGCCGATCGAGTTGTTTACGATCGTGAGCTGTCGCAGCGATGCGTCGCCACCTATCTGGCAGCTGGGAACGGTGGCACCCGCGAGCGATCCGTTTATGGTGACGTTGTCGGTTCCGTTGAAACGGATAAGGCCGAAGTTCGTCGTAGTGCTCAGCGAGCCGGTAATGGTTCTCGGGCCACCGGAAGGTTGGATCAGCACGGCATGTCCGCCTGCGATCTCATTGAGTTCGATGTTTCCGGTTTCACCCGTCAGGTCTGAAATGATATTGATCGTCAGCGGACCTGAAACTCCGGCGATCCGGTTGTTTATCTGCTGGAAAATACCGCCGGCGTTCGAAAGCGAGGGATAATCGCCTCCCGCTCCTACTGTATACGTTCCCGACATCGGCGGAAGCACGTCCGTAATGGTAAGCGTAGCCGTTGAACCGTTGGCGATAGTGGCACCAACCGGATTGGAAAGCGTCAAGTTGATTGTCTCGGAATTGTCCAGCACGAAATCGGCATTGATTGGAATACTGATCGTTTTTGGCGTGGTGTCGCCATCCGCCCAGGTTAAGGTTCCCGCAACCGCCGTGTAATCCAGTCCCGCCGTTGCCGTTCCGTTGCTCGTAGCGTAATTTACTGAAACAGTGCCGGTAGATCCGCCGTTACGGTGCACGATGATGAATGCCGTCGTATTTTCAGATGCGGTGAACGTTGTATTGTCAAAGGAAACATGGCCCGCTGCACCTGGCGTCGTGTAAAAAACCTGGATGTTGGGACGACCGCTTTCCGGAACGCCGTAATCGTCTTCGTCAAACGGTGATGTCCAGGAATACCAGAATTGCGAAGAATTAGTAGGACCTGATGACCATCTGAATTGTTTGGCCGTCATCGATTCACTTAAGGTATTGCCACCATCAGTCGCAACCAGTACGCGGATGTTATTGCCCGTGTAGTTGACAGGTGTTGTGAATGGTATGTTGATCCAGCTCCCTGGCACGAACGCGGTGGAAGGCAATGTTCCGGAATACTGGGCTGCTCCCGAAGGTTCGATATTGGAATAGATCATGGAAAAGAAACTCGTACCGGTTCCCGCATTGCTCAGATATACCTTCATAGGGGTATTCTGCGGGCCGTTAACCGACTGCAGGTAATACCGGATCCCGGTAATCGCGGAACCTGCGGGTATGCCGAGTTCGGATGCGGTATAAATGGATACCAGTCGCTCATGGTTATCATTTACAGACAAAGGTCGGTTATCCAGGTAGCCGTAAGTGTTTCCGGCCGGAACCGTCGATTGGCTAAATGCCGCCTGCCAGCCTAGCAGCAGGCCCAGGACCGAATAGAGGAAAAATCGCGAAAGACGCAGACTGTCCTGGTTGGATGGGTAATCGTGTTTCAAATCGTTTGGTTTAATGGGTTATGGGTAAGGCGGTTTTGTAAAAAAAATCTGCCAAACATAGTGAAATCTTTTTGCGCTTTTTACTAGAACTATTTTTTGTGCAAAAAATATTACAGAATGGTGGTGCGTTTAACCGGTGTAAGTCACTGGGACCGCTTCACAACTTGCCAGCCCCGGCCGCTTAAATTCGTGCATTCGTGGCTCATATATCAGGCATTTTGGTCGCTTCCCATCAGCCGAAAGTTTTATAGCCACGAATGCACGAATTGCATTGCCTTTTTGAATCTTTAAAAATCTGTGTTTTGCAATCCTAGTTCTTCACAAACTTTTTGACCTCGCGCGATGATCCGGACTGGATATCGATAAAATAAAATCCGCTGCTCAAAAGGCTCAAATCAATCGTACAATTGGTGATGGCGGATGGAAAGGTTGCATTTGCTACCAATTTCCCGGTGCTGTCGAAGATTTTGTAGCTGTCTACCGCTTTTGTCGAACCGATATTCAGCTCTGCAGATGCCGGGTTCGGATAGACCGTAAATCTGGCAGTTGCATTTTCAGGTGCCGACAAATCGGAAGCGTTATTTTTAAACCATCCGAATTCGTTTACCGTGCTGTAAAAGACGTCAAGGTCGCCGTCCTCATCGATATCGAACCATATGGTATTCTCGAGTTCCCCTACGATTGTTCCGCTTTGGGAAATCTCTAATGTCGTGGAGTTCAATTCACCAACGCCCGTGCCTTTTTTGTAATTGATATTGCCGTACCTGTAATAAACGAAATCCTGGAAGCCGTCCAGATCCAGGTCTGCCGGGCCCGCAAAGTTGTAGTTATTGCAACCGGTCAAGCTGATCGGCGTGATGCCTGAGAAGACATTGTTTCCGAAATTCTTGAACCAATAGCCGCCACAATCAGAGCCGTTGCTGATCACGTCGATATTGCCGTCGCTGTCCATGTCCGCGAGATAAGACTGGTAAATGCTGGGCGAGGATGGGCTGGAATAGATGTTGGTTTGCACAAACGCATTGTTCACATACTCGAACCGGACGATCTTCTGGCTCGTGCTGCCTCCTGTGGAAACGACAAGATCCTTTACCTGGTCCTGATCGAGGTCGCCGAAAGAGAAGGAATAAATGTTGACGCCGTTCGGAGCGTAGAACATGCTGTCGTACACAAAAACACCGTTGCCGGTATTGCGCAGGAACGACATATTGTCATTGCTCAATTCCGCTACGATGATGTCGTCTTTGCCGTCGTTGTTCATATCGCCAACTTCGAACGTCGACAAAGCGCTGTTGTAAGGCAAGCTTTGTTTCGTCCCGAAAAAGCCCGATCCCATGTTCTTGATCCAGGACATTCCGCTTTCCCGGTCTGCCACGACGAGATCCTTTTTGCCGTCCTCATCTATGTCGAGCAATTTTACCTCTGTCACGTCGTCATAAGCGGAACTGATGAGTGTTTTAGCTGAAAAAGTCTCATTCCCCAGATTCTTGTACCAGCATACCTCGTTCGAAGAAGACGAAACGCTTCCGGTAGATCGTGTCGCGATGATATCGATGTCACCATCGGCGTCGATGTCGTTGAAGATAAAGGAATTGACAAAAGTGGCGTTTGGTGTCACCAAAGTGCGGGTGCCGAATTGTTGGGCATTGGCCGTCATAAATGCTTGCGCGACGAATGCCGCCAATAGTATTTTTTGTTTCATTTGTTATATAAGGTATTTAGTTGGCGCGAATGTAAAATATTTTTATTAAGAAAAATATTATAAATGATTCTCACAATTTATACTGCACAACCAATACAAGCTCAAAATTCACTTAATGATCCTTAAAATCTTAATGGTCTTAAAATTTTATGATCTTAACAGTCTTAACGATCTTAATGGCCTTAACGGTCTTAATGGTACCTTCAAAACCGTTTAAACGGTATTACGGTGCAATAATAAATCAAACAAAACCGCGAATTTCAATCAATGGAGGAACGTCATGATCCGGAAGATTACCGTAGCAAAACAGCGTACAATCGTTTTTCGGAAAATCCTAAAGACTGTCGAGCAACACCAAAAACTCTTCTTTTTTTCGTACAGACAGCGGAACGGACGACTTGTTCTTCATCACAATAGTGTTGCCGCCTTCCGATTTGATGAAGTGGTCGAAGTAGGTCATGTTGATCAGATGGGATTTGTGCGTCCGGAAGAAATTATGTGGGCCCAGCAGTGTTTCGTATTCCTTCAGATTCGTGGAAACGACGAGCTGGGGCGCGTTGATGAAATAAAACGTCGTATAGTTTTTGTCCGATTCGCAGCTGATGATATCCTGGATATTCACCGAGTAAATTTTGTCGGCCGTTTTCAGCACCAGCTTCTGGAGGTTTTTCGGACGCTCGAGGTTCGTGAACAAATTGTGGAGCTTCATATCGAAAACTTCCGTGCCCAATGCGTGTTCCGCTTTTTTGACCGCTTCCGATAATTCCTTGCTGTCCAATGGCTTCAATAAATAGTCGATGGCCGAAAACCGGAACGCCCTGATGGCAAAATCTTCGTAACCGGTAATGAAAATGACCTTGAAGGCTATCGGACTTAGCTTTTGCAACAGATCGAAACCGGTCCCGTCGGGCATTTCCACATCGAGAAAAACCAGGTCAGGGCTCAGTTGCCTGATCAGTTTCACGCCTGACGCTACCGAATCGGCCTGACCGATAACTGAAATATTCGGACAGGTATTTTTAATGACCGCGATATTGTCCTTCCGGATTTTCTCTATGTCGTCGATGACGATAGCTCGTAACATGCCTGGATTTTAATTTTCGTAAATATAGGGAACCTCAAAAACAACTTTGGCGCCTTTGATTTTCCCTTCAGGGTTGAACAGGTTGTCCGTTTGCACCACAAAATCCTTATTCTTCGTATACCCAACCAATCGCTCTTTGGTAATGGTCATGGCCAGCGACTTGTGGTTGCTCACTTTTTTGTCGGTGTCGAAACCCTTTCCGTTGTCGGTCACTTCAAAGAACAGCTTGTTTTCCTTGAGATAAAAATGTACCGCAATTTCCCCGTTTTGGGTGGTATTGCTCAATCCGTGCTTTATGGCGTTTTCGATAAAAGGCTGGGCAAGCATCGGAGGCAGAAAGATCGAATCGACGTCTATGTCCTGTTCGACGATTACGGTGAAGCTGAATTTATTGTCGTACAGAAGCTGTTGTATCGACAGGTAGTTTTTGATCATTTCGACCTCTTCTTCGAGTGCAATATAGTTTTCGTTGGAGTTCTCGAGGATCTGGCGCGTCAACGTCGAAAATTTACCCAGATAATCGACGGCTTCATCGTTTTGCTTGTTGTTGATGAGGCTGCGGATGTTCTGCACGGAATTGAATATGAAATGCGGATTCATCTGCGTAATGAGCAGCTTCTGCTTGATCTGGTTTTTCTCCAGAATGGCGATCGACTGCTTTTGCCGGCTGTTGCGGTAATAAAAGTAACCGCCAAGCGAAAACAAGACGAGTACGGACGACAGACCTAAAAGCAGATTGTTCTTTTCAGCCGTTTCCCTTTCCGCCTCCAGTTTGATGGCGGTCAGTTTCTTGCTCTGGACCAGCTTTTCGTTCAGTTGCTTTTTCTCGAAATCATAAACCAATTGCTGGCGCGCCAGTTTATTTCTGGACGAATCAAGAGCCGATTTTTTTTGCGCTTCCAGTTTCAGATTTGACACTTTTTTGTCCTGGACGATCTTTTGCTGCAATTCCTTTTTCTCGAAATCGTACTTCAGGAGTTGCTGCGCCAGCTCATTCCTGGCCGACTGGATCTGGCTCGAATCGGATATTTTTTCGTTGAACCTGTAAATGGCGAGCGCCTTCTCATGTTCTTTTTTGGCCACATAAACATCATACAGCAAAGCCGCGATGTCTTTCTGCAAGGTTACATTTGCCGTCTTCTTGCTTATCTCAAAGGCTTTTTCGGCGTAAGCCTGGGCATTGTCCCACTCCCCTTTTTTAGAATTCAGGATGCCCATTCCCAAATTCGAGACAGCGACTGTGATGCTGTTGGGCGGTAAATTCATATTCAGGACTTCCCCATAAATTCTTTCGGCCTGCTCCATATTGGAAAGTTTCATGTGCGTATCGGCGATCCTGGATAAAATCAGCCCGATCTGTCCGTTTGACTTTATCTTTCTGGCAATTTCCAGCGCTTTATCACTGTACTCAAGCGTCTCCTTATACTTTTTAAGTTTGCTGTAAGCGTTGGCGATATTACTAAAGGAAGTAGCTTTCAGGCTGAGCGTGCGGTTGTTCGGATTTTTTGCATACGACAACTCGTAATACTTGATCGCCTCTGCGCTGTATCCGATGGCTTTGTCCCATTTTTTCTGCTCCCGGTACACGTGGGACAGCATGGTCAGGGCATACGGCAATTGTTCCAGGTTGCGCTTGCGGTCTTTTTCATAATATTTAAGCGACGCAAATATCAGCGGAATCGCTTTATCCTCCTCCTTGAGCAACGTGTACAGCTGGGCCTTGTTGAGATAGGCGACATACATGTCGTCATACGATTGCACCGATCGCAAGGTCTCAATTGCCAGGTTGTGGTAGCGCAACGATTCCGCGTTGTTCTTTTTATGCGAATAGTCCGCCGCGACGGCAGAATAATAACTCCCCAGCCATTCCGCATATAACTTATGAACCTTAGGACTGTTCTTTTTCTTATAATTTTCGAGCGCCAGCTTGCCCAACATGTCGTTCAGGTACAAATAATCCTTGTCGTAATTATCGTGGTAGTTGGCATCCATTACATCCGAAATGATACGAATCCTCGTGCTGTCGTGAAGCTTAGGGTTCTGAAGCACGACCTTTAACGAATCAATGATTTTGTCTTGGGCAATGGTTTCGGTAAAAACAAACAGCAAATTGATAATAAGGGCGAACCGGTAAATCTTGCACATATCTGACGGGGCGGTATTGTAGGAAATTGCGGTAAATGTAGGAAATTAAAAATACTGTTTTCACGAAAGGATTTCCCTCGCGGGTAAAACGACTGAAGTTTTGATCTCAACCGGTTGCCCTGACCGCTGCAAAAACATAAAATGGAAATATCAAATAAAAATCGGAATATTGAGGACGGCATTCAAGCAATACTTCCTGCTCAAACATCATCTTAAAATTGAATTTCTTAAAAAAGCAGCTTTACTTCGTCTCTTCGATATCAGGGAAAATCCTCGTCGGTTTTATTCTGTGCCTTTCCCTGACGTTTATCATCGTGGTCCTCGAACCTTTTGATACCGATGCGTTTAAAGCGAATAATAAACTGCTGCTTCTCTGCGGTTTCGGAATTTTATTTTTTGCCACATTTGTTAGCTACGGCAGCATTGAGAACGTCTGGTATCTAAAGGTGAAAAGACGCTGGCTGGTTTACCATGAAGTTTTGTCGGCGACTGTCTTTTTTATTTTTTCAGGTTCGGTGCTATACTTATATAATCGGACAATAGTGAACGGGCTCGATTATTCGTTCGCGACCCATTGCCTTTATTTACGGACGATCGTACTGGCAATGATTCCGATTTTTGCGCCGCTGATGATCTATTTAAGGCAACGATTCGGCGAGCGGATTATTGAGCCGTCAAGTACTTTGATGACACTAAGAGGCGAAAACAAGAACGAGATCCTGACGCTGGAAAAAGAGCAATTGCTGTTCATAAAAGCGGTTGAAAACTATATTGAGATCTGCTTTACGGATGCAAACAAAAAAATCATCTCGAAAACTTTCAGGCAAACGCTTTCCGATGTACAACGCCAATTGCCGTTTCTGGAAAAATGTCACAAATCGTACCTTGTGAATATAAGCAACATCAAGCAAATATCCGGAAATTCACAAAGTGCAAAAATTTGTTTTAATGATGTCGAGAGGGAAATTCCGCTTTCCAAAACCTATTATAAGCAGATAAAAGAGCGCGTGCAGCAGTTATCGTAAAAACCGGTTATGCATAGCGTATCCGGTTGTCAAAAAAACGATCGCTTCATCAAAATTAATGGAAAGCCACGAGATTTCACGCTTACTTTGGGCACTCACCAATCACTCCGTTTATGTATCGCATCCAAAGGAAATCCGTCATTTTAAATTTCGCACTTATTTTATTTTTCAGTCTTTCTTATGGTCAGGGGAACGAAATCACGATCAGGTTCATCGGGAATTGCGGTCTTTATATGACCGATGGCACCACTAATTTTTATATAGATTTCCCATACAAATCAGGCGCCCATAATTATATGGAGTATGATAAGTCTGAAATCGACAACATAAAAGAAAATGCGGTTTTCATTTTCACCCACAGGCATTCCGACCATTATTCACACAAAATCCTGAAGAAATTGTCCGGACGAAAGTTCGACCCGTACAACATTGACGAGCTGGAAAAATTAGGCGAAACCATTCCCGATTTTACTATAAAAGCGTTTAATACCGACCATACGGTTTTTGGGATTCCCTTCAAGCATTATTCTTACCTGGTCACCTGGCACGGTAAGAAAATTTATATTTCAGGCGATACGACAGACTCGGCAACAATAGCCTCACAAAAAGGTCTTGACCTGGCTTTTGTCCCGATATGGCTGTTAATGGACGCTAAAGAGAAAAAGGTCGACCTTAAAAATCTAAGTAACGTATATGCTGTGTATCACGTCGGGCCCAAAGACAATATCACGGTTAATGCAAACGATCCGCAGATAAAACTGCTCGACAAACAAGGCGAAACGATTACGGTTTTGTACGATCAGACGGAAAAATAGAATTTTTTTCGTGTATTCAATTTCCCTATTTGAGCACAAACAGGGTCAGGTACCCAACTGCGCTGTTAAACGCCGCAACTAAGCGGAATTGGCTTTTTATTTATAGCTCCGCTAATCTTCGGGCCCGCGGGTTCTGTTCAAAAAAGCAAATTTACGCTTGGTCCTTGATTTCCTCCGCTTCGCTTCGGATAAAGGGTCGCTGAAAGAACTTCTGGCGACTGTCTTTGACGGAATTTGGATCTCCGATTGTCCCTTATGACTCATTTTCGAACTTCATACAAATGCCCGTGATCATTAAACACCGCAAGATCTTAAGAAACGATTCTAAAAATACACAAGCCAAGTTCTTCCGGAGAGGCATTTTGCACAGCGCCAGCGGAGCAAAATGTCAATAAACACTTCCTACCTGGAGGCGCCCTCATGAAAATGGCGTTAAGAAGAGCGGCTCAGAATGCGGCAAACGCGGGGAACTGTCTGAGCGTTAGCGAGTTTTTCCCGCGTTCCGCAGTCGTGCCGCTCTTTAGCCATTTTTATGGGGCGCAACCGCATTTTTGCTACTTTTTCTGCGAGGAAAAAGTAGGCCCCGCTGGCAGGCGACTTAGCGGTAGCGAACGCCCGAAAGCGCAGCTTTCGCAAAACACGCAGATAAAGCCGTGAAGCCTTACATCGTGGATAAAAGGTTTGCTGAAAGAACTTGTTTGACTGTCTTTGACGAAACATCAGATGTCTTTGATTGACCCATAGGATTCGAATTTCCAAAGAATAAAAGTCCCCGAAATTGTTTAATAGGACAGCTGCGCTGTCCGTCTTCGCTACCGCTGGGTCGCCTGCCGGCGGGGCCTTCTTTTAGCTACGCTGAATCTTCGGGCCCGGCGGGTTTTGTCCAAAAAAGTAAGTTTACGCTTGGTCCTCGATTTGTCTCGCAACAAAAGAAGCAAAAATGCGGGAGCGGCGGGACCGTTCGGCGACCTGACAACCTCTTGGTTCGACCCGAGGCGCAGCCGAACGGTATGGAGCGTAGCGGAATAAAACCGAAAATAACTCGCCGTGGGCTTGTATTGAAAATGACCAAATCCTGTTTCGGCTCAAACACCTTTTCGGTTTTGTCCGAACCTGCGAGGGTCAGGTGCCCGCCTGCACGGTTAAACGCCGCAACTAAGTGGAAGAGGTTTTTATATTTATCCTCCGCTTCGCTGCGGATAAAGAGGTCGCTGAAAGAACTTGTATTGACTGTCTTTGACGGAACTTAAGTGGTCTTCGATTGACTCTCGGACTCGAATTGCCGATCTCCGCACGAATGCCCGTAACCATTGAACTCCGAATGATCTTAAAAAATGATTCTAAAAATACACAAGACAAGTTCTTCCGAAGCCGCATTTTGCACACCGCCAGCGGAGCAAAATGCCAATAAAAACTTCCGCTTGGCCGCGCCCTCGTGAAAATGGCGTCAAGAAGAGCAGGCTCAGAATGCGGAAAACGAGGGGAACTGTCTGAGCGTTAGCGAAATCGAAGATTCACGAATACCGCTAAAAAAATATTATGGCGTGAGTAGTTTTTCCCGCGTTCCGCAGTCGTGCCGCTCTTTAGCCATTTTTGTGGGGCGCAACCGCATTTTTGCTACTTTTTCTGCGAGGAAAAAGTAGGCCCCGCCGGCAGGCGACCCGCGGTAGCGAACCTCACGAAAGCGCAGCTTTCGCAGCACCAGAGCCATGCCGCAGGCGCGAGCATACTGGCATATATCTTACTGTCCAAACAACTGAATTCCGAAAATAAATCACTGCACTTCGAAGAAATAATCACATAGCACTCTGCGGCAGCAAAACCCTAATCTCACTACCACTACCCAAATCCCCAACAGCCGAAACACTCCCGTTATGATTCTCCACGATCTTTTTCACGATGGCCAGGCCGATTCCGGTGCCTTTATATTCCGATTTGCCGTGAAGCCTTTGGAACAGGTCGAAAATTTTTTCGCTGAATTGCGGATGAAACCCAATGCCGTTATCCCTAACGCTGATCAGGCAATAGTCGCGTCCGGATCCTTCATGGTCGCGCAGCAGTTTCGCCCCGATGTGGATCTCGACAGGACGTTCTATACTGGCGTATTTTACTGAATTGCCTATAATATTGTAAAACAGCTGCTTCATCTGAAACGGAATTACCGTCAGCGTGGGTAACGTTTCCATAGTGACCGCGGCCGATTTCAGGCTGATCTCTTCCGACAGGTCCTCGAGCACTTCTCCGACGAGCATGTTCAGATCGGCGCGTTCGAATTTCGATACCGATTTTTCGATTGTCGAATACGACAGAAGATCGTCGATAAGCGATTGCATCCGTTCGGCCGATTCCCGTATTTTTGAGAAATACATCTGCCCGGTTTCCGATAGTTTTCCGGTTTCGGATTCCTGTATCCGGGAAACGAAAATCTGAATTTTGCGCAGCGGCTCCTGAAGATCGTGGCTGGAAATGTAACTGAATTCCTGCAACTCCTTATTGGCTTTAAGCAATGTCGCGTTTTTGTCCCGGAGTTCGGCCGTCCGATCCTTGATTTTTTCCTCCAGTTCCGTGTTGAAATCGCGCTGTACTTTGAGATCGCTCTGGCTGATGTCGAGTTCATCGACAACGTCCATGTGGAACGAGATCAGATCGGCAAAAAGGTTGAACATTCCGATAATTTCCGGCGTTTCAAGATTGCGCGGGCTCGGATCAATGGCGCATAAGGTACCGAAGAATGATCCGTTTTTGCGAACGATCGGCACTGAAATATAGCTCTGGAAGCCGTACATCAGCGGCGTGTGATGATTTTTGAATATCGGATTTTCGGCTACGTGATTGATCACCACCTGTTGACCGCTGTCGCGTATCTCGTTGCAGATCGTGGTTTCGAGCGCAAGCTCCCCGCCCGGTTCGAGTCCGAATCCTATATCGTCTTTGACGGCGCAGGCGATCCAATTCTCATCCGTCACACGGGCGACGGCGGCAAAACCCATTTGTGTTATCCGGCAGACCACATCGAGCAATTGCGGCACGATGGCGATACGGCCAATTTTGTTTATGTCTCCCTGAAACTCACGATTCATTCCCTGCATTCAGTATTTATCCGATAAAGATAAAGAAAAACATCTGGCGATAACTAAACGTTTCAGACACGTTATCCGAAGCAGATGGGCTATTCGTTAAACGGTTCCTCGTACGTGTATTCCAGAAGTCCGTCCGATATGGTTACAGAAGTCCCGTCGACACTGCCCGTTCCCGAAAATTCCAGGCTCACGCAGGTATTTCTGTTAATGCGTACCTTACTCTGGATCTGGGACTGCGACAGGAGAATTTGCGTAGAGGTTTGGTTCTGGACCCTGAAGTAACGAATTCCCTCCACGACGTTTTTACCGGTTTTTTTATAAGGCAGCATAATCTGGATATCGTAAGAATCCTGTTGCGGACTGTAAACGCCGCTGATGAGATGCAGCGTCAGCGTATGGCCATCGCCGTTTCCGATAAAATCGATGGCCCGGCCCAACGCCTGAAAAACTACAGTTTCTCCGTTCACCTTGGCCGATACTTTCACAACAGCCGGACACGACATCTTGTCGTCATCGTCCGCACACGAACTGATGAACAACAATGCGGAAAGGAATAGTACAAAATGTTTAATAAGTTTCATATCGTTGGGCCTTATTTGGCAATGCGATAAAGAAACAAAAAATTGCGGTACGGAATGGAATATGGGGTTGCGGAATTACATCTTTTACTACGCATCAAATATCAAATTCCTTTTATAGGTTTTTTTTCGCAAGTAGCGGAGGAATTGAGACCAAGTGTAAACTTGTTTTTTTTGTACAAAACTTGCCAGGCCTCAAGAGTTACGCCATTTTGTTGCGTGCGCCTGCGGCACGGCTTTGGCTTTGCGAAAGCTGCGCTTTCGTGGGCTCGCTACCGCTAGTCGCCTGCCGGCGGGGCCTTCTTTTGTTTCGCAACAAAAGAAGCAAAAGTGCGGTTGCGCCCCACAAAAATAGCTAAAGAGCGGCACGACTGCCTAAGCGAAAAAAACTCGCTAGCGCTCAGACAGCTTTTCGCTCTTAACGGCATTCTGAGCCTGCTCTTCTTGACGCCATTTTCACGAGGGCGCGGCCAGGTAGGAAGTGTTTATTTTATTTTTAGCTCCGCTTGCACTCTGCTAAAAATGGCTCCGTAAGAACCTGGCTTGTGTGTTTTTAGAATCGTTTCCTTAAGATCCTTCGGAGTTCAATGAACACGGGCATTCGTGCAATGGTTTAATTCAAGACATAAAGTCTATTGGAGAAACCGAGACTTCGCTCTACGGGCGTGCTTTGCGAAAGCTGCGCTTTCGTGGGTTCGCTACCGCTAGGTCGCCTGCCGGCGGGGCCTACTTTTTTCTCGCAAAAAAAGTAGCAAAAATGCGGTTGCGCCCCACAAAAATGGCTAAAGAGCGGCACGACTGCGGAACGCGGGAAAAACTCGCTAACGCTCAGACAGTTCCCCGCGTTTGCCGCATTCTGAGCCTGCTCTTCTTAACGCCATTTTCACGAGGGCGCTGCCAGGTAGGAAGTGTTTATTTTATTTTTAGCGCCGCTTGCGCTTTGCAAAATGCGGCTTCGGAAGAACTTGGCTTTTGTTTTTTTCGAATCGTTTTTTAAGACTCTTCGGAGTTGAATGGTCACGGGCAGTGGTGTGAAATCGAAAATTCGAAACATAATCGCCCATCGGAGAACCTAGACCTCGGGGCTTTGTCTGCGGGCTTTGCGAAAGCTGCGCTTTCGGGCGTTTGGTACCGCTGGGTCGCCTGCCGGCGGGGCCTACTTTTTTTTCGCAAAAAAAGTAGCAAAAATGCGGTTGCGCCCCACAAAAATGGCTAAAGAGCGGCACGACTGCGGAACGCGGGAAAAACTCGCTAACGCTCAGACAGCTCCCCGCGTTTTCCGCATTCTGAGCCGCTCTTCTTAACGCCATTTTCACGAGGGCGCTGCCAGGTAGGAAGTGTTTATTGGCATTTTGCTCCGCTGGCGCTGTGCAAAATGCGGCTTCGGAAGAACCTGGCTTGTGGGTTTTTCGAATTGTTTTCTTAAGATCCTTCGATGTTTAATGGTCACGGGCACTGGTGTGAAATCGGAAATTCGAAACATAATCGCCCATCGGAGAACCGAGACCTTGGGGCTTTATCTGCGCGCTTTGCGAAAGCTGCGCTTTCGGGCGTTCGCTACCGCTAGTCGCCTGCCGGCGGGGCCTACTTTTGTTTCGCAACAAAAGAAGCAAAAGTGCGGTTGCGCCCCATAAAAATGGCTAAAGAGCGGCACGACTGCGGAACGCGGGAAAAACTCGCTGACGCTCAGACAGTTCCCCGCGTTTTCCGCATTCTGAGCCGCTCTTCTTGACGCCATTCTCATGAGGGCGCTGCCAGGTAGGAAGTGTATATTTTATTTTTAGCGCCGCTTGCGCTTTGCTAAAAATTGTCTCCGGAAGAACCTGGCTTGTGTGTTTTTAGTATCATTTTTTAAGATCCTTCGGTGTTAATGGTCACGGGCATTCGTGCAAATGGTTTAATTCAAGACATAAAGTCTATTGGAGAAACCGAGACTTCGCTCTACGGGCGTGCTTTTAGAAAGCTGCGCTTTCGTGGGTTCGCTACCGCTAAGTCGCCTGCCGGCGGGGCCTACTTTTTTTTCGCAGAAAAAGTAGCAAAAATGCGGTTGCGCCCCATAAAAATAGCTAAAGAGCGGCACGACTGCGGAACGCGGGAAAAACTCGCTAACGCTCAGACAGTTCCCCGCGTTTGCCGCATTCTGAGCCACCCTTCTTAACGCCATTTTCACGAGGGAGCTGCCAGGTAGGAAGTGTTTATTTTATTTTTAGCGCCGCTTGCGCTTTGCTAAAAATGGCTCCGAAAGAACTTGGCTTGTAAATTTTTAGAATCATTTTTTAAGATCCTTCGATGTTTAATGGTCACGGGCACTGGTGTGAAATCGGAAATTCGAGTCCAAAGGGTCAATCAAAGACATCTGAAGTTCCGTCAAAGACAGTCGCCAGAAGTACTTTCAGCGACTGTTTATCCGAAGCAAAGCGGAGGATAAATATAAAAGCCTCTTCCGCTTAGTTGCGGCGTTAAACCGTGCAGGCGGGCACCTGACCCTCGCAGGTTCGGATAAAACCGAAAAGGTGTTTGAGCCGAAACAGGATTTGGTCATTTTCAACATAAGTCCACGGCGAGTTATTTTCGGTTTTATTCCGCTACGCTCCATACCGTTCGGCTGCGCCTCGGGTCGGACCAAGAGGTTGTCAGGTCGCCGAACGGTCCCGCCGCTTCCGCATTTTTGCTTCTTTTGTTGCGAGACAAATCGAGGACCAAGCGTAAACTTACTTTTTTGGACAAAACCCGCCGGGCCCGAAGATTCAGCGTAGCTAAAAGAAGGCCCCGCCGGCAGGCGACCTAGCGGTAGCGATCCCACAAAAGCGCAGCTTTCAAAGTATTATGCTAAAAAAATTGCATCAACCCCAATTGCTCCAACATCTCCCAAAAACGTCACTTCACCAACTCCAATCCCTCCAACTCCTTCCTAATAACCTCCACCTCTTCCCTACTCAAAACCTTCTCCACCGCCCTGGCATTCTGCACCGCCTGCTCCTCATTCCTCGCTCCCGCCAATGCGATCGTAATGCCCGGTTGCTCCAGCGTCCACAACAAAACCAACTGACCGATCGTCAGATCTTTTTCGTCTGCGATAGGCTTGATCTTCTCTAAAAACTCGTTCGTTTTCCTGATATTCTCTTCTTTGAACTGCCAAAGCCCCTTGCGGTGGTCGCCTTCCCCGAATTCCTGGCCCGGTTTCATCTTCCCGGTTAGCAATCCCCTGTCCATAGGGCTGTAGGCCAGAATACTTTTGCCGTTTTCGAGGCAATACGGTACGGTTTTGGCCTCGATTTCCCTTCTTAGCATCGAATACGGTACCTGGTTGGAGGCGAGCTTGATATATTTTTCCGCCTCTGCCATTTGGGATGCGTCGTAATTGCAGACACCGGCATAACGAACCTTTCCGTCCTGGATAAGCTGGTCTACCGCACGAAACGTTTCTTCGATCGGCGTCGTGGAATCCGGCCAGTGGATCTGGTACAGGTCGATATAGTCGGTCCTGAGGCGGCGAAGGCTGTCTTCGCATTCCTTGATGACGCTTTCCGCTCCCGCGTATTTGTAAATGTCGATATCCGTCCCGAAATTATTCCTGGAATGCATCGCAAAATCACCTTTTGCCAAATCCCATCGCATTCCGAATTTGGTCAGAATGTGAACCTGGTCGCGCGGTATGGCCATCAGCGCTTCGCCGACGATGCTTTCGCTGACGCCTTGTCCGTAAACCGGAGCCGTGTCGACGGCATTCACGCCATTGTCAAAAGCAGATTCTATGGCGCGGATGGCATCTGAGGATTCGTTTCCACCCCACATCCAGCCGCCTGCAGCCCAGGCTCCGAACGTGATTACGGAAAGATTGAGGTCTGTGTGTCCGAGTTTTCTGTATTTCATGGTCTGTAGTTCAATATTCAGTTGTTTATTACTTGTTCAATCAGTTTCATTTCGCCGTCACGCCATGTTCCTTCCCTTAAATTTACTTAAAAGCCGGTGGCTTCCATTGCCGAAAGAGTGAAAATGATGGTAAAATTTCCAGCCTCTGATAGAACCACGAAATATGGTTCAGGATACTTTTTCTCGCATCCGACGTCATTTTCCACTATTTTTAATCAAATCATTGTTTATGAATCATCTCAAATATCTTGTGCTTGCCACAATTTTTGGAATCGCTTCAGGCTGCGACACGTCAGTCAAGGTGGAGAAAGCGCCAAAAAACAGCCAATACAAACCCGTCGAATACGTCAAGGTCAGGCATCCGGAATGGAGCAAAAACGCGACGATCTATGAAGTAAACATCCGGCAGTATACGAAAGAGGGCACCTTCCGGGCTTTCGAATCGCATCTGGCGCGCCTTAAAAATATGGGTGTGGACATCATCTGGCTTATGCCGATACATCCGATCGGCCTCGAAAAGCGCAAAGGGACGCTCGGGAGCGAGTACTCGGTAAAGGATTATTTTGGTGTGAACCCGGAGTTCGGGACGAAAAACGATTTCAGGCATCTGGTCGAAAAAATCCATGCGATGGGAATGCATGTCATCATCGATTGGGTTGGCAACCACTCGGCCTGGGACAATCCGCTGGCCAAAGAGCATCCTGACTGGTATTCCAGAACGGCAGAGGGTCATTTCCAGCCTACGCCTTGGTACGATTGGGATGACGTCATCGATTTTGACTACGACAAGCCCGAACTGCGCAAGTATATGACCTCGGCCCTTGTTTATTGGGTCAGAGAGTTCGACATCGACGGTTACCGATGCGATACTGCCGGCTTTATCCCTACGGATTTCTGGAACAACGCCCGTGCGGAAATGGACGCTGTAAAACCCGTCTTCATGCTTGGGGAATGGGAATCGCGCGACCTTCACGAATATGCGTTCGACGCGACGTATTCCTGGACGCTTTGGAATGCGATGACGGCAGTGACGCGTGATAGGAAAGGAATCGGCCAGCTTGTGGAATACCTGGCGCATGACGAAAGCACGTTCCCGAAAGATGGTTACCGCATGCTGTTCACCGATAACCACGACAAGAATTCGTGGGAAGGCAACCAGGTGAAAAATTTCGGTGCGGCACTTAAAGCGTCGATGGTTTTGTGTGGAACGGTCAACGGAATGCCGCTATGCTACGGAGGTCAGGAAGCCGGCCTGGACCGCTCGCTGAAATTTTTTGACAAAGACGAAATCGACTGGACGAACCTGCCACTCGAACCAATGTATAAGATGCTTTTCGATTTAAAGCACAGAAACAAAGCGTTGTGGAATGGGAACAACGGCGGCCGCATGGTCCGGATTTACAACGATAAAATGGATAAGGTCATATCCTTTTCCCGCACTAAAGACGGAAACCGCGTGATTGCGATTGTGAATTACAGTGGTGAAAAAGTATCGGTAAAACTGGACACGAAGTATGAGAAAGGCAAATACCGCGATGTCTTTTCAGGTAGCAAAACCGAGCTCAAAGGCGATGATGTGATCGATTTGGATGGTTGGGGCTATGTGGTATTGGAAAAATGATTGGAGTTTTTACTTTCGGATAAGGACTTAATTTGGAATTTGTATTTACCATTGAGATCGTTAAGATCATTAAGGTCGTAAAGTCGTAAGGTCGTAAAGTCGTAAGGTCTTAAGGTCGTAAGGTCGTAAAGTTATAATGTCGTTAAAGCGGATCTATATGTTCAAATCCAAAAGAATTCGTGCATTGCTTCGCCAGTTTGGCTAAAGCCTCGGGTCGTGGCAAAATATTTTAACTAGCGGCGGAGCGCAGCGGAGCCGCCAAACGTCCATCTAAGTATCCCGCAACACCTCCTCAAATCGTCTTCAAAGCCTCCACCAAAGCCTCCACATCCTCCCTCGTATTATAGTGGCTAAAAGAAATGCGCAGCGACGGTTTCCGGATGTCCTCATCGCCCAACATCTGGGCCAGGACATGAGACGGCTTGGCACTCCCAGACTGGCAGGCACTTCCGCGGGAAAGCGCGATTCCCTTCATATCAAGGTTGAAAAGGATCATCAACGCCTTCTGCTCCTCCATCGGCAGACACACGTTTAGAATGTTGTAAAATCCGCTCTCCGCGCTGCCATTCACTTTGACATCCCCGAAAGCTTCCGTCAATACCTCAGTCGCATAGTACTTTAAACCAGAAATATAACGACGCTCATTTTCCAGATTGCTGTAAGACAATTCAAGCGCCTTCGCCATACCGGCGATATTGTGAACGCCTTCGGTTCCCGGGCGGATACCCTTTTCCTGCTCGCCACCGAACATGATGGGATTTACTATAAGGCCTTTGCGGATATAGGCAAATCCGATACCTTTCGGACCGTGGAATTTATGGGCGCTGGCCACGGCAAAATCTAAAGGAAGCGCCTTAAGATCGAACTCGGTTTTCCCGATCGACTGAACCGTATCCGAATGAAAATACGCATGGTATTGCCTGCACAGATTTCCTACCTTGACCAGATCGAGAACGGTTCCCACCTCATTATTGACGTGCATAAGCGAAACCAGCGTCGGAATATTTTCAGACAGCAGATGCTCCAGCTGAACCAGGTCGGCCTGACCGTCATTTGCCACTTTCAGGAACTGGACGTCTATCGAAAATTCCTGCCCCAGGTGCTCGACCGTTTCCAGGACGGCGTGGTGCTCGATCTTAGTGGTGATGATACGCTGGACCTTAAAGTCGGAAATGGCGCTTCGGATAATCCAGTTATTGGCCTCGGTCGCGCCGGACGTAAATACGATTTCCTGGGCGGAGCAACCAAGATTTGCTGCGATTGATTTGCGTGCAGTCTCGATCACGCCCTTTGCATGCCGCCCGAAGCTGTGCGTGGACGACGGGTTCCCGAAATCTTCCAGAAGAACTTTTGAAATTTCAGCAACGACCTCGGGCCTTAACTGAGTGGTCGCCGCATTATCCAGATATATGGTTTTCAATCCTATAAACTTTAAATTTGTGATTTTTTCGTGATCTGATCAGTTTTTCGGCAAAATGCTGACCGCCGTTCCTCCGCCCGGTGCCAGGACAAGGTCGATTTTTGACTTCGAACTTACGTCAACCGTCCGGATCGCATACGATTTCGGGTTCTTCTGCCAGTCTGCGTCTTTACCGTCTTCATAAATCACGGCCTTGTATTTTTTCCCTGCCGGAAGAAAATCGAGGGAAATAGTTGATTTGCGCGCATTTTCATCGGTAACGGCACCAACGAACCACGCGTCCTTACCTTTGGCTTTACGAGCGATCGTCAGATAATCCCCGGGCTCGGCTTCGAGAATTTTCGTCTCGTCCCAATCGACGGCCACATCCTTGATAAACTGGAAGGCGTCCGGATGCTTCTCATAATTTTCAGGTAAGTCGGCGGCCATCTGTATAGGCGAATACATCGTCACGTAGAGCGCGAGTTGTTTTGCCAGAGTCGTCTGTACCTGCTCTTTTTTAGTCGGATCGTAGGCACTCATCTTTAGCTCGAATATGCCGGGCGTATAATCCATCGGACCACCGAGCAAACGCGTGAACGGAAGGATCGTTTCATGTGCGGGCGGATTTCCGGAAGACCAGGCGTTGAACTCGTTGCCTCGTGCCGCTTCCGCGGAAACGTAGTTCGGCCACGTCCGGTGAACGCCTGTCGGACGGGAGGATTCATGCGAATTTACCATGATTTTGCGTTCGGCTGCGCGTTGCACGACCCAGTTAAAATGATTGACCATGGCCTGGCCGTCATGCCATTCCCCTCTTGGAATAATGCGTCCGACGTAACCCGTCTTGACAGCATTGTACCCATGGGTTTTCATGAAAGTATAGGCACGGTCCAGACGCCGCTCGTAGTTCGAAACCGATCCGGACGTTTCGTGATGCATGATCAGCTGGACATTTTTTGACTTGGCGTAAGCCGTAACTTCCTTGATATCAAAATCAGGATAAGGCGTCACGAAGTCGAAAACCTCCTCTTTCCAATTGCCGAACCAGTCTTCCCACCCGACGTTCCAACCTTCGATAAGGACCCCGTCAAAGCCATGCCTGGCGGCGAAGTCAATATAGTTTTTGGCGTTTTGCGTCGTCGCCCCGTGTTTTCCGGACGGAACCAAAGCGGTCACACCCTGGGTCGTCGCGCTCTGTGCACCTGCGTAATCCCAGGTGCTTTTGTTGACATGCATTTCCCACCAGATCCCGACATATTTCATCGGCTTGATCCAGCTGGTATCGTCGATTTTCGAAGGATCGTTGAGATTCAGTATCAGACGCGATCCGACGATATCACGCGCATCATCGGAAACCATAACGGTCCGCCATGGCAGTTTGCACGGCGCTTCCAGATAAGCCAGGTGTCCGATGGCGTTCGGAGCCAGGTCTGCGCTGAACGTAAACGTTTTCTGATTCAGTTTCAGGTGCATGACCGGATAGTTGATCACCGCCGCTTCGAATATATTGAGGTACAAGCCGTCTTTGGTTTTCATCATAAGCGGCGATTGAACGCGGGAGGCATCCATCGGGCCTTTAAAACCGATACCGTTGCTGATGTGCGACTGGTCGCCGTTAATTGCCGACAAGGCCGATTCCGTATACACATATTCCTGGCTGTCGTAGTCGCCCGGGATCCAGAATGCCTTGTGGTCGGCGGCAAGGTTGAATTCGGTAACCTCGCGCGTGACTTTGAAATAGCGAAGGTTCTTCTGGTTCGGAAATTCGTATCGGAACGCTAGGCCGTCGTCATACAACCGGAACACGATGTTCATTTTTCGATCGGTCGTGGTTTGCAGCAATTCGATTCTGAGTTCTTTGTAATGGTTCCGGATCGTGGATTGCTCGCCAAGAACAGGCGTCCAGGTTTCGTCTCCGGTCGCGGCCTGTGTGCGGATCACTTTGAAATCGGAATTGAGGACGTCCGGTTTTTCTAGAACCAGTCCCAGCAGGCTCTGCTCCACCACCGCACGCCCTTTGTACTCCAGCGTGTAGGCTGGCTTGCCGTTGTCGACAAGCTTGAATTCCGCCTTGAGCGATCTGGACGGAGACGACAATGTTTGGGCCGGAGCCGCGAACGGTCCGAAGGCTAAGGAAAGTAAAATGATTTTTTTCATCAGATGACAAAGTGTTGGAAGGATAGCAAAGATACTAATATCGGTTAAAATTGTTCTAATACTCATGAAGGACGGCAGCTGCAAAGCAAAAACGTTTATTTTTGCTCAAAATTCCTGATATGAAAAGAATTATCGCAGTCTTGTTTTTCGGCCTTTTGCTTAACGGATGTGACGATGGCGACCTTATTTCCGACGATATAGACTTTACCGATGCCACGGTAGTTCCATGTACAGGCTCCAACACCGATATTCTTTACAAACTCCGGGATCGGGACGCACTTATCCTGAGCGTGGCCAATCTTGCGGCGGAACTTCCCGAAGGCACGACACCTGTCGGAAGTCCTGAAACGCTTGCAATAAACAACACGTCCGTCCGGCTTTTATACCGCATTTACGACGGAGAGCCCGTCGTGGAAAATATCTGCGGAACGATCCAACCTCCTACCCCAACGGTTATCGAGCAATGGCATGCCGTGGCGGGAACGCTCGAAATGAGGACCGTGGCTCTGACCGTACCGAACGACATCGATGGATATGGAGGCGGGTTAGTCGTAAAAAACCTGAGGCATTCTCTTGTGGCCCGACGGGTGACGTGGCAAACTCCTGCCAACCAAATTATCAGCGACTCGGTGAATGTTGGAAGCTTCAGCAAGGAGTTCAACGCACCAGTTCTTCACCTTTACGGCGACATCGCCGAAAAATGCGTGCAGGATACTATTTACAAACACGACAGCAACACGGCTTTCACGATCAACAATATCGACCCTGCCCTGTTGTCAACTGCTAATTTGAATACGCCTAAAACGGGAATCCTTTCGCCAACCGTAAACAATCTCACTTTTTTCAGGTTCGCGCCCGGCGTCAATCTCAACGGCCTCAATTTCTGCCAGGCGATGGGCCAGAACGACATTACGCCCGTGGAAGTCTGGAACGGCGATACCGGCGTTGCCTTGACCAGTGGAATTATCGAGGTCACGACAACGATGATCGGAACAAATTTCGTCCATACGATCCGGCTTAAGAACGTGACTTTAAGACGTGCCGATGGAAGGATTGCCTTTAAGATAGGAGACGACGTCCTTTACGGCGAGTATTCCGAGTAAACTATTTCTGCCGGAAATACACTTCCGTCGCACCCTGTCCGTACTTTTGGAAACTTGCCTCGCGGAAGTCGATGCCGGCGTATCGCCCGAGCATAAAATCCAGCTCCGATTTCAGGATTCCTTCACCAACGCCGTGGATCAGGACGATCTTCGGGATGCGGTTATTATAGGCAAAATCAAGGTGCCGTTTTGCCGTATCCAACTGGATATTCAGAATGTCGAAATTGGACAGATGCTTGTAATTCCTGACCAGTTTTTCAATGTGCAGATCGAATTCAGGCGGCGGGATTTCCCCTTTTACTTTCTTGTTTGAGGTCGATGCCGGACGTTTGGCTTCTTCCTTTACGGATTTTATCTGATGTGGATTAAAACTTCCGATCTGACGTCTTAAATCATTGGAATCGTTTACTTTAATCAATTCATTGACAAAATACGTCATCGGAAATCCGTCCGTGGTTTCTATCGTAATCTGATTCCCGTCTACTTTGGTCACCACCCCTTCGAACGCATCGTCCAGAACCGACACCTTATCCCCTTTTTCAAATTTCATCTTCATGACCGTCCTGATGTTTTGAAGGAATTTTCGAACTCAGTTTCATGATGCCGAACATGAATGCAACGACGGCCAGAGCCATGAGGAACACATTGGGCTCCGGCTTGCTCTGTTCATAAAAAGCCAGCGCGAGACCGGCGATGATAAGGATATAAAACCAGTTTTTTTTCATATTTGAATTTGGGCAAAGGAAAAAAAAACCGCCCGTAGGCGGATGTTGTCAGCGCTCGAATTGTGTGAGCGTTTTCGTAATGATGTTTACGCATTCGCGCAGTTGCTCTTCGGTCATGACCAAAGGCGGTGCAAACCGGATAATATTCCCGTGCGTAGGTTTTGCCAGCAGCCCGTTGTCGCGAAGCGCCATGCAAATATCCCAGGCCGTCGAACTGTCTTCGGTGTCGTTAATGACGATTGCGTTCAAAAGGCCTTTCCCGCGGACCAAGGTCGCGATGTTGGAGTTTTCTATATATTTCCCGATTTCTTCGCGGAACAGGCGTCCGAGGCGATCGGCGTTTTCAGACAGGTTTTCCTCCGAAACTACTTCCAGGGCGGCAACGGCCACTGCAGCGGCAAGAGGGTTTCCGCCAAACGTGGAACCGTGCTGGCCCGGCCTTATGACGTTCATGATTTCGTTATCGGCCAAAACCGCAGAAACCGGATAGACTCCTCCGGACAACGCTTTGCCGAGAATCAAAAGGTCCGGCTTCACATTTTCGTGGTCGATGGCGAGCCTTTTCCCCGTACGGGCGATTCCCGTCTGTACTTCATCCGCGATAAAAAGCACGTTGTGTTTTTCACATAACGCCTTTGCTGCCGATAAATATCCTTCCGACGGTACGTAAACCCCGGCCTCGCCCTGAATCGGCTCCACCAGGAAACCGGCGATATTCTTCGATCCTTCCAGAGCCGTTTCCAGCGCGTTGAGGTCGTCGTATGCGATCTTGATGAACCCAGGGGTATACGGCCCGAAATTACGGCGCGCTCCCTCATCGTTTGAAAAGGAAATAATCGTGGTCGTGCGCCCGTGGAAATTGCCTTCGCAGACGATGATCTCCGCCTGTTTTTCCTGGATCCCTTTTACTTCGTAGGCCCATTTACGGCAGATCTTCAGCGCGGTTTCCACGGCTTCTGCCCCGGTGTTCATGGGAAGTACTTTGTCGAATCCGAAATAATCCGTCAGGAATTTCTCATAAGGCCCGAGCTTGTCGTTGTAAAAGGCGCGTGACGTAAGCGTAAGCTTTTGTGCCTGCTCTATCAACGCCCCGATTATTTTCGGATGACAGTGCCCCTGGTTCACCGCGGAATAAGCCGACAAAAAATCGTAATACCGCTTGCCCTCGACATCCCAGACGTAAACGCCTTCGCCTTTAGACAATACCACGGGCAGCGGATGATAATTGTGGGCTCCATACTCGTTTTCAAGCTCCATCAGGGCTTCGGAATTCGTACTTTGTAAAACTGACATCTGTAATTGATTTGATTATCGACCTGGATTCCTGCTTTTGGAGAGAAATCATCCGTTGCGGCCAAAAATAATGAATAATTCGTAAAAATACAGGAGGATTTCCACGGCATTTTCATCTGTAACTTTTAACGTTGTTAAAAATCGCCTCATCAAAGGCCAGATGCCCGGTATGCGATATATTTGGAAAAGAACCATAAAATCCCAAACCATGAAGAAAATTACGCTCTTATTGTTCTTCGCCGCATTGCCGTTCATTTCCTGCAGTTCAGACGACGGCGGCTCCAAAAGCAAGCGCCGCATGAAGGCTACGATCGATGGAACAGCCTATACCTTCAACACCTTTACGATCGAGCAGATTCCGTATAACGACAATGGTTTTGTCTACACCGACGTGCACATTACAGGCTCGGTGGACAACGATCCGGGTAAAACGGTTTCTATCGTGGTCATGAAAGGAGAGGTCGGAAACGGCGCGAGCTGGTACTTCGGACATTCCGACGATTTCGAGGTTTTCGTCAAAGATGAAAATTTTGTGACGAACGTCAGCGAAAGCACGGATTCATTCGTAAAAGGCACCTTTTCGGGTAATGTCGTATCCGAAACCGACGGTGAAGTGAGGGCGGTCACGAACGGTGATTTCGAAATCCGGTATTAGTATTCCGCTTTGGAACTCATAGAAATTCTACTAATTCTTTAAATCTTCATCGTCCCGAAGACCACGGTAAATTTCGCGCCTTTGTGCGGGCCCTTGCTTTCCGCAAAGAGTTGGCCGTCGTATTTTTCGACGATCTTACGGCACAGATAAAGCCCGATGCCCGTAGATGGCTCGTCCTCTGTGCCTTTGCGCGACATTGGCGAAAATTTTCGGAAGAGCGCGTCGGCCTGGGACGGATCGAAGCCGATACCTTCATCGCTGACGCTGATCGTCACCTTGCTGTCGTCTTCGAAAAAGTTGAGCCGGACGCACGAGCCTCTTTCGGAAAACTTGATCGCATTGTCGAGCAGGTTCACCAGCACGCGGACGAGCAGGTCGAATTCTATCGGGAGCTGCAATTGGGGCTTGTTGTTTTCGACGACAAGCGCCAATGCTTTTTGTGAAAAGTCCGTGCCTTTTTCCTTATTGACCTCCATGATGAGATCGCGGACGGAAATGCTTCGGAAAACCGGCAAACGGCGGGAAATATCCTCTTCGTCCTTTATCAGCTTGATAAAATTTTCCAGGAACCGGAATTGTTGGTTCGTGGATTCTACTATAAGACGGGCGTAATCCCCGATGCGCGCCCGGTCGGATGCCTCCAGAATCGACATTGCCAGTCCTTGCGAATTCGATGCGAAATTCCTCAGGTCGTGCGAAAGCAGATAGATCAGGTCGAGTTTTTCGTTGTTGAGCGCATGATTTTCCTCGATCGTGCTCTGGACGTTGCTCATCAGGATTCCGGCCTCGTCCTTGAAGCTTCTGGGAAGATCCGGAATTACGCCGTTGATCCGGTAATTTTCCAGCTGTCGTGCCGAAACGCTCACGGGCCACGTTAGTTTTTTGAGCATGATCAGCGTGACGGCCGTCGCCAGCAGCGTCATGACCAGCGTGAACAACAGGATCAGGGCCGGCTCTTCGCGCACATCCGAAAAAACAATCAGAAATATGAGTCCGATAAGGGGCACATGAATTCCCACAAAAGCGACGAACAAAAATTTGAACGCGTAATTCTTACTCAAAAACCCGATTGTCGAAAGACCTTTATATAAACGCATAAACGTGTGGTAGTTGGAAATTTGAGGCTAAAAATAACAATCTTGCGCAAAAGTTTACCTACGCAAACCGTTTTTAAACGCTCCTGAAGATTTTCGGACGCATCGCCTGCCTAAAAAATATTCAAATCTAAAACACTATGCCCTAAATGTGATTACTTTTGCGCCATGGCAAGAAAAAGTAAAGACAAAATAGTTTTTGAAAATATTGCGGTGCTTGACGCCGGAGCGAAAGGCGTTTCTGTTGCGAAGGCGCCAGACGGAAAAGTGATCTTCATTCCGAATGTCGTTCCCGGCGACGTGATCGACGTACAAACGTTCAAAAAGCGCAAATCGTATTACGAGGGAAAGGCCTTGAAATTCCATGAGCTTTCCGAATATCGGACCGAACCAGTCTGCCAGCATTTCGGGGTTTGCGGCGGATGCAAGTGGCAAAACATGGACTATGGCCGTCAATTGCACTACAAGCAAAACGAGGTGCTGAACCATCTGCAGCGCATCGGCAAGGTAGAGCTGCCGGAATTCGAACCTATCCTGGGTTCCGAAAAACAATTCTTTTACCGCAACAAGATGGAGTTCGGGTTTTCGAATTCACGCTGGCTCACGCAGCAGGAAATCGCCTCGACGACCGATCTTGACGACCGGAACGCTCTTGGTTTTCACATTCCGAAAATGTGGGACAAAATTCTCGACATCCATAAATGCTGGTTGCAGGAAGATCCTTCGAACGATATACGAAACGAGGTAAGGCGGTTCGCGATCGAAAACGATTTGCCGTTTTTCGACCCGAGGAACCACGAAGGGCTGTTGCGCACCTTGATGATCAGGACGGCCACGACGGGAGAAGTCATGGTGCTGATCCAGTTCTTCGACGATAATCAGATGCAGCGCGAGCTCATGCTTGACTTCTTGTCAGCCCGCTTCCCGAATATCACCTCGCTGCTTTACGTCATCAACCAGAAACAGAACGACACCATTTACGATCAGGACGTGAAGGTCTACAAAGGACGCGACCACATCTTCGAGGAAATGGAAGGCCTCAGATTTTCGATAAACGCCAAATCGTTTTATCAGACGAATCCCACACAAGCTTACGAATTGTACAAAGTCACGCGCGATTTCGCCGGCTTGACAGGGAACGAACTGGTTTACGATTTATACACTGGAACCGGGACGATCGCACAATTCGTGTCCAGGCTTGCCAAAAAGGTGATCGGCGTGGAAAGCGTTCCGGAAGCGATAGCCGAAGCCAAAGAAAACGCCAAACGAAATAACATAGACAATTGCGAATTTTACGTCGGTGACATGAAGGCCGTTTTCAACGATGCTTTCATCGCCCAACACGGACATCCAGATGTGCTGATCACCGATCCGCCCCGCGACGGCATGCACAAAGATGTCGTCGAGCAGATCCTGAAAATCGCGCCTCAAAAAGTGGTTTACGTCAGCTGCAACTCGGCAACCCAGGCCCGGGACCTGGCACTTATGGACGCTGCATACAAGGTCGTCCGCGTGCGCCCGGTAGACATGTTCCCTCAGACGCACCATGTAGAAAATGTCGTACTTTTGGAAAAACGCTGATTTGCTATGAAGAGACTGACCTGGTGCCTTGCCGCCCTTTTTATGGTTTTGCTTACGACGAACTGCGAGCGGGACGACGTCTGTTCCGATGCGACACCCGTAACGCCTCAGGTTGTAGTTGACTTTTACGATTACAACAACAATACGCAGCTCCGAAACGTCACCAACATGACGCTGAAATCGACCGATACCGATTCTATAATTACCGTCGGAAACGCAAGTCAGGTTAGAATCCCGCTTAAAACGTTCGAGGATACCACGACCTATACGCTGACGATCAACGACGACGAGAATCCGGCCACGATCACCAGGACCGATACGCTGACGTTCAATTATGCCAGGCGTGAAATCTACGTTTCCCGTGCCTGCGGATACAAAACCGTCTACGACCTGGACCGGGGAACCGGAAATCAGGGCGTCGTGCTCAACAACGGAACATCAGGAACCTGGATACGGACGGTCGTCATTGATTCCTACACTATCGAATTCGAGAATGAAACACATATCAGG
>Ga0265798_10001950_pt1 | contig 30959 bp, 44 predicted proteins | sample P3T30metagenome_FD_192430 | JGI IMG/M metagenome (GOLD analysis project Ga0265798, IMG submission 192430) | Plant litter microbial communities from East Loma Ridge, Irvine, California - P3 T30 | ecosystem: Environmental > Terrestrial > Plant litter > Unclassified | place: USA: California... | reverse complement strand
AAGCTCGGCATCGAGGCCGGAGCGATGTTCGAGGGCGCGCTGCGGGTCAGATCGCTGACCGCGAGCAATAACGGCGTCGATACCGACGATCTCGAAGCGGAGCGGCAGAGCGTGGAGAAGGACGCGGCCAAGTATAAGGTGTATCCGATCCTGCAACTGACCGCGGGCTATCACTTCTGATGCAGGTGCCTCCCTCCTTGCGATGGGGGGCATATCGACGATATTCCAAATGGCTGGCGGCTCTAGGCCACGTGGACAAAGGTTGACGCGCGTCTGATCGCTTGATTCAAGGCTGTCTTTTGGAGGCGGCGTTGGGCGAGCGGATTGGGGTTTCGGATGATGAGTGGGCTCTGATCGGGCCCCTGCTGCCGTCGGAGCGAGGACGTGGCTGCCGACCCGCGGGAGACAACCGGCCCTATTTCGAAGGCATGGTGTGGATGGCGCGGACAGGCGCGCAATGGCGGCATTTGCCGGATGAATATGGCAAGTGGAACAGCGTGTTCCGGCGGTATCGTCGCTGGGTCACAACGGGCGTGTTCGAAGCCATGCTGGAAACCCTGGCCGCTGTCGTCGAGCGGGATGCCAGAGCGGACATGATCGACAGCACCGTAGTCCGGGCGCACCACTGCGCCGTCGGACTAAAAAAGGGGATCAGGAATTCGAAGGGCTCGGCCGTTCGCGAGGTGGCTTCACGACCAAGCTGCACGCCCGCTGCGATGGTCAGGGGCGACCGCTATGTTTTGTACTGACACCGGGGCAGGCCCACGACGTGAAGGGCTTCGGGCCCTTGTTCGGGATGCTGGCTGACCGGATCGAGGCGCTGCTTGCCGATAAGGGCTATGACGCCGATGCCATCCGCCAGGAACTCGCCAAGGCGGATGTCGAGGCGGTCATTCCAACTAAGAGCAACCGCCGGATACCGATCCCGCATGATCGCGAGAAATACCGTTGGCGCAATCTCGTCGAACGCTTGTTCAGCAAGCTCAAGAACTGGCGCCGTGTCGCAACGCGTTATGACAAGACCGCAGAGTCCTACCTCGGCTTCGTGGCGCTCGCTTCAGTTACGCTGTGGCTGCCCTTTGTCCACGTGGCCTAGATCGTGTGACATCGGTTGAGGAAATCGCGCTTCGTCGCCGCATCCGACATTTGATTGTTTCGCTGCGCGGCAACGATATTTGGATCTACCACACGCACCTATTTAGAAAGCTACCCGAACGCTACGACCTTCCGCCCGACGATGAGCCGTGTGAGCTGCGGTCCCGCTTCGTAGTCGCGCTCGCGCCGCCAGGTGAATATGGTGAGACCAGCGTTCGGGTGCCGGTCGATCATGGCCAACCGTTCCTGCTAAAGGGTTGGTGACGTGACATGCTGCAGACCTTCAAAAAGATCTCGAAGCTCGGTGTCTTCGACAGCTTCGTCGCCACGGACGGCCTACCTGAGTTTGCGCGCTATAACTGCATCTACGGCCATAACGGTTCAGGTAAGACGACCCTAACGCGGCTGCTAGCCGCGTTAGGGGATGGCCACCATCCAGACTACCCTGAGCTGACTTACGAGATCACGTCAGCGTCGGGTAAGATCGGCCACGGCATGCCGTATGGGCGGAAGGTGCGCGTCTTCAACGCTGATTTCATCGATGCAAATATCGGGCAGTTCAAAGGCCCACTCCGGCACATTTTGATCGTCGGCGAGGAAAATAAGGCGCTCGCTGAAGAGGCTAGGGTGGAACAGTCGATCTACGACGCCCGCCTGACAAAAATTCGCGGTCTGAACGACGCGATCGCCAAGGTCGAGACGGACCGGGGCAAACGGTTCTCGGAGATCGCAAAGACCATCAGTGAGGCGACGAGCGGCACGGCCTTGCGGACCTATCGCAAGCAGAATGCCGAGCAGGCCTTTGCCAAGATCACCGATTTCAAGATCCTGGCGGAGGCCGAGTTGGAGCTGCACCGCGTCAGTGTCCATCAGGAGCAACAAGAGCCGGTTGCGTCTTTCGCACAGCCGAAGGTTGCCCTTGAGGCAGACGGCATCGCGCGAGACCTGGCTGACTGGGTTGAGATCGCGGTCTATCGGGCAACGGCGCTCACGCCGCGCTCCGCGCAGGGGAGCGCACTGGCTCGGTTGAGCGAACAGCCCGCCATCGCCAAATGGGTCGAAGATGGTCTCGCCATTCACCGAGACCACGCTTCAACGTCCTGCGAATTTTGCGCGCAACCGCTACTTACTGAACGAATGGATCAGCTCGCTGCGCATTTCGGCGTTGAAGATCAGAAGCTTAAGGCGGATGTCGCGGCTGCTGCGCGGCTTGTCGAAAACATACTGGGCACAATCAAAAGGTTGGTCCCACCGCCGCGCTCGGCCTTCTATTCTGAGCTGCGCGAATCTGTCGACGCAGCGGCGCTGGCGTTGAACGCCGCAGTGACGGACGTCGGCACGAGCCTGGAACAGGTGCTCGAGATCCTTTCGGAGAAACAGGATCGCCGCACCAACGCTTATGATGTGGAGATTACTATCAACACATCGACGCTGGTCGCCGCGATTGAGGCGCTTTCGGATCTCGTAGCGAAGAACAATGCCAAGACCGACGCCTTTTCCGAGACGCTGACAGCGGCGCGCGCAGCGATCGAGGTTCATTATCTGTCGAGTATCGCCGGCGCGGTGAAAGAGCTGAATGACAAGATCGCAGTGATGCGTACCGATGCGACCAAGCTCACCGATGGCGCTACCGACCTCGAAGATGCGCGCGGGATCGACGCGCTAAAAGCGTCGTTCGAGGAGAAGCGCGCCAAGGTGTCGAGCGCCCATGCGGCCAGCGCGGAACTCACCCAGCAGGTGGTCACCTTTCTCGGCCGTAGCGATCTCAAGTTCGAGTCAGATGAGCAAGGATACCGGCTGGAGCGCCGAGGCAAGCCTGCGAAGCGGCTGAGCGAGGGTGAGAAGACCGCAATCGCGTTCGTCTATTTTCTCGTTCAACTCGGTGACCAAGATTTCGATCTTCCCGAGGGCATCGTTGTAATCGACGACCCTATCTCCAGCCTGGACGCATCCGCCATCTATCAAGCGTTCTCGTTCCTCAAGAACGGGGTCAAGGAGGCAAAGCAGGTCTTCATTCTTACCCACAACTTTGATTTCCTTAGGTTGCTGCTCAATTGGCATCAGCACAACAGAAGAGCCGCGCAGCATTTCATGATCCGCTGCGACGATAATAGCGATCCTCGCAACGCAAGTATCGTGGAAATGGACCCACTTCTAAGAAATTACGCAACAGAATATCATTATCTATTCAAGCAGCTTTACGGATATACATGTAATGGCACGATTGCGAACGCCTATCACCTCCCAAACATCGCTCGGAAGGTTCTTGAGACCTTCTTGGAGTTTTACTCCCCATCTGCGAAGAGCTGCTACCGCAAGCTCGAGGAGGTAACCTTCGACGAACACAAAAAAACGGCGATCTACAAATTTGCGAACGATCAATCCCACCCGACAGGAAAGGGCTTTGACCCTAGTCTCGTCGAAGAGACGAAAACTAATATTGGGTTCCTGCTGGAGATGATTGAGGCATTGGCACCTGTGCATTACAACGGCCTGAAGTCCCTTTGCGCCGCCTAGCGCTCTTCGTCAGCCAACACCAGATCGTCTAAGTTCGCTTGGTTGAGAGGGCGGGTCTGAGGCCCTTACCAACGGGCCGCTCCACCCCCTTCTGAGAAAATAACACCGGCCTATCGGCAGGCGCAGCGGGACCATTCTAACCGCGACTGTGGTGACCGGTTGCAAACGGTGCTAGCCTCCCAACGTGGCCGCCATTCTCGAAATTGTCGATCCCGGCGATGGGGTAACTTCGACGGTACTCCTCACTTCCGCCGAGGCGAACGCGATCGTGGCCATGTCTCCTGGTGATGCGGTCACGCTCGATGACGGCACGGTTGCCGAACGCCATGATCCTGACGACGGCATGATCTGGTTCATCGGCCACGGCGTCCGGCCCTGCGGGCGGCGTGCCGATCTGCTGCCTCGGCTGCGTAAGATTCAGCGGGGGATGCTTGATGACTGAAACACGAAAAGCCCCGTCCGAAATGACAGACGACGAGCTGGTAGAAGCCTACGAGGCAAATGACGCTGAGGCGGGAGGGGATTCCCGGAACGAAGCATTGATCGCCGAGATTGCGCGCAGAAACCTCGACATTTAGGCTTCAGACTTGCGCCGTGTTGGGAACACCGGCCCTCGGACTGCCATCTTGGCCGGGTCGTAGGGGCGCTGGAGCGCCACCACCTCATCGTATGATCCGCGTAGCCAGGTATCGATGTCCTCCGGCTCAAGGATCGTTATCATGGCCTTGGGATGTATCGGTGCGACAAGGCTGTTGGGGTCGCACGTGACCATGGTGAAGCCGTCACCTTCGACCGTGCGCTGCCAAAAGCCGGCGACAGCGAAGACGGGTTGATCAGTAACGCTGAACCACATCTCGCCCTTCAGAGGCGGCTTACCGTCACCCAGGTCGTGCTTCTCCGGCGTAAACTCGGCGAACTCGGTGAGCGGAACCACGCATCGGTTCTCTGGGCTTACCGCGAGCCGGCGCCATTGGGGCAGGCCAAGTTTGCGGACATTGGTCATCGGCCAGGGGGCTTGGCCGCCTAGCACGTCCCAGGTCATCACATCCCAGAAGCGCTCGCCTTCCTGCTCGCGAACGACATAGTTGCGGCTCTTGGGCCGCAGCTCCTTCGGGTTGAAGCGGTTGTCGCGAGGGCGCTCGCTAAACAGCTTGGCGGCCGAGCCCCAGAGCGTCTCGGGTTCGCCATCATATCGGGCTCTATTGCACATCGGCCGACATTATGCCGCGGAGGCCGCCCCCGCCACCTGCTCAATTCGGGGCAGGGTAAATCGACGAACCGCACGATCCCCTGTTCCCAATCTGTTCTTTTGGGCGTTATGAGGGGCGACGAGTTAGGGATTCAGATCATGTTGCTGCCGATCGCGCAGCCGGTCCCGCTTGCCGTGATGGTGCCGGGCTTCCGGCTGAAGCCAATCGGCGTAGCGGGAGCTGGCTTTCCGTCACCCGCCCAGGATTGGGAGGAGGACGCCATAAACCTGGTGGAGCTGCTGCGCCTAAATCGCGCAGCCAGCTTCGTCTTCCGGATCGACGGGAGCAGCATGGTCGATGCCGGTATCGCCGACCGCGATGTCGTCGTCGTCGATCGCGATGTCACACCGCGCAGCGGCCACATCGTGATCGCCGTCCTGGCCGGGGGGTTCGTCTGTCGCCAGCTCGTTCACCGGGGCGGTGTGCCCTATCTCGAGGCACGCAACAGCCGGCAGAGTTATCCCGAGCAAATCGCCGACGAACAGACGGAAATATGGGGCGTCGTGCGGGCGGCCGTCCGCGACTATCAGCGATAGGCGCGCGCCCATGACCCATGCGATCGTCGACGTCAGCAACTTCTACGTCAGCAGCGAGCGGGTTTTTGACCCAAAATTGCGGCGCGTTCCGGTGATCGTCCTATCCAATAATGACGGCTGCGCCATCGCGCGGAGCGAGGAAACCAAGGCTCTCCACATCAAGATGGGCGATCCGCTCTTCAGGATTCGCGACATTATCAAGCGGCACGGGATCGAGGTCCGGTCCTCCAATTATGAGCTCTATGCAGACATGAATCGGCGCTTTAACGCGGTGATCGCGGAGCATAGCGACTTGATCGAGATCTACTCGATCGATGAGAGTTTCTACCGCTTACCGGTGTTGCCCAACGGCTTGGGAGACGTGGCGGCCGCTCATAGGCTGCGCGCGGCGATCCTGCGCCAAACCGGCCTTCCGACGCGGATCGGGCTTGGCCCAACGCGAGCGTTGTCGAAGGTCGCGAACGCCTTGGCTAAAGCGACCGAAAAGATCTGGGGTGGTGTGGTGGATCTCCACGACACCGAGCTGCGCGCGCGTCTCTTCGCCGAGTGGCCGGTCAAGGAGGTGTGGGGGATAGGGTCAGCGCTGGCAGCGCGACTACACCCGCTCGGAATCCGGACAACGGCCGATCTGGTGGCGATGCCACCAGCGTCCGCGCGTGATGTCGGCACGGTCGTTCTCGAGCGGTTGGTGCGCGAGCTGAACGGCATAGAGTGCGACGACTTCAAGCCAGAGCCGGAGGCGAGCAAGGCGACGGCGGTGACGCGCCAGTTTGGCGCGCCGGTAACGGACCTCGACGAGCTACGCGAGGCGATGGTCCGGCGTGCGGTGCGCGCGGCCGAGAAGATCCGGCACCAGGGCCTAGTGGCGACGCGACTGATCGTTTTCGCGCACGGGTCGCGCTATCGGCCGAATCCGCCATCAGCGAGTCGGCAGACGCGCATGTCGCCGCCCAGCAACGATCCGCGCATCATCGCCGGCCTCGCCGGCAGGATGATGGAGGCGATGTATCAGCCGGGGGGTGTCTATACGAAGTGCGGCGTCCTGCTCGAGGAATTGGTGCCGCAAGGCGTGGGGCAGGGTGACTTCTTCGCCGTGGAGGATCCTCGCGCGCCGGGGTTGCTGGCCGCAATGGACGGGCTAAACGAACGGTTCGGGCGCGGGACCGTCGGGATCGCCGCGCAGGGTTTCGGCGCGCGTGGGTTCGATACGAAGCGGAGCCAAAAGAGTCCGGCATGGACGACGCGGCTCGCTGAGATTCCGGTAGCTCGATAGCGCGGGTATTTGGGCGGCCCGAAAGCCGCCCCGTTTTCCGCTCACTCTTCCCAGAGCGGCTTGAGCTTGCGAGCCCGCTTCCGGGCGACCCGGGGTGCCGGTGCGGGCATTCCGTGTGCTGAGATCTCCGCCTGGATGCTCGCCAGATCCGCGAGCCAGGCCTGGGTGCGTGCGGTGTGAGTGTGCATGTGAACCTCCGTCTGTTCGTTGAGACGGGTGCGGCCTGACGATCGGTCGGGGTCGGGGTCAGGGACCGCGAAGCGGCCGCGCAGCGGGGCGTGGGGGTGCCGATTTTGTCGTGGTTGGAGTGAAGCGCAGCGGAGCGAAGGCCGCGGCAAAATTGGGGGCACCGCGCATCCTTGACGCCGGCCCCGGCCGATTGTCACGATGGAAGGGCGTCGACGACAAAGCCTTGAAACGATTGGGGGATATGAAACGCTGATGAGCGTACCTACCCCGACCGAACTGCGCGCGACGTTGGTAACGGTGATCGCCGGCGCTAGCGAAACTCCGACTGGTCGATGGGAGATGCTAATCGGCGCGGTTCAGGTGCTGTCTCTCGCCCTGCATCCGCGGTCTAATTGGCGTGTCGAAGTCAGCGGCACGGACGACGATCGCCGTTGGATCGACGCGGCGATCGAGCTTGTGAGAGCGGAGCATCCCTATGTGACAGGGAGGGGAGACCCCGGCCTGTAGGGACCGGGGCCTTCCGCGTCTCACCGCTCATCGACGCGCATGATCGTCAGGACGCGGGTGGTGACGAACGGATCTGCCGGGTTCTCCGAGCCGGCGGACAGATCGAGGTTGTAGTAGTCGATCTTAAAGTAGCAGGCGGTGCCCTCGAACTCGAACCGGCCCATGTCGCGCTCGCCGTGGGGATCGATCGCACCATCGAAGCCATCGTAATCGCGCACGGCGCGCAGCAGCTCGGCGCGCTTGCGGAAGCCCCGGAAGATGTTCGTATCTCCGATCAGAGCGGCAATCCCGATCGTCATGACAACGCGGTTGTGGCCCGGGCTAGTCAGATGTTCGCGCAGCCAATCGTTGAGGCGCGCGATCTCGCTCGGCCCGCCCTCGGGGCGTTCGGATGTGGAGGTCTGGTCGGCCATGTCGGTCTCCTTGTCCTGACCCCGCCAATCGGGGTCTTCGACAGGCGACAGGACCGCCGAGGCATAGCTGCCTCGCGCACCCGCAGGGTCGCAACGGAGTGGAGAAGCCCGCCTGCGGGCTTGCGTGGGGTATGCGCCTCGGCGAGGACGTAGGAGCCCGAAGACCCCTCGGGATGGCGGCGAAGTGGAGACCGGGCCGATTCCAAGTCACTGGACGATCCTGCGCGCGGGGGATTATCGTGCGGCCATGGAAACCGCTGCCAATGTCGTTGCCCTGTGGCCCCGCTGGATGGAGAACGCCGGCAACCTGTTGCGGATGAAAGCGCTGGTTCGCTCGCGGTGCTGCAAATGCGGGACGTTGATGCGCGTGGAGATGGAGGATGTCGTCGCGCGCCACGGCGCCGGCTACTCGCTGGTCGACAAGTTGGAACGCTGCCGGATGGTCGAGTGCATCGGATCAACCTTCTATCTCGCGACGCGGACTTATGGCGGCCAGTGGACGACGCTGCTGCGCGATCCCAAGCTGATCGAGGCTTTTGAGGAGTTGCCGCCTGTCAGGACCGCGTGGAGCTGATCGGTCCAAGCGTGTCTTGAAGCAGTAAGGATTGAGGCGTATATAGGCCGGGCTACGATGGTCTAGGTCTATAGATCACATCCTGAGCCCCGGACGTTCCAGCGTTCGGGGCTCAAATTGTTTAAGGACGCCCCGGCGTTCCAGCGCCGGGGGTCCCCAACTCGGCCTAGTGGCGCGTCAGCTCGATGATTTTCACCACCAGGCTGATGATCGCGACGACGAGCGTCGCGGTGCCGAGTACCAGTGCTACGATTGTTGCAGGGTCTATATAAATCACCTCCTTGCGACCGTCAGGTTGACGGCCGCCCCCTCGGTACGGGGGAGGCAGCGGGGGCGCCACCAACATTAGGCGGTGAGCAAAAAAAGGGGGCCGAAGCCCCCTTGATGTCAGTGCCGCAGGATCGACACCAGCGTTCCGATCGCGGTCAGGGCCACGATGGTAAAGCCGATGATGCTGATGACCCATGTCTGGGTTTTCATGTGCGTCTCGAGCGACCTTTGCAGGCCGTCGATCTTCTCCTGAAGCGGCTTTGTCGCGTCTCCAACCATGTCGTCGATATACTCCTCGATGCTGGCTACCACCAGCTTTGCCTGATCGTCGGTTACGTTGATGGATTTGAGTGTTTGATACAGATCGACTTGCATAGGCTTCTCCCGTTGTTTGCACGAAATTGTGCGGGAGTACCGGGACATGGGCTCCGGGCGATCGGGTCAGGGACCGCGTAGCGGCCGCGCCAGCGGGGCGTGGGGGAGCCGATTTGCGCAGCAAATTGGGGGGACCGCGCATCCTTGAGGCGATCGCCGCACCCATGTCATACTTGGACGACACGAATGAGCTCTCCTTTGACATTGAAACTGAGCCGCCGTGACAGGCGCCGGCTGCGCGCGTGTCAGGGGCCAGCAGGCTTTCCCGTTTCTCCGTCTCCGATCGGTAGTTTCGGGAAAACCCAATCGGGAACCGATTGCGGAAAAGGGTTGTGGCCTGAGCAGTTCGGAAGGCGCTGGGCGGTCTGCCTACCCCACTAATCCTTCCCAATCGAGCAGGCTCAGCCTATGACGGCTCATCCGCCGTTAGCACGATTTTGCCCTGAATGTGACCCTCCGCCGCGCGCTCGTGGGCCTTGCGCGCATCGGCGAGTGGAAATTTGCTGTCGATAGTCACGCGAACCGTACCGTCGGCGAGCAAGGGCCTGATCTCGTCCAACTGCGCACCACTGGCGCGTACTTGGGTGGTGGAAACCGTAACCCCGCGCTGCTCGGCCTCTTCGCCGCCGGAGGCACCCAGCCCGAAGATGGGGAATAGCGCGCCGCCCCGCTTGATCGTGCGCAGAAAACGAGCGGTGGTGGGGCCGCCAATTGCATCGACAACGAGGTCGACGTCATGCACGGCGTCCTCGGCCGCGACCTTGGTGTAGTCGATGAACGCATCGGCGCCGAGATCGCGCAGGAACGCCTCGTGCCGGGCGGACGCCACCGCGGTCACATGAGCACCTTTCCACTTTGCAAGCTGCACGGCGAAGTGTCCCACGCCGCCTGCGCCTCCATTCACCAGGACGTGTCGGCCTTCCAGCGGGACAGGCACATGTTGTGTCGGCTGAAGAGGGTTCGGAACATCGTGCCCCTGCTCGATCAGGAACTGCCACGCCGTGAGCAGCGACATCGGGGCTGCGGCGGCATGGACGTGATCGATGCCGGCCGGCTTGCGGGCAAGGTCGGAGACCGGCACGCTGACATACTCGGCATAGGCACGGGCGAAGCCGTCCGGGAAGCGGGCCATCGAATACACCTCGTCCCCAATGGCGAACGCCTGAACGTCCGGCGCAATTTCGACTACGACGCCCGAGACGTCGGTCCCCAAGACGAACGGGAACGGCAGCTGCGGCCGCCACTCGGGAGGCAGCATCTTCATGCCTTCGCGCATGTACCAGTCGGGTGGATTCAGGCCGATTGCATGCACTCGGAGCAAAACCTCCCCAGCTTTCACCTCAGGCCGCGGCGCATCCTCATACCGCAACACCTCCGGACCGCCGAACTCGTGCTGCTGTATGACTTTCATCGTCGTCGCTGACATGTGCCGTTCCTTGTTCTTCATGACCGCAGGCCCCGCCCTGCAAACGAGCGATTTGCATAGAGCTTGTTGGGGATGTTGATAATCACGGCCGCAGGCGCTTTAGTAATGCCATGAAGGAACAAACCGGCCTTGAGCGGCTCACCGGACTCATCGCATTCGCCAGAGCGGGATCGATGGGCAGCTACACCGCAGCCGCGCGCTCGCTTTCCATCTCACCGTCCGCGGTCAGCAAGAGCGTGCAACGGCTCGAACAGCGTCTGGGCGTGTCGCTGTTCACACGAACCACCCGATCGCTGACGCTGACGCCGGAAGGTCGCGACCTGCACGAGCGGGCGGTTCGGCTGCTGCGCGATGCCGAAGAGATCGAGCAGGCCGCGCTGGTGGCGCGATCGGAGCCGGCTGGCTCGCTACGGATCAGCGTGCCACTGCCGATCGGCGTTCATCTGATCGCGCCCGCGCTGCCTGCCTTCCGCCGGCGCCATCCCCGCGTCACGGTGGATCTTCAGGTCAACGACCGTATCGTCGATCTCGTCGAGCATGGCATCGATATCGCCGTACGAATTGGCGACCTCGAAGACTCGCGGCTGCTGTCGTGCCGGCTGACGCCGTACCGGCTCTGCTGCTTCGCCGCGCCCGGTTATGTCGCGGAACGCGGCACACCGGCGCATCCCGACGACTTGAAAGATCACGATACCGTCAGCCTCCGCTACCAGAGTACAGGACAGACGTACCGATGGCCATTCCGCATGGGCGACCGCGAGGTCGAGGTGGTGCCGTCCTCCGGCATCACCGTCGATGCGAGCGAGGCGCTGGTTGCGACAGTTGTGGCAGGAGGAGGCATCGCCATGCTCGCCACGTTCATCGCGGCACCGTACGTGAAACGAGGAGAGCTGGTTCCGGTTATCCCCGCCTTTGCCGCGGAGCGTCGCAACATCACGGCGCTCTGGCCCGAAAGCCGGCGGGCAAACCCGGCCGTTCGCGCCTTCCTCGCCATGTTGCAGGGCTTGTCGACCGAAGGTTCGGCGAACGGAGCCCATTCCGGCCCTATGCCTCACTCAGGGCTGGAGTAGCTCCAGATCGTCCAGCAGGCGGGCGTGCGTGGGTTGCCAGCCAAGCACCTCCCGCGTCTTGCGGCTGGACGATGGCTGGTCCGCCGAAAAGATCGGACCGAGAACGCCGAACGTCTCCGATGGCACCGACTGCACAGGCAGGCCCAGCCGACGGCCGATGACCGTCGCGATATCGCGAACCGCATCGCCCTCGTCGTCGACCGCATGCCATGCGGTACCCGGATCCGCGCGCTCGAGAGCGATACGAAACAACGACGCCGCATCGCGCGCGTGGACCGCTGGCCAGCGCTGCAAACCGTCTCCGGGATAGCCCGATACCCGGGTCCGCCGGGCAATGTTGGTGAGAAGACCGGCGAAGCCGCCTTTCCCCTCGTTGTGCACCGTTCGAGGCAGGCGGACCGCTGCGCTGCGCACGCCGCGCGAGGACAAGTCCAGCAACGCTGTGACGGCGCGCCCGCGGCCGCTCAGTGGTCCTTCAATGACCGTAGGGTCCTCCTCTGTCGACACGCGTCCGTTCATGACCGGCGTGCCTGACACGGCGACGATGGGGCGGTCGCTGCCGATCAGGGTTTCCCCCATCGCCAGCAACGCCGCGCCTTCTTCTGCCACGGATCTCGCCAGCGCGTCCGGGCTGCTGAAGTCGTTCGAGAAGGCCAGGTGAATGACGCCGTCAACCTGGGCGGCAGCGTCGCGGATAACGTCGAGGTCACCGAGCGCTCCTTTCAGGGGAACCGCGCCGGCGCTCGTGGCGGCGTCAGCGGCCTTGTCCGATCGGGTGAGCGCCAGAACGGCATGACCGTGTCCGATCAGTTCGGCAACAACGGCGGAGCCGACCAGACCGGTTGCACCGGTAACAAAAACACGCATTGAAACCCTCCATTGATGTACGTCGATCTGTCTTGCTGCTGGTTCATCCCATCTGTTCGGTCGATCGAAACAGCAGCCGTTCGGCGTTGCGGTAAGCCAATTTCTCACGATCCTCAGGGCTGATGCGGGCACTCTCGATAAACTCTCGAGCCAAGCGGCCGCCCGCAGCCCCAAGTGTCCCGCTGTAAGGATCATCGGCCGCAAACATGATGCGGTCGGGTCCCAACACGTCGATCACCTGGCTCAACATACGGTGACTGAACACGCCACCTGGGGTCGCGTAGAAGTTGTTGCTGATGCAATCCAGAACCGACCGCTCGATGTCTGCGACCCGTGTCAGCGCGTCCGCACGATCCACGAACGAGACCAACATCTCCCCCATGTGACCCAGAATAAGCTGGAGTCCGGGATGCCGGTCGAAGGTTCTGGCCAGGATAAGGCGCAACGCCGCCAGACCAGCTTCAGCGTGCCAACCCCATCCGCCTGTCGCCAGCATGAGGTCAGTCGAGGCTCCGAGGCCGGCGTAGCAGGCCCGACGCACGCTTTCAGGTGGTAGACTGGGGTGGATGTAGAGCGGAACGTCGAGGGACGCTGCTGCCGCGAAGATTGGCCGGTACCTGGAATGATCAAGGAAGTCGGGGCCGGTCCGCGGAAACAGCATGGCGCCAACAAAGCCCAACTCCTCTATGCACCGGCGCAGTTCCACCGCTGCGGCTTCTGGATCGGGGGTCGGCAGGGTCGCAAAGGCTGCGAAGCGAGCGGGATGGCGCCGCACCGCGTCGGCAAGGAAGTCATTGGCGTCACGTGCAAGCGTGACTGCCACATCGGCAGGGAGGTGCTGCGTTCCGGGTGCGGTGATCGACAGGACTTGGACATCGATGCCCATGGCATCCATCCGGGCTAGCCGACCCTCATCGACATCGAGCAGCAGGGCGTTGGCGTGAGGTGAGTTGCTGAATGCCGTTACGGTTTGGTCGCTGTCCAAGTCGATCAGTGCTTCGCGTAGCCTGGGACTCCAGACGTGCTCCTCGATGGCGATAATCCGCGCGATCGACGCGGCTATCATGCCCTGCCTGCCGGCCACATTGAGAGGGTCGAGCGCTGAAGATAGACCAGCGTGGCCAGCAGGAGCGCGATCACGATCGCGTGAATGACATCGCCATGAAGGATGAAGAGCTGCGCGACAGTCGCTCCGCCAACGACGACGAGCAGCAATGCCGCCCCGAGCGCTGAGACACGGGGGATCAGGACGCCGATCCCGCCGATCAGCTCCAGCGAGCCCGTAAAATACCTGAACCATTGGCCCAGGCCGACATGTGCAAACTCGGCCACCATTCTGGGTTGGCTGCTGAGCTTCATGAAGGCGAAGAAGATGAAGGCTGTGCCGATCAGCACGCGCAATGGCCATGTGAGCATGGATAAGCGACGTGTCCGGGAAGGTGTGTCTACGGTCATGTTCGATGTCCGTTGGTCGTCAGACGACGGCCTCGCCGCGTCTCGGGTGAGTTGAACGAATTCCGCAGGTATCTGCGTCCAGATGGCTTAGGCGGTGCCGACGAGTTCGTCCGGCTGCTCGGCCAGGACCGGTTCGCCGAACCGGTAGCTGGATGCCGTGATCGCGCCCATGAAGGCGGTCTCGTGATAGACGCGGCGTCCGGTATCATCTCCGGCCGCGCCGGCAACGACCATGAGGGGGATGAGGTGATCCTCGCGCGGATGAGCCGCGCGGGCAGCGGGCGCGCTCGTCCAGTCGAGCAAACGCTCCCGGCGATCGTCCGGCGACGAAGCGACCAGCGTCTCGTTGAGCCATCCGTCGAACCTTGCTGACGCGTCCTTGCCTGCTCCGTTGATGATGCTGCGGGTGTCGTGGAAGCTGAAGCCGCTGCCGACGATCAGCACACCCTGGTCGCGCAATGGGGCGAGCAGTTCACCAACGCGGATGTGCTCCGCCGGATCGAAGTCTGCTTTCATGGCGAGCTGCACGAGCGGCAACGTCGCCTCGGGGTAGAGGACGTGCATCAGCGAGAAGGTGCCGTGGTCATATCCACGACGCTGATCGAGTCCCGTCGCGACGCCGCCCCTTTCCAGCATCGCGCGAGCGGTCTCGGCCAGTTCCGGCTGGCCGGGCGCATCGTAGCGGATGCGGTAGGTGTGTTCCGGAAAGCCCGAATAGTCGTAGAGCATCGGGGGGCGAGCGGCAGACGACAGCAGAAAGCGGTCTGCCTCCCAGTGCCCCGAGATCATCAGCACGGCGCGTGGCATCTCGCCCAGCTCCCGGCGGACCTCATGCAGTGATTGCTCCAGCCGGTCGTACACGCCTGGCCGCCAGTCCTTCAGCCAGGGCCAGGGGCCACCGCCATGAGACAGGAAGTACGTCGGAAGTCGATGCTGAGGCATGATGCTGAATCCGCTGAGACGAAATTCACCCGGTCGGCCACGCACCGACCGGGTGGGGAAAGAGGTTAGGCCGCTAGCTGCTGTACGGCGGCGCGAGCCTCGTCGACGGCCGCCTCGCGCTTGTCGGGGTTGTTGAGGCCTTCGGCGACCACGGTTTCGATCTCGGTAATGCCGATGAACCGCAGTGCGGTGCTGAGGAGTGACTCAGCGTGTTCCGCTGCCTTGAAGGCCGACTCTTCGCCGTAATAGCCACCACGCGCGATCGCGAGGATGACGCGCTTGCCGCCGGCGAGGCCCTCGGGACCGTTCGGGCCGGGCTTGAAGGTGGTTCCGGGGATGATGATCCGGTCGATCCAAGCCTTTAGCTCGGAGGGCAACGTGAAGTTGTACATCGGCACGCCGATCACGACGGTGTCCGCCGCCAGGAACTCGGCCAGGATGGCGTCGCTGTTGTCGCGCTTCGCCTGTTGTGCGTCATCCAGCACCGGCACCGCTTTCGAGATCGGATGGGCGGAGGGCGCTGTGACGGCGGTGAAATGCGGCAGGTCCTCCGCCACGATGTCGCGATAGGTCACGTCGTGCTGGCCGCTGCCAACAAGCTGCTTGACGACGAGCTTGGTCAGTTCGCGGGACACGGAGCGGGGGCCGGTGATGCTGCTGTCGATATGGAGAATTTTCATGGAGCAGGTTCCGATTGTTGCGTCGGTTATGGTATGTGCCTGCTCCAATCTGCCCGCAAGAACGCACAAATTTGATACCGGAGGCACATGGATGTGACCGAGACACTCGACAACGAGGCGCCAACAGCGCGTGAACCGCGCTCCTGCCTCAAGATCACGCAGGTGCTGAGCCGCGTCGGTGACAAGTGGACCGTGCTGGTCATCATCATGCTGCGCGAGCGCCCCTACCGGTTCAACGAACTCAAGCGCGGGATCGACGGCATCTCGCAACGGATGCTCACGCTGACGCTGCGGAATATGGAGAGGGATGGCCTCGTCACCCGAACCGTCACGCCGTCCATTCCACCCAGGGTCGACTATGAGCTAACCGAGGTCGGCACATCGCTGGCAGCGCCGGTTAAAGTCCTGGGTGAGTGGGCATTCCGGAACCTCAAGCACATCGCCACGGCGCAAGCCGCGTATGACGCTCGCAACGACGCGCCTCGGAGTCCCGCATCAGTACAATGATTGCCCTAAGCCGCTCCGCTTCTGAGGTGTCGAGCAGACCGCTATGATGCCCCCACTTGCGGCGTGAGGTCGCCCAAGCCGAAGGCGTCGAGCAGCGATCGTTGCCGTGCGTCCTGCACGGCGGTGATGTCTTCCACGCCCTTGTGCTGCCCGTCCACGAATACGCGAAGCGGGCGGTGCCCCTGCGGGCACGCCAGCGCGTCGCGGAGCGCCTCGCCGACCGCCGTCACGTCGAGCGAGCCGCCATGGGCGGCGTCGATCTCGCGAAGTCGATCGCCCAGCGTGTCGGCTCGGGCCGGCAGATCGCCATATTGCGCCACGATTGCCGGATGCGCCGGCTTGCCGGCATGGGCGAAATGCTCGGTGCCGCTGGTGAACGCTCCCGGCACGACGATGACCGTGTCGATCCCGAACGGACGCGCCTCCATGCCCATCACCTCGGCCAGTGCCTCGCCGGCTGCCTTGGCGGCGGCGTAGGGACCCAGGAACGGCTCGGCGATGTGGGCGGTAGTGCTGCTGGTATAGGCCAGAACGCCGCGGCCCTGTCGGCGCATGACGGGCAGGGCGGCACGATTGACGCGAAGCCAGGACGTGGCGTTGGTGTCGAAGATCGCCTGCAGCTGCTCGGGCGCGAAGGCCTCCGTGATCCCCGTCATCAACATGCCGGCGTTGTTGACCACCACGTCGAGCCGGCCGCGTTCGCCCACCACCTGATCGACCGCGGCGCGACAGCTCGGCTCCGACAGCACGTCGAGATCGACGACGCTCAGGTCGAGGGCCTCCTGGCCTGCAAGATCGCGGAGCGCCGCTGCCCGTCCCTCGCCATCCGGTCGCGCCAGGCGCAGGCCGGCATGGACGTGGTGGCCGGCGCGCGCGAGAACGGTGGCGATGGCGAGGCCGATGCCGCTGCCGGCCCCGGTGACGAGGACGACCTGTCGGTCGAAGGCGGCGCTCATGCGATGCCTCCGTTCGCCCGCACGATCTGGCCGTTGACCCAGGCGGCCTGCGGCGAGGCGAGGAAGGCGACGACCTCTGCAATATCGTCGGGGCGACCGAGCCGCTTCTGCGGTGCCATGCTGGCCATACGCTGCACGTCCGCCTCCGACTTGCCGTCGAGGAACAGGCCGGTCTCGACCGGGCCGGGGGCGACGGCGTTGACCGTGATCCCGCGTCCACCCAGCTCCTTGGCGGCGACGCGCACCATTCCTTCGATCGCACCCTTGGTAGCATTGTAGATGCCATAGCCAGGCCCGTTGAGCGCCAGCGTCGTGCTGGACAGACCGATCAGGCGGCCATCGTCGCGCAGACGCCGTGCCGCTTCACGGAAGACGTTGAACGTGCCGCGCAGGTTGACGCCAATCACGCGGTCGAACTCGTCGTCAGCGACGTCCGCGATGGGGCCGGCGGTCATTACACCCGCGCTTGCGACTACCACGTCGACGCCACCGAACGCGCTTTCCGCCTGATCGAACAGCCGCGCCACGTCACCTGCCGATGCGACGTCGGCTTGAACCGCCTGCGCCGTACGGCCAGTACGCTCGATCTCGCGCACAACATGGGCAGCGCCCTCGGCCGAGTTGGCATGATTGACGATGATCGAAAAGTTTTGGGCGGCGAGGGTCATCGCACAAGCCCGGCCGATCCCGCGTGATGCCCCGGTAATGATGGCCGTTCTCATATCTAATCTCCGCCTTGCGATCAGGAGAGCAGAGCTAGGAGGCCAACGATCATCGTACCAATCGATAGGCAGTATGTCTCTACATCAGCCTGACGGATGGCAAATCGGCAGATCCGCGATCGTGTCCCGCAGCCACCGCTGCACCGGATGGGCGTCATTACGCCGGTGCCAAGACATGACAAAGGTCACCGGCCCAAGATCGATGGGAGGCGGGAAGATGGCGAGCCGATCGCGGCTGCCGGCGCCTATGACGATGCCCTCCAGCACGGTGGCGATCATGTCCGAGTTGGCGACAACACCGGGCGCGGCCTGAATCTGGGGTAAGCTGAGTGCGATCCGCCGACGCTTGCCTTGCGCTGCCAGCACGGCATCGACCTGACCGAATCGGTCGCCTTCGGGTGAGACGAGAAGGTGGGACAGGCCGAGAAAGGCTGCCAGATCGAGGGGCTGCGATGCGGCGGGATGGTCGCGCCTTAGGATGCAGACGAAGCGATCCTCAAACAAAGGCCGCGTAAGGATGCGGCCGCCTGCTCCTTGCCGGGCTGGCACCCCGATTGTTAGGTCGGCTTCACCGGCGTCGAGCAGGGACACGGCATTGTCGCGGTGCGTATAGGCGTTGATCCGCAAGGTCACGCCCGGAGCGACCGCCCGCAGTCTGTTAGTCAAGTGCGGCAGCAGCACGATGGCGGGGTGATCGGACAACGCTAGCGTGAAACTCTGCGTGGACGTGCCGGCGTCAAAATGCTGGGTGAAGGCCAACGTACGGCGGATCTCCGTGAGCGCCCGCCCGAGCGGTTCCGCCAGTTCCGTCGCGCGCTGCGTCGGTTGCAGGCCGGAGGGGCCACGCACGAACAACTCGTCCTCGAACAGGGCCCGCAGCCGGGCAAGCGCCGCGCTCATCGCCGGCTGGGTACGGCCGGTACGCTTGCCAGCTCGCGTGACGTTGCGCTCCGTCATGAGCGCGTCGAACGCGACCAGGAGGTTCAGATCGATCCCGTGCAAATCCATGAGGATGATGATGCCATATACTCACTATCGATTTCAACGATGCGAGTGCGCGACTTAGTTTGCGGTCATCCAACAAGGAGACGGAACATGGCGCATACGACCGCCGCAATCAGCGGCACCCTGAGCGAGGAGGACCGGATCGCGATCGAGACTCTGTACCGCGCCTTCTCCGAGCATGACCCCGATCTGCTTGATCAGGCGGTAACGGCCGACTGGCAGGACATTCCCCTCGCGCCCGACCAGCAGCCTGGTCGCGAAGGCATGAAGCCGTTGATCCGGGGGTTCAGTGCCGCTTTCCCGGACGCGAAGGTTACGGTGCATGAGATCATCGGCGCGCCTGGCCGCGCCGGCGTGCGGGCGGAGATCACGGGCACCCACAAGGGCGAATGGTTCGGCGTCGCGCCGACCGGCCGGAGCTTCACGCTGCCGATCCACGAGTTTCACCATGTCGAGAACGGCCGGGTCACGCACACCTGGCACATGGAGGACTGGTTCGGCTGGTTGCATCAGATGGGCGCGATGGGTGCACCTGAGGAGCAGGCATGATGAAGGCCTTTCAGCTCAGCGGCTACGATACCGATCCAACGCTCAACGAGGTTGACACGCCGCAGCCCGGTGCGGGCGAGGTGCTGGTGCGGGTCGCCTGCGCGGCGCTCAACCCTCTCGACGTGAAGCTCCGGAGCGGGGCGATGCACGGCTACTTCCCGCTCACCTTCCCGGCAACCGTTGGCACCGATCTCAGCGGCACGATCGAAGCACTCGGCCCCGAAGTGACGGGCTGGACCATCGGGGATCGCATCGTCGCCCGCACCGCGCCAACCAGCGGCGGTGCCATGGCCGAGTTCGCGATCGTGTCGGCGGACCAACTCGTGAAGCTGCCCAATACGATCGGGTTCGAGGATGCCGCCGGTATCCCGACGGCGGCAGGCACGGCGTGGCAGGCGCTGTTCGAGGTCGCGGACCTCAAGGCCGGGCAGACGGTCCTCATCCATGCCGGTGCGGGCGGCGTCGGCAGCTTCGCCATCCAGTTCGCTCGTGCCGCGGGCGCGCGCGTGATCGCCACGGCATCAGGCCACAGCATCGCAATCGCCGAAGGTCTCGGCGCGGACACAGTGATCGATTATCGCCACGAGGATTTTGCTGAGCGCGTGTCTGATGCCGATGTGGTTCTCGACACGATCGGTGGCGACACGCAGGTCCGCTCGTTCGATGTGTTGCGCGCAGACGGCATCCTGGCCTCCACCGTGTCGCCGCCCGATGAGTCCATGGCCAAAGCGCACAACGTCCGCAGTGACTTCGTATTCCACTCCTCGGACGCAGCCCGGCTCGATGATGTGGTAGGCAAGGTGGCAGGGGGCATCCGTGTGTTGACGGATCGTGTTGTGCGGCTCGTCGATGCTCCGGAAGCGTTCGGCCACCAAGCGTCCGGACGGGCGCGCGGCAAGATTATCTTCCGCATAGTAGGCTGAGAGGAAGTGCATACCGGAGCTGGCCTGGATCATTTGATCCAGGCCAGCTCAGTTTTCGCGGCAACCACTACCTGCTGCTAAAGATACTACATCCCAATCGAGACGGTTCGACCGCGCGCATCGGGTAAGGACGTGTCAAGAAGTCGCGGGAGCGGACAAAAGCCTGTCACCGGGTCGTGCCAGATCACGTTTCGTTCTGGCGTGACGGGTCAGGTTTTCGTGTCACCGGACATGAGCAGTCCTCCCACAGTGCCGCAGCGCGCGAAGCGCGGGGCCGGGACGGGCTCGATGCCCGTACCGGCCCCTAAGTCTGTGCGCCTGACAAAGGCGCGGGGGCCTTTCGGCCCCCACACGGTCAGGCGAAGGGGTCGAACTCGTTGACCACGGTGAGCGAACTATCGTGATCTTCTGCGGTGATGACGCTGTATTGAGTGCCCACGGCGATGACCATGGTGACGACCATGAGGTTCCGGGCGAGGCTGAGAGCGGATTTGCGGGCGATCCAGATGTCGTTGAACATGTCCGAGGCTCCTTGAAGCCGGCGGGGTTCATCCCCGCTCGACAGGCGCCCGACAGGACGGGGAGGGGCCGCGATCACTTTTTTCCGGCACGCAAAAAAGCCGTAGCGAAGCGCCCGGACCCCTTGCGGGTTGATCGTATAAGGCCCCGAGCCGGCCCAAGGATTGCGCCTCAAAGAGCGGGGTGAAGCTCGTTGGCCGGAGCGTCGCGTTCAACGGTGGACCGCCAGTCACGCGCCATTGCCCGGAGGTGGACGTTCGCTTGATCCGCTGGACCGCTCTGCGTCTCGGGCGATGGGATGGCCGTTGGGGTGCTGATCGCCCCTGGCTGGTTGTGGTCGGAAAGACGTTGCCGCTTTTCGGAAGAAGATTTCCTGCGCGCGGCGCGCGCCCGTCAGTTGATCGTTACCCGAATGGGCCGAGACCCGAAGGGGCTCGGTGGAGCGAAGCGGAATAGAGCGACGGTCCCGGCTCAGCCGGGAGACGCCGAATTACTCTCTTCCGGATCTCACGAAATGCGCTTCGACACTTCCCGCAGCAATTCCGGATTTTGGTTCAGCTCGCGCACCGCCTTGAGCATTCCATTCTCGAAATGGCTCACATGGGTCGGCTGTGGTCGGGGATCCTCCAGAAGGTCGGACAATCTAATCCCATCGGGAAGCGGCTGTTCCTCCGCAGTAGGGTCGTGATCTGTGAGGCCGCTGAGATCGCCTAGCGCGAGCGAGACCGGCTGAGGGGTTAGACGGTTCTTGCGCATGGCCTTGTCCTCCTTCGACATTGTGCCAGCGTAGCTTGGCGAGCCGGGTCTGCGAAAGCGGACATCTACGAGACGAGCGGTGAACACGAGGAGAGGCCCGGAGCCGCAGCTCCGGGCCGTTTCCCGCCTCCGAGTCAGAAGGGGACGTCGTCGTCATCCAGACCGCCGTGGTCCTGCGTGTTGCCCTGCTGCTGGCGACCGCGGCTGAGGAAGGTCACTTCGTCGGCGATGATCTCGACGCCGTAGCGCTCGATGTTCTCCTGGTCGGTCCAGCGGGTGTAGTGGATGCGACCCCGGACCATGACCTTCTGGCCCTTGTCGACATACTGCGCGACGGTCTTGCCGACGCCGTTGAAGCAGGTGATCCGGTGCCACTCGGTGTCCTCGATGCGGCGGTTGTCGCTGTCCTTCATGATCTTGCCCTCGCTGTCGCGCTTGGGGCGCGAGGTGGCGAGGCTGAACTGGGTGATCTTGGTGCCGCCCTGGGTGGAGCGGGTCTCGGGCGTGGCGCCGACGTTGCCGGCGAGGATGACGAGGTTCTGCATTTCGAGGTTCCTTTTTTACTTCGCCGGGGGTTCGTCCCCTCGACTGAACACCGTCAAAGACGGCCAGGACGCCCTCTCCACCGAAGCGCGAAGCGCGTAGGGGAACCCCGATCAAAGGGGTGGTGCGGGCAGCCGCGCAGCGGCAACTCGGCCCGAATGATCGCGGGTTGGAGGGGGTGGACGGCCGGCTTAGGTCGTTCAGGAAAGAGAGGGGATGAACCCCCACGGGCGCGCAAACGCCAAGGATCCGAAGAGCAGGACACCCTTGTCGCTATCCTCGTCCGGCATTGCCACCACGCCTGATGCCTCGACCGAGGCGGTTTCGATTGCCGTGTCGCCACGTCCTTGTGCTAAGCGCGCGGGGCTTCATGGAGGATGACCGCCACCCTCCGAGGACCAGGCACCGGCCTTCCTGCCTACGCCGCGCGCGCGCCGTACCCGATGTCGATAGGCCGATAGGTCGGTCTCACGCGATCCGCGCCGCTGGGCTGTTAGAATCGAGCGTCGCTGTCGTGATGCCGATCGAGGCTTCCACGCGGGCGCGAGCTGGGCACCGTGACGACAAGTTGCGCGACGACGCGCTCCCTCTGACCGGGGCGGAAGGCCAGGCTGGCTCCCATGCCTCGCCGCCAAGGAGCCGCTCCGCGTCTCAGATCCGATGCGGGTGCGCCAGCGCCCCACATATCAGGTGCGACCCGCCCTGCAGGGGCGGGGGACGTTATTCGTCGCGATACCGCGAATATATCTCGGCCATGGTGTCGCGGTAGCCTCATTGGTCGGCGTAGATCACGGGGTTCTGCGCGAGGTATGCTAAGATCGTCAGCATGTCCTCGGCGATCGTCTCGTCGAGATTGCACAGGTGGAGGACGGGGAAGTGACCGTTGTCGCCGCCATTCCACCAAGCGAGGAGGAAGTCGGCTACCTTGGGCGATGCGCCGGTTTCAGCAGCGCGCGTCGGAGGAAGCGCGATCGGGATCAGGCGAGCGAGGGCTGCTGCCACGTCGTCGAACGATACAGCTCGGATGGCGGGTCGGCGTACAGGCGTGTCCATGGCGATGTTACTCCTGGTGCGGTGGATCTAGCAGCGTTGCCGCGCGCGCGCGACGCTCGCGCTCGGCGCGCAGTGCGTTCACGACGTCGATATTGCGGTGCGACTGTATGAGATGGTCGAGCCGATCGCTTGGCAAACGGCGAGGGTCGAGCGCCTGTCCCTTGGCCCTGGGCGTGTCGCGCCCAAGGCCAAGCAGGGTTTGGCGATTGGTGGCTTCGACGACCAGCGTGCCAAGGTCGGCGCGTGACCACACGCGCTCGAGGCCATGAAGATCGCCGGTTGGATAGCGCGCGGCCGAAAGGCGCGTGACGAGGCGCGCGATCGCGGCGACATCGCGCGAGCCCCGGATGCGCTCGCGCGTGAGCTGACGCGCAGTCGCCTCGAACCGATGATAGAGGGGAGTGCGCGGTCGCATGATCGCCGATTGGCGATCGAGTTCGTAGTGCCAGGCCGCAAGGCCACACCACGGCGGGACCGCCATGCCGTAGGATGGCGGAGGCTCATCAGGCGCGCCAAATAGCTCGAGTTGCTGGGCGCGCGCGGGCGCGGCCGGCACCGCGAGACGCCGGGACGGTCGGGATGGCATGGCAGCCTCCGTTACGAGGTGGGGAAGAGATCCAGTTTGGGCTGCGCGCCAAGCGCGCTCGCGCCCCTCGGCGATCTGAGCGGCAAGCCATGCTTTTTGCTGGCCGATCCCCATGCCGAGCATGGGAACGGCAGCGCGCTCGCCGGCGAAGGCGAGCAGCGGCTCGCGGTAGAGACGCCCGGCGAGGAAGACGATCGGCCCCGCATGGCGACGTCCGATCGCGCGTCGTAGTTGGCGGACCGTCTTCTCGCCCCACAGACGCCGCTCTGCGGCCGATAGGTCGCGGAGTGTGGCGTCGTAAGGGGCGAGGCGTTGCGAGGGCTTCACGAGGCCGTGTGCGGCCGAGAGCACGAACCAGCGGTCGCCGGTTTCCTCGACGTAGGTTCGTGCCTTACGGAACCAGTCGGAGCGATACAGATCGGCTGCGCGCGCGGGGCGATCGTGCTTCTGCGAGACGCAGGCGACGAGATAGATCGGCGATTCCACCAAGCGCCTATCGCGGAGGATCGATCAGGCCAGGGCGGCGCGGTCGCGCCGGGGCGGCAAGTTGATCGTGGTGAGTTGGCGGTGCAGCGTCGCCGGCAGATCGGGGACGTGCCGGCGAGCGACGACGATCAGCGGGTCGGGGATCGGTGCTTCGCCGTAGAAAGCGCCGAGCCAGATGGACGGGCCGTCGTCTTCGTCCTGTTCCTCGCCGGTCCAGACCTGGAGGAAGAAGGAGGCGAGCGGCGCATCCCATCCGATCGACACGCGGGCGGGACCGTTCTCGAAATCATGGCGGCTCATCGAGGGGTCTCCCTATGCGAGGCCATCGGCGCTCGGCGCGAGGCGCTTTTCAGCCTCGTCGAGCGTCGCCTTGCTCAAGGCGTCGACCCGGCTTGGACCCTGGCGGTTCCGGATGTGTCGAAGGCCGGCACCGTTCGGCTCGCTGTCATCCTTGCCGAACAGGTAGAGGTCAAGCAGCTTGCTCTTCCAGCGGCGACCGTTGCGGCGCCGGAAATCGACGAGGGTACGCAGCTCCTCGTCGGACCACGCGGGCATCGGCACCCGCACGGGCTTCGAATAGTCGGTCATGCTCGGCGTCCTCAATCTGGGTTCGAGCCTGTGGCCCGGAGGTAGCGAAGGAAATCCCGGCTCCATGTGTGCGGGATCGGCTTGGGCAGGCGCTCATGCGTCACGGTCGGGCCGTCGAAGAGATCGGGCTGGCGCCCGATCACGAGTAGCTGGATGACGTGACGCGGCTGCCGGATGCAGTCGCGCGCCATCAGGCAAGGACCGTTTCCGGGTAGTGGGCGCGCAGGTTGGCGATTGCACGTTCGCCGTCTGGGTAGGGCGGCCGCATGATGCTGATCGCGGAGCGGATCGCAGCGGCGAGATCCGCATGGTGGATCACTGGCGACGTGCTGTCGGGATATTCGACAGGTGCGGTGAAGCCGGCATGAAACCAGCGGCCGAGCCCCTCGTCGAGCTGGCAAGCGTAGGTCGAGGCCGGCTCATTTTCAGGATCGAAGCGGATGGCGAGTTCGACGTAGCGGCCGAAGTCGTGGTGCGATCCGTGGCGGACGAAGGTGGCGCCCTCGGGGGGCGGTCCATAGTGCGCAATGAGCGCGGCCTGGTAGCAGTCGACTTCGAGGCGATTGAGCCGGTCAAAGTCCGGCGTGCGGCCGAGCTGCGCAGTATCTTCCTCGGCAGGGCTGGCGCCGATGATGAAAAGTTCGGTCATGGTGGGGCTCCGGTCGAGCAGACCGGGGATCGGGCCGCTCAAAGCGCCAAAGCGTCCTCACCTCTCTCACGGCGAAGCCGTGGCGGGCGGCAAAAGCAGCTAGTTCGTCGTCGTCCCGTCCTTCGCGATGAAGCTGCCGCGCCCGTTGCGGAAGGCTCCCACGACATTTCCGGCATCCCAGTGCCCGCTGAGAATCCCCTTTCGGTTGAGGCTGCCTACGGGTTTGCGCCGCGCGGCGAGAAGCCGCGCGCGCCGGGTGTCGCGGTCGATAGGCACGCCCATGACGTCAGTGCCGCTACGGAGCGATTTCATGGCTGATCTCTCCCATTAAGGGGAAGGGTTGTCGAATGGCCTCGCCGCGAGGTCTCTGACTAGCCGGCGTTTCCGATGTCCGACAAGAAGGGATCGACGGATGCCTCGATGTCCTCCGGCGTCAGATCCGCGCGCGCGAACAGGTCGCGATCGGACAGGACCGCACGCGGAGCGGCGGGATTGCCGGTCGTGACGATGTGAAAGGTGTCGCCGTCAGCCGTCGCCCTGCGCCAAGCGAAGCGCCAGCAATGGGCGGCGGTCTGGAAGGGGTTCGGGCGTGGCATGATGCTCTCCTTGGAGGGTGAAGTGGGGGAGCCCTGCGGCGAAGCCGCAAGGGCGAGGCCGCTGGCGTCAGCCAGCGGCCGAGCCGAAGCTCAGGCGACCTTGCGGTCGCGCTGAGCGTTCTGTGCTGCGGGTGGTGTGCCGAGCGGGCCGCGGCGATCCACCACGCGGATGCCTGCCTTCTTCGCGTCGATCACCAGTCGCTCGGTCACACCGTTGCCTTGGAAGGCGATGACGTAGCGGGGCTTCAGCGAGAGCATCTGCTCGTTGCGACGGAAGCCGGCCCGGTCTCCGAGTTTGCGATCGAGACCGAAGCGGACCTGCTGGACACCGTGCTGTTCGGCCCACGAGGCAGCGATGCGCTCGATCCCCTTCATGTCGCCACCATGGACGAGATACATGTCGCCGACGCGTTCCCGAACCGCGTTGAGGGTGCGCAGCAGGTTGTCGCCAAACGCCTTCATGTCCTCGTCAGTCCGGAAGGTCAGCCGGCCTCCGGCAAACACGACGGGGGTGCCCTGTGCCGTGTTGGCGTCGCGGACGCGCTCGCGGCGGGCCTGGAGGAATGCTCGGCCGTCAACGATCGCTGACGTTACCCCGAGCGAAATGCGGTTGCCCGTCGACGGGATCCAGGAACGGCCGGTCTCGCGGATGTAGTGCGCCGCTGCGGTGTCGCGCATCACTTCGTAGCAGGTGGCGGCTTCCTCGATCTTCTTGGCAAGGTCGATCTTGTCCTCAAGGTTGGAGGTGTTGATCTCCGAACCGTCCTGCTCGGCAATCAGCAGCCTGATCTCATCGGTGAGGCGGTCGATCGTCGCGTGCTTCTTGGCCGCGGCCCGGTGGAAGAGATTGACCAGGCCCCAGCCCATCTCTTCGATGTCGCGCTCGAGCGACGTGTTCTGGAGGGTTGCGAAGAGGTCGCTCCAGATAGCGGTGGTGGTCTGCTCAAGTGCGTCAGTCGAGGGAGGGCACATGCCCGAGACATCTTCGGCGCGGGGTTCAAGGTGTCCCAGCTCCAGTGCGGAGAGGGCGGCAGCGAGGGAAGTGGTCATGGGGTCAAGCCCTTCATCTGATCGAGGCCGGCGGCCTATCCGCCGGATGCGCACCTCCTGGGCGGCCGAATAAGAGGCCCCCGCACCGGAGCGCAGCGCAGGGAAACCGCAAAAATCGGGGTGGTGCGGGCAGCCGCGCAGCGGCAACTCGGCCCGGATTTTTGCGGTTGCGGGGGTCTCGCGGCCGCCCATGTGCCGCATCTCTCTGGCGGAAGGCTGTCGGGCGTCAGGTGGCGTCGGGCGCAGCCGGGACCATGATTGCTGCCGCCTTCGAACCTGTCGGGCTCAACCCACACCGCGCGATGTCGTCGAGAATGGCCTGCCCCGTTCCGCACAGGCGTACCATCGCCACTGGGGTGATCCTCAACCCTCCATCGTCGCCGATCGCGTCGACCATGATGCGGAGCTGGTCGACCAGATCTTCGCTCCGGGTCGCGGCATAGCCCGCGCAGGCCGCCACGTCAGAGAACACGCCCGGGACGGGCAGGACTGAGGCGTCGCCTCCATCGGGGACGAAGCGCCAAGGATCGACGTCGGCTCCTTCTGCGATTGCGCTGACGTAGGTGGGATGCTCCGTGTCCAGGCTCTTCCACCCGTCGGTCGTGTGTGACGCATCGATCGCGGAGCGGCAGGCGCTGACGACATCCTCCGCCTCGACCGTGATTTCCGCACGGTAATGGGCAGGGTATTCGCAGTGGACGGTGAAGGTCTTCATGGGACCGGACTCCTGAAGGTTGGCAAAATGGGAGACCCAAGCGGTTCGGGTCATTCGTAGCGGGGACGCTCGGCCGGATAGGCGAGAGGGGGCCAGCCATCGTGGACGCGGGCCTCGAAACGCCCAGCGGAGAGGACGCTGCTGATCGGTCGCGCGTGGTCGCCGGTGTTCCAGTCGCGATCGAGATGGGCCTGAACCTCGACCGACATTCGCCGGGCACGGTCCTCGTGACCGTCGGGGAAGGCGACGCCGAAGGCCGTCAGCACCGGGTCGGTGCAGAGTTCACCGGTGTCGTACCACCAGCCACCTTCCTCGGGGCCGCCATAGAGCCGTTGGGTGAGGTAAACGGCAACGCTGCGCATGGAGATGATCCTTTCTCAACCAGGAGCCAAAGGCTCATCTGTCCAAAGGACGCCTCCCCTCCGGGTGGCTGTTTCAGTCGATCACGCGCCAGCCAGCGGCGACCCAGCGCTGGCGGTTGGGCGCATATTTCGCGACGGTCGCGAGGATGATCTTGCGGGGCGGCGTAGCCGCACCGGCATCGAGCTGGCTGGCGGCAATGGCAGCCGCATCAGCGGCGCGCGCCGGCCAGCACTCGTCGGCCGTCAACATGCCGAATGGGAAGTCGGCTGCGCCTTCCACAACGAACTGCTTGATGATGGCGCTAGGCATGGTGCCTGTTCCTTTCGAGCGCGTCGGTCGCGCGATGGAAGTCGTCGAGCCAGCGCCCCATTGGGGTGCGTTGCTCAGGCGGAAGCGCGGCCTGGGCCGCTTGGAAGTCGAGCAGCGCCAAAGGCGCGGTCTCGATGATGTGATCGATCTCGGCCGAGGGAAGGAGGCCACGTTCGCGGATGAACTCGGTGATGCTGCCGGGGCGCGGCGTCGCGCCGCGACGCCCAAGCACCGGCTTGCGCCACAGGCCGTCGACGTTGCGGAGGCGCGGCTTGGCCCGTGCCTCCATCAGCACGATGACGCGAAGCTCCTCGACCGAAAGCTCCAGCACCTCGTCGGGCTTGATGCTGCCGCAAAAGAAGCAGCTTGATTTGGGCGGGACGGGCAGGCCGGCACGCGCGATGCGCGCCTCGCAGTCGGCGCGCGACCAACCCCATTCTCGCAGAGGATAGCGATAGGCGTAGCGAGGATCCTCGCACCCGATCGCGTGGTGGTAACGCTGGGTGTCGCGTCCCGAGGCGTCATAGCCGATCAGCTTGATCACGCGGCCGCCTGCGTCCCAGCAGCGCCGTGCCGGCTCCCATTTGGCGGTCCACGCATCCTGCGGGGCCGCCTTCCATTTCTGCGAGCAGGATCCCCCACCAAAGACCACGGAGGGCAGGGTGGCGTTGGTCAACATGTTCTCGGCGATGCCCGCATAGGGCGGCCAGTGCTTGAAGTTGCGGGGCTGGTAGCGGACGATTTCGGACGCGATGCCGCGCTCTGCCATCCAAGCCCGGAACAGCGGAATGTAGGCGTAGGTCTGCGATTTCTCGGCGCCGAGATCGGCGAAGAGAACCATATCTATGGGCTCGCCGCGTTCGGCGAGCTCGACGATCATGGCGGTTGAATCTACGCCGGCACCCCAGGCGGCGATGACGGGCGGGCGGTTAGCCATTGGCCGCTTCCCTGACGACGATCGCGGCGTGGATGATGCGGTAGGCCCGCTTGCGAAATGCCGGGATGCGGCAGATCGCCCGGCTCTCCGGGTCGCGAAAGAGCGGCGTCCTACCCTTGGGATTGGCGACCACTTCGAAGCGGGCGCGGTCGCTGCCATCGCTGAACCTCATCGGCTCATCGAAGATGATCGTCTGCCCCGGCTTCGGTGTTTGCTTCGCTTTCTCCAGCTTGCGTCGGACGAGGTTGGCGCGGCAGCGCGCACGCCAATCCACGGCGTATTCGCTGTCCGTCTCGGTCAGTTCGTCGAGGATTGCAGCGGGGCACTCGCTTTCGCACGGCCCCATATGTTCGGTCAGTCGGGTAGGGTTGGTGCTGCTCAAAGAGTCAGCCCTGACCCCCCCCGCCGAACCGTACGTGCAGCTTTCACTGCATACGGCTCTCCGCTGCGATAATACCATTCATGTTCCGGGTATCGGACAAGCGCCCACGGTGTAGGTCAACATGACACAGGTCGCACAGGACTCTCGTCCTGCGTGACCGCGCAGCCTTCATCTCCGCAGCGAAACCACGTTGTGCAATATCGGCCAACCCTTCGACGTGATGAACCTGACACGGACGGTCCGTCCGCCCGCACGCCGAGCATTGCTTGGCGTTCTGACGATCAACCCAATCCGTCCGTGAATGGGAATAGATTTGAGTCCGCGGTGGGATATCCACCTTGGCCTTATCTACCCAACCACGGTCCAAGTACATCAGCTTCCAGACCTTAACCGACCGAGGCTGGCCGTCGACCAAATAGTCGACGCGATATTCCTGCCCCGACCTCATACGGGCGGCAACAGCACGTACGCTACTCTTGTGCTTGCTGGCCATGGTTTTGAACATACTCCAGCGTTGGATGAACTCCAGCCTGTTGAGCTTTTGCTTCACGTCCCTCGCCAAGGCGTAATAATTCGCAAACCCCCGTAGTTCGGCATTATATGCAAGGACGATCTCGACATCGCTACAGCTAAGAAGGATGTTTCGATGCTTGGCCTTCAATACAGCCATGTCACCATACCCCTTCCTTGCGGCAAACCCGAATACCTTCTCCCAAGGAACGCTGAGTTGCATCACCTCTGACGGAGGCCGACGGCTGAAGTGCTGCGAGCCGCGCTGGCTCCGCACTGTCCATTGACGTCCCGTATAGGTTCGCACCTCGTAACCGAGGAAGGCAGCTCCATCGCTCGCCTTTCGAATACCGCTTTTCTCCTCGGATACGCTCAGTGCCAACTCGGTGGTCAGGAACGACCCAACCTCCGCGAAGATACGTCGTGCATCGTCTTTGCTACCGATCACACCGATAAGGAAATCATCAGCATACCGGCAGTAGCGAAGTCGGCGATATCCGGCGTCCATGGCGTCTCGCGACGGCAAGGTACGCATCTGTTTCGACAAAGCTTTGATCTCGAAGATTAAGACCTCGATCGCTGCCAAGTCAGCGTTATCGCTGGCCTGTAGACGCTTGAGCCGCGCTCGCCTTTTAGCGATGCGTGCTGCCACTCTCCCGTACTCCGGGTTCGTGGCACGGACCTTTCCCTTCTCGAAGGCGGCTATCCGGCCTGCGATGAACTCATCGAGCTCATGCAGGTAGATGTTTGCCAAGATTGGAGACACGATCCCGCCCTGTGGAGTGCCGCTGTAGGTCGGATTATGCGTCCGCCCCT
>Ga0265798_10001949_pt1 | contig 30964 bp, 33 predicted proteins | sample P3T30metagenome_FD_192430 | JGI IMG/M metagenome (GOLD analysis project Ga0265798, IMG submission 192430) | Plant litter microbial communities from East Loma Ridge, Irvine, California - P3 T30 | ecosystem: Environmental > Terrestrial > Plant litter > Unclassified | place: USA: California... | reverse complement strand
GTCTCGCCGAGCAGCTTGGCATAGAGGGTGCTAACGTTTTCAGTCATGGGTTTTACCGTCAGGAAAAAATCGGCGCCATCATAGCGGTCCGAGCTGTCTGGAAAAACCCGGTTGCAATATATAGGTTCAAGTTCAGTCCCGGCGAAATGGCCTTTTTTGGCCCTTGTAGTCGTCGACAGGTACTTGAATCTATAAGTTTATGTCGATATCGCGACAACCAATCGAATTCGCTGCAAACACCAGCTTTCCAACCGACAAACCGGCGCTCTACACTGTACCGGTACAGTTGTCGGGTGCAGATTCGGATGTCGTCTGCCATGTTCGCCGAGGGGGTCAAGCGGCGAGGATGGCCAAGATTCGGTCCGTCGCCTGTTCGGCCAGGACTATAAAAACTACAACGCATAAAGGGAGCACTAATGAATAAGCAGATTTCCAAACTGTTTGCCGCTCTGGTTCTGGCCGGCGTCGCCAGCCACTCGATGGCGGCCGACACCATCAAGATCGGCATCGCCGGTCCCAAGACCGGCCCGGTTGCCGAATACGGCGTGATGCAGTTCAACGGCGCGAAGATGGCCATCGAGCAGATCAACGCCAAGGGCGGCGTCGACGGCAAGAAACTCGAAGCGGTCGAATACGACGACGCCTGCGATCCCAAGCAAGCCGTTGCAGTCGCCAACAAGGTGGTCAACGACGGCGTCAAGTTCGTCGTCGGTCACCTGTGCTCCAGCTCCGCCCAGCCTGCATCCGACGTCTACGAAGACGAAGGCATCATCATGGTCACCCCGGCGGCCACCAGCCCCGAGCTCAGCGCGCGTGGCTACAAGCTGGTCTTCCGGACCATCGGCCTGGACAGCGCCCAGGGCCCTGCCGCCGGCAACTACATCGCCGACGTGGTCAAGCCCAAGACCGTGGCCGTGATCCACGACAAGCAGCAGTACGGCGAAGGCATTGCCAGCGCGGTCAAGACCACTCTGGAAGGCAAAGGCGTCAAGGTCGCCGTGTTCGAAGGCATCAATGCCGGCGACAAGGACTTCTCTTCGCTGATCGCCAAGCTCAAGCAGGCCAATGTCGACTTCGTCTACTACGGCGGCTACCACCCGGAACTGGGCCAGATCCTGCGCCAGTCCAAGGAAAAAGGCCTGAACGCCAAGTTCATGGGCCCTGAAGGCGTGGGCAACGACTCGATTTCGCAGATCGCCGGAGAAGCCTCCGAAGGCCTGTTGGTCACCCTGCCCAAGTCTTTCGACAAGGACCCGACCAACGTCGCCCTGACCAAAGCCTTCCAGGACAAGAAGCAGGACCCGAGCGGTCCGTTCGTCTACCCGTCCTACTCGGCCGTGCAAGTGATTGCCGACGGCATCACCGCCGCCAAGAGCGAAGACACCGACAAGGTGGCAGCGGCCATTCACGCCGGTACCTTCAAGACGCCGATGGGTGAGCTGAGCTACGACGCCAAGGGCGACCTGAAGAACTTCCAGTTCGTGGTCTACGAGTGGCACTTCGGCAAGCCGAAGACCGAAGCCGCCCAGTAAGCCTGGCAATACCCCCACAAAGCCCACTGCACCGCAGTGGGCTTTGTTTTACGAGTGACGGGTACAGCCGGTGCAATGCACCGCCTGGCCCCCTGAAAATCTTGAAACCGTGACCAGCGGTTCACCTGCCCTGCCCGGCTACACTGCGCCAAGGAGAGCGCTCGGACATGGCTGGAGAAATGCGAACAGGTTTTTAGGAGCGCGGTAAATGCCTGAATTATTCCATTACATGCAGCAGTTGGTGAATGGCCTGACCATCGGCAGCACCTATGCATTGATCGCCATCGGCTACACGATGGTGTACGGCATCATCGGCATGATCAACTTCGCCCATGGCGAGGTGTACATGATCGGTTCGTATGTCACCTTCATCGTTCTGGCTGGCCTGGCCATGCTGGGCATCCACAGTCTTCCGGTACTGATGATCGCCGGCTTCGCCGCCGCCATCCTGGTCACCAGTGCCTATGGCTACAGCATCGAACGTGTCGCCTATCGACCGCTGCGCAACAGCAACCGGTTGATCCCGTTGATCTCGGCGATCGGCATGTCGATCTTCCTGCAGAATTCGGTGCAGCTGTCCCAGGGTTCCGGCAACTTCGCCATTCCCAATCTGCTCCCTGGCAGCCTGACCTTCGGCCCCGGTGGTGCCGAGGAAGTACAGATTTCCTACATGCAGATTCTGGTATTCCTGGTCACGCTGGGCGCGATGTACGGCCTGACGCTGTTCATTTCCCGCTCACGCATGGGTCGCGCCTGCCGCGCCTGCGCCGAGGACATGAAAATGGCCAACCTGCTGGGCATCAACACCAACGCGATCATCGCCCTCACCTTCGTGATAGGCGCGGCACTGGCCGCAGTCGCGGCCGTGCTGTTGAGCATGCAGTATGGCGTGATCAACCCCAGCGCCGGCTTCCTGGTCGGGCTCAAGGCCTTCACCGCAGCGGTGCTGGGCGGTATCGGCAGCATTCCAGGCGCCATGCTGGGTGGCCTGGTGCTGGGCGTAGCCGAAGCGTTCGGCGCGGATATCTTTGGTGACCAGTACAAGGACGTCGTGTCGTTCGGCCTGCTGGTCCTGGTTCTATTGTTCCGTCCGACCGGCATCCTGGGCCGTCCGGAGGTTGAGAAAGTATGAGCAAGTCTCTTAGATCCGCGCTTTTCAGCGCGGCATTGGTATGGGCCGTGGCCTATCCGGTACTGGGCCTGAAACTGGCCTTCTCCGGCGTTACCCTGGTTGTGCAGAACGCCAGCACCGGCACCCTGCTGACCATTGCCGGCTGTTCGCTGCTGATGTTCCTGCGGGTGCTGTTCGCCGAGCGCATCGGTGGCCTGCGCCGCGATTCGAGCAGGCCGCTGATACCGGCCAAGGCCTCGAACTTCCTGACCCTGCCCAGCACTCAGCGCTGGTTCATCCTGGCCCTGGTGGTGCTGGCGTTCATCTGGCCGTTCTTCGGTTCGCGTGGCGCGGTCGACATCGCAACCCTGATCCTGATCTACGTCATGCTCGGCCTGGGCCTGAACATCGTGGTCGGCCTGGCTGGCCTGCTCGACCTGGGTTACGTGGGTTTCTATGCAGTCGGCGCCTACGGCTATGCCCTGCTCTCGCATTATTTCGGCCTGAGTTTCTGGGAGTGCCTGCCACTGGCCGGTCTGCTGGCGGCCACGTTCGGTTTCCTCCTGGGCTTCCCGGTGCTGCGCCTGCGTGGTGATTACCTGGCCATCGTGACCCTGGGCTTCGGGGAAATCATCCGGATATTCCTGCGCAACCTCACCGACATCACCGGCGGCCCGAACGGCATCAGCAACATCGAAAAGCCGACGTTCTTTGGCCTCTCGTTCGAGCGCCGCGCCGCCGAGGGCAGCCAGACCTTCTACCAGTTCTTCGGCCTGGAATACAGCCCGATCGGCAAGGTCATCTTTCTCTACCTGATCGCTCTGCTGATGGCCCTGGCGGCGCTGTTCGTCATCAACCGCTTGCTGCGCATGCCCATCGGACGAGCCTGGGAAGCGCTGCGCGAGGACGAGATCGCCTGCCGCGCGCTGGGCCTCAACCCGACCGTGATCAAGCTCTCCGCGTTCACTTTGGGTGCGGCATTCGCAGGCTTCGCCGGCAGTTTCTTCGCGGCACGGCAAGGCCTGGTCACCCCGGAATCGTTCACCTTCATCGAGTCGGCGATCATTCTTGCCATCGTTGTGCTGGGGGGCATGGGCTCGCAACTGGGGGTGATCCTTGCCGCCATCGTGATGATCCTGCTGCCTGAATTGATGCGTGAGTTCAGTGACTACCGCATGTTGATGTTCGGCGCCCTGATGGTGCTGATGATGATCTGGCGTCCGCAAGGCTTGCTTCCGATGCAGCGTCCCCACCTGGAGCTGCGCAAATGAGCCAGAACATTCTGCAAGTCACCGACCTGAGCATGCGCTTCGGCGGCCTGCTGGCGGTCAACGGCGTGGCCCTGAGCGTGAAGGAAAAACAGGTGGTGGCCCTCATCGGCCCCAACGGCGCCGGCAAGACCACGGTGTTCAACTGCCTGACCGGCTTCTACAAGCCCAGCGGCGGGACCATCCTGCTCGATGGCCAGCCGATCCAGGGCCTGCCTGGCCATCAGATCGCGCGCAAGGGCGTGGTGCGCACCTTCCAGAACGTGCGGTTGTTCAAGGAAATGACCGCACTGGAAAACCTGCTGATCGCCCAGCATCGGCACTTGAACACCAATTTTTTCGCCGGCCTGTTCAAGACGCCCAACTTTCGCAAGAGCGAAAGGGATGCCATGGAGTACGCCGAGTACTGGCTGGAAAAGGTCAACCTCAAGGAGTTCGCCAATCGCACCGCAGGGACGCTCGCCTACGGGCAGCAGCGCCGCCTGGAGATTGCCCGCTGCATGATGACCCGGCCGCGCATGCTGATGCTCGACGAACCGGCGGCCGGCCTCAACCCGCGCGAAACCGACGACCTCAAGGCGCTGATCGGGGTGCTGCGTGAAGAGCACAACGCAACCGTGCTGCTGATCGAACACGACATGAAACTGGTCATGAGCATTTCCGACCACATCGTCGTGATCAACCAGGGCACGCCCCTGGCCGATGGTACGCCGGAGCAGATCCGCGACAATCCTGACGTCATCAAAGCCTACCTGGGGGAAGCGTAAATGCTGCAGTTCGAAAACGTTTCTACCTTCTACGGCAAGATCCAGGCGCTGCACGGGGTCAATGTGGAGGTTCGCCAGGGCGAGATCGTCACCCTGATCGGGGCCAACGGCGCGGGCAAGTCAACCCTGCTGATGACCCTGTGCGGCGCGCCCCGGGCGCACTCGGGGAGCATTCGCTACATGGGCGAAGAGCTGGTGGGCAAGGAGTCAGCGGAAATCATGCGCAAGAGCATTGCCGTGGTGCCCGAAGGTCGCCGGGTGTTCGCGCGCCTGACCGTCGAGGAAAACCTGGCCATGGGCGGGTTCTTCACCGAAAAGGGCGATTTTCAAGAGCAGATGGACAAGGTCCTGGCCTTGTTCCCGCGGCTCAAGGAACGCTTCAGCCAGCGCGGGGGCACCATGTCGGGCGGTGAACAGCAGATGCTCGCCATCGGCCGCGCGCTGATGAGCAAGCCCAAGCTGCTGTTGCTCGATGAACCCTCCCTGGGGCTGGCACCGATCATCATCCAGCAGATCTTTGACATCATCGAGCAGTTGCGCCGTGATGGGGTCACGGTGTTCCTGGTCGAACAGAACGCCAACCAGGCCCTGAAGATCGCCGACCGCGCCTATGTGCTGGAAAACGGTCGGGTGGTCATGCAAGGCAGCGGCGAAACCCTGCTCACCGACCCCAAGGTGCGCGAAGCCTACCTGGGCGGTTGAGCGGGCCGTAGGCATACCGCAGCGACCCTTTCGCGGGCAGAGCCCGCTCCCACACACAATCACTTGTGGGAGCGGGCTCTGCCCGCGAAGAGGCCAACATTGCCCACACACAATTCCTGCGAACACGCTTTTCACGGGCCCTGTGCTACCGTGCTCCTCATCGTTCAGGAGACCCACGATGCACCTGCCCCGCTCCCTCGCCATACTCGCCCTGCTGCCACTGCTCGCCAGCTGCCAGTCCATCTTCAACCGCGCTGCGGATGCCCCTTCCACTGCAGGCCTGACCCGCATGCAAGGCGCCCTGCAGGGCGACAACGGCCGGCTGTTCTTTCAGCCCTGTGGTGACCCGCGCCGCTATGCGGTAACCGACAGCAACGGCACCGGCGTATTGCAGGAGGCCTCGCAACTGGCCGGCAATCGCCCTGTGGTGTATGCCGACCTGCGCGGACGTTTCGACGCCAGCACCAACGGCAGCACCGATGGCCAACTGCGCCTGCAGCAGCTGTATCGACTCGATCGCTCGCTGGCCGCGTGCAAGGACCCGGACTTCAAACTGTCCAGCCTGAGTGCCGCTGGCGAGTCCCCGCGCTGGCAGGTCAGGGTGACCGGCCAGGGCATGATCGTGGATCGCGAAGGTCAGGCTCCCTTGGCCCTGCCCTATGTCGAGGAACAGGTCGGCGATGGCCGCTTCAACCTGTCCACCGAGGCCAACGGCCAGCGCATCGAGCTGTGGGTGGCACCGCAACGCTGCGTCGATACGCGCAATCAGGGTGTGCAATTCCTCGCTGCCGAACTGCGCGTCAACGGCGACGTGCAGCGTGGCTGCGCGACCTTCGGCGGCGCACGCAATCAGTAAGCTGCACCGTCCAGCGTTTTTTACCTGACGACGGGCAGCGCATCGCGTTTATAATGCCGGGTTCTGTTATGCCCCCGGGGCGCGCCCGGATTTTTGGACCTGTCATGCTACGAATCACCGAACTCAAGTTGCCCCTGGACCACTCCGACGACGCCCTGCAACCTGCCATCGTGCAGCGCCTGGGCATCGCCGACGCCGACCTGCTCGACTTCACTCTATTCAAACGCAGCTACGATGCGCGCAAGAAGAACAGCGAACTGCAGTTCATCTACACCGTCGATCTGCAAGTGCGCGACGAAGCCGCGGTGCTCGAGCGCTTCGCCGATGACCACAACGTCAACGTGGCCCCGGATGTCAGCTACAAGGTAGTCGGGCATGCGCCAGGGGACTATGCCCAGCGCCCTCTGGTCGTGGGTTTCGGCCCCTGCGGGATCTTCGCCGCCCTGCTGCTGGCGCAGATGGGCTTCAAGCCCATCGTGCTCGAGCGTGGCAAGGAGGTGCGCCAGCGCACCAAGGACACCTGGGGCCTGTGGCGCAAGAACGTGCTGAACGCCGAGTCCAACGTGCAATTCGGCGAGGGCGGTGCCGGCACCTTTTCCGATGGCAAGCTCTACAGCCAGATCAAGGACCCACAGCACCATGGGCGCAAGGTTCTTCACGAGTTCGTCAAGGCTGGAGCGCCCGAGGAAATCCTCTACGTCAGCAAGCCACACATCGGCACGTTCCGCCTGACCGGCATGGTCGAGAACATGCGCCAGCAGATCATCGCGCTGGGCGGCGAGATCCGCTTCGAGCAGAAAGTCACCGACCTGCTGGTCGATGGCGAGCGGCTGCAGGGAGTGGTTCTGGAAAGCGGCGAGCAGTTGCTCTCCAACCATGTGGTCATGGCCCTGGGACATAGCGCCCGGGATACCTTTCGCATGCTGCACGCGCGCAATGTGTTCATGGAAGCCAAGCCCTTCTCCATCGGTTTTCGCGTGGAGCACCCGCAGGGCATCATCGACCGCGCCCGGCTGGGCAAGTACGCCGGCCACCCGAAGCTGGGTGCCGCTGACTACAAACTGGTCCACCACGCCAAGAATGGCCGCTCGGTGTACAGCTTCTGCATGTGCCCCGGCGGTACCGTGGTCGCGGCCACGTCCGAACCGGGTCGCGTGGTCACCAACGGCATGAGCCAGTATTCGCGCAACGAGCGCAATGCCAACTCAGGCATCGTCGTCGGCATTACCCCGGAACAGGACTATCCCGGCGGCCCGCTGGCCGGCATCGAACTGCAGGAACAGCTCGAGTCCACGGCTTACCTGCTGGGTGGCAGCAACTATCAGGCGCCGGCGCAATTGCTGGGCGACTTCGTTGCCGGCAAGCCCTCTACAGCACTGGGCAGCGTCGAGCCTTCGTACAAACCGGGGGTCACGCTGGGCGACCTGGCACTGTCGCTGCCGGCTTTCGCCATCGAAGCGATCCGCGAGGCCCTGCCGGCATTCGAACGCCAGATCAAAGGCTTCTCGATGCACGACGCCGTGCTGACCGGCATCGAGACACGCACGTCCTCGCCCCTGCGCATCACCCGTGGTGCCGACTACCAGAGCCTGAACCTCAAGGGTCTGTTCCCGGCCGGTGAAGGTGCGGGCTATGCGGGCGGGATCCTCTCCGCCGGCGTGGACGGCGTACGTATCGCCGAAGCCGTAGCGCGGGATATTCTGGGTCTGCACTGACCCTTCGCCACTGCGTATTGGCATTGCCTGGAAAACGCATGCCGCTCACGCCTCAAGCGGGCGCAAAAAAACCGGCCTAGGCCGGTTTTTTCGTCGACGAGTTCGCTTAGTGCGAAACGCGGCTGGTGCCGTCTACCGTCATGATGCGTACACGCTCGCCGACACGGAACACTTCGTTCTCCTGTACGGCCTGAACGTAGGCACGCATGCTGCCGTCGTCCTCGCGCACGGTGATTTCCACACCCTGTGTGCGGGTGAATCCTTCTTCGGTGGCCGAGCCCAGCAGACCGCCAGCCACGGCGCCGATCACGGCAGCGACGATGCTGCCGCGACCGCCACCGACTGCACTGCCGGCAACACCACCGACCACGGCACCCGCGCCACCGCCGATCGGTGTCTTGGTGCCTTCGATCTTGACCGGACGCAGCGACTCGATGGTGCCCATGCGCACGGTTTGCACACGGCGCGCCTCGTCGCGCGAGTAGGAGTCGCCCGACAGGTTGGAGGCACATCCGCCCAGCAGCAGGGACATCGTGGTGAAGCAGGCAACTAGCAGAACTGACTTGCGCATTTTGGCAGGACTCCATGGGACATGTGTGCATTAGACGCCGCAGGCCAACGGCTGTCACGACACGGTCTATAAAAATTTACGTCAAAGGTGCGTCAAAGGGCGCAGACGCGGGCCTGGATGCTCGACAAGCCACTGAACGTCTGGACAACGGGCAGTGGCAAAAGGTCAAGGCAGGGTCAGGGAGCCAGACGTTCGCGAACCCACGAACCGGCTTGCAAGCGATAGTTGAGGCGGTCGTGCAGGCGACTGGGACGCCCCTGCCAGAACTCGATTCGATCAGCCACCAAGCGATAACCACCCCAGTGCGCGGGGCACTCGGGCTCGGCAGCGCTGAAGCGCTGCTCGGTTGCCTGCAGCAGCGCTTGCAGCTCGCTGCGATCGGCAATGACCTGGCTTTGCGGCGAGGCCCAGGCACCGAGGCGACTGCCAAGGGGACGGACCCGATAGTAAGCATCGGACTCGGCCGCGCTGACCTTGCTCACCCGCCCTTCTATTCGCACTTGTCGCTCGAGGGTAGGCCAGAAGAAGGTCATGGCCGCAAACGGCCGATCTGCCAGCTGCTGGCCCTTGGCACTGTCGTAGTTGCTGAAGAAGGTGAAACCCTGATCATCCAGGCCCTTGAGCAGCAACACGCGACAATGGGGACGACCTTCGGCATCGACGGTGGCCAGCGTCATCGCGTTGGCTTCCACCGGCGCCTGCTCGGTCTGGACTGCCTCGCCGAACCACTGGCGAAACAGCGCGAAGGGCTCGGACGGTGCCTGCGCCTCGTCCAGCCCATCACGGGTGTAACTACGGCGCATGTCGGCCAGGGCTTGCGTCATGGCAGCGATCCTTGCATCAGTGCGCCTTGGCCTGGTCGTTGCTCACGGCTTTCTTGGCGACGGCTTTCTTGGCCTCGGTTTTCTTGGCAGCCGGGGCGGCTTTCTTGGCCACGGCTGGCTTGGCTGCGGTTTTCTTCGCGGTTGCAGCCTTGGCAGGCGCCTTGGCGGCAGGTTTGGCAACCGGTGCAGGCACGGCCTTGACGTCCTGGGTGGCAAGCATTTCAGCGGCAGTGAAGGTCGGCTGGTTGTACTTGGCCAGCAGGGCCAGCATGGTGTTCTGCGGGGTCAGGAGAATTTCCACGCGACGATTGAGCGAACGACCCTCGACACTGTCGTTGGCGGCACGGGGCATGACCGAACCCATGCCACGCAGCATCAGGCGATCACGCTGCAGACCGCTGAGGCGGAAGATCGAGGCGATCGACTGCGCACGCTCCTGGCTCAGTTTCTGGTTCAACGGCCCGGGGCCGCTGGTGTCGGCATGGCCCAGGACCAGCACGGCTGTCTTGTGATCGGCGTCGATGGCCTTGGCCACGCGAGTGATCGGGCCGAGGCTGACCGGCAGCAGCATCGAAGGCCGGTCGGGGTTGAACGAGGAGTCGACCGGTGCGGTGATCACCAGCAGGTCTTCGCGACGCTCGAGTTCGAACTTGCTGTCCTTGATGGCTTCGCGCAGCTTCGGCTCGTAGGCGTCGAGCCAGGCCTGGGTGACCTTGGGGTCGACCTTCGGCACGTCGGCAACCTTGGCCTGGGCAGGGGTGCTGCTGGCGCCGAACGGCCACCACCAACGGCTTTCGCTGTCGGACTTGGAATCGGCCTTGGCCACCTTGTCGGTGATGGCCTGCTCGACTTCCTTGTCAGCCGCCTTGCTGGCGACTGCGTCACGGCCAAATGGCCACCAGGCATGCCCGCCCTGGGCCGAGGAATCCTGGGGAGTTTGAGCACAACCGGTAGCGGCCAGGCACAAGGCAAACGCGATGGATTTATTCGGTGACATGGTGCTTTCCACAAGGTGTTGGTAAATACAAACCGGTTTAACAAACCGGCCTAAATTATTGATTGATAGAGTAGAGCAGTCATAGCCCAATGGACGACCGCTGGTCGATTTGTGATCAATCGCTTCAGAGACAACTGCGCAGAACGCGCACCAGGTGCTGTGCTCGTGGGTCCATCAGTATATAGGGGCCCAGTGTGTTCACGGCAAAACCAAAGGCAACATCATGTTCCGGATCGGCGAAGCCGACCGACCCCCCTGCCCCAGGATGACCGAAGGCGCCGGCCCCCAGGCCGAAGGTGGCGTTGGCCACCTGCGGCTGGTCGAGCATACAGCCCAGTCCGAATCGTGTAGTCGTCATCAAAGTCTTGTCCATGCCCAGGCTGTGCTCGCGAGTAAGCTCGGCGAGCATTTCGGATTCGAGCAGGCTGCCATCGAGCAAACCGGCGTAGAAACCAGCCAGGCTGCGGGCATTGCCATGGCCGTTCGCCGCAGGCTGCTGCATGCGTCGCCACTCCGGCTTGTTGGTACTGGTCAGCACCGATGGCGGATTGGTGAAGGCGCGCGTGGCCATGGCCGCGGGTTCGCGCATGGTCACCTGCAACAGACGCTGGGCCGCTTCGTCGCCGACATTGCCCTTGCCGCGGGCGATGTGCGCGACGCGGTGGAACTCCTCATCCGCCAGCCCGACGTGGAAATCCAGCCCCAGGGGTTTGGCCACCCGCGCCACGATGGATTCGCCCGGCCCGCGGTTATCGGCCCGCCGCAGCAGTTCACCGACCAGCCAGCCGTAGGTAATGGCCGCATAGCCATGCCCGGTACCCGGTTGCCACCACGGCGTTTCCGCCGCCAGCGCGGCGGTCATCCGTGGCCAGTCGTAGAGTGCTTCGGGCGGCAGCATGTCGCGCAAGGCCGGCAGGCCGGCCTGATGGCAGAGCAGATGGCGCAAGGTGATCGACTGTTTGCCGGCGGCGGCGAATTCCGGCCAGTAGCGGGCCACCGGAGCGTCCAGCGCCAGCTTGCCCTCGGCCACCAACTGCAGGGCAGTCACGGCGGTGAAGGTCTTGGTGCAGGAGAACAGGTTGAGGATGGTGTCGCTGTGCCAGGCCTGGGTACCGTCCTTGTCGGCAGTACCGGCCCAGAGATCGACGACCGTCTCGCCACCCACCTGGATGCACAGCGCGGCGCCGCGCTCCTGAGGGTTGTCGAACAGTGCCGCGAACGCTTCACGCACGGCTTCGAACTGCAACTCGAAGTGACCTTGTATCTGCACCCTGACTCCCATCGACCACGCCGCGAAAAATGAAGCGCATTGTTTCAGCGATTCAGCGCTTTGTGAACCGCCCTGCCCTCGATTATCGTCGCGCCGGAACCGTGCGGGCCGTCAGGAAATCTCCCGACGGAACGGTGGCAATGCGTTGAGGATGGCCTTGCCGTAGCGCTGGGTGACCAGGCGTCGATCGAGCAGCGTGATGGTGCCGCGATCCTGCTCGGTACGCAGCAATCGCCCGCAGGCCTGGATCAGGCGCAGCGAAGCATCGGGCACGGCGATTTCCATGAACGGGTTGCCACCGCGCGCCTCGATCCATTCGGCCAGCGCCGCCTCCACCGGATCGTCAGGCACTGCGAAGGGGATCTTGGCGATGATCACATGCTCGCAATAGGCACCGGGCAAGTCGACGCCTTCGGCGAAGCTGGCGAGACCAAACAGCACGCTGGAGTCCCCGCCATCGACACGCGCCTTGTGCTTGTTCAAGGTTTCCTGCTTGGACAGGTTGCCCTGGATGAACACCTGCTTGCGCCAGTCGCGATCCAGGCCATCGAACACGTCCTGCATCTGTTTGCGCGAGGAAAACAGCACCAGGGTGCCTCGATAGCCTTCCACCAGATCCGGCAGGTCGCGGATGATCGCGGCGGTGTGCGCCGCCGCATCGCGGGGGTCGGCTCGCAGGTCGGGTACGCGCAGCACCCCGGCCTGTTCATGGTGAAAGGGGCTGGGCACGATGGCGGTTACCGAGGCTTTGGGAATCCCGGCGCGCATGCGGAAACGGTCGAACTTGCCCAATGCGGTCAGGGTAGCCGATGTCACCAAGGCACCGTAGGCGACGTTCCACAGGTTGCGGCGCAGCATCTCAGCCGCCAGGATCGGGCTGGCATTGACTTCGATATCGTACAGCGCACCGCCATCGGCCAGGGTCAGCCAGCGCGCCATGGGCGGACTGTCTTCGGGGTCTTCGGCGGTGAAGGCCGTCCACAATTCCCAACTGCCCTGGGCGCGAGCCAGCAGGCTGCCGAACAGCGGGTACCATTCCTCGGCCTGATGGCTGGCAATGCCCACGTTCTTTTCGCCGTCCATGCCTTCCTTGAGCAACTCGCTCAAGCGGGTGAACAGGTCGGTCAGTTTGGAAAAGCCCTTCTTCAGCTCGACGCCCATTTCCCGCATATGCTCGGGCACCACCCCGCCGACGAAGCGATGGCGTGGGCGCTCACGGCCTTCCATGTCTTCGCCGGGCTTGAAGTCCGCCAGTTGCTCGCAGGCGCTGAACATGAACTGCTGCTGGGTCTTGATCTCACGGGCCAGCTCCGGCACCTGCTCGATCAAGCGCCCCAGGTCACCCGGCAGCGGGTGCTGGGCGAGCAGCTTGGTCAGGTTCTTGGCCGTGGTTTCCAGCCAGTCGGCTGTGGAGCGCAATCGGCTGTAGTGCGCGAAATGACCGATCGCCTTGTCAGGCAGGTGATGGCCTTCATCGAATACGTACAACGTGTCGCGCGGGTCGGGCAGCACTGCCCCGCCGCCCAACGCCAGGTCGGCCAGTACCATGTCATGGTTGGTGACGATCACATCGACCTTGCCCATGCCTTCGCGTGCCTTGTAGAAGGTGCACTGGGCAAAGTTAGGGCAATGGCGGCCGGTGCACTGGCTGTGGTCGGTGGTCAGGCGCGACCATTGCTGATCTTCCAGGGCCACCGGCCAGCTGTCGCGGTCACCGTCCCATTTGTTGCCGGCCAGTTTCTCGATCATGCTGGTGAACAGTTTCTGGCTCGCCTCGTCGACCTCGATCTTGAAACCTTCCTCTTCGAACAGCTGCGCGGTCGCGCTCTGCGCGTGTCCTTCCTGCAGCAGCACGTCGAGTTTGGACAGGCACAGGTAGCGTCCGCGGCCCTTGGCCAGCGAGAAGGTGAAGTTCAGCCCGCTGTTGCGCATCAGGTCGGGCAGATCCTTGAACACGATCTGTTCCTGCAGCGCGACCGTGGCCGTGGCAATCACCAGGCGCTTGCCGGCCGCCTTGGCCACCGGAATCGCGGCCAGGCTGTAGGCAACCGTCTTGCCGGTGCCGGTGCCCGCTTCCACCGCCACCACCGCCGGATCGCCCGTACGCCGGCCTTCGTCATCGCACGCGATGTCGCCCAATACCTTGGCGATTTCGGCGATCATCAGGCGCTGGCCATAGCGCGGCTTGAGGCTCTTGGCTTCGAGAAAACGCGTGTAGGCGCCCTGGATCGTGGTTTTGAGTTCGTTACTGATCATCGGCTGGTCATGGCGAAAGGCTGGATATATTTTCAGTGGTTCTCATCGGGTCGCTATCATACCCTGCTCGACTTCGATGTGCTGGCTGGAGATACCCATGAGCGCCGACAGCGTGTTTCAAACCCTGCATGGGCTCGCTGTGCTGATGTGGCTGGGCGGCATGCTGGCGACGTGGACGATCCTGCGCCCGGCCGGGCTGGCAGTGCCTTCGCGGGTTCAGCGCCTGCAGCGTCTGGTGGATATTTTCCCACGGCTGTTCGGCGGGGTCTGGGCCGCCGTGCTGATTCTTCCGATCAGCGGCGTCGCCCTGCTGCGCCTGCGCTTCACCGGCTTCGAGACGGCGCCACGCGACGTACAGATCATGATGGGCCTGTACGTGGTCATGGTGGCCTTGTTCCTGCGCATGCAGGGCCTGCAACTGCCCGCGCTGCGCAAGGCCGTGGCGGCCCAGGCGTGGGCGGACGGCGCGATCGCCGTGAAGCAGCTGCGTCGCCTGGCGGTGGGTGGCCTGCTGCTGGGCCTGGCGACCGTGGTGCTGGGTATGGCCAGGCAGTTCTGAACCAACCTGGTCAGAAGCGCTGGATGCTCAACGTGCCTTCGGTGCCCGCCTCGCCTGCTCTTCCCGGCAAGCCCTCGCGACCCGACTTGCCGCCTTCGGCGCGGTACACCACGCAGCCCTTGGATTTGCCTCCGGCGCCCGGACGTCCGGGAACACCGGCAGCGCCGCCCTGGCCGCCGTCGGTGCGCACCTGGATCGCTTCGCTGGCGAAGGTCGCCGGCAGACGCAGGCGGACATTGGCGCCAGGCGCACCAGGCAGGCCGTCGCCGCCATTGTCACCGTTGCCCCCGCGGCCGGCCGAGCCCCAGGTACAACCGGGCGCCTGGCCATTGCCACCGTCCAGACCCGCATAGCCATCGGCACCCGCGCCGCCGCGCGCGTCGATGTTCACCTCCAGGGCGTCCAGCGATTGTAACTGCACGTCAAGATTGCGCCCTGCACGAGCCGCCTTCTGATGGGTGCCGGGCGCGCCACGGGCGAGGATCTGGCTGCCGCTGCCAAGCTCTGCATGCTGCGCGCGCAGGCGCAACTCCTGCTCGCCCGGCACTATCGCAATCCGCGCCTCATGCCCCAGGCGCAATTGCTCGACACTGAGTTCGGTCAGGTTGGCGGGAATCAGCAAGGTGCCGTAATCCGCTACCTCCAGGCGCTGCAACTGCAGCACGCTGGAGCTGGCCGGCAGGCGCAACAGCGAATGAGGTTCGACACTGACCGACTCGGCCAATGCCAGCGGCGCAAACAGTACTGCCAACAAACCCAGCTTACGCATGGCTAGCCTCGGTATCGGACGGTGCGGGAATGGATTGGATGTGAAAGATCCCGGCCAGCAGGATCTGGACTCGGTCAAGCCACGGATGGCTGCGCCCGCGCAGGCGCTTGTTGAAGGCGATCGCTTCGATCAGGTGCAGGAACAGCAACGTGCCGCCGGCCAGGTTGATCAGTGCATGAAACGGTTTGACCATCGGCATGAACAGGTTGAGCAGTACCACCCACCAGAACAGCAAAGTCAGACATTTACCCAGAATCAGAAATCCTTTCATGTGCCCCCCACGGCATTGGCTAGGCGCACATTAACGGCTGGGAGGTGGCGGTGACCAGAGGCCGGCAGGAAAAACCTGCCGACCCACATCGATCAATGGCTCAGATGGATTTCCACGCGACGGTTCTTGGCGCGTCCGGCGTCGGTGTCGTTGCTGTCGACAGGCTCGCTCTCACCGCGACCCTCGCTGCTCAGCTTGTCTGCCGCAACGTCTTGGCCCAGAAGAAACGAGACGACACTGGCGGCACGTTGCTCGGACAGCTTCTGATTGAAGGCATCGCTGCCGACGCTGTCGGTATGACCGACGATCTTGACCATGGCCACCTGGGCCGTCTTCATCCGCGCTGCCAGCGATGTCAGTTCGGTACGGGCACTTGAGGTCAGTTCGGCGCTGCCGAATTCGAACGGTACGTCGCCCGCATCGCTCAAGGTGACCACTTCGGGGATATCGGCCACTGGCGGCTCGGGCGCCTTGGTCACGGCGGGGTATACCGGCAATGGGCAGCCGTTGTGCTTGACTGGCGTATTGGCCGGGGTATCGGGGCAACGATCGCGTCGATCGAATACGCCGTCTTCGTCCTTGTCGCCATCCTGGGCATAGCAGACCAGACCGCTCACCACCGCACCGGCCAAGCCACCGCCAGCGGCCCACGCACCACTTTCAATGGCACCCAGCCCGCCACCGGCGAGGCCACCCAGCACGCTGCAGACAGGCCAGGTACGCGAGTTGAGTGGGGACGCCCCTTCAGGGGAGGTGGTACAGCCGCTCAGCACACCGGCGACCAGCAGAGCGGGAAGTACGGTCCGCGATAGATCTTTCAGCTTCATTCAAGGCTCCTGAGTCGCCGGCGGGCGCCGGCAACTGAGAAGTAAAGCGTGCCGCCGGTCGTTGTACAAGGGGACTGGCGGTTGGCGCTAAAGGTTCAACGCTGGATGAGAATCTCGGTACGACGGTTCATGGCGCGACCGTCGGCCGTGTTGTTGTCGGCAACCGGCTGGGCCTCGCCCACGCCCTTGACCGATACCACGCTGGCCCGCGGTACGCCGCTGCTGACCAGGTAGTCAGTCACTGCCTTGGCGCGCTGCTCGGACAACCGTTGGTTGTAGGCGTCCTTGCCGACACTGTCGGTATGACCGCTGACGCTCAAGCGCGCCGTGGTCGCTTCGGTCTTCAGGCGGGTGGCGACGGTATCGAGTTGCGCCCGGTCGGCGGCGGTGAGGGTGGCCTTGTCGAATTCGAAATGCACGTTGCGGATGACGATCGTCTCCTCCTTGGGCATCGGTGCCGGCTCGGCAGCGACTGGCATCGGCGCCGGGGCAGGCGGCGGGCAACCGTTGGCGTCTACCGGCGTGCCCTTGGGAGTGCCGGGGCACTTGTCGCGGCTGTCCGGTACGCCATCACCGTCTTCGTCGCCATCGCCATGCACCCAGCAATAGGCCGCGCCGACACCTGCAGCCGCCGCGCCCACGCCGGCTGCCAGCGACCCGCTTTCGATGGCACCCAGCGCCGCACCGGTCACCCCGCCCACGGCCGCGCACATCGGCCAGTCGGTTTTCTGCAAGCCTGCGCAACCCGTCAACACGCTGCCGACCAATATCAAGGGTAATGCCGTCCGAACTATGCTCATCTAGTTTCTCCTCAGGGAATCGGCAGCAGGGGCCGACGTTCTGGGAGTAAAGACCGTGGTTGGCATATGCGCCAGCAATAAGCCATAGGGCACGCCATCCAATCAATGCTGGGCCATCGGGTCGGGGCCCTATAATGTGGTGGCCACGACCGAGGAGCTTCAATGACCGACGCAGTATCTTCCCGTACCCCGCAACAGGCTCTGGCGGCCTTGCTCGAACGTCACGCGCCGCAGCGCCTGCTGCTGATCGGCGCGAGTGCATTCCCCGCCCTGGCCGCGTTCGAGGCAGCGCACCCCGAAACCCGTATATCCAGAGCCGCGCCCGGGCCCCTGCCCGCAGACCTGGCCGGCCAGCGTTTCGACCTGGCGCTGGCGGTGGATTGCCTGGAGCATCTGAACAAGGCCGAAGGCACGCGTCTGCTGGCCGGCATCCGCAACCTCAATGCGAGCTGCATCGCCGTGCTGGCCGACCCGGTCGCCAGCGGCTGGAGCGACACCGACTTCTACGCCCTGGCCCTGCAGGCCAGCGAACGCTTCGCCCGCGACCAGCAGGTGCTCAAGCTGTACACCTATGATGTGCGCGAATACAAACAAGTCCCGGACTGGCTCAACGCCAGGTTCTGGGCCAACCCGGAAAACTTCGGCAAGTATTGGTGGTGATATGAGCGTTTCGATCTGTCCGTGCGCAAGTGGCAACCTGCTGCCGGCCTGTTGTGGTCGCTATCACGAGGGCCAGCCGGCGCCCGATGCGCAGAGCCTGATGCGCTCGCGCTACAGTGCCTACGTGCTGGGCCTGGTGGACTATCTGGTGAACACCACCCTGCACGCCCAGCAGGCCGGCCTGGACCGCCAGGCGATTGCCCAGTGGAGTTCGCAGAGCACCTGGCTGGGCCTGGAGGTGGTGGCGGCAGAGGTCTTCGGCGGCCAGCCGGAACACGCGTTCGTGACCTTCACTGCGCGCTGGCACGACAGCACCGGCGAGCACTGCCATCGCGAGCGGTCGGCGTTCGTGCAGCACGACGGCCGCTGGTATTTCATCGACCCGACCGTCCCGCTCAAGGCCAGCCGTAACGACAGCTGCCCCTGTGCCAGTGGGTTGAAGTTCAAGAAGTGTTGCGCGGGCTACATCAGCCAATGATTTTCAGATGAGAAGTGTCCGGCACCTGGACGGTTTCCTCGTGCCGCAACTGACCCATGTCGCTGCCGGCAGGCGCCAGGCTGAACTGCTGCAGGTTCAGCTGCGCCGAGCGCTGTGCAGGACGTTCATCCTGCAGATCGGCGCCCACTTCGGCGATGGCGAAGTCCGGCGCATCCACAGCCACGAACGCTGCCATGTACGCATCACGCGGCACGACCTCGGCGCGGCGGGCCACCGCCATGGGTTTCTGGCCGAAGTCGCCTGCCGCCGCCGGCGCGGTCATGATGATTTCTTCGATGTCCTGAGCCATTTCGTCGATGCTGGCCACGGCCCCTGCGCGTGCCAGCGCCGCGCGGTATTTTTCCGCCGCTTGGGCGTCGAGGTTGTTCTTGAGGACCAATCGGCGTCCGGAAAACAGCATCTCGATTCGCTGGGCGTCGGCCTGGAACAGTTTTGCCAGGTTGCTCTTGACCTGGTCCAGCGCCGCGCCGGGCACGCATTGGCCGCTGAAGACGATCTCGTAGAAACGCATGGCAACTCTCCTGGCATGGCATCGTTGCGGGCGCTGGGCGTCCGCACAGATGCCGAAAAGCCAGCACCGTGACGGTGATTATGGACCACGATGTTTCGGCGCAACAAGCACGCCCTTGTCATGCCCGTGCGCCTTGTTAGACTCAAGACAAATCCGGAGGTCCCTGCCATGTCCGCTTGCACTCTCGTTCTGCGCAGCATCGGCTTGCTTTCACTGCTGGGACTCACGGGCTGCGCCACCTGGTTCACCGGCAACTACCAGGATCCTCAGGTGCATCTGGTCAAGGTCGAAGTGGTCAAGGCCAACATGCTGCAACAGCGCCTGATCCTGCGTTTTCGCATCGACAACCCCAACGGCCGCAGCCTGCCGGTGCGCGGCATGAGCTACAGCGTGCGCCTGGAAGACATGCTGCTGACCGAAGGCGACGCCAGCGACTGGTTCAGCGTGGCCGCCAACAGTGGCGAATACTACGAGCTGCCGGTGCGCACCAATCTCTGGCAACACGCGCGCGAGCTGTCACGCCTGCTCAAGCACCCCGAGCGAGGGATCCGCTACGAGTTGCGCGGCGAATTGCGCACCGGGGTGCTGTTCGGCCACGACGTGGTGCTCAACCACACCGGGGTAATCGACGCGCGCGGCTTGTCCGGTCGCTGAGATGTCACAAAGATTTTTCCCGCAGCGCTGCTATTCCGAACCCAGGGTGAGATAATTCCGGCCAATTTCAACTGCGGAGTATTCTCGATGTCCCAGCAACCCCACGTGCACGGCCCTGACTGCAACCATGACCATGACCATGATCACCATCATGAGCACGACCACGGTCACGTGCATGGCCCGCACTGCAACCACGCCCCACAGGAACCGGTGCGCAATGCACTCAAAGATGTAGGCCGCAACGATCCCTGCCCCTGCGGCAGCGACAAGAAATTCAAGAAGTGCCACGGCGCCTGAGCCGCGGCGATGCCCGAGGGTGCTGCGTGCTGGCATCCCTCCCTTGACCCCAAACCCACCACTATGCGCTGTGCCCGCGAGCGGCCCGGGCACGGAGAAAATATCCCCCGCCTGACGCTTGCGCGTCGCCCCCGCCCTCTCTAACGTAGCGCCTTTTACGCCAGCCCCTGCAGGAGCTTCGCCATGGCCTCGCCCGCCCGTTTTTTCTTCACGCCCACGTTCGGCTGCGCCGCCGTGGTCACCGGCATGCTCACCCTGACCGGCTGCCAACAATGGCTGGGCGGCTCCGCCGAGCAAAACCTGCCGCCAAGCGTGGGTGTACAGCCGCTCAAGGGCCTGGCGCAGAACGTCTCGGTCAGGCGTAACGGGCTGGGCATGCCGTTGATCGAAAGCAATACCTTCCACGATGCCCTGTTTGCCCAAGGCTATGTGGCCGCCAGCGACCGCATCACCCAGATGGTCCGTCTGCGGCTGCTGGCCCAGGGACGCCTGGCCGAACTGGACGGCGTCGAAGCGCTGGACGGCGACCGCCTGCTGCGCAGGATCAACCTCAGGAAGAACGCCGACCAGTTGTATGCCGCGGCCTCACCCCGATTGAAGCGTTTCTTCGATGTCTATGCACGGGGCGTCAACGCCTACCTGTTTCGCTACCGCGGCAAGCTGCCCGCGCAGTTGGCAGGCTACACCCCCGAATACTGGAAGGCCGAAGACTCGGCGCTGATGTTTGCGCTGTGGTCGTTCAGCCAGTCGCTCAACCTGCAGGAAGAGCTGGGTTCGCTGGTACTGGCGCAGAAAGTGGGCACCGACAAACTGGCCTGGCTGCTGCCGGTCTATCCGGATGAGAGCCTGCCTTTCACCGAGGCCGACAAGCTCAAGGGCGTGCCTCTGGGCAACTCGTTGACCCACCCGGCGGGCCTGGCCACGATGAATCGCGAACTAGCGCGACTTGGCGCGCCAAGCTCGAGCAACTGGGCTATCGGCCCGCAACGCACGCGGGCCGGGAAAAGCCTGTTCGCCAACGATACCCACGCAGCGACGAGCGTTCCGTCGGCGTGGAGCTTCGTGCAGCTGCGCGCGCCGCGCTTTCAGGCGGCAGGTGTCGCCCTGGCCGGTTTGCCGGGCGTGCTGGCCGGCTTCAATGGTCAAGTCGCCTGGGGCATGGCGGCAGTGATGGGCGACAATCAGGATGTTTTTCTGGAGAAGGTGCGCAGCGAAGGCGGCCGCGTGCTGTATCAGTCCAACGACAAATGGCAGCCCGCCCGCGTGCGTCAGGAGACCTACCTGGCCAAGGGGCAGCGGCCGCTGCGCGAGGCGGTCTACGAGACCGGTCACGGCCCGCTGCTCAACGACGTCAGCGGCATGCCGGCCAGCGGCGGCTACGGCTTGGCCCTGCAACTGCCGGACTTGACCGACGACAAGAGCCTGGATGCGCTGTTCGATCTGTCGCGCGCCAGCAATGTCGAGAAGGCTTCGGATGCCAGCCGGCAGATACGCGCGGTGGCGACCAATCTGCTGTTCGCCGATGCCAGCAGCATTGGCTGGCAGGTCACCGGCCGCTTTCCCAACCGTCTCGAAGGCAAAGGCATGCTGCCCTCGCCCGGCTGGGACGGTCGACATGACTGGGATGGCCTCGCCGACCCCATGCTTCACCCCTACGACCAGGACCCGCCGCAGGGTTGGCTGGGTACCGCCAACCAGCGCATCGTCCCGCCCGGCTATGGCATCCAGCTGTCCAACGCCTGGTACTACCCGGAGCGCAGCGAGCGCCTGGCCGAGCTGGCCGGCGCCGGCAAACACGACACACGCAGCATGATTGCCATGCAGTCCGATCAGACCACCCCCTTCGCCGCCAAACTGAAAAAGATGTTTCTTGCGCCCGGCATGGCACAACCGCTGAAAAGTGCCATCGATGCGCTGCCCGAGGGCGAGCGGGCCAAGGCCCGCGAAGCGTACACTCGCCTCATGGCCTTCGATGGCCGCCTTGCCGCGCAATCCGCCGATGCCGCGCTGTACGAGCTGTTTCTGCAGCAAAGCGCGCAGCGGACCTTCCTCGACGAGCTGGGCCCGCTCGACAGCGACAGCTGGAAGGCCTTCGTGGCCCAGGGCATGTCTTCCTACTCGGCCCAGGCCGATCATCTGCTGGGGCGTGACGACAGCCCGTTCTGGGACGATCTGAACACCGCGCAGAAGGAAGACAAACCGGCCATCCTGGCGCGCAGCCTGGCCGCCGCCGTCAGCGCCGGCGAGGCGCAGCTGGGCACTGATCGAAGCACTTGGCAATGGGGGCGTCTGCATCGCACCACCTGGACCGACACGGGCGGGTCCGATGCCGGCGCACCCGTGCTACGCGGCCCGGTTGCCACCGGTGGCGATCACACCACCCTGAACGCTGCGCCCTACCGCTGGGGCGACAGCTTCGACACCGCGTCGATACCGGCGCTGCGCATCGTCGTCGACTTCGCCCAGGCCGAGCCGATGATCGGCCTTAGCAGCAGCGGGCAGTCGGGTAATCCGGCCAGTGCCAACTACACCGACGGCATCGACGCGTGGCTCAAGGGTCAATACGTCAGCTTCCCGATGCAGCCGCAGCATTTCGACAAGGCCTACGGGACCAAGCGACTGACGTTGACGCCGCAGAAATGACCGTGTGAATTCGCCGCTGAAAACGCAAGAGAGCCCCCGTTACTCGAAACGGGGGCTTGATCACTGCGCTGGATCCTGCCCTATCGGGAAGAACACCCCGCCACTCCACACACCCAGCCAACCGTCACGCACCACGGCCAGCTCGACCAGCCGATAGAACACGTTGCGGTGAATGCGTGCTTCCAGGTTGTTGCGCACCAGCACATAGGGTGAAGGCTCCTGGGTACAGGGGTCGATGTCTACCCGCAGCGGGTGCTGCGCGTCGGCGTCGACGCAGTCCTCGACATTGCTGGTGAAGCGCAGCGACTGCTGCTCGCCTTCCCCCGACACCTGCATGCCGATGGCCACGAACGGCGCGTCATCGACGACGATGCCGACTTTTTCCACCGGCGTCACCAATACGTACTCGTCGCCATCGCGGCGCAGGATCCCGGCGAACAACTTGACCATCGCCGGTCGGCCGATCGGCGTGCCCTGGTAGAACCAGGCACCGTCGCGGGCGATGCGCATGTCGATGTGCCCGCAGAAATCGGGATTCCACAGATGCACGGGCGGCAAGCCCTTCTTGGCAGTGGGAATGTGCGCCAGCAAATCGTCGGCCTTGCCCGTCATGCTCGTCTCCTCAGCGGCTTACGCCCAACAAGCTGCGAGCGTAGTCCTCAAGGGGTGGGCCAAGCAAATCTTCCGGTTTGTTGTCGCGCATCGTCAACAGCCCGCCACGGCTGCGGATGGTCGCGGTGTCGATGAGATAGCGGGTGCTGGTTTCGATGAGCATGATCTGAATCACGCTGCTGTCGACGCCGAGCCGGTCCAGAGCTTCCTGGTCGGCCCATTCGTCAGCATTGCCGATGCGGTCGTCGGCGCGTGCAAAACGGGTGTAGAGCAGGTAATGCGCGCCGGCATTGCGCGCCTCGCCCAAGGCCTGTTCCAGGCCCAGCGGTGCCGGGGCGCGGCGTACCAGGGGAAAGTACTCGACGAACGCTTCGAACGCCTGTTCAGCCACAACGTTGGGCCGCGGGTAGGCGCCGCCGGGAGGCACGAACGCGCCCTGACCAATATAGATGAACGAGTCAGGCTGCACGCGCAAGTTGTTGAACCGGCGAGTTTCACTGTGATTCAACACACCCGCATCGCTCAGGTGATAGCGGGCGCCTTCGCCCAGATCACTGACCTTCATGCAACCGCCCAACGCCAACAGCGCCAGCAGCACGACCAGGTTACGCATGCATCCTCCAGAGCCGGCGACAAGATCCCGGCGATCAGCCACATGATGCAGCTTCTGCGCCAGTTTGCAGGGCTCGGGATGGCTCGGGGGTCAGGCTTCTTTGGGGCCGGGTATTTCCGGATCGCGTTTGCGCTTGTTGCCCATGCGCACGCCGATGTCCATGAGGAACTGGAAAAAACCTTCCTGATCTTCCAGTACGTTGCTCCAGAACGGCGAGTGGTACAGCGCCACCGCGCCGTGCACCAGCGCCCAGGCAGCGCAATAGTGGAAGTACGGCGGAACGTCTTCCAGCTTGCCCTCGCTGATTCGCCCCTCGATGAGGAACGTCAGGCGTTCGAAATTCGACGCGCGGATCTTGTGCAGCTGCTCGACGAGCTCGGGCACCTGGTTGCCCTTGACCACCTTCTCTTCCAGCCGGTCGAACAGCCGATAGCGCTGCGGATCGCGCATGCGGAACTCGAAGTAGGCGCGGGACAGGGCTTCCTTGTCTCGATCGATGTCGGCCGAATGCAGCAGCGAGTTCAGGTCGCGCTCGTAGTCGAGCATCAGGCGCAGGTAGATCTCGGCCTTGGACTTGAAGTGTTTGTAGATGGTGCCTTTGCCGATACCCACGGTGTCGGCAATCAGCTCGACTGTAACGCTGTCTTCGCCTTGCTCGAGAAACAGCGCCAGTGCGGTGTCGAGGATTTCCTGCTCGCGGCGGCGAAATTCACGGACCTTACGAGGTTCTTTTTGCATAGGAAGGACTGGATCGAAAGCGGAGGCAGTCATTATGCCTGTATGAGGTCAAAATGCACGGATCATCCCAAATCTCTGGCTTTATGGCGCATATGCCACGCACCCCTGCAATCTGTACTGAGCAGCGGCGGGCGTATTCCAAATACGTTTAAGAAAACCCTGCCAGGCACTGGCGCCCCTGATCCATTCGACAATACTTGAACTGTCGTCGCGCCATACTCCCCCAAGTGATGCGGCGGCAAGGCGTCGATGGACCACGCGCCTGTTGTGACTCCTAATGGTCTTGACCCGGGATTCTCCCCCCAGAGCCCGGGTTTTTTTTGCCCGTGCAGGCTCAAGCCTGGCGACGAACACGCGCCAGGGGGAACAGCCGGCAGAAATTGTCGGTGGTGCGCTCGGCCAGGCTTTCGAACGTCTCGCCGCGGACCGTGGCGATGCACTGTGCCACTTCGCGGACGTACTGCGGCAGATTGGACTTGCCACGGTAGGGAATGGGCGCCAGATAGGGCGAGTCGGTTTCGACCAGCAAGCGATCGGCCGGCACCTGCCGCGCAACTTCACGCAGGGCATCGGCATTGCGGAAGGTCACGATGCCCGACAGCGAAATGTAGAACCCCAGGTCGAGGGCGGCCTTGGCCATCGCCCAATCTTCGGTGAAGCAATGCAGCACGCCGGCCTGGGGCAATTGCGCCTCGCGCAACAAATCCAGGGTATCGGCGCGTGCGCCGCGGGTATGCACGATCACCGGCTTACCGGTCAGATTGGCCGCCTGCAGGTGCAGTCGAAACGATTCCTGCTGCAGCTGCGCCGCCTCGGGTTCGTAGTGGTAGTCCAGGCCGGTTTCACCGATCGCCACCACGCATGGCGCATCGAGCTCGGCCATCAGCCAGTCCAGCGCGGGGGGCTTGCCGGGAGCGAGGTCGAGGGGATGAATGCCGACCGAGCAATCGACGTCGTCGTAGCGGCCGGCCAGGGCCTTGACCGTGGCGGCGTTCTCGGCGCTGACGCCGATGCACAGGAAATGCCCGACACCGCAGGCACGCGCAGCCTCCAAGGCGGTGTCCAGGCAGCCGTTGTGTTCGGCAAGATCGAGGCGGTCGAGGTGACAGTGGGAATCTACGAGCATGGGGGTATGGGGACTACATCGTGTGAGTGGGACGGTCGGACTTCAGGGCGCCGGCCAGATAGGTTTCGATCTTGTTGCGCGCAGTATTGTCGCCGTCGTTGAACTGCACGCCCACCCCCGCAGCGCGGTTACCCTGGGCGCCCTTGGGGGTGATCCAGGCGACGCGACCGGCCACGGGAATCTTCTCCGGCTCATCCATAAGGTTGAGCAGCATGAACAGCTCATCGCCCAGCTTGTAGCTCTTGCTGGTCGGAATGAACAAGCCGCCGTTCTTGATGAACGGCATGTAGGCGGCGTACAGGACGGCCTTGTCCTTGATGGTCAGGGACAGAATACCGTTGCGCGGTCCGGGACTGACGGGTTGATTCATTCGTGCTCCGTTACTGATAGTGAATTTTCGCAGCAGTCAAACCACGTCTGCCGTCGACGCGGCTTGCGCCGCTGCTCCAATCGGCGCATCCCTGTAGCAGCGGCGCGAGCCGCGTCCGGTATCACCACGGTACATCAGACAAGCCGCCGCCAACATCGGCAGCGTTCGATCACAATGCACCCATCACGTCTGTCCCGGCAAGGCCATCCAGGACACCAGCAGCGCCTCGATGAGCAATACCCGGTTCAGGTTGGCCTTGGCCAGCACTTTCTGGCGCTGCATCAGCACCCAATCCTGAATGGCCAGCACCTTGTTCTGGGTACTCTTGTCAGCCAGATATTGCAGCACCTTGCGCATGTCGCTCAAGCCCAGTCCCTGCTCGTCCGTCGTCAGGCGATAGCGCAGCAACAGGTTCGACCACTCACAGAACCAGTCGAACAGCAGCAGCAATGGCACAGCGCTCCAGGCTTCGGCCAACTGGCTGGGCGTCTGCTGCCCTTTCAGCAGCTTCTTCACCCCTTCGACCACCAGCGCCCGCTGCTCGACGATACCGCCAGCCTGCAACCTCACCGCTGCCAGCGGCGAGCCTGCGGCCAACGCGAGCAGATCGGTGCGCGCAGCCCCGTCCACTTCCGGCAGCGCCGTGGCCAGCCACTGCAGGCTGACGGCCTGAGTAGGCAACGGGCACGCCTGCTGCACGCAACGGCTCTTGACCGTGGGCAGCAGTCGACTGGGCTGATGACTGACCAACAGCAAGACGGTATTGCCCGAAGGCTCCTCGAGACTTTTCAACAATGCGTTGGCCGCATTGACGTTCATCGCTTCGGCAGGCTCGATCAGCACGACCTTGCGCCCGCCCATTTGCGCGGTCTGCACCACGAAGGCGACCAGCTCGCGCACCTGGTCGACCTTGATCGCCTTGTCCGCTTCCTCAGGTTCGAGGATGAAATTGTCCGGATGGCTGCCGGCCTGCAGCAACAGACACGACTTGCAGGCCCCACAGGCGTGCTGCGCGGCCGGACGCTGGCACAGCAACAGTGCCATCAGGCGCTCGGCCAGGGCACGCTTGCCGATGCCCTGCGGCCCGTGCAGCAGGTAGGCGTGAGCATGCTGAGTGCGCCCGGCCAGCTTCTGCCAGAGGTCATCCTGCCAGGGGTAGGCGTCAGCCACGCGGCAAACCTCGCAGCTCGGGCAGCAACGCATCCAGCGCCTGCTGGACCTGCGCCAGGCTCTGCCCGGCATCGACCACCCGATAGCGCGCAGGCGCTGCAGCGGCGCGCGCCAGGTAGGCGCCACGCACGGCCTCGAAGAACGCCCGGCCTTCCTGTTCGAAACGATCGAGGCGACCCCGCGCGCTGGCCCGCGCCAAGCCGACTTCCACGGGCAGGTCGAACACCAGCGTCAGGTCCGGGCGCAACGTGCCCTGGACGAAGGTTTCGAGCTGGGCGATGCGTTCCTGGGACAACCCACGGCCGCCGCCCTGATAGGCGTAGGTGGCATCGGTGAACCGATCGCACAACACCACCGCGCCACGCGCCAGCGCCGGGCGAATCACCTGGGCCAGGTGTTGCGCGCGCGCGGCGAACATCAGCAGCAGTTCGGTATCCACGCACATGGTTTCATCGCTGGGTGCCAGCAGCAGTTCGCGGATACGTTCGGCCAGGGGCGTGCCGCCCGGCTCGCGGGTCAGCACCACGTCCAGTCCGCTGGCGCGCAGACGCTCGGCCAGGTACTCGCGATTGGTACTCTTGCCCGCGCCTTCCGGCCCTTCCAGAGTGATGAATAAACCGGTCACAGGGTGTCCTTGCAAAGTCATGGAGCAGGTGCCTCGACGGCGTCCGGCTTCTCTTGTGGCTCGCGCGTACCGGTCTCTGTCGGCGCCGCGGCAGGCGCGGGGCTCGAGCGATAATCGGCGCGGCGTTTGAGCTGGTACTCGCGCACGGCGTTGTTGTGGGCATCCAGATCGTCGGAAAAGACATGGCTGCCGTCGCCGCGCGCGACGAAATACAGGCTGCTGCCGGGGACCGGGTTGAGCGCGGCATGAATCGCCTCGCGGCCCACCATGGCAATGGGCGTGGGCGGCATTCCGGCGATCACGTAGGTGTTGTAGGCCGTCGGCTCGCGCAGGTCGGCGCGGGTCAGCTTGCCGTTGTAGCGCTCGCCCATGCCATAGATGACGGTCGGGTCGGTCTGCAACAACATGCCCGTCTTGAGACGACGCACGAAGACCCCGGCGATCTCGCCGCGCTCCTGGGGCACACCGGTTTCCTTTTCCACCAGCGAGGCCATGATCAGCGCCTGGTAAGGCTCGCTGTAGGGTGCGCTGGCGGCGCGCTCGCTCCATTCGCTGGCCAGCACTTCTTCAAGACGGGCGTAGGCCTGCTGCAGCAGCTCGACATCGCTCATGCCACGCACGTACTTGTAGGTGTCAGGGAAGAATCGACCTTCGGGGAACGCCTTGGGGTGGCCGATGCGCGCCATGACCTCACTGTCGCTGAGCCCGCCCAGGGTCTGCTCGAGCTTGTCCTGACGCGCCAGTGCCGCGCGCACCTGACGGAAATTCCAGCCTTCGACCAGGGTCAGGCTGTACTGCACCACCTCGCCGCGCTGCCAGACGTTGAACAGGTCGTTGACGGTCATGCCGGGCGTCATGCGGTATTCGCCGGTGTGCAGGGGCTGTCCGGCACGGTTGAAGCGCCAGTACAGGCGCAACCAGAATGCATCGCGCAGGGTGCCCGCCGCCTGCATGCGCAGGATCGTGCCGCCGGGGGTTGCGCGGTTGGGCACGTCGAGCAGCTGTTCTTGAGCCACGGCCAGCGGCTGGTTCAAGGCACTGTCGACTTTCCAGGCCGCCACGCCCGTCGCCAGTGCGGCAACAACGATGAGCGTTTCCAGCAACAGCAGAAATTTACGCTTCACAAATCAGGCATCCAATAGCGCGTGGGCAATGCCTTGCAGTTTACGGGTGAGCGGTCCCGGCGACCACCTCAGCGACGTGAAAGCGCGCACCGGCCACACGCCGTAGACACTGTTGCAGACCAATACTTCGTCGGCCCGTGCCAGGTCCGCTGGCCACAGGTCACCCACGGACACCTGCAGACCCAGCGTCGCGGCTTGCTCCAGCAGTTCGGCGCGCATCACTCCGGCCACGCCGCAGCGATGCAGCGCGGGCGTGTGCAACACCCCGTCGACCACCAGGAACAGATTGCTGTAGACCCCTTCGACGAGGCGCCCGGACACGTCCAGCATCAAACCTTCGGCAAAAGCCGGGTCGCTCCATTCGGCGCGGGCCAGTACCTGCTCCAGGCGATTGAGGTGCTTGAGTCCGGCCAGCAAGGGTTGCTCGGCGAGCCGCGTGCTGCACGGGTAGAGTTCCACACCCTGCGCGCGGTGCGTCTGCGGATAGGCAGGGCTGGGAGAACCTTGCAGAATGCGCCGCGCCGCGGCCTGCGGATCAGCGGCATAACCGCGCGCACTGTCACCGCGAGTGACGATCAACTTGAGCACGCCCTGACCCAGTGCCGCCGCATAGCGCACGACCTCGTCGCGCAACACCGCCAGTTCGGCCACGATCGCCAGACGCTGGCAGCCCAGCGCAACGCGCGTCAGGTGACGGTCCAGCAGCACCGCCTGGCCATTGCGTACGGCAATGGTTTCGAACACACCATCACCGTAGGCCAGGCCCCGACTCTTCAGGCCCAGCGCTTCGCCTGGCTGCCCGTCGAGCCAGGCCTGCATCAACCGGGAAAGCGCCGGAACACCAGGGAACCGTTGGTTCCACCGAAACCGAACGAGTTGCTCAGCACCACGTCGATCGGCATGCTGCGCGCGGTGTGCGGCACGAAGTCCAGGTCGCAGCCCTCGTCCGGCTCGTCCAGGTTGATGGTCGGCGGCGCCATCTGGCTGTTGATGGCCAGCACACTGAAGATGGCTTCGACGGCACCGGCGGCACCCAGCAGGTGACCGGTCATCGACTTGGTCGAGCTTACCGCCAGCTTGTAAGCATGGTCGCCGAACACGGTCTTGATGGCGCTGACTTCGGCCAGATCGCCCGCCGAGGTCGAGGTGCCGTGGGCATTGATGTACTGCACCTGGTCGGGCGTGATGCCGGCATCGCGCAGGGCATTGGTCATGCAGCGTGCCGCACCGGCGCCATCTTCAGGCGGCGAAGTCATGTGGAACGCATCGCCGCTGGTGCCGAAACCGATCAGCTCGGCATAGATGGTCGCACCACGCGCCTGGGCGTGCTCGAGTTCTTCGAGCACCAGCGCGCCTGCGCCATCGGACAGGACGAAACCGTCGCGGCCCTTGTCCCACGGACGGCTGGCCCGGGTCGGCTCGTCATTGCGCGTGGACAAGGCACGCGCCGCGCCGAAGCCGCCCATGCCCAGCCCGCAGGCGGCCATTTCCGCACCACCGGCGATCATCACGTCAGCCTCGCCATAGACAATGTTGCGCGCGGCCATGCCAATGCAATGGGTGCCGGTGGTGCAGGCGGTGGCGATTGCGTAGTTGGGCCCCTGCGCACCGAGGTGAATCGACAGGAAACCGGAAATCATGTTGATGATGGAGCCAGGCACGAAGAACGGCGATATCCGCCGTGGCCCGCTGTCGTGCAGGATGCGGCAGGTTTCTTCGATATTGGTCAGGCCACCGATGCCCGAGCCCATGGCCACGCCGATACGCTCGCGATTGGCATCGGTGACTTCAAGGCCCGCGTTGCGTACTGCCTGGAAACCCGCGGCCAGGCCATACTGAATGAACAAGTCGAGCTTGCGTGCCTCCTTGACCGAGAGGTATTGCTCGACATCGAACCCCTTCACCGAGCCGCCGAAACGGGTCGAATAGGCCGACAGATCCGTATGTTCGATGGGACCTATGCCACTGCGGCCGGCCAGGATGCCCTGCCAGCTGCTCGGCACGTCGGTGCCCAGCGGTGACAGCATGCCCATACCTGTGACCACGACGCGTCTACGCGACACAGCACTCTCCTTATTCTGGAAACATCACCGCGCGGCCGTCTAAAGAAAAAACCGCACGCCAACGAAGGCAGTGCGGTTTTCCATGACAAGCAACGGCGATTACAAAACGTTACGCCTGGTGGGCGGTGACGTAATCGATGGCAGCTTGAACAGTGGTGATTTTC
>Ga0265798_10001947_pt1 | contig 30982 bp, 29 predicted proteins | sample P3T30metagenome_FD_192430 | JGI IMG/M metagenome (GOLD analysis project Ga0265798, IMG submission 192430) | Plant litter microbial communities from East Loma Ridge, Irvine, California - P3 T30 | ecosystem: Environmental > Terrestrial > Plant litter > Unclassified | place: USA: California... | reverse complement strand
AATAGTAGCGTCGCGGTAGCCCTGGTCGTTGTAGAAATCAACCAGCTTCTTCTTATCGTCTTCAAACTCCGAACGCTGGAACTTGCCGGGCGTCAGGAATTTATAGGCTTTGCGCGCCTTCGTTTTATTAAACTGCTTAGCAAGCTTGCCATCCTTGAATGCCTTATTGCCCTCGAAGTCAATGTCGTGGATGCGCACTTTCTGGCCTTTATCCACGTCAATCTTCAGCGCTACGCTGTTGGAAAGCGCCGAGTCGGCCACCTGGCGGATATTGACCTTGGTATCGAGGAAGCCCTTGTTGGTGTAGAACTTACGCACCTGGGTGCGGGTGTTCGACAATAGCGCGTCAGTCACCACCTTACCCCGAATGAGCTTGATTTTCTTTTCAATCTCAGTCGCTTGCCCCTTGCTGATACCCTCGAAGGTGAAGCGCGATAGGCGCGGCCGCTCCCGCACGTTGAAGTCCAGGAATATCTTGTTGCCCTCGGTGCGCGCAATGCTCACCGAGATATCAGCCAGAATGCCCTGCGCCCATATTTTGCGGATGGCCTTGCCCAAGTCGTCACCGGGCACGTTCACCACATCCCCAATGCGTAAACCTGATAAGCCAATCAACGTATTAGGGTCCAGGTAGCGGGCACCGCTTACGGTGATGCCACCCAGCTCGTACTTACGCGGCTCTTCGGCGGCAGAAGCTACCTGCTGGGCATGGGCAGGCTGGGCAGCCAGGGCGCTGGCTAGCAGTACGGCACTAAATAATCCACTACGTAAGTAGGTACGCATCATTCTACTAAATAAAATCAGGACGCCGACAGCTGCTCGCTGGTTTTGCCAAAGCGCCGCTCCCGGCCTTGGTAGGCCTGGAGCGCATCGCGGAAGTGACTGCGCCGAAAATCAGGCCACAGAACGGGGGTGATGTATAGTTCCGTATAAGCAAGCTGCCAAAGCAGAAAATTGCTAATGCGTTGCTCCCCGCTCGTGCGGATAAGCAGCTCAGGGTCAGGTATCCCGGCAGTAGCCAGGTAATTGGTGATGGTAGACTCGTTGACGGCGGCGGGCTGCACGCGGCCAGCCGCTACGTCGGCCGCGAGGCGCTGGGCAGCTTGCGTCAGGTCCCAGCGGCCGCTGTAGCTGAGGGCCAGTACCAGCGTCATGCGGGTGCCGCCCTTCGTTAGTTCTATGGCTTCGGCCAGCTCGCGCTGGCAGTTTTTGGGCAGGTTGGTGATTTCGCCAATGGACTGAAGCCGCACGCTATTTTTCAACAGCGTAGCCGTTTCCTGCCGGATGGTGTGCACCAGCAATTGCATGAGCGCGGTAACTTCGAAAGCCGGGCGGTTCCAGTTTTCGGTCGAGAACGCGTACAGCGTTAAGTAACGTACTCCTAGCTCGGCGGCTTCTTCCACCGTGTCGCGCACTGCCGTGATGGCACTTTGGTGCCCAAACACGCGCAGGCCTCCTCGCTGCTTGGCCCAGCGACCGTTACCATCCATGATAACAGCCACATGGGCAGGAATATTAGAGAGGTCTATTTCGGACCGTTCGGCCATTGTTGCGGTTTGCGTATAAGAGGCCGCAAGTTACGCAAAGGGTTGCAGTCTACCCCCGTAGCGGGTAGCCGGACAATTCATTAACCTTCTTCTCAAACAATTAATCCCCTTGCTCTCAACAGGATATCAAACACAAGCCGGCCAATAATCGCCTATTTGAGAAGCCGTTTGTTTTTACTGTAGGCCGGCGGGCAGAGTATTTTGTAAAACGTGTACGATAAGCTGACCCCAGAATAGTAATACCAATCTTGGTCGTGGCTATTGACTAGCAGCGGCGTCTGGTCGCCAGTGTGGTCAAGCTGGTCGGTAAAGGTTTTGCGCACGCCCATCTCCATGCCTAGGTTGAAGTGCTCATTCAAGGCAACCTTCAGGCCTGCCCCTGCCGGGATGGCAATACCTACCTTTGCTCCTTTGCGGTTGAAATCAGCCTGCAAGGCGGCATTATCGCTCGTGACGGTGGTGCTGACGTAGTACAGCCCCAGCCCGGCAAACAAGTACGGCGACAGGTGAAAGCGGTGCTGGTCCTTACGGGTGTGGTAATCCAGGAAATTATACTCTACCACCCCAGCCGCCTCTACTAGGCCCCCCTTCAGGTGAAGCTGCCGGTAGCTCTGCAAGGGAGCGTTGCCGCCGTTCACCCCTTCCACGTTGGCATCGGTGGCCCGCAGGAAGCCCGTAGTCAGGCTAGCGCGTAGTGTCACCGGCACCGACACATCACGGCGGTAAAAGATAGTCAGGGCTGGGCGGCTATTTTGCCACTGAAACTGCGGCGACACTTCACCTTTATAGTTGGTAGCGCCCACCCCAATGCCTACTTCGCTGGTGTGCTGCGCAAGGGCAGGAGTGGCGAAAAAAAACGCACTCCCCACTAGCAACAGGCTAGCGGGGAGTGCGCAGAAGAACCGGGAAACGGCCATGTAGCAGACTGTAAGGTAAACGTCCAGCCAGCTAGCAAGAGCTTAGCGGAACTTGGGGTTTTTGATTTTCGGGTTCAGAATGTAGTTGAGCGAGAAGCCAGTAACAACGTACCAGTCATCCTTGCCTTGGCCACGCTTTTGACCGGGGGTAAAGCCCGCGCCGAGGCCAGTGGTCTGGTCGGTAATGGAGTTTGGCCCAAGACCGCCAAAATACTGTGCTTTATCCGTTACTAGAACTGTGGCATTCTGGTAAGTATTGCTTACGTCGTCCAGATATCCCGTAAACGTTTTGCGGAAGCCTATCTCGAATGAGGCATCCAAGTTGCGGTTGATGCGATAGCGCACCCCAGCACCGAAGGGCAAGGAGAACTGGAACTTGCTATAGTCAACTCCTTCAGTCTTGAGAGCCTGCAAATCCTGGTAGTTACCCTCTTTGTCCTTTCCTTGGGGGCTGAAGTGGAAGCCCGCTACACCGCCAAACAGGTAAGGTACAAAGTCAGGACGCTTGAGATAGTTGTTACGGTTCTCGATAAGGTCGACAATCATAACGGCCGAAGCCTCGGCAATGTCGCTACGGAAGTTTGCATTACGAGTGTAGCGATAGCGAGCATTCGCATCGTCCCGGTTGGCGTTCGTGTTATCATCGGCAGTGATACGACCGTATGCGAGCGCAAACCGACCAGACACGCGAGGAAAGAAGCGGTGGGTGATGCTCAAGCCCAGGTTGGGGCGAGTATCACCAAGGTGGAACGAAGCGAAGTTGGTGGCCGGGTTGAGGTCACCAAAGTAGTTCATCGCATTCAGGCTAACCCCAATGGAGGTATACTGCTTACGCTTACTGAACTGTTGGGCTTCGGCGTGTTGCGTCGAGCCTAGCAAGGCCAGGCCGGCGAGCAAAGCCGTTGAGTACGTGAAAAACTTAGTCATAAGGCGCAGAGTAGAGAGTTAGTCGAGCAGATTGGGGCGCAAACCGAACAGGACGCGGTTCGCAGCGAATGCAAAAGTAAGAGTTAAAGGGAACTAAAAAAATTTAGGAAGCTTTTTTATAGGCTTTTGACGTTCATTTCAGTTGAGGCGCGGTGGCCGGATTGCGCCTATCTAAGCCCCAATTGAGCTTATTGCGCAAAGTACTTAAGAAATTGACGTGATTTAATTTAACTAGCCGAGCGTTGAAGTTTTCGCGCCGAACGGCCATTTGCACACTTGCTTCAACGGGCACGGAGCGCGAATCGAGGGCAAGTAGGTAGCTAGTGGCGCGGCCTTCTATTTCAAATGAAATAACGCTTTGGTCAGATACTATAAGTGGGCGAACGTTCAAATTGTGGGGGCATACGGGCGCAATGATAAAATTGTTGGTCTGCGGTAGCATTACCGGCCCGCCGCAACTAAGCGAATAGCCCGTGGAGCCCGTGGGGGTCGAAACTACCAGCCCATCGGCCCAGTAAGAGTTTAAATATTCGCCGTTGATGTAGGTGTGCACCACAATCATGGCGGAGGTATCGCGCTTAAGAATACTAAATTCGTTGAGGCCAAAGTTGAGCGCGCCGAACACGTCGGGGTCGGTTTCAACGCGGAGCAAGCTGCGGTCTTCGAGGGTAAAATGACCTTTGAAAAGTGCATCAATAGCCTGGGGAATGTAGTCGGGGTTGATGGGCGCCAAGAAGCCCAGCCGGCCGGTGTTGATACCGAGGATGGGAATCTGGAGCGCGCCGACGTAAGTGACCGTATCAAGCAGCGTGCCATCGCCGCCGATGCTGAGCACAAACTGCACGCCGCGCAGGGAGTCGCCGCGCCGGAAGCTGCCAGTGCCGGGCGGCAGGCGCAGGTGGCCTTCCATGTACGCCCGAAAGGCCTCTACGATAATAACTTCGGCATTGCGGGCGGCTAGCTCGTCGAGGAGCGTTTGGAGAAAAGGAGCAACGGACTCGTCGAATGGCTTACCCAGAATCGCAATTTTCATAACAAAAAGGTAATAATCGGGGCGCTTAGATAGGAAAGGCAGTACGCAAAAAGAAGCCCGTACTGGGATATACCGTAAGGGTGCGGGTTAGCTCCAGGCAAAAGACTCGGTCGTAATAGGTTACCAAATGTAAGCCCAGCCCCACCGAGGCCAGTAGCTGGCCGGGGAGCTGATTGGTAGGCGACTGGAAGCGGCCTACGCCCCCGCCCGCCATGCCGGCATCGGCAAAACCATTGAGGTATACGGCGAGCGGCAGTGTATTGACCTTCGGGTTGTGGATGAAGGGGATGCGTAGCGGCGGCGGGGCCCAGGCCCGCCAGCTCAGGCCCTGCTGTGTGAGAGCGTAGGAGCGGCCTTCTACTACGTAGTAATCGTAGCCGCGCACCAAGGCGTCGTAGCCAAAGCTACGGGCATCGGCATAGCCTAGGCGGGCGGCCAGCAAGCGAGCCTGGGCTCCTACCCCGCCGGCATAATAAAAATTATGCCCCAGGCTGACGTAGCGGGCGTAGCGCAGCCGGGCTGTGCCATAAGACGGCGAGCGCTCGGCACCCGCAAACTGGCGCACCGTGAGGCTAGCCTGAAAAAACTGGCCAGTAAGTGGATAAGCGAAGGTATTGCGTTGATTGTTAGTAGTAATCAGGCTGGCTTCTACGTACTGGCGCTGCGGCTGGCCCAGCAGGTAGTCGGGATTGAGCTGGTAGATGAGGTCGCTAATCTGCTCGCGGTGGTAGGAGAAATCCAGCGCCGAGGTAAGCTGCACAGTGTGGCGCAGCCGCAGGCCGCCTGATACGTAGAAGCGTTGGATGGGAAAGGCATCGCTTTCGGCGTTGGGCAGGCTGCGCAGCCGGTCGTTGAGGGTAGTGTAGTCGAGGTTGCGGCTCTGATAGTACGAAATGCCGAACCCTACCCCTATCCGGCGGCGCTTACCCAGGCCGGGCGCCTCGTAGAACAGCTCGTACTTGCGATTGAAGCCCAGTTGGATATTGGCGGTAAGCTGCTCGGCGCGGCCCCGGAAATTGGTGTCGGTGAGGTGCAGGCCGTAGTCGATGCGCTGCCAGCGGTCGGGGCGGGTGCGCCAGCGGTTGAAGTCATCGGCCAGCGACAGGATGGGCGTGGGCAGCAGGTACCAGCGCTCCTGCACGCTAAAGAGCACCGTGAGTTGCCCCGTACCCCCGCAACTGGCCTGCGCCAGCACCGCATGAAAAAGCTGGAGATTGAAGATGCGGCGGCGGTTGGCTTCGAGGCGGCTAGCCAAGTCGGCCACGGTGAGCGAGTCGCCCTCGTGAAAGTCCAGCTCGGCCCGCATAATGCGTTCGCGGGTGCGGCCATTGCCAGCAAACAAAATAGCCGATACGCGCACCCTAGGGCCGGGGCAGGTACCGATGCGCACCAGCGTATCGGTAGGCACTACCACCGGGGGCAGCGCGGGCGGGCGGGCCTCCTGGCTAAGCTCGCGCAGGCTGTCGGGCGCGGCCGACGGCAAGGGATTTTGGGCCTGGCTAGCTGCCGAACAGCACCAGAGCCCAAAGACCAGCAGCCAGCTTACGGCGTTAAAAAAAGAAAGCCGGACGCGGTGCTTCACCCCGTAAAGTTAGACGCTGAGGTAGCGGAGCAGCGCGTCGAAGCGCTCCTGCTCGTCTTCACCCACGGCGGCCGTGCCGCTAAACTGCGCCGATACTACGTAGCCAAACCGCTCCAGCGTGGCCGTGATGCGGCCCAGGTTATCGGTATTGAGGCGCAATGTGAGGCGAATGCGGTAAGGGTCGTGCTCGTCAGCAATGACATGGGCCGAGAGAATTTTAGCGTTATTCTCCTCGATGTAGCGGCTTATTTGCGAGAGCGAATAGTCGCGCTCCTCCATTGTGAGCACCAGGATGCTGCCTTGGCCAGCCACGCCGGGCACCGGGCCGAAGGCGGCCAGCGCATCGCTCACCGTGACCACGCCCGCGTATTCCTGCTGCTCGTCGAGCACGGGTACGAGCTGAATTTTTTGCTCAATGGCCAGTTCCATCACGCGGTAGAAGTGCTGGTCGTGCTGCACATGCACGTTGCCATAGCCCAACGGCAGCTCGGCCAGTTGGGTGTCGGGGTTTTCATAATCGGCCAGGTCGTGCTCGGTGATGAGACCCTGGTACTGGCGGCCAGCCACCACGGGCAGCTGGCCCACATGAAACTCCTCGAGCCAGCGGGCGGCCTTGGCAGTCGTGTCAGTCGCCTTAAGGGGCGGAATCATCTGATTGAGAAGGTCTTCGGCGAGTAGAGCAGGCATAGATACACAAGCTAAATAGCGGGTAACGAACAGAGTACCAGCCAATCCGAGACAAGCTACCGACGACGCTACACGTAGGCGGCACCAACGGGCGCGGGCCGGCAATAAGCTGCCGGCCGCGGCCCCTTGCGCGGGGATGCATGGATAGGACTACTAACGGGGGGGAAAGGTTGCCTATTATAGGCAAAAACCAAGCCGTACCTCGCCCAATATAACAGCTAACGCGCTGAGCCGGCAGCTATCATCGCCGGAGGCGCGCCGGCCACCCGGCGCAAGAAGCCGCCCAGCGCCCGGTTGAAGCCGGCGGGGCGCTCCATCATGGGGGCGTGGCCGCAGTGGTCGAGAAAGCGCAACTCCGCCTGGGGTAGCAGCCGCTCAAAGTCGTGGGCGACTGGCGGCGGGGTGATAGTATCGTTCAGGCCCCACACCAGCAGCACGGGCACCGCAATGCGGTGCAGCTCGCCGGCCAGGTTGTGGTGCTGGGCCGAGCGGGCAATGCTAATCATGCGCAGGCACTTAGCATTGGAGTTGGTGACGGCAAATACCTCATCGACTAGCTCTTTGGTAGCAATGCGGGGGTCGTAGAAGGTGTAGCCCACGCGCTCCTGCACAAAGCTGTAGTCGCCACGCTTGGGAAAGGAGCCCCCCATACCGTCTTCAAACAGGCCGCTGCTACCGGTGAGGACCAGATTGCGCACGCGGCCGGGATTTTTGAGGGTATACACCAGCGCGACGTGGCCGCCCAGTGAATTGCCCAGCAAGATGAATTCGGTGGGCAGCTGCAACTTATCCACAAAGTTTTCCACATACGCCACCAGGCCGGGCACCGTGGCTTGCAGCAACGGCATGTCGTAGACGGGCAGCACCGGGATGACAACCCGGTAATGAGGTGAAAATTCTTCGACCACCTGCTGCCAATTGCTGAGCGCGCCAAACAAGCCGTGCAACAAAAGCAGCACCGGCCCCTGGCCCTCATCAACGTAGTCAAACCCGTGCTGTTGCTGGCGGCGAAGCTCCATATCTGCTATGTTCCTAGTAGCTAGTGGCTGGCGCTTGTTTGCGGCGCAGGCGAGCGCCGGGCGGGCTTCCGGTGGCCGAAAACCGACAGCCAGTCACTAAAAATCGACTTATGCAATGTTACAACAGGCCACCCAATTTGCCAGCCATTGCAGGCCGTGCGTAGTCAGCAGCGCCTCGGGGTGAAACTGCACGCCGTAGAGCGGCAGGGTGGCGTGGCGCAGGGCCATCAGCTCGCGGTCGGCGTCAGCCGTGACGGCCAGCGGCCGCAGGCTGGTAGGTAAAGTACTCGCCTCCAAGGCCAGCGAATGGTAGCGCGTGACGGGCTGGCGGCGCGGGAGCCCGGCCAGCCAGGGGTCGTTGCCCAGCAGCTCGATGTCGGACACCTTGCCGTGCCAGGGCCGGGCGGCCCGGCGCAGGCTAGCCCCGAAAAACTGACCCAGCGCCTGCTGCCCCAGGCACACGCCCAGCATGGGCAGCTGCTGGTGATACGCCTCAATGACGGCCAGCAAATTACCCGCCGTGGCGGGCGAGCCCGGCCCGGGCGAGAGCACAATACCGTCGAACGTGAGGGCCCGCAACTCGGCCAGCGGCACGTCGTTGCGGCGCACCAGCACCGCGGCCCCCAACTGGCGCAGGTAGTCGGCCAGGGTGTGAGTAAAGGAGTCGAAGCTATCGAGCAGCAGAAGGGTCATGGGGAGAATAGGCCGGGCAAGCCCCATCTTGGGGCTTACATGGCGCTTTTAAGGCGGGCTAGCAGGTTGTGGGCGAAGGGCAGCACGTAGCCAGTGAGCTGCAAGGCTAGCGGCGTGGCCTTCACCACCCAGGGCAATACCACGGAGCCGGCCGTGAGGCTAGGGGCCAGCAGCGGCAGGCCCGCCAGCGCGGTGCCGTGCAGCAGCAGGCTAAGGCCCAGCAGCCACTTGAGGGCACCGGCGGCCGCGCCCAGCAGATTGTCGAGCACGCCGAGGGGCGTAAAATGAACGGCCGTTTTGACCAGGCCACCCAGCAAATGCACCCCCCACATGATACCCACCAGCACCAGCAAAAACGCCACTAGCGGCAGCAGCCCAAACAGCTCACCCAGGTAAGCGCGCACCACCGGAATGGCCGCGCTCAGCAAGTACAGCCCGCCCACCACGCCCACCACAAAGGCCAGCAGCGACACCACCTCCAGCACCAGCCCGCGCCGGTAGCCTTTGACGGTACCCACCACCAGCGGGAGTAGCAGCAGCAAGTCGAGCGGCGTCATTTTTTACTTATCAATGGTTAATCAGCAAGGCGTAATAACCCACGGGGCTGGCTACTGCAAAACCTAGGGCTTATTACGCCTTGCTCATCAATCACTGCTGATTACCGATTAGAAATTCGTGTTATTAAGCAGGTTGCTAACCGTTTGCGAGATGGCTTTACCATCGGCCTGGCCGGCTAGCTCGCGGGCGGCCACGCCCATCACCTTGCCCAGGTCGGAGGGGCCAGTGGCACCCACGCGCTGGATGATGCCGACGAGCTTTTCCACGAGGTCGGCCTCGGAAAGCTGCTGGGGCAAAAACTCCTCAATGATGGCGAGTTCGGCCAGCTCGGTTTCTTCGAGGTCGGAGCGAAACTGCTCCTTGTAGGTCGCGGCCGAGTCGCGGCGCTGCTTGGCGGCTTTGATGAGTAGCTTCTGCTCCTGGTCGGCGCTGAGGCCGGTGGCGCTGGCGCCCTCGGCAGTTTCGGCCAGCAAAATCTGCGATTTGATGGAGCGCAGGGCAGTGAGGCGCACTTTGTCTTTGGCCAGCATGGCTTGCTTGATGCCGGCGTCGATGGTGTCTTTAAGAGCCATTAGAAATGGGTTGGGGAAGGAAAATAGAACGAAACGGGCTGGCTAGCCGCCCGGGGCAATGAAAGGCAGTGGGCGGCAAAAGGAGCCGGCCGGGTAGTGTACGCACCTAGCCCCAGAGGCCGTCGCCACGCCCGGCGAGGCGAACTAGCGATGGGCGGGCTGGTTAAAGAGGCAGGGCGCGGCACCCAGCCGCCCGGCAAATGTACCTTGCGCCGTCGCCTCCCCTAGCCCGCCCGCCTAGCGGGCGCATCCTCAAAATCCGTTACATCCGTTACATCCGTGGTCAAGCTAAGCGTTAACATCAACAAAATAGCCACCTTGCGCAATGCGCGCGGCCTGCACGCCCGCCCCAACCTCTTGCAGGCGGCCCGCGACATTGAGCGCTTCGGGGCCGAAGGCATTACGGTGCACCCGCGCCCCGACGAGCGCCACATTCGCTACGACGATGTGCGCGACCTAAAGAATATTGTCACCACCGAGCTGAATGTGGAGGGCAACCCCACACCCGATTTTCTGGCGCTCTGCCGCGAGGTGCGCCCCGAGCAGGTAACGCTGGTGCCCGACGCGCCCGACGCCATCACCTCCAACGCCGGCTGGGACGTGGTGCAGCACCAGGGCTACCTGCGCGACGTGGTGGCCGAGTTGAAAAGCTACGGTGCCCGCGTGAGCATCTTCCTCGACCCCGACCCGGCCCTGGTAGCCTCGGCCGCCAGCACCGGCACCGACCGCATCGAGCTGTATACCGAAGCCTACGCCCGCCACTACCCCACCGACCGCGCCGCCGCCGTGCTCCCTTACTACAACACCGCCCGCGCCGCTGTAGCGGCCGGCCTGGGCCTGAACGCCGGCCACGACCTCGACCTCGACAACTTGGCTTACCTGGCCCAGGAGCTGCCCGGCTTGCAAGAAGTAAGCATCGGCCACGCTTTGGTGGCTGATGCACTGTACCTGGGCCTAGAAAATACCGTGCAGCTTTATAAGCGACAGCTGCGCCATAGCTAGCTCAGGCAAGCAGGCCAAGCCCCACTGTGCCCGCGCCGATAAATAGCGCGTAGCGTGCAAACACTAATTTGCAGTAATAACTAGACAGCACTAGCACATCATTGCACTTAATAACAAGCCTTTACAGCTTACTATTCACTTGATACCTATTTGCTGGGTATGCGGCGCGACGTGTATCGCCCTTAACTTGCGCCGTAAATTTTTTCCTTAAATTCATAGTGCGTTCACGTTTTTATTCGGCTTGGCGCGGTGCGCTGGGCTTGGGGCTGCTGGCCAGCCTGAGCCTCGCCGCCTGCAATCGCTCGGGCCAGGGCGAAGCCGCTGCTGGTAATGCCGACTCGCTAGCCGAAGGCAACAAGCCGGCACCGGTTGACACTCTCAAAATCAAGCGCCTGGCCTTGCAGCGCGATTCGCTCAAGGCCGATAGCATAGCCCGCAAAAACGGCCAATTGCCGGGAGCCATCCTGCCGGGCCACCGCATTGTGGCGTTTTATGGCAACATCCGCTCTAAGGGCATGGGTATTTTGGGCCGCGAGCCCAAGGACCAGATGATGCGCAAGTTTGACAAGGTGGTGGCCGAGTGGCAGGCCGCCGACCCCAGCATTCCGGTGATGCCGGCGCTGCACAGCGTCACCATCACGGCGCAGGGCGCGGCCGGGGCCGATGGCAAGTACCGCCTCATGAACTCCAAAAGCACGATTGAGGAAACCCGCGCCTGGGCCAAGGAGAAGAACGCCCTGCTGTTTATGGACGTGCAGGTGGGCCTCAGCGACCTGGAGCACGAGCTGCCCAAGCTAGCCGAGTACATGAAGGACCCGACCATTCACCTGGGCATCGACCCCGAGTTTGCCATGGCAACCAAAAAGGTGCGCCCCGGCAAAAAAATCGGCACCTACGACGCCAAGGATGTGAACTACGCTATCAATTTTCTGGCCCGCATCGTGAGTGAAAACCACTTGCCGCCCAAAATCCTGATGGTGCACCGCTTCACGCAGGGTATGCTAACCAACTACAAGAACATCAAGCTCGACCCGCGCGTGCAGGTCATCATGGACATGGATGGCTGGGGCAACCCTACCCTTAAAAAGGACTCGTACAAGGCCTACGTGGAGAAGCAGCCCGTGCAGTACGCTGGCTTTAAGCTCTTCTACGAGTACGATATCAAGCCCAAGGGCTCGCACCTGATGACGCCCCGCGAGGTGCTCACCGAGCTAAACCCCGTACCGCTTTACGTGCAGTACCAGTAGCCTTGCTTAGCACTAAAAAAGAAGCCTCCCCAGCAGTGGGGAGGCTTCTTTTTTGCCTTCTGCTTAGGCAATCCTAGTCCTTGGCGATTACTTGAGCAAGTCGTTTTGCGAGCGCAGCACTTCGCGGGCGATGGCCAAGTTGGTATCGCGCGAGTTCACTACCAGGTAAATGAATTTCTTGCTGTCGTCTACGAGCTTGATGAGGTGCAGCTGGTTGGTGAGGGTAATGAGAATATCCTCGATGCTTTCGCCTTGCAGCTTGAGGGCCTGCATGGCCTTCTGCTTTTGCTTCACCACTTCGGTGTTGTAGGCGGCGGCCGTTTCGGGATTGATAGTAGAATTGGAGTGCGAGGCCAGGGTCATGCCCGAGCTAATGTCAACGATGGCTATAGCGAGGGCGCCGGGCAGGTCATTGAGGATATTTTGCACGGCTTGGCCGGCAGGAGTAGAAGTAGAGTACGCCACGCTAAAAAAGAAAAAAGGAGAATAAAAAGGTCAAGTAAAGATAAGTACTCAAGTAGCGTGTTGCCGCAATACCGTGCGGGCCAGCGCTAAGTTGGTATCCTGGGTGCGAATGGCCAGGTATAGCAGCCACCCCTGCTGCGGCAGCACTTGCAGCAAATGCAGCTGGCGCCGCAGGTTGATGACAATATCTTCGAGCTGCTCGGCGGGGGCTAGCTGCAACGCTTCGATGGCCTGGCGGACCTGGTGCACGATTTCGGCATGGGCAGTGGCTACCTCCACGGCGCCACCACTGTGCCCGGCCCACTGCCCGGCCAGTATCTGCCCGGTAGCACTGGCAACTACCGCCACCGTAATAAAATCGGGCAGCTCGGCTACCACGCCCCGCACGATTTCTTCGGCCTGCGCACGGCTCTGGCTGCTTATCTCGGGGGCGGCGAGCGGCGTAGCGGGTGCAGCCAGCTCGGGCGCTGGGGTGGTGGCAGCTACGGGGGCTACAGGCTCGGGCGCAGGCACTGGCTCGGCGGCGGGCGCGGCCAGCGGCTCTTCGGCGGCCGGCGCGGGCGCTGGTTCGGGGGCGTTGCGCTTTAAAAAAGGCAGGTTAGAAAAAAGTCCCATAATAGGCCCACTTGCGGGGTACGTGCTTTTGAATACGAGACGGACAACTCATTTACAAACGACTAACACTTAGGCTAATGCCCTGCTGCATGGCTAGCTTCTCGGCGGCGTTGGCCCCGGCTGGCAAGCCGGTAGCCAGCACGCCCTGCGCCTGCAAGCGGTCGGCGCCGATGCCTTGCTTGACCAGCTCATCAATGGCGGCGTTGGCCCGCAACAAACTCAGGCGCATGGCCTCCGCTTCCTTGGTAGTGGCGTGGCCCAGCACCAGGATGTGGGCCTTGGGGAAAGTCTTGAGCAAATGGGCAACGTTGCCGAGCTGCTGGGCACCTTCGGCGCCCAGCTTCGCCTGGCTAGGGCCGAAAACCAGGCGGTCGAGCGCCACGCTGCTGGGGCGCGACAAGCTACTATTCGCTAAGCGTTTGTAAAGCAGGCTTTCGCTTGAGTTAATACCTACTGATAGCGTCGAGCGGTTGACAAGCTTGATGTTGAGCGGCTGGCCTTCGCCTTTGGGGTAGCGGCCCAGCGCAACGCTGAAGGCCCCGCCAATTTGATTGGCCAAGGCGGCGTTGCCGATAGTGTCGATAAGCACGGCACCGGCCGCCGTACGAACCGGGGCCGCACCTGCCTTGGGCGGGGCAGCGAGCGCAGCCTTGGCGGCGGTCGCTACGGGCTTCGGGGCTACGGCCGCCACTACGGCTGCGGCCGGGGCAGCGGGCGTGGGCGTAGTAGCAACGGCGGCCGCAGGCACGCTCGCCGTTGCTGTGGCGGCAACCAAGGCTTCTTGCTGGGTCGCATTGGCGGGCGTGCCCAGTAGAAAATAGCCGCCCGCCAAGCCCGCCACAGCTAGCGCACCAAGTATGGAGAACAGCGCCTTTTGCTTGCTGGCGGGCGCGGCGGCCTTGCTAGCGGGCGCGGCGGCTACGGCAGCAGGCGCAACTAACTCGGCGGGCTCGGCCACTACAGCAGGCGGCACCGCAACTGGCTTAGCAGCCCCAACTACGGGCGCCGCTACGGCCGGCTTGGTACTAACCGCACTGCGGGATGCGACCACGGCCGGCCCACCAGCGGAGGCGGCTTCTTTTTCCTGCCCTATTGGGGCGGGCGCAGGGCTAGCGGGCACCTGCTGGCTGGCGAGCCAGGTGCCGAGGGCAGCGGGCGCCAGGTCGGCCTGGCTGGCGTGCTGGCCCACGATGGCCAGCGCTAGCATGGTGAGGTAGCCCAGCAACGCCGGCGCCTGCTCGGGCAAGCCGGCGCCTTTGGTGAGTGCCACGAAGCGCACCTCGCCCACGATGTTTTGGGCTAGGTAGTAGCGGCGCTCGGGCCAGCCCATGTCGGTGCGCAGCAGTTCGTCGGGCTCGGTGAGGAGCTGGCTCAGGAATAGCTGGCGGCACATGTCCCAGCGGGCGTTGAGGTCGCCGATGCTAACGGGCCGCGCCAACTCCTCGACCAGGGTGGGCAGGGCTAGCTGGGCATACTGCTGCGCGGCGGCCGGCGGGGTAACCGTGGCGCGGGCCAGTTGCTCCAGCAGGGGTTCGCTTACGTTTTGATTGAGTAGGGCAAGCAGGCTCATAAAACCTTAAAAAACGGCTCATATACTTTTAAATAACTTACTTTTTCAGCAGCGGAACCTAACGAAGTACATCTTATTGATAACCTGTTAACTATAAAAAATATCGGTTTAGCTTTTCTCGAAAAAGAAAAATAATTCTTGTTTTAACTACACTTAGCAAAGGTATACTAAGCCCAACGGCCAGCCAGCGTTTTTCGGTAAAACTTCGCTTAATCTCGCCCAATACCACCTATTTAGCGTGCGAGGCCTGAGCTTTTAGAAGTCATTTTACGGACCTGATGACTATGAAAGACTCCTCCTAAACTACTATTCCCCAGCCAGCGTAAGCCGACTGGGGAATAAGAGGCGTGTACCTGGCGTAAGGCCGAGGTTAGTGGGCGGCGTTAAGGTCGATTTTCTCGGTACCCTTGGCGCGCTTGATGAATAAAACCAGCGGTAGGCAGACCACAAAAAACAGACCTATCATGGTGAATACCTGCGAGTAGGTGATAATGGAAACCTGCTTCATCAGGATGCCTTCGAGGGCGGCGTAGGCCTGCTGGCGGGCTTGCTCAAAGGGAAAGCCGTGCGACATGAAATTCTGCGTGAAAGCCTGGATGCGCTGCACCGTGGCGCTGTCGTAGAGCGAGATGTGCGAGAGCGGGCTCTGGCGGTTTTGGGCGATGCTGCGCTCCAGGTAGGTGCCCACGATGGCCACGCCGAAGGAGCCGCCGAGCTGGCGAATCATGCCGGTGAGGCCAGCGGCCTGGCCGGCATCTTTGCCCTTGAGGCCAGCCAGCGACATGGTGGTGATGGGCAGGAATATCAGGCCCATGCCCAGGCCACGCACCATAAGCGGCCAGAAGAAATCAGACTCGCCGGCGGTGGGCGAAATGACCTGCGCCATCCAGAACGTGAAGCCGAAGAAGATGAGGAAGCCCACCGGAATCATAATCTTCTGGGGCACGCCGGCTTGCAGCATCTTGCCGATAACGGGCATCATGAAGCCGGAGGCCAGCGCGCCGGGCAGCAGCATGTAGCCCGTTTGGGCGGCCGTGAAGCCCAGGATACGCTGCGTGAAAATGGGTAGAATGAAGACCGAGGCAAACATGCCGAAGCCCAGCACAAACGACAGCACCGAGCCCACGGCCAGGTTGCGGCTCTTGCCCAGCACGCGCAGGTCCACGATGGGGGCCTTGGCGGTAAGCTCGCGGACGATGAAGCCGATGATGCCGATGGCCGACAGCAGCGCGAAGCTGTTGATGTAGAGGCTTTCAAACCAGTCTTCGGTTTCGCCCTGCTCCAGCACCAGCTGCAACGAGCCCACGCCCAGTATCAGCAGGAAAATACCGGCCCAGTCGATTTCGCGCAGCGGCCGCGGAACGGCGTTTTTGATGCGCTCGGGGTCGCGGATGAAGAGCAGCGTGAACACGGCGGCCAGGATGCCCACCGGCACGTTCACGTAGAAAATCCAGGGCCAGTCGTAGTTATCCACGATGTAGCCGCCCAGGGTAGGGCCGATGGTGGGGCCGATAATCACGCCCATGCCAAACAAAGCCTGGCCCAGCGGCAGCTGCTTGGGCGGAAAGGTATCAATGAGAATAGCTTGCGACGTTGCCATGAGCGCACCGCCGCCGATGCCCTGGATGAAGCGGAAAGCCACCAGCTCCCAGAGGTTGGTGCTTTGGCCGCAGGCCATCGAGGACAGCGTGAAGAGCACTACAGAGAAGAAAAAGTAGTTTTTGCGCCCGAACTGCTCGGCCAGGAAGCCGGTCATCGGAATCACAATCACGTTGGCGATGCCGTAGGCGGCCACCACCCAGGTCACTTCCTGCTGCGTAGCCGAGAGGTTGCCCATCATCTGGGTCAGGGCCACGTTCACGATGCTGGTGTCAATAAGCTCCAGCAGCACGCAGAGGACCACCGTCACGACGATAATCCACTTGGTAAATCCGGTTTCCATAACGTATAAATTAGGTATGAATCAGGCGATAAGAAGCAGGAGTTAGCAGCGGCCCGTTTACAAAGTCCGCTCCTAACTCCTGGTTCACAATTCCCAACTCTATTTAACTGCCACGATGGCATTCACGCTCATGCCGGCGCGCAGCGGGTGCTGCGGGTCGAGTTTGTCGAGCGCGATTTTAACGGGGATGCGCTGGGTTACTTTCACGAAGTTGCCGCTGGCGTTGTCGGGGGGCAGCAGGGCGAAGCGGGCACCCGTGGCGGCCGACAGCGACTCGATGTGGCCCTCAAAGTCCTCGTTGGGGTAGGCGTCTACTTCCAGCTTCACTTTCTGGCCCACCTGCATGTTCTCCATCTGGGTTTCCTTGAAGTTGGCGATAACCCAGGTGCGGTTGCTCGACACGATGCCCAGGAGCTGCTGGCCGGGGCCGACCACCTGGCCGGGCTGCACGCTTTTCTTGCTCACGATGCCATTGCCGGGGGCCAGCAGCGTGGTGTAGCTCAGCTGGAGCTTGGCATTGTCGAGGTCGCTCTGGCGCTGCTTCACCACGGCCTGGGCCACGGTGATTTGCTGCTGGGCGGCGATTACCTGCTGGCGCGCCACGGTCACCTGGTCTTGGGCGGTGCTTTGCTGGGCGCTGGTAGCCTTGAGGTTAGCGGCCACGGCGTCGTACTCGCTCTGCGGAATAATGTCCTGGTTGCGCAGCTTGGTGCTGCGGGCCAGGTCTTGCTGCAAGCGCGAACGGTTGGCGGCGCTCACGCCAATGGTGGTTTGGGCGGTGCGCACGTTGGCCTGGGCGGTGCCCACCTGGGCGCGGGCGGCCGTTACCTGGGCCTGGGCGGCGAGCAGGGCAGCCTCGGCGGCATTCACGCGCTGCTGGTAGTCCGACTTGTCGATGGTGACGAGCGTGTCGCCCTTTTTCACCGTCTGGTTGTCATCGACGAATACTTTGAGAACCGGGCCGGCCACGCGGGGCAAAATCGGGTATACGTCGCCCTCTACCTGGGCGTCATCGGTGCTTTCGTGAGCCTTGGCAAACTGGTAGCGCGTGTAGCCATAAAAGCCTCCGGCCAGCAGCACCACGGCCAGGATAATGAATACGAGCGGGTTACGCTTCTTTTCGGGTTCCAGCGGCTCGGCAACGGCAGTTGGCGTTTCTTCGGGATGTTGGATTTGGGTAGCCATTGGGTGATTGTTGATTGCTGATAGTTTAGAAAAATCGGCGCTTACCAGTTGTCGCATTAAATGGGGCTAGCCAGTCAGCAATCAACAAGCGGTAAGCGCGCAAAGGTTTATTCACGAACGAGTAAGGTGGGGCAGGGCGCGGTGCGCACCACCATTTCGGCGGTGTTGCCCATCAAAAAGCGGCTGAGGCAGGTTTGGCCGTGCGCCCCAATCACGATGAGGTCGGCGTGGTGGCGCGCGGCTTCGGCCAGGATGGTGGCGGCGGCTTCGCCGTGCGCCGTGTCGGTGCGCACGCGGCTAGCGCCGGCGGCTTCGGCGGCGGTGCGGTGCGCGTGCAGCTCGGCCTCCATCCCGGCCGGGGCCGGCACGGCGGGCTCCTGCACGTAGAGCAGGCGCAGCTCGGCCCCGGTGCCCACGGCCAGCGCGGCGGCATACGCCACCAGCGCCACCGAGGCGGCCGAGAAATCAAGCGGACAGAGGATGGTGGAGAGAGTCATGGGTAATGAGCAAGTATCAATGAACAGTGAGCAATTGGCAGGGGTATTTTGAAATGAACTGCTCCTTGTTCATTACTCATTGCTAAGTGATTACTGCCAAATCTGCTCGCCGGTGGCACGGCGCAGCTGGTACTGGCCAAGGGTGTAGTTGTACATGGCCTGGGCACGGGCTAGCCGGGCCTGGGCGAGCTGGGTTTCGGCATCGAGCACGTCGAGGTTTTGGCCCACGCCGTACTGGTAGCGGCCCCGGGCGCGGTTGAGGGCGTCGGTGGCCTGGGCTACCTGCTGCACGGCGTTGTTGTAGCGCGCCTGGCTAAACTCCATGTTGTTGGCGGCTTGGCGCACATCGGCGCGGATTTGCTCCTGCGTGTCCTGCGTGCGGGCCTGGGTGGCGCGGTAGTTGGCGGCGGCCTCCACGCGCTGCTTGCGGTTGCGGCCCCCGTCGTAGATGGGTAGCGACAGCTGGGCCACGCCTACCGTATTAAAGCGTACCCGGTTGATATTGGGCAAGATGTAGCCATTTTTGCCGCCTACCTGCGCGCCCACGCCCAGGCTGGGCAGGTTGCTTTTGTCGATGAGCTTGGCTTGCAGGTCGGCCGTTTGCTCGGCATCCCTAGCCAGCTTGACTTCGGGGCGGTTTTCGGCGGCTTTGGTTAGCTCGGCTTCCAGGTTGACGGGCTGCGGCTCGTAGCTGAGGCGGCCTTTGACCGGGATGTCGGCCTGCTGGGGCTTGTGCAGCAGGCGGGCCAGCTGCACCTGCTGGTTGCGCAGCTGGTTTTGCAGGTCCAGCTTGGTATTCTGGGCCTGCGTGATGCGCACGTCGGTGGTCGTCACGTCAAACTTGGTGCTCACGCCGGCTTCCACGCGCTTTTCCATCTCGTTGCGGTGCGCCACGAGCGAGGCAATCTGCTGGTCCTGCACCCGAATGCTTTCGCGCATAAACAGGATGTTGTAGTACACCTGCGCGGCGCTGAACGCCAAGTCGCGGCGGGCCACCACAATGTTGTCCTGCGCGGTTTGCACCTGCGAGCGCGACAAGTTGGTGCTGGCCTCGCGCTTACCAAAGTCGAGCAGCTCGTACTGAGCCGTGAGGTGAGCGTCGAAGTTGTTGTTGGGCGCAAATTGCAGTAGCTCGCCATTGAAGGGCAGTTGCACTACTGGGTCGAGGCGGGTGTAGGTGACCGTGCCCGTAATCTGGGGCAGGAAGCCCGCCTGCGTCTGGCTCAAACGGCTGCTGGCCGCGTTGGCGAGTTCGGTGAGGTTGGTGACGCCGGGGTTGGCATCGAGTACGGCCTGCACCGTGCTGCCGAGGGTCAGCGAGTCGCTCGCCAGCCCGATGGCCTGGGCGGCGGCCGGGATGCCGGGCTGGTTTTGGGCCAGCGCTGGCTGGGCTAGCAGGCCGCCGGCCAACGTCAGCCCCGCAAAACCGGCAAGTTGATATCTAGAAAACATAAGCCAAGTGGCGTAGTAGTGTGCCATCGGCTTACCGAATGCCGTGCCAATTGGTTGCGGCCGTTGCTTAATTTGCTAACTTACTTATTATCTGCTCACTACTTTACTGAGGAGGCTAAAGGGGTAGTCGAAAAACATTGGACACTTTTTAGGGTTTCCCTAAATATCAGGAATTACCCAACTTATCATGGTCCTTCAGCCTAGCCAAGACGAGCCGCTCCTACTGCACCTCAACGAAGCCATCGCCACTATCCGCGACAAAGAGCAGCTATTCCAGATTATTGCCCGCAAGCTGCGGCTGATTTTTCCATTTGACATGATGGGCATCAGCATCTTCGACAAAGAGCTGCTGAATAAGCGGCTCTTTTTCAAAGATTATACGACCATCACTCCGTCCGAGCCCACTCCGTACAGCGTGGGCGTCTTCACGCCCATCGCCGGCTCGCCAGTAGAGTTAGTGGTGCAGGACCCACGCATTCACCATATCGAGCTGGGTGAATACCTGCAACAATATGCTGATTTTGAGCCCTTCATGCGGTTGATGCGCCAAGGCATCCGGTACATGACCATGATACCGCTGTGGCTCAATGGCCAGCTGACGGGCTACCTCATCTTGGCCACGATACGGCTACCCGCTTACTCAGCAGCCGACGAGCAGCTGCTCGAAAAAATATCCTCGCTGGTGGCCGTTGCCGTACGCAACTCGCTTGATTTTGAGGAAGTGGCGCGCCGCGAGCAGCAGCGCACGCTCCAGCTCAACGTCACCAACGCCCTGCTCAGCATCAAGCAGCGCGAGCCGCTGTTCCGGGCCATTGCCGAGGAGCTGATGCCGGTGGTGCCGTTCGACTACTTCGGCATTCGGGTGCAGCGGGCGGGGCAGCGCGAGGGCTTTGAGGGCTTCGCCGAGTTTACCCGGCCCGACCACGACCCCAGCGCGCCCCTGCTGGCCCTCGACCCCAACCGCCACCAGGCTAGCCACCAGCAGGAAATCAACGCCATGTACCAGCAGGTGGGGGGCCTGCTGCAAGCGGGTGGCCTCTACAGCGGCGACGACTTTCGGCAGCTCGCCGTGCGCTACCCGGCCATGCGCTACGCCTACGATGAGCACCAGGTGCGGGCCATGCTTATCGTGCCCATCTGGCAGCGGGCCGATGGCGCGGCCGTGCTGCTGCTAGCCTCGCCCGACCCCGAGGGCTTTACGCCCGACAGCCTGGCCACCGTGCAGGCCCTGGTGCCCCAGATTGCGCTGGCGCTGGAAAACCTCTTCGCCTTCGAGCAGATTGAGGAGCTGAAAGCGCAGGTGGAGCAGGAGCGCACTTACCTCATTGACGAAATCAACACCGACCGGCCCGCCGATGGCCTCATCGGCGTGAGCCCGGCCTTGCAGCAGGTGCGCCAGCGCATTGCCCAGGTGGCAAGCACCGACGCCACCGTGCTCATCACCGGCGAAACCGGCACCGGCAAGGAGGTAGTGGCCCGCGCCCTGCACCACGCCTCGCCCCGCCAGGGCCGGGCCCTGGTAAAAATCAATTGCGCCGCCCTGCCGGCCCAGCTTATCGAGAGCGAGCTATTTGGCCACGAAAAGGGCGCCTACACGGGCGCCGTGGAGCGCCGCATCGGCAAGTTTGAACTGGCCAACGGCGGCACTATTTTCCTGGATGAAGTGGGCGAGCTGCCCCTCGACCTGCAAGCCAAGCTGCTGCGCGTGCTGCAAGAAAAGGAGTTTGAGCGCCTGGGCGGCAACCGCGTGCTCACCACCGACGCCCGCGTGCTGGCCGCCACCAACCGCGTACTCGAAGACGAGGTGCGCGCCGGCCGCTTCCGCGCCGACTTGTATTACCGGCTCAACGTGTTTCCCATTCAGCTAGCCCCGCTACGCGAGCGCCCGCAGGACATTGCCCCGCTGGTGCAGCACTATTTGTCCAGCCTCAGCAAGCGCCTGGCCCGCCCGCCCCGCCCCATCCGGCCCGCCGATATGGCCGCGCTGCTGGCCTACCCCTGGCCCGGCAACATCCGCGAGCTGGAGCACGTGCTGGAGCAGGCCATCATCGTGAGCCAGGGCCAATGGCTGGAGTTTGGCGGCTTTGCGGCCGGGCCTACGCTGCGGGCGCTGCCGCCCGGCCCAGTCGAAGCCCCTGCCCCACCCGCTGTGGAAGCCAGCGCCGAGACGAACGAAGCGCCCTTCAAAACGCTGCGCGAGCAGGAGCGCGACCACATTCTGGTGGCGTTGCGCCGCACGGGCGGGCGTGTGAGCGGCGCGCAGGGTGCCGCTACCTTACTGGATATCAACCCTAAAACGCTGGAAGCGCGCATGAAAAAGCTCGGCATCCGGCGCACAGTGGTGGCTGACTAGGCACGGCGATGGGCAGCTATTTGCCTGGCTAGGAGCGAAAATGACTTTTGTCAAGAAAAGCAGCCAGGTTGACCACCACTTTTGCGCTGGTAGTCTCGCCCTGAACCCTAGCCCCGCATGCAGCTCTTTTACCGCATTTTATCTACCGGCGCGTTGGCACTGGGCTTCGTGGCCCATGCCTCGGCCCAAAGCCCCACTGCGCACAACCCGGCCATTGACACCGTGCAGCCCGCCAGCGCCAAGTACCACTACCCAGTGAGCCAGCTAGGCACGGCGGGCGGCCAAAAGCTCTACGTCTTTATTACGAACGTGAGTGAGCGTGGCAACGGCGTGGAGTTTACCTACCGCAACCCGCTGGTGCTGCCGCGTCCCAAACCCGTGTTTATCACCAGCGAGCAACTGCACTGGGTGCGCCTGGGCAGCCAGCACTACGAGCCGGTACGGCTGCCCGGCAAGGAAGCGCATGGCCTGGCCCTGCGCCTGCAAGCCGGGCCGCGCGTGGAGCTTTTCGACGTGGCTACCCTCAAAAAGGGCGTGCCCATCCCGCTACCCGTACCCGGCGGCTTTACGCCCATCCTCTGGACCGGGTCCTTTCACGATAAATACAACCACGCCTGGTACCTGCGCCGACCGGGCGAAAAAACCATGACCCAAATTCCTGATGGCAAGAAGTTTGCCCCCTTCCTGGCGGCTTACCTGGGCGACGCCTCGGCCCTAGCCGCCGCCATTTTGGCCAAGGCCGACAAGCATGGCTACGATGACGTAGCAAGCCTGCTCGGCGCCTATAACGGCGAGGCGCCCCGCTAGCCAAGGCTCTGCCGCCGCAGCGCAAGCACACGGGCGCGGGCTGGGCCAGAGTTGGCACGGCATTCGCTAGCCTTTAGCCGATTCCTTTGTCCAAAGGACTGCGAAAACCCTTTCCGTTTCGGAAGGGGCTTTTTTTTGCCCGGGCTAGTTTGGTGAAAGCGAACGGCTAAGGCAACCTCTACCATTCGCGGGGAGTTAAAGCGGCAGTTTATACGCCTGCTTTTACTTTCTTATGCGCTCCTTTTCCACGCTGCTTACGGCGGCGGCCTTGCTACCGGCCCTGGCTAGCCACGCCCAGAACGTGCCGCCGCCCGCCACGCCCTTCCAGATGCAGGGCAACATCTACCTGCCCAACAAGCTGCCCGCCACCGACGCCCGCGTGGCCGCCCTCAAGGTGCCGGCCGGCTTCACTATCAGCAAGTTTGCCGAAGGCCTCGACATGCCCCGGATGCTGGCCGTGATGCCCAACGGCGACGTGTACGTAACCAACCGCGTGAAAGGCACCGTGACGCTGGTGCGCGACGCTAACCACGACGGCAAGGCTGAAATCATGCGCCAGGTGGCCCAAAAGCCGCACCTGCACGGGCTAGCCCTGCAAGGCAACAAGCTCTACCTCACGGCCATCCGCGAAGTGTACGTGGCTGATGTGCGGCCCGACGGTAGCCTCTCGGAGCTAAAGGAACTGTACCACGACCTGCCCGACGCCGGCCAGCACGCCAACCGCGTGCTGCGCTTTGGCCCCGATGGCCAGCTCTACCTCTCGGTGGGTAGCACCTGCAACGCCTGCGACGAGGACAACCCCGAGAACGCCACCATTCTCCGGCTCAACACCGATGGCTCGGGCCGCCAGGTGGTGGCCCACGGCTTGCGCAACACCATCGGCTTCGACTGGCACCCGCTTACCAAGGAGCTGTTTGGCATGGACCACGGCATCGACTGGCTCGGCGACGAAAGCCAGATGGAGGAGTTCAACCAAATCAAGCCCGGCGCGGGCTACGGCTGGCCTTCCATCATCGCCGACGGCCAGCACTACCCCGCCAACAAGCCCAAAAGCGGCGAGAGCTACGAGGCGTTCGACGCCAAAAACGTGCGCCCACTGCTGCTCTACAAAGCCCACTCGGCCCCGCTGGGCCTCGTGTTCAACAAGGGCAGCCAGTTTCCGAAGGAGTACCAAAACGACGCCTTCGTGACTATGCACGGCTCCTGGAACCGCGCCCAGCCCAGCGGCTACAAGCTGGTGCGGGTGCATTTTAACGCCCAAGGCCAGCCCGAAAAGTTTGAGGACTTCATCACCGGCTTCTTGGTCGATAACGACAAGTCGGAGTTTGGCCGCCCCTGCGGCTTAGTACAGGCCCCCGACGGCTCGCTGCTGATGGGCGACGACGACAACGGCGTGATTTACCGCGTAGCTTACACGGGTAAGAAGAAGGGCTAGCCAGGCGGCACCTCACCCCCCGGCCCCACTCCAAAAAAGAGGGGGAGCCTAACGACCTTTTGAGTCAGGGAGAACAGGTTTTTCAGCAGCGCTGAAAAACCTGTTTGCGTTGGGTACTTACCCTAGCGTCAGGCTCCCCCTCTTTTTTGGAGAGGGGGCCAGGGAGTGGGGTGCGGCAACTTTTTTAGCCTTTTCCGCCTTATTCTTGCGAATTATTTTAGCAAGAATGGCCAAGGTTAGAACCGTTTTTTTCTGTCAGAGCTGCGGCGCGCAGTCGGCTAAGTGGATAGGGCGCTGCCCCTCGTGCGGCGAGTGGAATACCTACGTGGAGGAAGTGGTGCAGAAGGAAACTGCGGCCACCACCACCGGCCAGTGGAAGCCCGCCAGCACCGTGCCCGGCGGCAACCTCACCAAGGCGGCCAAGTCGCGCCCGCTGGCCGACATCCGCCACGAGGAAGAACCCCGCATCGTCACGCCCGACGGCGAGCTGAACCGCGTGCTGGGCGGCGGCCTCGTGCCGGGCTCCATCGTGCTCATCGGCGGCGAGCCGGGCATCGGCAAGAGCACGCTCATGCTTCAAATAGCCCTGATGATGAAGCAGCTACGCATTCTCTACGTGAGCGGCGAGGAAAGCGAGGCCCAGATAAAAATGCGCGCCGAGCGCCTAGCCGACGGCCAGCATCAGAACTGCTACATCCTCACCGAGACGAACACCCAAAACATCTTCCGGCAGGTAGACCAGGTGGAGCCCAACCTACTCGTTATCGACTCCATCCAGACCATGCACTCGACGCTTGTGGAGAGTGGCGCCGGCTCGGTGAGCCAGGTGCGCGAATGCACCGCCGAGTTTCTGAAGTACGCTAAGGAAACTGGCGTGCCGGTGCTGCTCATCGGCCACATTACCAAGGATGGCAGCATCGCCGGCCCCAAAATACTGGAGCACATGGTGGACACCGTGCTGCAATTCGAAGGCGACCGCCACCTGAGCTACCGCATCCTGCGCACCACCAAAAACCGCTTCGGCAGCACCTCCGAGCTGGGCATCTACGAGATGCAGGGCTCGGGCCTGCGCCAGGTGAGCAACCCCTCGGAAATTCTGCTTTCGCAACGCGCCGAGAGCCTGAGCGGCATGGCCATCGGGGCCACGCTGGAGGGCAACCGCCCGCTGCTGGTAGAAGTGCAGGCCCTCGTGACGCCTGCCACCTACGGCACGCCGCAGCGCAGCAGCACCGGCTTCGATGCCAAGCGCCTGCAAATGCTGCTGGCCGTGCTCGAAAAGCGCGCCGGCCTGCGGCTGGGCCAGCACGACGTGTTTCTGAACATTGCGGGTGGCCTGCGCCTCGACGACCCGGCGCTGGATGCGGCCGTGTGCGCGGCCGTGGTATCGTCGCTCAACGACCTGCCCATCCCCGGCGACGTGTGCCTGGCCGCCGAAGTGGGCCTCAGCGGCGAGATGCGCGCCGTGCCCCGCCTCGACCAGCGCCTGGCCGAAGCCGAAAAACTGGGCTTCCGCGAGATGTACGTGTCGCAGTTCAACGGCAAGAACCTGGCCGAGCAGGGCCGGGCCGGGCTGCGCGTGCAAGCCGTGAGCCGGCTCGATGAAGTGCTGCAAGGCCTGTTTGGCTAGCCCCGGTGGCCCCGGCTAGCCGGGGCCACTTAAGCGGTTTTACGGGTCATTTTAGTCTGAAACAAGTAGTCAATAGCACATTTTAAGGGGCGATTGAATTTTGCCCGTGCCAAGTGGTAGATGAGTGCATTACGTGCCTTATCTTCGGTGCCGTAATTGACTTTTACCGAGAAAACAGATAGGTACACGTATTAAGTCTATTGGTTGTTTTAGCTTATCGAGGCTATTGAAGGCTCTTCGTCCTGCTGCTATATGAAACTACTTTTTACTTGTCTATTAACCTGTGCTTTAAGCTGGACGCTGGCCGATAAGGCACAGGCACAAGCCCCGGCCAGCCGGCCGGCCGAGGCAGCCGGAACGGCCATCCTGACGGGCCGCGTCACGAGCCCAACTACCGATACCGTAGCCGTATCTATCCACGACAGCCCGTTTGATAGCAAGGAGCGCATCAGCTACGCCAAGCTCAATGAGAAGGGCGAGTTTCGGCTGAGCGTGCTGCTGAGCGGCCCGACGAAGGCCGACCTGGTGTACGGCGATGCTGTGGCTGACCTTTTTATCGACCCGGGCACCGATATGGACGTACGTTTCAAGGGAGATGACCTGCCGGGAACGGTCAAGTTTAAGCCCAACGACGTGCCCACGGGCTTTGCCACCAAGCTGCGCAACAGCGGCAACCTCACCGATGCCCAGCGCCATCGCCAGCAGATGGCCAACGCCAATTCGTACCTGGCGGAGTTCGATGAGCAGTTTGTTTCCAACGATGGCTTTCAGGTACTGCCCGACAACATTCAGCTCTACGAGGCCCCATTCGTCTCGTTTCTTGACTACCGCATCAAGCACGAGCGTAACTTCCTGGAGGACCGCGCCGCCCGGCAGTCTTTTACCATTGAATTTTATAACTATGCCAAGGCGGAAATTACGTATTCCAACGCTAATGACCGGCTCACTTTCCCCGATTTGCGCGAGCAGGTAGTGAGCACCGAAGGGCGCCTTACCATGACGCCCAACTACTACGATTACCTGCGCGACCCCAACCTGCTCAACGACCAGACGGCCGTAGGCAACGAGCAGTTTCAGGAGTTTTTGCTCAACTACATCCACTACACGGCCGCGCAGCAGAAGCACCTACGCACCGACCCTGACTTTTATCCTTTTTGCTACGCGCTGGCTAGCAAGCGCCTCAACGGCCAGATGAAGCTGCTCACGCTGGGCCGCATCCTGCAAGAGTCGTTTCGCTTTGGGCACGTGCGGCAGTCGGCGGCCATGCTCGCCGATTTTCGGGCACTTGATGCCAAGAAGCGTTACGTAGCGGCGCTCGACAATGACTTTAGCAAGCACAAGGCGCTGGCTATCGGGGCCAATGCGCCGGATTTTCGGCTGCTGTCGGCCGCCGGCGACTCGGTGCGGCTGAGCAGCTTCCAGGGCAAGCTGGTGTACCTCAACTTCTGGAAAACGACTAACGGCCTCTGCCTGCGCGACTTGGCGTATGCCCAGGACCTGGCCAAGCGCTTTGAGGGCAAGAACATCGTTTTCGTCAACGTAGCGCTCGATGAGATTGAAATGCCTTGGCGCCAGCTGGTCACCATCAAGAAGCTGCCCGGCGTGCATGTGCGCGCCCAGGGCGGCCTGCGCTCGGAGGTAGCCAAGGCGTATAATCTGCAAGAAGTACCCACCTACATTCTGCTCGGCGAAGACGGTACTATACTCAACCCCAAGCCCAAGCGCCTCAGCAGCCGTGCGGCCGTAGACGAAATAAACCAGTCGTTTGGCCGGGCTGGCGTGTACAGCGCGGCGGTGTCGCAGCTACCGGGCAGCGCTCCTAAGTAAGCGGGCTAGCCCACGCCACCACCCGAACGTCCTGCTGCGCCCCGCGTGGCAGGACGTTCTTAGTTGCTGGCAAACCAAGCTGGCCAAACCTTTCGGCGCCAGCCGGCTTTCTTTGCGTACCCATGCGCTCTACTCTCCGCGACGCCTTTTCCTTTTTGCGCAAAGCCACGCCCGGCCGCGTGCTCAACGCCGGGCAGGTGGTAGCCTCCTACGTGCTGAGCCGCCTCACGGGGCGCGCCCGCGCCTGGGGCCTACCAGTGGCGCTGGCCTTCGAGCCCACCACCAGTTGCAACCTGCGCTGCCCCGAGTGCCCCAGCGGCCTGCGCTCGTTTACGCGGCCTACGGGCATGCTGCCGGCCGAGCTTTTTAAGAAAACGATGGACGAGGTGGCTAGCCGGCTGTGGTACCTCATTTTCTACTTTCAGGGGGAGCCGTACTTGCACCCGCAGTTTCTGGATTTGGTGGAATATGCCAGTAAAAAAGGCATTTATACCGCCACCAGCACCAACGCCCACTTTCTCAACGATGAGAACGCCCGCCGCACGGTAGAGAGTGGTTTGGACCGCCTCATCATCTCGCTCGACGGCACCACGCAGGAGGTGTACCAGCAGTACCGCGTGGGCGGCAAGCTGGAGAAGGTGCTGGCTGGCACCCGCAACGTGGTAAAGTGGCGCAAGCAGCTGAATAAGAGCACGCCGCGCATCATATTTCAGTTTTTGGTGGTGCGGCCCAATGAGCACCAGATTGAGGATGCTAAGGCGCTGGCCCAGGCGATGGGCGTGGATGATGTGTGGTTCAAAACCGCCCAGATTTACGACTATCAGCAGGGCTCGCCGCTCATCCCCACCATCGACTACTATTCGCGCTACGCTAATAATGGCAATGGCACCTTCAGCCTCAAAAATAAGCTGGTGAATGGCTGCTGGAAAATGTGGCACTCCTGCGTCATCACTTGGGATGGCAAGGTGGTGCCCTGCTGCTTCGACAAAGACGCCGAATACCGCCTCGGTGACCGCCAGCACGAGAGTTTCAAGGCCCTCTGGCACGGGAAAAAATACCAAGGCTTCCGCCAAGCCCTGCTCAAGGGCCGCGACCAGATTGAGATGTGCCGCAACTGCACCGAGGGTACCAAAGTATGGGGCTAGCCCGACCGCAGATTTAACGGATGAAACGGATTGCGCGGATACGCCTGCTCCGCAGGCTGACTACGCTGAAGGTGCAAAGCTGAAATGGAAAAAGCCGCCCAGTCAGGCGGCTTTCTCTATGTTGGTCCTTAATCACTGACGCAGAATAACAGAGTAAAACGAAGACAAGGCCCAGTCAACCTGCGGAGCAGGCGTATCCGCGCAATCCGTTTCATCCGTTTCATCTGCGGTCTATTTTTTGCCGCGCATCAGGTTTTTGCCCAGCGACTCTACTTTCAGGATGAACTGGTCCACGTCCTCATTGGCATACACACCGTAGGCTGAGGAAATGGTGCCCTTGGCCCCGTCGGCAGTTTCGATGACGTAGAGGATGGCCATGTCGTCGGGGTTGCTTTCGCCCTCGAAGCGGAAGTAATCGACGATGGTCGTTTCCTCGGGGCTGAAGGTGCGGGCACTCTCATCGTCCATCGTGGTGAGGCGGCCGTCCTGCACCGTGAAATCGTGGGTATAGCCCTGGCTTTTGAGCTTCTTCTCGACGGTCGTCATCGACGTCATTTCTTCTTTGTCCTGCATGGCGATAGGTGTTTCAGATGGCGAGTGATAGGTAGGCCCGAAAACAGGCCGCCCCGGCTATACGGAGCCGAGGCGGTTGGGGGTTAGCCGTTTTTCGAGTTTTTAATGAGGGGGCTAGCGGCCCGCCGTGCGCGCCTCGATAGTGCGTTGCAAAGCATCCACATCGAGGGCCGCGCCGCACGCGCCGCCGCAGCCTTTGGCGCAGCCAGCCTGGCCCTTAGCAGCGAAAACCAGCCACACGCGCCGGCCCAGGTAGAAGAGCGCCGCCGAAAATAGAGCGATGATAATGAGCAGTTGAGCGTCCATGATGGAGAGAAAACCGGGCGGCCGGCGAGAAAGTTTACCGCCCGCCCGGCAACTCCGGTAGGGCTACGCCTGGAAGCCTTCCTGCCAGTGGCGCTTCAGCACGGCCTGCATCTGGTCGTGCACGAGGCCGTTGGTAGCCAGGGTTTCGCGGTTGAAAACGGGGTCGCCATCCTTCAGCCACTGCGTGACGCGGCCCCCGGCCTCGCGCACCAGCAGGATGCCAGCGGCTACGTCGTAGGCATTGATATTAAACTCGAAGTAGCTGTCGAAGCGGCCGCAGGCCACGTAGGCGAGGTCGGTAGCGGCCGAGCCCCAGCGGCGGATGCCGCGCGAGTGCTGCGCGTACTCGGCGAGGATGGCCATGTAAGCATCCATGTGGTTGAACTTGTAGTACGGCAGGCCGGTGGCAATGAGGGTATCCTCGGTGCTAGCGGCGGTGCTTACGTGAATTTGCTTGTCATTCAGAAAAGCGCCGTGGCCCTCGGCCCCGCGAAAGCACTCGTCGCGGCTCACCTCGTAGACCACGCCCAGCACCGGCTCGTTGCCGCGCGCCAGGGCCACGCTCACCGCGAAGCACGGCAGGCCGTGGATGAAGTTGGTGGTGCCGTCGAGCGGGTCGATTATCCAGCGGTAGGCCACGCTGTCGTCGGAGTTGGCCACGGTGCCTTCTTCGGTTACGAAGCCAGCTTCGGGGAACAGCTTTTGCAGGCCGTCAACCAGCATTTTCTCCGACTCCTTATCCACGTAGGAAACGAGGTCGTGCAGGCCTTTGGTAACGATTTTGGATTGGTCGAAGCTGCTTACTTGCTCGCGGATGAAGGCGCCAGCCTGGCGGCAGAGGTCGGCCACGGCATGCGAAAGCGGGAGAAGGTCGGGGGTCATACTGTGCTTGTCTTAGATTTCTTTCTCAGGGTCAAATTCAACCCACTGATTATTAGTTAAACGTTCTAATTTGCCCCATTCAGGACAGCCTATGTCTCGGCCTTTTACTCGAACCGGCTGAATCCAGTCTTGTTGGCAGTGTTCACAAGGGTCTGGTATCTGCGTCCATGAGTCTGCGATAACTTCATACGCTGCCTGCCCGGCTTCCTTGGCGTCAGCTACCGTTTCGTACCACTCATCCCACATACAGTTACCATCGGACACCCGGTTAAAACCGAATAGATAGACACCGTTTTCGGTTTCGTGAATCATCAGGCGTTTGATATCCTTCTCATTGGGCAGCACGTCGGCAAGTAGTCTCATAACTTACTTTTTACGCACCAACGGCGCCAATACGAGTCCGATGATGCCCAGCACGGCCAGCACCTGCGTGCCGAGGCCAATCAGCTCGCCATGGCGGACGTAGAACGTTTGCTCGGTGTTGAGGTGGACGGTGGCGCGGCTGGCGGCGCCCACC
>Ga0265798_10001946_pt1 | contig 30983 bp, 28 predicted proteins | sample P3T30metagenome_FD_192430 | JGI IMG/M metagenome (GOLD analysis project Ga0265798, IMG submission 192430) | Plant litter microbial communities from East Loma Ridge, Irvine, California - P3 T30 | ecosystem: Environmental > Terrestrial > Plant litter > Unclassified | place: USA: California... | reverse complement strand
CATCATATACATCGGCCGCAGGCGCCATTTCCGGAGGCGCCGCCTTTTATATCACGTACCCAGCCCGCGCCATGGCCGTTCGCCGCCATACATGTGCAAATGCAGGTGATACACCTCCTGCCCGCCGTTCGGACCGCTGTTGATCAGGGTCTTGAAGCCGCCGCTGCGCTGGCCTTGGGCGTCGGTGGTCACGGCCACGCCCTGCTCGGCCGCCAGCTTCGGCGCCAGCGCCAGCATCTTGCCCAGCACCGCGGTGTGCTCGTCGGTGACGTCGGACAGCGTGGCGACGTGCACCTTCGGAATCACCAGCAGGTGCACCGGCGCCGCCGGGTTGATGTCCTTGAAGGCCAGCACATCGTCGTCTTCGTAGACGACGTTCGCCGGGATCTGCCTGGCGACGATCTTGCAGAAAATGCAGTTATCCATGTTGTCTCCTGGTGGTCACCACAACGATACAGCGTGCAGCAATCCGGGGATGATAAGGGCAAACGATGACGGCGCCATGACGGCGGGCGCAAACGGTTTTCAGGCGTCCTTGCGCGCGGCCTTTTCTTCCAGGCCGGACACGCCTTCGCGCCTGGCCAGTTCGTCCAGCACCTGCTGCGGGCTCAGGTCGAATTTGGCCAGCAGCAGCATCGAATGGAACCACAGGTCGGCCACTTCGTACACCACTTTCGCCGTGTCGCCCGACACGCGCGCGTCCTTCGCCGCCATCACGGTCTCGGTGGCTTCCTCGCCGATTTTCTTGAGGATGGCGTCGTCGCCCTTGGCGAACAGCTTCGCCGCGTACGAGGTGGCCGGGTCGCCGCCGTTTTCAGGTTTGCGGCCTTCGATGGTCGCGGCCACGCGGGCCAGGATCTCGCTCATGGGGTCTTCTTCGTGTTCGTGTAAATCGTTTCAGGATCCTGCAGCACCGGCTCCACCGCCTGCCAGTCTTCGCCATCGAATTGCTGGAAGAAGCAGGAATGGCGGCCGGTATGGCAGGCGATGCCGCCGGCCTGCTCGATTCTCAAGAGGATGACGTCTTCGTCGCAGTCGAGGCGCATTTCCAGCACCTTTTGCGTGTGGCCGGATTCTTCGCCCTTGTGCCACAGCTTCTTGCGCGAGCGGCTCCAGTACACGGCTTCGCCCAGCTCCACCGTGCGCGCCAGGGCGTCGCGGTTCATCCAGGCGAACATCAAAATGTCCCCCGTGGCGGCTTCCTGGGCGATCACCGGCACCAGGCCGTTCTCGTCCCAGCGCACTTTTTTCAGCCACTTCGCATTCGATGCAGCGTTGTTCGTTGTCGTCGGCGCCATGTTCACTCCAGCCGCATCGGAATGCCGCGTTCGGCCATGTAGCGCTTGGCTTCGCCCACCGTGTGCTGCCCGTAGTGGAAGATCGAGGCCGCCAGCACCGCATCGGCATGTCCTTCGAGCACGCCGTCGGCCAGGTCTTTCAGGCCGCCGACGCCGCCCGAGGCGATCACCGGTATGCCCACCGCGTCCGACACCGCGCGCGTCAGGCCCAGGTCGAACCCGGACTTGGTGCCGTCGCGGTCCATGCTGGTCAACAGCAGTTCGCCGGCGCCCAGTTCCTGCAGCTTGACCGCCCACTCCACCGCGTCCATCCCGGTGGCATTCCGGCCGCCATGGGTAAACACTTCCCATTTGCCGGGTGCGGTCTGCTTGGCGTCGATCGCCACCACGATGCACTGCGAGCCGTGCTTTTGCGAGGCGTCGAACACCAGCTGCGGATTCTGCACGGCCGACGTATTCATGCTCACCTTGTCGGCGCCGGCATTCAGCAGGCGCCGCACGTCTTCGACCTTGCGCACGCCGCCACCGACGGTGAGCGGAATGAACACGGTGGAAGCGACGGCTTCGATGATCGGCAGGATCAAGTCGCGGCCGTCGCTCGAGGCGGTGATGTCGAGGAAGGTGAGTTCGTCCGCGCCTTGCCCATCATAGCGGCGCGCGATCTCGACCGGGTCGCCGGCATCGCGCAGCTCGGTGAAATTGACGCCCTTGACGACGCGGCCACCGGTCACGTCGAGGCAGGGGATGATGCGTTTTGCCAGCATAAGTCTGTGCGAAGCCTCAGGCTTCTTCGCCCTCGGTCAGTTCGTCGGCGCGCGCCTGGGCCGATGCCAGGTCGAGCGTGCCTTCGTAGATCGAACGGCCGCAGATCACGCCTTCGATGCCTTCGTCCTGCACCGCGCACAGCGCTTCGACGTCGGCCAGGTTGTGCAGGCCGCCGGAGGCGATGATCGGGATGCGCACCGCCTGCGCCAGGCGCACGGTGGCTTCGATGTTCACGCCGCCCATCATGCCGTCGCGGCCGATGTCGGTGTAGATGATCGATTCGACACCGTAGCCTTCGAACTTCTGGGCCAGGTCGATGACTTCGTGGCCGGACATCTTGCTCCAGCCGTCGGTGGCCACTTTACCGTCCTTGGCGTCGAGGCCGACGATGATGGAACCGGGGAAGGCGCCGCAGGCGTCGTGCAGGAAGCCCGGGTTCTTCACGGCGGCGGTGCCGACGATGATGTAGCTGATGCCGTCGTCCAGGTAGCGCTCGATGGTGTCGAGGTCGCGGATGCCGCCGCCCAGCTGCACCGGGATCTCGTCGATGCCGTTCTGTTCGGCGAATTCCTGCACCACTTGCAGGATCGATTTGATGGCCGGCTCGTTCTTCGGTTTGCCCGCAAAGGCGCCGTTCAGGTCGACCAGGTGCAGGCGGCGCGCGCCCTTTTGCAGCCAATGCAGTGCCATTTCGGCGGGGTCTTCGGAGAAGACGGTGGCGAGGTCCATATCGCCTTGTTTCAGGCGAACGCAGTGACCGTCTTTCAGGTCGATGGCGGGGATCAGCAGCATGGTCGTGGTCAGTAAAGGAACGGAGGAAGTGAACGGATGGCGTGAACGTGAACGCTCACGGTTTCCAATTGATGAAATTGCGGTACAGGCGCAGGCCGGCGGCGGCGCTCTTCTCGGGGTGGAACTGGGTGGCGACGAGGTTGTCGCGCGCCACGGCGCAGGTGTACGGGCCGCCGTAGTCGGTCTCGCCGATGATGTCGCTCGCCTCGTCGGGCGCCACGTAATAGCTGTGCACGAAATAGAAATAGCTGCCGTCGGCCACGCCTTCCCACAGCGGGTGGGCGCGGGTTTGCTGCACGCGGTTCCAGCCCATTTGCGGGACCTTGAAGCGCGAGCCGTCGGCCTGGGTCTTGCCGTCCAATTGGAAGCGCACCACCTTGCCCGGCAACAGGCCCAGGCCCGGCGTCCCGCCATTCTCTTCGCTCTCGTCGAACAGCATCTGCTCGCCCACGCACACGCCCATCACCGGGCGGGTCGCCACGGCGCGGCGCAGCGCATCTTCGGCGCCGGATGCGCGCAGGCTGTCCATGCAGTCGCGCATGGCGCCCTGCCCCGGCAGCACGATGCGGTCGGCGGCGTCGATGTCGGCGGCGCTGTTCGAGACCAGGATGTCGGCTTCCGGCGCGGCCGCGCGCAAGGCCTGCGCTACCGAGCGCAGGTTGCCGAGGCCATCGACCACTACGATCTTGTTCGACATGATGATTACAGGCTGCCTTTGGTCGAAGGAATGATGCCGGCGGCGCGCTCGTCCAGGGTGGTGGCCATGCGCAGCGCGCGGCCGAACGCTTTAAAAACGGTCTCGCACTGGTGGTGCGCGTTCACGCCGCGCAGGTTATCGATGTGCAGGGTCACGCCGGCGTGGTTCACGAAGCCGCGGAAGAATTCGCCGGTCAGGTCGACGTCGAACGTGCCGATCATGGCGCGCGTCCACGGGATGTGCATTTCCAGGCCAGGGCGGCCCGAGAAATCGATCACCACGCGCGACAGCGCCTCGTCCAGCGGCACGTAGGAATGGCCATAGCGGGTCATACCCTTCTTGTCGCCGACCGCCTTGGCAATCGCCATGCCGAGCGTGATGCCGGTGTCCTCGACGGTGTGGTGGGCGTCGATGTGCAGGTCACCCACGGCCTCGACTTCCAGGTCGATCATGCCGTGGCGCGCGATCTGGTCGAGCATGTGGTCGAGGAAGGGCACGCCGGTGTTCAGCTTCTGGCGGCCGGTACCGTCCAGGTTGAGCGCGACGCGGATCTGCGTCTCGTTGGTATTGCGGGTGATGTCTGCGGTGCGGGTCATGAAAAGGTGCTCGTTGGGCTCAGGCGAGGGCCGCCTTCAGGCCGTTCAGGAATGCGGAGTTTTCTTCCGGCGTGCTGACCGTCACACGAATGCAATTGGCCAGCGATGGGTGCATTTTACTCAAATTTTTGATCAGTACCTTCGCATCGAGGAGTTTCGCGCAGACAGCGGCCGCATCGGCTACCCGCAGCGAGATGAAATTCGCCGCCGACGGAAATACTTCGACGCCCGGCAGGGCCGCCAGTTCGGCAGCCAGGCGCTCGCGCTCGGCGTTGATGGACGCGGCCTGGGCATCGAGCACCTCCACATGGTCGAGCACGAACTCGGCCGCCACCTGGGTCAGCACGTTCACGTTGTAGGGCGGGCGCACCTTCTCGAACTCGGCCAGCAGGGCTGGCGCCGCCGTCATGTAGCCGAGGCGGATGCCGGCCAGGCCCAGCTTCGACACGGTGCGCATCACGACCAGGTTGTCGAACTCGCCGAGGCGGTCCATGAAGGTTTTACGCGCGAAGGGTTGGTAGGCTTCGTCGAGCACGGCGATGCCGCTGTCGCCCAGGGCGCGCAGGATGGCTTCGATGTCTTCGGTGGCGAACAGATTGCCGGTCGGGTTGTTCGGGTAGGCCAGGAAGACCACGGCCGGCTGGTGTTCCTCGATTGCCGCCAGCATCGCCGGCAGGTCGAGCGTGAAGTCGGCTTGCAAAGGCACGCCGACGAAGTCCGCGCCCGCAAACTGGGCCGAGCGCGCATACATGACGAAGGCCGGCACCGGCGCCAGCACCACGCTGCGCCGTTCCTGGCTGGCCACCGTGGTGGCGACGATCTGGATCAGTTCATCCGAGCCGTTGCCGAGCAGGACGCCGTAGCCGGCCGGGATGCCCAGCTTGGCGCTGACCTTGTCCTTGAGCGTGGCGTAGGAGGCCACCGGATAGCGGTTCAGCACCGCGTCGGCCAGGCGCGTGGCCAGCTCCTGGCGCAGGGCTTCGGGCAGCGCGTACGGGTTTTCCATCGCGTCGAGCTTGATGTAGCCGCTCGCGTCGGGCACCACGTAGGCGCTGTTGGCGCGCACGTCGGCGCGGATGACGTTGGCGATCAGGTTCTCGATGGGCATGCTTACTCCTCGGTGGCGGTGGCGACTGCGGCGGCCGCGCGGCTGTTGGTACGTGCGCGGCGCGCGATGCTCTTGCGTTGCTTGATGGTGGGTTCGGGGTCGGGCGAGGCCAGGCGCGCGGCGATGATGGCGCAGTACTCCGGGTTCAGCTCGAAGCCGGCGAACTGGCGCCCCAGGCGCTTGGCGGCAATCGCCGTGGTGCCGCTGCCCATGAAGGGGTCGAGCACCACGCCGCCCGGCGGGCAGGACGCCTTGATCATGCGCTCGATGATCTCGAGCGGCTTTTGCGTGGGGTGGTCGGCGCGCTCCGGATGCTCGCGGTGCAGGCGCGACACGCTCCACAGGTCCTTCGGGTTGTAGCCCACTTCCAGCCACTTGGCGCCGACGAAAATCGAGCGCGTGCGCGCCTTTTTCGTCGCTTCGTCGTAGGGCACGCGCACGGCGTCGAGGTCGAAGTAGTAGTCCTTGCGGTTCACAAAGAAACCGATGGTGTCGTGCACCGACGAGAAGCTGCGCACGCTGCCGCCCATCGAGGGTACGCGCCGGTCCCAGATGATCTCGTTCATCATCGTCATGCGCTTTTTGAGCATCACGAAGATCTCGGGGGCGAAGCGCCAGGTCAGGAAGATGTACAGGCTGCCGTTGGCCTTGAGCTTGGGCAGCGCCGCGTTCACCCACTCCTCGGTCCAGGCGAGATAGGCCTCGACGCTTTGCTGGTCCGAGGCGTTGCCGTAGTCCTTGCCGAGGTTGTAGGGCGGGTCGGTCAGGAGCAGGTCGATCGAACCGTCGGGGATGCGCGCCAGTCCTGCCAGCGCATCCTCGCAGAAGACCTGGTTGACCCAGTCCGTCATGATGGCTGTTTCAGCCGAAGCTCTGCGCTGCGCGCGTGCGCCTGCAGTCCTTCTCCATACGCCAGTTCGGCCGCCACCTTGCCCAGCGTTTGCGCGCCGGCTTCGCTCACCTGGATCACCGACGAACGCTTCTGGAAGTCGTACACGCCCAGCGGCGACGAGAAGCGCGCCGTGCGCGAGGTCGGCAGCACGTGGTTCGGGCCGCAGCAGTAGTCGCCCAGCGACTCCGACGAAAAGCGGCCCAGGAACATGGCGCCGGCGTGGCGGATCTGGTCGGCCCATTGCTGCGGGTTCTCGGCCGAGATTTCCAGGTGCTCGGCGGCGATGTCGTTGGCGATCGCGCAGGCTTCCGCCATGTCGCGCACTTTTACGAGGGCGCCGCGGTCAGTCAAGGACGTGGTGATGGTCTCGGCGCGCGGCATGGTCGGCAGCAGCTTGTGGATGCTGGCCTCGACCTGCTTGATGTAGTCCGCGTCCGGGCACAGCAGGATCGCTTGCGCCAGCTCGTCGTGCTCGGCCTGCGAAAACAAATCCATCGCCACCCAGTCCGGGTCGGTCGTGCCGTCGCACAGCACCAGGATCTCCGACGGGCCGGCGATCATGTCGATGCCCACCGTGCCGAACACGCGGCGCTTGGCGGCGGCCACGTAGGCGTTGCCGGGGCCGACGATCTTGTCGACCGCAGGAATGGTCTCGGTGCCATACGCCAGCGCGCCCACAGCCTGGGCGCCGCCGATGGTGATCACGCGCGTGACGCCGGCAATCGCGGCGGCGGCCAGCACCATCTGGTTTTTGACGCCGTCCGGGGTCGGCACCACCATCACGATTTCCTTCACCCCCGCCACTTGTGCAGGGATGGCGTTCATCAGCACCGACGATGGATAGGCAGCCTTGCCGCCCGGGACGTAGATGCCGACGCGGTCCAGCGGCGTCACGCGCTGGCCCAGCACGGTGCCGTCAGGCTCGGTGTAGGTGAAGCCGTTCAGCTCCTGCTTTTGCCGTTCGTGGAACACGCGGATCCGCTCGGCGGCGGTCTGCAGCGCGGCGCGCTGGGCGTCCGGCAGGGCGTCCAGGGCAGCCTGCAGTTCGTCCTGAGTCAGGTCGAAAGCCGTGATGCCCGTCGCGTTCACGCGGTCGAAGCGATTCGTGTACTCAATCACGGCGGCATCGCCGCGTTTTTTCACGTCGGCGAGGATGCCCGCCACCGCGGTGTCGATCGCATGGTCGGTCTCGGCCTCGAAAGCCAGCAGCGTATGCAGTTGCTGCTTGAAATTGGCGTCGCTTGAATCGAGGGTGCGGATCTGTACTGCCATGGTTCAGCCTTGTAGTCTGGATGCCTTGTCGAAGGCTTCGATAATCGGTTGCAGGCGCTCGCGCTTGAGCTTCAATGCGGCCTGGTTCACCACCAGGCGCGAGGAGATGTCCATGATCTTTTCGACTTCGACCAGGTTGTTGGCACGCAGGGTGCCCCCGGTCGAGACGACGTCGACGATGGCGTCGGACAGGCCGACCAATGGCGCCAGCTCCATCGAGCCATACAGCTTGATCAGGTCGACGTGCACGCCCTTGCTGGCGAAGTGTTCGCGCGCGGTGTGCGTGAACTTGGTGGCCACGCGCAGGCGCGCACCCTGGCGCACGGCGGTTTCGTAGTCGAAGCCGGCATTCACCGCCACCGACATCCGGCAGCAGGCGATGTTCAGGTCGACCGGCTGGTACAGCCCTTCGCCGCCATGCTCGAGCAGCACGTCCTTGCCGGCCACGCCGAAGTCGGCCGCGCCATATTGCACATAGGTCGGCACGTCCGAGGCGCGCACGATCAGCACGCGCACGCCGGGGTCGTTGGTGGCCAGGATGAGTTTACGCGAGGTTTCCGGATTCTCGGTGACGACGATGCCGGCCGCCTCCAGTAGCGGGAGCGTGTCTTCGAAGATGCGGCCCTTGGACAGGGCCAGGATCAGGCCCGGCTCCGTCGATTGTGTTGCGATGCTCATGTGTACCCTATTTGATGCGCACGATGTCGGCGCCCACCGCCGACAGCTTCACTTCCATGCGGTCGTAGCCGCGGTCGAGGTGGTAGATGCGGTCGATCAGGGTCGTGCCTTCGGCGGCCATGGCGGCGATCACCAGCGAGGCCGAGGCGCGCAGGTCGGTCGCCATTACTTGCGCGCCAACCAGGCGTTCCACGCCTTTGATGAAGGCGGTATTGCCTTCGGTGGAAATGACCGCGCCCAGGCGGTTCATCTCCTGCACGTGCATGAAGCGGTTCTCGAAGATGGTCTCGGTCACGCGGCTCGGGCCGGCGGCGATCGTGTTCACCGCCATGAACTGGGCCTGCATGTCGGTCGGGAAGCCCGGGTATTCGGTGGTGCGGAAGGACACCGGCTGCGGACGGCCATCCATGCGCGCACGGATGGTGGTGGCGCCGATCTCCATCTGCAGGCCGACTTCGCGCAGCTTGTCCAGCGCGACATCGAAAATGTCGGTGCGGGTATTCGTCAGCACGATGTCGCCGCCGGTGGCCGCGACTGCGCACAGGAAGGTAGCGGCTTCGATGCGGTCCGAGATCACGGCGTGTTTCGCGCCATGCAGGGACGCGACGCCCTGGATCACCAGGCGGTCGGTGCCGATGCCTTCGATCTTCGCGCCCATGGCTACCAGCAGGTTGGCCAGGTCGGTCACTTCCGGCTCGCGCGCGGCGTTTTCCAGCACCGTCTCGCCTTCGGCCAGGGTCGCGGCCATCAGCAAATTCTCGGTGCCGGTCACCGTGATCATGTCGGTCAGGATGCGCGCGCCCTTCAGCTTTTTCGCTTTCGCGTAGATGTAGCCGCCCTCGATGGTGATCTCGGCGCCCATCGCGCGCAGGCCCTTGATGTGCTGGTCGACCGGACGCGAACCGATGGCGCAGCCGCCCGGCAGCGAGACCTTGGCTTCGCCGAAGCGCGCCAGCAGGGGGCCCAGCACCAGGATCGAGGCGCGCATGGTCTTCACCAGCTCGTACGGCGCTTCCAGGCTGGTGATGCTGGCGCCGTTCAGGGTGACGTTCTCGTCGTCTTGCGTGACCTTCAAGCCGGTCTGTTCCAGCAGCTTGAGGATGGTCTTCACGTCGTGCAGGCGCGGCACGTTGGACAGTTCGACGTCGCCTGCCGTCAGCAGGCCGGCGCACAGGATCGGCAGGGCCGCGTTCTTGGCGCCCGATACCGAAATCTCGCCGTTCAGGCGCTTGCCGCCCACAATCTGGAGCTTGTCCATGCTTAGCCTTGGTATTCGTCTGGGGTGAGGGTCTTCATCGACAGCGCGTGGATTTCCTCGCGCATGCGGTCGCCGAGCGCGGCGTACACCAGCTGGTGGCGCTGGATCGGGCGCTTGCCGGCGAATTCAGGCGAGACGATCAGGGCCGAAAAGTGCCGGCCATCGCCCTCGACGTGCAGGTGGGTGCACTGCATGCCTTTTTCGATGTAGCTGTGGATCAGTTCTGGGGTGGTCGACACGATAAATCCTAAATAAAGATTAGTGGCGCAGTTTATAGCCGCGCTGGAGCAAATTGATCGCCACGGCCGCCAATACCGCAAAGAAGGCGGACACGATGGCCAGGCTGGTCCAGGGCGAAATATCGGACTGGCCAAAGAAACCGTGGCGGAACCCGTCAATCATATAAAAGAACGGATTGAAATGCGAGACCGCCTGCCAGAAGCCGGGCAGCGAGTGGATCGAATAAAACACACCGGCCAGGAAGGTGGCGGGCATGATCAGGAAGTTCTGGAACGCGGCAAGCTGGTCGAACTTGTCGGCCCAGATACCGGCGATCACGCCCAGGGTGCCGAGAATGGCCGCGCCCAGCACGGCGAACACGATGATCCACAGCGGCGCCGCAAAGCTCAGGTGGGCAAACCAGGCGGTGATGGCGAACACGCCGGCACCGACCACCAGGCCGCGCACCACCGAGGCCGACACATACGCCAGCAGGATTTCCCAGTGCGACAGCGGCGGCAGCAGGATGAACACCAGGTTGCCGGTGATCTTCGACTGGATCAGCGAGGACGACGAGTTGGCGAAGGCATTCTGCAGCACGCTCATCATCACCAGGCCCGGCACCAGGAAGGCGGTATAGCTGACGCCCGGATAGACTTCGACCCGGCCTTCGAGCACATGGCCGAAGATCAGCAAATACAGCATCGCGGTCAGGATCGGCGCGGCGATGGTTTGCGTGGCGACTTTCCAGAAACGCAGCATTTCTTTATAGAACAGGGTACGGAAACCCACGGAAACAAAACTCACAGTGCACCCTTTCCGGCTTTGGCATCGCCCATGATTTGCAGGAAGATGTCTTCCAGGTCGGCTTGCTGCATCTGCATCTCGTCGACCACGGCGCCGCTTTCGCGCAGGCGCGCCAGGATGGCTTCCACTTCGCCCGGCGCATTGATGCGCAGGCTATAGCGGTTGCCCTTGCCGCCCGCTTGTCCATCGTTCTCGTCGTGCGAGACCAGCGGACGCAGGCCTTCCGGCAGCGTGCCTTCTTTCAAATGCACGATGAGTTGCGAGCCGGACACGCGGCGCAGCAGTCCCTGCATGCTGTCGAGCGCGACCACTTCGCCCAGCTTCAGCATGGCCACGCGCTGGCACATGGCTTCGGCTTCTTCCAGGTAATGGGTGGTCAGCACGACCGTGTGGCCTTCGCGGTTCAGGCGCGAAATAAATTTCCACAGGGTCTGGCGCAGCTCGACGTCGACGCCGGCGGTCGGCTCGTCGAGCACGATGACGGGCGGCTTGTGCACCAGGGCTTGCGCCACCAGCACCCGGCGCTTCATGCCGCCGGACAAGGCGCGCATGTTGACGTCGGCTTTATTCGTGAGATCGAGGTTGTGCATGATCTCGTCGATCCAGCCATCGTTGTTCTTGATGCCGTAGTAGCCCGACTGCAGGCGCAGGGTTTCGCGCACCGTGAAGAAGGGATCGAACACCAGTTCCTGGGGCACCACGCCGAGATGCTTGCGCGCCTCGCGGAAATCGGTGACGACATCGTGGCCGTGGATCTTCACGCTGCCGACATCGGGCCGGATCAGGCCGGCGATGGTGGAAATCAGGGTCGTCTTGCCGGCGCCATTCGGGCCCAGCAGGCCGAAGAACTCGCCCTGTTCGATGTTCAGGGAAACGCCTTTCAGGGCCTTGAAACCCTTGTAGCTTTTCTCGACGCTGTTAATCTGGATCGCTGTCATTGTTCTTGGGAGTGGCCGTGGCGCAGGACGCGCGCGAGCCGAGGGGAGAAACGACCCATTATAGGGGAAATCAGGAATGCAAGAGCTTGGGGGAATATGTCGCCGGCGGCGAACCGTAGGTTGGGCCGGACCACGCAAGGCAGCCCGTGCCCACGCGGAACGTCGCGTCATCGGCGGCGGTTGCGACAGAGGCGCAATGGCAGGCCGATCAGGTTCCGGAAGAGAATCGATGACGCATCGGATCAAACCGGCGTTATCGATACGCCCCGAATGGACGCGCCGCAGGTGCGCAGCGGTGCGCGTGGGCACGTTCGGTTTGAGCCCCCCGGCCTCAAACCCCCACCGTACGGTCGCCGATCCGTCAAGAATACGGTCGCGGCTTACGACCGCTCCAGCACCCCATCGAGCCCATACAAATTCGCCAGCGCATCGATATTCTTCGGCACATTGATGAACGTGAGCTTTTGCCCCGCATCGCGTGCGCGGCGCTGCCAGGCCAGCAGCAGGGCCACGCCCGAGGAATCGGCGGCGTGCACGCCGCCCAGGTCGAACACGGTCTCGCCGGCGCGGATGGCGGCGATGCCCTGCTCCAAAGCCGCATCCGCGGTCTCGAAGGTCAGGGCGTCGAGGGACAACATTGGATTTGCTTCGGCCATTATTTCTTCGGCGTGTTCAGCGGCTTGCTGGCCAGCTGCTTGTTGCGTTCGGCCAGGCGGGTGATCAGGCCATCGATGCCGGACTTGTTGATCTCGGCGGTGAAGGTGCCCTTGTAGGTTTCCACCAGCCAGGCGCCCAGCACGTTGATGTCGTAGATCTTCCAGCCGCCGTCGCCCTTGGCCAAACGGTAGTTCAGGGTGATCGGCTCGCCGCGCGACACGTTCACCTGCGAACGCACTTCGACGTCGGTGTCGGTCGGGCTGGCGCGCATCGGCTTGAACTCGACGGTTTCGTTCTTGATGGTCGACAGCGCGCCCGAGTAGGTGTACACCAGCAGCGTGCGGAATTCTTCCGACAGGCGCTTCTGCTGTTCCGGGGTGGCCTGGCGCCAGAAGCGGCCGGCTGCCTGGGCGGTCATTTTGTCGGCGTCCACGTACGGCAGGATCTTCGAGTTGACCAGGTCCATGACCTTGTTGCGGTTGCCGGCCTGGATGTCCTTGTCGGCTTTCACGGTGTCGATGACGTCGGCGCTGATGCGCTTGACCAGCACGTCCGGTGCTTCGTTGGTGGCAGGCGCTGGCGCAGCGATCACGCTGGTGGCAAAGGCGACGGACGCAACGGTGGCGATGAGGTGGGCGATCGGTTTCATAGGGCTCTCTCTTTTCTGTTCGTTGGAAGCACCGGGCCGCGGCATGCGGGGCCGGCGCTTGCTTTCCTACTCTACTGGATGATTACTGCGTCTTCTCGGGCGTCGCGGCCGGAGCGGGCGCGGCCGGCTCGGGCGACACCGGACCCGGCACCAGCTGCGAGCTGCTGGTCGGTGCGTCGTCGTCCTCGGCCGCCGCACGCGGCACGTTGCCGTCGTACACTTGGCTCTGGCGGCGCTGCAGGTAGCCGTCGCGCAGGAATTCGTAACGGTCGAGCGCGGCTTCTTCCAGCAGGTTCGACGCGTCGAGCAGCGAGGCACGCTGGTCGATCACGCGGATACCGCTGCCGATGTTGCGCCAGTTGTGCGGATCCTTGCGTTTCCACGGATCGCCCCAGCGGTCCGCCGGCAAGGCCGCCGTGTCGCGCACCGTCGATGGGCCCAGCAGCGGCAACATCACGAAAGGACCGGAAGGCACGCCCCAGTAACCGAGGGTCTGGCCGAAGTCTTCGTTGTGTTTCTGGAGACCGGCTTCCGAGGCGATGTCGAGCAGGCCGAGGATGCCGAAGGTCGAGTTCAACGCCACGCGGGTGACGTCGGTCATGCCGGCTTCGCCCTTGCCTTGCAGCAGGTTGTTGACGGCGCTCCAGGCATCCGACAGGTTGCCGAAGAAGTTGCCGACGCCGGTCTGGACGAAGCCCGGGGTGACCTTCTTGTAACCGGTGGCGACCGGCTTCAGGGCGACGCGGTCGACCGTGTCGTTGAAGGCGAAGCTTGCGCGGTTAAATTTTTCCAGCGGATCCTGGGGGTTGCCCGAGGTCGCGCAACCGGACAGCACAGCACAGGCGGCCACGGCGATTGCCAGGCCGGTGCGGCGCGGCAGGCTCGTCATCTTATTGCTTTTCATTCACTGCCTTCCTTTCCTTCGGCGGCCTTGCTGTAGATGAACTGGTTGATCAGGTCTTCCAGCACGGTGGCCGATTGCGTACGGTTGATTCGATCGCCGTCGACGAGGTTCTTGGTGTCGCCGCCGGGTTCGATGCCAATATATTGCTCGCCCAGCAGCCCTGCGGTCAGGATCTTGAGCGACGAATCTTTCGGGAACTGATAGTTTTCGTCCAGATCCAGGCTCACATTTGCCTGGAACGTTTTATCGTCGAAGGTGATGTCGCCAACGCGGCCCACCACGACACCGGCGCTCTTGACTGGCGCCTGGGGTTTCAAGCCACCGATGTTGTCGAATTTCCCTGTGATGACATAGGTGCCGGTAAAGGAAAGCGAGCTCATGTTACCGGCCTGGAGCGCCAGGAACAGGACAGCGGCCGCGCCCAGCAGAACGAAGAGGCCGACCCAGACGTCGATGATTTTACGGTGCATAGTAATTCCTAGTAGTCAGGCCATCTGTGCGCGGCCAAACGAAACGTACTTATTTGTTGAGTTAGTTGCGAACTTTTTTCGAAGTTCTTATCACTTGTTTTTGCTTGTTTTTACTGCGTAAACATCAGCGCGGTCATCACGAAATCCAGGCCCAGCACCAGCAGCGACGCAATCACGACGGTGCGGGTGGTGGCGCGCGCCACGTCGGCCGGGGTCGGCTTGGCGTTGTAACCCTGGAACAGCGCAGTAAAGGTCACGGCGATACCGAACACGAAGCTCTTGATAATGCTGCTGACCACGTCGCGGTTGACGTCGACGCCGGCCTGCATCTGCGACCAGAACGCGCCTTCATCGAGGCTCAGCAGTTTCACCGCCACCAAATAGCTGCCGATGATGCCGACCGCGGAGAACACGGCGGCCAGCACCGGCATCGCGATCACGCCGCCCCAGAAACGCGGCGCGAGCACGCGCTGGATCGGGTTGACTGCCATCATTTCCATGGCCGACAGCTGCTCGCCCGCTTTCATCAGGCCGATCTCGGCCGTCAGCGAGGTGCCGGCGCGGCCCGCGAACAGCAGCGCGGTGACCACCGGGCCGAGTTCGCGGATCAGGGACAAGGCCGTCAGCGAACCGAGTTTTTCCTCGGCGCCGAACTGGAGCAGGTTGACATAGAACTGCAGGCCCAGCACCAGGCCGACGAACAGGCCGGAAACGATGGTGATGACCAGCGAGTAATTGCCGATGAAGTGGACTTGCTCGGAAATGAGCGACGGACGGCGGAAGGCCCCCGGCGAAAAACGCAGCAGATTGAAAAAGGCGCGCGTGGCGAAGCCAAGGGCTTCGACGCCTTCGCGCGCGGTGCGGCCGGATGCTTCCAGGAAACGCAGGATCATCGTTTCGCCCCCATTCCCAGGTCGTCGCCCAGCGTCTTGCCGGGATAGTGGAAGGGCACGGGGCCATCCGGTTCGGCGTTCACGAACTGCTTGACGTAAGGATCGGTCGAGACGCGCAGCTCTTCCGGCGTGCCTTCGGCCACAATCTTGCCAGCCGACATGAAGTACACATAGTCGGCGATGGCGAAGGTTTCCTTGACGTCGTGCGAGACCAGGATCGAGGTCGAGCCGAGCGCATCGTTCAGGTTGCGGATCAGGTTGGCGGTGACGCCCATCGAGATCGGATCCAGGCCAGCGAAGGGCTCGTCGTACATGATGAGTTCAGGGTCGAGCGCGATCGCGCGCGCAACGGCGACGCGGCGCGCCATGCCGCCGGAAATCTCGCCCGGCTTCAGCTTGTGCGCGTTGCGCAGGCCGACGGCATTCAGTTTCATCAGCACCAGGTCGCGGATCAGTTCTTCCGGCAGGTCGGTATGTTCGCGCAGCGGAAAGGCGACGTTGTCGAAGATGCTGAGGTCAGTAAACAGGGCGCCGAACTGGAACAGCATGCCCATGCGGCGGCGCAGGCGGTACAGGCCATCCGTGCGCAGTTCGTGGACGACCTCGCCGCCGACCCGCACCTGGCCGCGCTGCGGGCGAATCTGTCCGCCGATCAGGCGCAGCACCGTGGTCTTGCCGCAGCCGGACCCGCCCATGACGGCAATCAGCTTGCCGCGCGGGAAATCCATGCGCAGGTTCGACAGGATCTTGCGATCGCCGTAGCCGAACTCGAGATCGCGTATTTCTACAAGGTTAGACACAGGGGGTAATTGGTTTTGGGGAATCCCGTATTGTAGTGCAGAAACGGCAACCGCTGCTTGAGGCCCCTCGGTTTCCACCGGACTTGCGACGTGCCATTACAACACAAATAACCCGAAAGTCAGCTATTTAATGTTGTAAGTAATTGTTTTTACTACGATATGCATATATAACAAGGTTTCGATTTGTTGTTATATAGCAACTCCAGATGCTCTAGCGTAGTTTTACTCCACCACTTTCCGACGAGCGAGACGCGCCATGCTGACCGTTATGGTGACGAAATGGTTTTGTTCAAGTAGGACCGAAAGAAACTCTTGAAACTTGGGCAAACTCAACATTCAAATAGTTCCATGAAGAAATAATACTTACGCGCAATCATCCTGCGCTGCTGCGCCAGGCCGGCGTGGTAAAACGATCCTGGAGTTTCTCATGCGCCACCAGCGTGCCCTCTTCCTTGCCCTGTTCGCCGCCGCCACCGTCCAAGCCGCCCCGGCCGCCCCGCTGTTTCAGCCCATCAGCAATGAAAAGCTGAGTCAGGTGCAGGGCGATTACCAATTGTCGAACGGCCACCGCGTCACGCTCACTGAATCGAGCGGACGCCTGTATGCCGTGCTCGGCAAGCACGACCGCCACGAACTGCTGGCCACTGGCGAGAATACCTTCAGCACCCGCGACCGCGCGCTGAGCCTGCGCTTCCAGCCTGACAGCAAAGGTGACATGATCGTGCTGGGCAGCACCGAACGCGCGCCGGACCTGGAGCGCTCGCTGGCCCGCGTGTTCGAAGAAGCCCAGCGCAACAAGCAGGCTGGCCTGTCGATCTCGGCCAGGCGCTGACTGGCGGCAGACTGTCCCACTAGCGTAGTAAAGCAAAAGGCACAGCGCAAGCTGTGCCTTTCTTCATTGCCGCCGTGGTGTCCGTGCCGCTCAGCGCGGCAAGACCGAGGATCCCATCAGGAATTCATCGACCGCCCGCGCGCACTGGCGTCCTTCGCGGATCGCCCATACCACCAGCGATTGCCCACGGCGCATATCGCCCGCCACAAACACTTTCGGCACCGAGGTCTGGTAGGCGTTCTCGCCCTCGACCGTCGCCTTGGTGTTGCCGCGTGCATCTTTTTGCACGCCGAAGGCGTCCAGCACCTGCTGCACCGGCGACACGAAGCCCATCGCCAGGAAGACCAGGTCGGCCTTGAGCTCGAATTCCGAGTCCGGCACTTCCGTCATCTTGCCGTCTTTCCACTCGACGTGGCAGGCGACCAGTTTTTCCAGTTTGCCGTTCTTGCCCTCGAAGCGCTTGGTAGCGACCGCGAAATCGCGCTCGCAGCCTTCCTCGTGCGAGGACGAGGTGCGCAGCTTGGTCGGCCAGTAGGGCCAGACCAGGGGTTTGTTTTCCTGTTCCGGCGGCATCGGCATCAATTCGAACTGGACCACTGATTCGGCGCCGTGGCGGTTCGAGGTACCGACGCAGTCGGAGCCGGTGTCGCCGCCGCCGATCACGACCACGTGCTTGGCGGTGGCCTTGATCTGGTCTTTCAGCTTGTCGCCCGCATTGACCCGGTTTTGCTGGGGCAGGAAGTCCATGGCGAAATGGACGCCTTTTAACTCACGGCCCGGCACCGGCAAATCGCGCGGCTGCTCGGCGCCGCCGGCCATCACCACGGCATCGAACTCGGCGGCCAGGTCTTCGGGGAAGATGGTGTCGCGCGCCATGTTGCTGACGGCGGCGGGGAAATCCTTGCCGATCAGGACGCTGGTGCGGAAGGTGACGCCCTCGGCCTGCATTTGTTCCATGCGGCGGTCGATCAGGGTCTTTTCCATCTTGAAGTCGGGGATGCCGTAGCGCAGCAGGCCGCCGATGCGGTCGCTCTTTTCGAACACGGTGACGTCGTGGCCGGCGCGCGCCAGCTGCTGGGCGGCAGCCAGGCCGGCGGGGCCGGAGCCGACCACGGCGACTTTCTTGCCGGTTTTATGCGCAGGTGGCTGGGGCACGACCCAGCCGTGTTCCCAGGCGCTGTCGGCGATCTTGCGCTCGATCGACTTGATGCCGACCGGGTCGTTATTGATGTTCAGCGTGCACGAGGCTTCGCAGGGGGCCGGGCAGATGCGGCCGGTGACCTCGGGGAAGTTATTCGTCGAGTGCAGGTTGTCGATCGCGCCGCGGTAGTTGTTGTGGTAGACCAGGTCGTTCCAGTCGGGGATCTGGTTGTTGACCGGGCAGCCGGTGTTGCAGAAGGGGATGCCGCAGTCCATGCAGCGGGCGCCCTGGACCTTGGCTTGCGGGTCGCTCAGGGTGAGGACGAATTCCTTGTAATGCTTGATGCGGGCGGCGGGGTCGAGGTAGTGCTCTTCTTGCCGTTGAAATTCCATGAAGCCGGTGATTTTGCCCATGTTGCTGTTCCTTATTCTTTGCCGGATTCTTACTCCGGTCGTCTGCGCGGCTGCGCTAGCGTTAGTTGAACGCGTGGGCACGGGGCGCCTTGCGCGGCCCGGCCCACCCTAGGATTTCCGGCGTTAGCTGGACGCGTGGACGGGGAACCCGTCCACCCTACCGCGACGCATCGGGTTGTTGATGCGCCGCGGGCGGTCAAGCCGCGAGTTCGATCTTGTCGTTGGCTTCTTCCATGCTGCTGTTGTGCATTTCTTCGAGGGCGCGCTTGTAGTCGGTGGGGAAGACTTTCACGAACTTGGCGCGGCTGTTGGCCCAGTCGTCGAGCAGGTTGCGGGCGCGGGTGGAGCCGGTGTGCTTGAAGTGGCGCTCGATCAGGCGGCGCAAAATCACTTCGTCGGACTCGCGCTCGCTGCCGCGGGTCTGGCTATGCCAGCCGGAGACTTCGCCCTGCTCCTTGGTCGAGACCACGCGTTCGAGGTTCACCATGCTGGTGTTGCAGCGGGTTTCGAATTCGTTCTTCGGGTCGTAGACATAGGCCACGCCGCCCGACATGCCGGCTGCGAAGTTGCGGCCGGTGTCGCCCAGCACCACCACGGTGCCGCCGGTCATGTATTCGCAGCCATGGTCGCCCAGGCCCTCGACCACGGTGACGGCGCCCGAGTTGCGCACCGCGAAGCGTTCGCCGGCCACGCCGTTGAAGAAGGCTTCGCCGGCGATCGCGCCGTACAGGACCGTGTTGCCGACGATGATGTTGTCGACCGCCCAGCCGCGGAACTCGGTGTTCGGCCGCACGATGATGCGTCCGCCGGATAGCCCCTTGCCGACGTAGTCATTGCCCTCGCCCACCAGGTCGACCGTGATGCCGGCGGCCAGGAAGGCGGCGGCCGACTGGCCGGCCGTGCCCTGCAGCTGGATGTGGATGGTGTCGTCAGGCAGCCCGGCATGGCCGTAGCGCTTGGCGACTTCGCCCGAGAGCATGGCGCCGACCGTGCGGTTGACGTTCTTCACCGGCGAGATGAAGGAAACGCGCTCGCCCTTCTCCAGCGCCTGCTTGGCCTGCGCGATCAGTTTATGGTCGAGCGCGCGGTCGAGGCCGTGGTCCTGGCCATCGGTATGGAACAGCTTGCTGCGGGCATCGGTGTGCGGCTGGTAGAAGATGTTGCTGAAGTCCAGGCCCTGCGCCTTCCAGTGCGACACGGCCTGCGATTTATCGAGGAGGTCGGCGCGGCCGATCAGTTCGTCGTAGCTGCGTATCCCGAGCTGGGCCATCAACTGGCGCGCTTCTTCGGCCACGAAGAAGAAATAGTTCACCACGTGTTCCGGTTTGCCCTGGAACTTGGCGCGCAGCACCGGGTCCTGGGTGGCGACGCCGACCGGGCAAGTGTTCAAGTGGCACTTGCGCATCATGATGCAGCCTTCGACCACCAGCGGCGCCGTGGCGAAACCGATCTCGTCGGCGCCCAGCATGGCGGCAATCACCACGTCGCGCCCGGTCTTCATCTGGCCGTCGGCCTGCACGCGGATGCGGCTGCGCAAGCCGTTCAGCACCAGGGTTTGCTGGGTCTCGGCAAGACCCAGCTCCCAGGGCGTGCCGGCGTGCTTGACCGACGACAGCGGCGAGGCGCCGGTGCCGCCATCGTGGCCGGCCACCACCACGTGGTCGGCCTTGGCCTTCGAGACGCCGGCGGCGACGGTGCCGATGCCAACTTCCGACACCAGCTTCACCGAGATCGAGGCGTTCGGGTTCGCGTTCTTCAGGTCGTGGATCAGTTGCGCCAGGTCTTCGATCGAATAGATGTCGTGGTGCGGCGGCGGCGAAATCAGGCCCACGCCCGGCACCGAGAAGCGCAGCGAGGCAATGTATTCAGACACCTTGTGCCCCGGCAGCTGACCGCCCTCGCCCGGTTTCGCACCCTGCGCCATCTTGATCTGGATCTGGTCGGCGGAATTCAGGTACTCGGCTGTCACGCCAAAGCGGCCGGAGGCCACCTGCTTGATGCGCGAACGCAGCGAATCGCCCTCTTCCAGCGGAATATCCACCGCCACGCGGTCGGATCCGAGCACCGAGGCCAGGGTTTCGCCCTTGCTGATCTTGATGCCCTTGAATTCGTTCAGGTAGCGGCGCGGATCTTCGCCGCCCTCGCCCGTGTTGCTCTTGCCGCCGATGCGGTTCATGGCAATTGCCAGCGTGGCATGGGCTTCCGTCGAGATCGAGCCCAGCGACATGGCGCCGGTAACGAAGCGCTTGACGATTTCCTTGGCCGGCTCGACTTCGTCGATGGCGATGGCTTTCGCCGGGTCGATCTTGAACTCGAACAAACCGCGCAGGGTCAAATGGCGGCGCGTCTGCTCGTTGATGAGTTGGGCATACTCCTTATAGGTGCTGAAATTATTGGCGCGGGTCGCGTGCTGCAGCTTGGCAATCGCATCCGGCGTCCACATGTGGTCTTCGCCGCGCACGCGGAAAGCGTATTCGCCGCCGGTGTCGAGGGCGTTCGCCAGCAGCGGGTCGGCGCCGAAGGCCAGGTTGTGCAGGCGCAGCGCTTCCTCGGCTACTTCGAACAGGCCGATGCCTTCCACCGTCGACGAGGTGCCGCGGAAGTATTTGTCGACGAGCGATTTATTCAGGCCAACGGCCTCGAAGATCTGCGCACCGCAATAGGACATGTAGGTGGAGATGCCCATCTTCGACATCACCTTCAGCAGTCCCTTGCCGATGGCCTTGGTGTAGTTGGCCATGGCCGTGTCGGGCGCCATTTCGTGCGGCAGGTGCTGGGCCAGGTCAGCCAGGGTTTCCAGCGCCAGGTAGGGGTGGACTGCTTCCGCGCCATAGCCCGCCAGCAAGGCGAAGTGGTGGGTTTCGCGGGCCGAGCCGGTTTCCACCACCAGGCCGGCGGACGCGCGCAGGCCGCGCATCACCAGGTGCTGGTGGATGGTGGAAGTGGCCAGCAGGGCCGGGATCGCCACCATGTCGCCCGCGATCGCACGGTCCGACACGATCAGGATATTGTGGCCGGACTTTACCGCGTCGACCGCTTCCGCGCAGAGCGAGGCGAGCGAGGCTTCGATGCCCTCTTTCCCCCAGGCGACCGGATAGCAGATGTTCAGTTCGTAGGACTTGAACTTGCCGCCGGTATGGATGCTGATGTTGCGCAGGCGCGCCATGTCGTTGAAGCCGAGCACGGGCTGCGACACTTCCAGGCGCATCGGCGGATTGACGTTGTTGGTGTCAAGCAGGTTCGGCTTCGGACCGATAAAGGAGACCAGCGACATGACCATGCTTTCGCGGATCGGGTCGATCGGTGGGTTGGTCACTTGCGCAAACAATTGTTTGAAGTAATTATACAAAGGTTTGAGCTTGTTCGACATCACGGCCAGCGGCGAATCGTTGCCCATGGAGCCGGTTGCTTCCTCGGCCAGCACGGCCATCGGCGCCATCAGGAATTTCAGGTCTTCCTGGGTATAGCCGAAGGCTTGCTGCCGGTCCAGCAGCGTGATCGCGGCTTTTTCGCCTTGCGCATCCCGGCCGCGGTGCTGGGCCAGCTGCGATTCCGAGAGCTTGATTTCGTTCAGCTTGATGCGCACCGACTTGATCCACGCTTTATACGGCTTGGCGTTGGAATAGGTGTCCTTCAGTTCCTTGTCGTCGATGATGCGCCCTGCTTCCAGGTCGATCAGGAACATCTTGCCGGGCTGCAGGCGCCATTTCTTGACGATGCGCGATTCCGGGATCGGCAGCACGCCGGATTCCGAGGCCATCACGACCAGGTCGTCTTCGGTGACGACATAGCGCGCCGGGCGCAGGCCGTTGCGGTCGAGGGTGCCGCCGATGTGGCGCCCGTCGGTAAACGCCATCGCCGCCGGGCCATCCCAGGGCTCCATCATGGCTGCGTGGTATTCGTAGAAGGCCTTGCGGTTGTCGTCCATCGAGGTATGGTTTTCCCAGGCCTCGGGGATCATCATCATCATGGCCTGGGCGATCGGGTAGCCGGCCATGACCAGCAATTCGAGGGCATTGTCGAAGCAGGCGGTGTCCGACTGGCCTTCATAAATGAGCGGGAACAGCTTGTTCAGGTCCTCGCCCAGCACGGCCGACTTCATCATGCCTTCGCGCGCGCGGGTCCAGTTGAAATTGCCCTTCACGGTGTTGATCTCGCCATTGTGGGCGATCAAGCGGTAAGGGTGGGCCAGCGGCCATTCCGGGAAGGTGTTCGTGGAGAAGCGCTGGTGCACCAGGGCCAGTGCCGACACGCAGCGCGGGTCTTGCAAGTCCTTGAAATAGACACCCACCTGGTCGGCCAGCAGCAAGCCTTTGTAGACGATCGTGCGCGCCGACATCGAGGGCACGAAGAATTCCTTGCCGTGCAAGAGCTTCAGGGCCTGGATGGCGTGGCCGGAGGATTTGCGGATCACGTACAGCTTGCGTTCCAGCGCGTCGGTCACCATGATGTCCGGGCCGCGGCCGATGAAGATCTGGCGGATCACCGGTTCCTTGGCACGCACGGTGGGCGACATCGGCATGCTGTCGTCGACCGGCACATTGCGCCAGCCCAGCACGACCTGCCCTTCGATGCGCACGGCGCGCTCGATTTCCTGTTCGCAGGCGATACGCGAGGCGTGTTCCTTCGGCAGGAAGACCATGCCGACGCCGTATTCGCCGGGCGGCGGCAGCTCGACACCCTGTTTTGCCATTTCGTCGCGGAAATACTGGTCGGGAATCTGGATCAGGATGCCGGCGCCATCGCCCATCAGCGCATCGGCGCCAACCGCACCCCGGTGATCCAGGTTCTTCAGGATCATCAGGCCCTGGTCGATGATGGAATGGCTTTTGTTGCCCTTGATATGGGCGATGAAACCGACGCCGCAGGCATCGTGTTCATTGGCGGGATCGTACAGACCTTGGGCAATCATATTCGGCTCTCCACAACTTTTTCAGGGGGTGAAGGCCGAGAATAGTGCAATGCAGCAGACGCATCAAGCACAACAATTAGGGTCGGAGTCGAATTAAGTTCTGACCTGTTCCATTCAATTTAAATGAGGGACAGGTCAAATTCGGCTTTTCCAAGCGTTTTTTGTTAGTACAAAACGTTTTACGGAAGCAGAAAATTGCGATAGCGGCTTGCGGCTCAACCCTCCTGTGGCGGCTTGGCCTGCCTGGCGGGACGTCCCCGCTTGGCCGGCAGGATACGGCGCTGGGTCTGGCGTTCGAGGGCGATCTTGAATGCGTCCGTCCCCAGTGGCTGGCCTTTCTGGACACTGGCGGCAATCAGCGCCAGCTCGTCCGGCGCAATGCCCTGCTGGACCAGCTCGCTGTAGGCCGCTTCGCGCTGGAAAGGCGTATTCCCGAGTGCCCAGAACAGCGCATGGTCGGTGATCAATGGATTCGGGCGCAGGCCGGCGTGATGCGGATAGCTCGACCAGGGATAATCGCCGGGTTCCACGGCATGGCTTTCGCGCATGGGCGCCAGCTCGATGAAACGGCTGCACATCAAGAAGTGTCGGTCGGTGTCGACCACGGCCGTGCGGAAACGCCCCTCGAACAAGCCACCGGCACGCGCGTACTTGGCGTTATACCAGGGCACGTAGAGACGGCCGATCTTCTGCATCATTGCCCCCAGGCTGGCTTCGTCCGGCGGGGTGGCGAGCAGGTGCAGGTGGGTAGGGAGCAGGGCGTAGGCGTGGATCGCCACCTTGTAGCCGCGCGCGGCGTCTTTCAGCCAGCCGAGGAACTGCGTGTAGTCTTCGCCGTCGCGGAAGATCCGCTGCGGCTCGTTGGCGCGCTGCAGGATGTGGTGCGGCTGCTTGGGGAGGATGAGGCGGGGCTGGCGGGCCATGGCGGGGCTGGCAAGGGTTGTGATGCCGTATTCTAGCGCCACGCGCCAGCTCTGTCCCTATTTTTTCCTGGCCGGGATGCAAGTCCGTAGGGTGGGTTCGAGAACCCACCCTGCCATCAGGCCAGGGTAAATCCGGCAGACAGACTGTAGCCTTCCCCGTAAGCACTACGCAGCGGCAAATCCTGGCCCAGGCCGGTACGCGCCTTCTTGCGCAGGCGGTACACCAGCATGTCCACGCGGCGGTTTGCTTCCGGGTCGTCGCCGCCCATGCCGGCCACGATGGTGGCGCGCGGCACGGGCCGGGTATTGATCGTTAACAGGTGCAGGAAATTGAATTCCTTTTCGGTCAGGTCGATCACCTTGCCGCCGAGTTCCAGCTGGCGGGCGCTGACGCGCAGGATCCACTTGCTCGGCAGCGGCGCCGGTTCGTTCGGACGCACGCGGCGGCCCAGGGCCTCGATGTGGGCGGCCAGTTCCGGGAACTTGATCGGCTTGGTCAGGTAATGGTCGGCGCCCAGCTGCAGGCCGAGGATGCGGTTGTCGAAGGCCACGCGGCCGGTCAGCACCAGCAGCCCGATTTCCGGATACAGCTGGCGCATGCGCGGGATGACCGTGAACCCGTCTTCGTCGGGCAGGCCCAGATCCAGCACCACCACGGCGGCCGGGGTGCGCGTGAGCGCCGCCCACATTTCGCTGGCGGAGGTGGCAATCGCGACGTCATGGTCGAGTTCCTGCAGGAATTCGGCCATGTCGCCGGCGTAGTCGCCGTTGTCTTCAACAATCAATATCTGGGTCATGGATGGGCCACGTTCTTGGTTTTACTGTTGCCTGCTTGCGGCGGCAGGGCCGCTCCCGTGGAGTGCGGGGGATTATCACTGTTGGCTTGCGACGGTGCAAGTTTTCTGCCGGCGCCCGCGAGCGGCAGCCAGATGCGGAATTCGGCGCCGCCCGCGGCCGGCGATACCAGGCCGAGCGTGCCGCCATGGACTTCGACGATGGCGCGCGCCATGTACAGGCCCAGGCCGCTGCCCGGCAAGCCTTCGGCGTTACGGCCGCGGAAGAATTTCTCGAACACGCGCGCCTGCTCGTCGCCCGGCACGCCGGCGCCATGGTCGCGCACGGCCAGCTCGATACCGCTGGCCGCCAGCCGGCCGCGCAGCAGGATCGGCGTGGCGGCGGGCGAAAAGGCGATGGCGTTGTCGACCAGTATCTTCAGCGCCAGGCGCATGCCGTCCGGCTCGCAGCGCAGCGTCTCGGGCAATTCACCGACCTCGACGCTGGTGGCGCGGCCGGCGGCGCGCGCCAGGCTTGCCGCTTCGTCGAGCAAGGCGCGCGGGGCCACCGAGGTCGGCTTGCGCTCGCCGCCGATCTCGGCCATGCGGTCCGGGGACAGGTAGTCGTCGAGCATGGCGATCAGGCGGTCGGTGGCGACTGCGATCTTGCGGTAGCGCTGGCGCGTGGGCTCGTCGGCATCCTGGCAAGTTGCTTCCAGGCGCTGGACGGCGCCGTCGATGGTCGACAGCGGGGTACGGAATTCGTGGTTCAGCATGCTGGCGAAGCGCTTGCGCTCGGTTTCGCGCTGGCGCCGCGGCGACAGGTCGCGCACTTGGCCGACCAGCAGCAGCGGCTCGCCTGCGGCGTCGCACAGCAGGGCCGAGAGGACTTCGACCGGCACCATGTGGCCATGGGCGCCGCGCAATTCGGTTTCGCGCACCAGGCGCAGGCGGCTGCGGTCGCCCGCGCGCAGGCGGCGGATGCGCTCCGGCATGCCGGCGCACAGGGCCGCCAAGGCGCTGCTGGGATCGCCGAGCTGGGCCGCGACGTCGGACGGGCTATAGCCGAGCAGGTTCTCGATGGAAGGGCTGACGTAGCGCAGGGCGCCACTGGCGCAGTCGATGCTGAATGCGATATCACCGCCGATCTCGGCAATGACCCGGAACTGCTCGGCCATGTCCGGACCGGCCGTGCCGGAACAGTCTGGGCTGGCGCTGCAGTTCATCACATCCGATCGAAGTAAAGATAGGTAAAAACTATACCCAGCCAGTATATCGCTGCCGCTGCTTCTTTGTATAGCTGAGTGTTGCCGTGCTGCCGATTAACTAAAATTGCCGATTTCGTAAAATAGTTAAATAATGTTAAATCAACGGGTGAATATGCCGAATCCTATTCATCCCGCATAGTTGACGGGTGGCGACCTTTATCGACATGAAAACGCCCGCGCAGCGGCGGGCGTTGGACCGGAAAAAAGCGGCTTATTGCTCGTCGAGCGGCGCGAAGATGGCTTGCAGGTCTTCCTGCGTCAGGGCCATCTTGTGCGATTCGCCTTCGGCCAGGATCGACTGCGCCAATTCCGACTTTTTCTGCTGCAACTGCTGGATCTTTTCTTCCAGCGTCCCTTTGGCGATCAGTTTGTACACGAACACCGGCTTGTCCTGCCCGATACGCCAGGCGCGGTCGGTGGCTTGGGCCTCGGCCGCCGGGTTCCACCACGGGTCGTAGTGGATGACCGTGTCGGCGGCCGTCAGGTTCAGGCCGACGCCGCCGGCCTTCAGGCTGATCAGGAAGATCGGCACCGCGCCTTGCTGGAAGGCGGCCACCTGGGCCGAGCGGTCGCGCGTTTCACCCGTGAGAATCGCGTAGCGGATGCCGCGCGCGGCCAGCTCTTCCTCGATCAGGCCGAGCATGCTGGTGAACTGCGAGAACACCAGGATCTTGCGGCCTTCTTCCAGCAAGTCGTCGACCATCTGCATCAAGTCGGTCAGCTTGGCGGAGATGGCGGCGGTGTTCTTCTTCGACGGCATGGCTTTTACCAGGCGCGGGTCGCAGCAGACTTGCCGCAGCTTCAGCAGCGCTTCCAGGATCACGATCTGGCTGCGCGCCACGCCCTTGCGGTCGATTTCCTCGCGCACTTTTTTGTCCATGGCCAGGCGCACGGTTTCGTACAGGTCGCGCTGCGGACCGGACAGTTCGATACGGCGCACGACTTCGGTTTTTTCCGGCAATTCCTTGGCCACATTGTCCTTGGTACGGCGCAGCAGGAAAGGACGGATGCGGCGGTTCAGCAGCATGCGCCGCACCGGGTCGTCCTGGCGCTCGATCGGATGGCGGAACTGGGTATTGAAGGTCTTTTCCTCGCCCAGCAAACCTGGCAGCAGGAAGTGGAATTGCGACCAGAGTTCGCCCAGGTGGTTTTCCAGCGGGGTGCCGGTCAGGCACAGGCGGTGGCGCGCATTGAGCGAACCGGCCGTTTGCGCCGCCTTCGAGCGCGTGTTCTTGATGTAGTGCGATTCGTCCAGGATCACGAGGTGGTACTCGTGCTCGCGCAGCTTTTCCTCGTCGCGCGGCAGCAGGGCGTAGGTGGTCAGCACGATGTCGGCTTGCTCGATCTGGTCGAACATGTCCATGCGTTCTTTACCTTGCAGCAGCAGCACCTTCAGGCTGGGGGCGAAGCGCGCCGCTTCTTCCTGCCAGTTGGTCATCAGGCTGGTTGGCGCGATCACCAGGGCCGGACGGGTCAGGCGGCCGGCTTCCTTTTCTGTCAGGATGTGGGCCAGGGTCTGCACGGTTTTACCAAGACCCATGTCGTCGGCCAGGATGCCGGCCAGGTCGTATTCGCGCAGGAACTGCATCCACGACAAACCATCGAGCTGGTAGTCGCGCAGGGTCGCTTGCAGGCCGGCCGGGGCGGCGACCTTTTTCACGGCGCCGAACTGGCTGAGTTTACGGCCGGTCTCGCGCAGTTGCTCGCCGCCGAACCAGCGCATCTCCACGCCGCGCGCCAGTTCTTCCAGGCGGCTGGCGTCGAGCGTCGACAGGCGAACCTTGCCCTTGATCTTGTCGTTGAAATAGAGTTCGCCGAGGGTGGCCAGGATCGGTTTCACGCGGTTCCAGGGCAGGGCGACCCGTAGGCCCTCGGGCAGGGTCGCCAGCATCTGGTCCTGCTCGCCATGGGCGGCCAGCACGGCCGGGTCGAAGTCCATCGGCGCGTTGCGGATGAGCTGCACCAGCACCGGCAGCAGCGGCACGCGCTGGCGGTTGACCACGATGCCCAGTTCCAGCTCGAACCAGGCCTTGCCGGCTTCCTCGGGCTCGTCGATCTCGGCATACCAGTCTTCCACCGCGACCACGTCGTAGCGGTATTTATTCGACTTTTGCAGGTGCCAGCCGGCATCGGACAGGGCGTCGAGGTCGGCTTCGGCAAAGCGCAGCCAGTGCGCCTGGCTATCGAGCTGCAGGGCGCCGGCCACACCCGACAGCGGGGTGGTGGCGGGCTTGCGGAAGCCGAGTTCGGTGAGTTTGTCCAGCGCCGCCGCTTCGGCATCGAGGTTGCGCTCGATGATCTCGGTGACGTCGCCGATCTGGCGCACCACGCGCTGGGCTGGATCGAAGGAAACGCGCTGGCCATCGTAGTCAAAGGAGAGCACGGCGAAATCCTGCCAGCGCTGGGTGCCGGTGTCGGCCAGGGCCACGGCATCGAGCAGCAGGAAGGGTTGCGGCGCGACGTCGGTGCGCAGGCGCTGGGTCAGCGGCTGCGGCAGCGGCATCAGTTCGTGCAGGCCATGGGCCAGCAGCAATTGCGAAACGCGTTTCTTGTCGTTGCCGGTGAGGATGGGCGCCTGGGCTACCAGGGCTTGCAGCTCGGCCAGCGAAATATCCACACCACCGCGGTTCAGTTCCAGCGGACCGCAGGACAAATTATCGATGTACCAGGGCGGATCGGTTGGCAGCATGTAGTCGATCAAATCGGCGCCCGGGTGGGTGGCGCCGTTCGCCGGCTCCACCGACCAGCCCAGCTTGGCGGCACGGCCTTCGTCGCGCCAGGCCAGGTTGGCTTGGCGGGCCGGACCGGCTTGCAGCGGATAGACCAGGCCATTCGACATGTCTTGCCAGGAGTTGGCCCACAGCAGTTTGCCCTGTTTCAGCAACATCTCCAGCAGGATCGCACCGACTTTGCCCTTGGGCTCGGTGGCGCTGGTGCTTTGCGAAGCGCCGCTGCGCATCGCGATGAAGAAGCGCACCAGGTCCTCGTCTTCGCCCTCGAGATAGGCGGGCGGCGCCGACAGCAGCGAAAACACCTCGTTCACCGGGCTGGCCGCGGCCACTTCGCCATTCGGACGCAGGCGCGCCTTGCACAGGCAGACCGCCACGTGGCGGCCGCCGCTGGTTGGCGCCATCACATAGACAAACTTGTACTGGACCGCCTTCGGATCGGCGACCTCGACGACCAGCTTCGGTTGCGGATGGGCGGCTGCCTCGACCCTTTGCAGCCAGGTTGCGACCGGCGCGGGCAGTGCGGGCGCGCGTGCCGGCGTCGCACGCGGTGCAGGAGCGTCGCTTGCGTGTTCGCGTGGGAAATCAACTGTGTGCATGGGGCCCTGGAGTCTGTGTGAAAAAGAACAACAACGGACATTATCTCTCATACGGACCGTTCAGTTTTGTTCGGAATCGCACGTAGCCAGGAAATCTTTACACAGTGAAATTTTACGATTCGATATTCCAACACTAACTTAGGTATCATTCCTGCTTGACTCACGGATTCCTGCATCATGCTGCCTTCGATCGAACAACGTCTCGCCACTGAACTTGCCGCCAAGCCGGCCCAGGTTGCCGCCGCCATTGCCCTGCTCGACGAGGGCGCGACCGTGCCCTTCATTGCGCGCTACCGCAAGGAGGCCACCGGCGGCCTCGACGATATCCAGCTGCGCCTGCTGGAAGAACGCCTGCGCTACCTGCGCGAGCTGGAAGACCGCCGTGCGGCGATCATCGAATCGATCACCGAACAGAACAAGATGACGCCGGCGCTGCTGCAGTCGATCGCGCTGGCCGAGGACAAGACCCGCCTCGAAGACCTGTACCTGCCCTATAAGCAGAAGCGCCGCACCAAGGCGCAGATCGCGGTCGAGGCGGGCCTGGCGCCGCTGGCCGATGCGCTGCTGGCCGACCCTGCGCTGAACCCGGAGGAACTGGCGGCGCACTACCTGCGCGAGGCCTTCAGCAATGCCGACGGCGTGACCAACCCGGGCGTGCCCGACACCAAGGCGGCGCTGGATGGCGCGCGCCAGATCCTGATGGAGCGCTTCGCCGAAGACGCGACCCTGCTGCAGTCGCTGCGCGAATACGTGCAGGACCACGGTGTGGTCGACTCGAAAGTCGTCGCCGGCAAGCAGGAAGAGGGCGAGAAGTTCGCCGACTATTTCGATTACGCCGAGCCGCTCGCCAACGTGCCTTCGCACCGCGCGCTGGCCCTGTTGCGCGGACGCCGCGAAGGCATTTTGGATGTCACCCTGCGCCTGGACACCGAGCTGGAAAAGCCGAAGTGGGACGCGCCGCACAATCCCTGCGAGAGCCGCATCGCCGCGCGCTTCGGCATCAAGGGACAGAACCGTCCGGCCGACAAGTGGCTGCTCGACACCGCGCGCTGGACCTGGCGCGTGAAGAGCTTCATGTACATCGAGACGGAGCTGATGGGCGCCCTGCGCGAGAAGGCCGAGCAGGATGCGATCGGTGTCTTTGCGCGCAACCTGAAAGCGCTGCTGCTGGCCGCGCCGGCCGGCCAGCGCGCCACCATGGGCCTGGACCCGGGCCTGCGCACCGGCGTCAAGGTGGCGGTGGTCGACGCCACCGGCAAGGTGGTCGATACCGCCACCATCTACCCGCACCAGCCGCGCAACGACTGGGATGGTTCGCTGCACGTGCTGGGCCAGCTGGCCGCGAAGCACAACGTGTCGCTGGTCTCGATCGGCAACGGCACCGCCTCGCGCGAGACCGACAAGCTGGCGCAAGACCTCATCAAAGGGCACCCGGAACTCAAGCTGACCAAGATCGTGGTTTCGGAAGCCGGCGCCTCGGTGTACTCGGCCTCGGAATTCGCCTCGCGCGAACTGCCGGACCTGGACGTGTCGATCCGCGGCGCGGTGTCGATTGCGCGCCGTTTGCAGGACCCGCTGGCCGAACTGGTGAAGATCGATCCGAAGTCGATCGGCGTCGGCCAGTACCAGCACGACGTGTCGCAGACCCAGCTGGCGCGCTCGCTCGACGCGGTAGTCGAGGATTGCGTGAACGCGGTCGG
>Ga0265798_10001945_pt1 | contig 30998 bp, 24 predicted proteins | sample P3T30metagenome_FD_192430 | JGI IMG/M metagenome (GOLD analysis project Ga0265798, IMG submission 192430) | Plant litter microbial communities from East Loma Ridge, Irvine, California - P3 T30 | ecosystem: Environmental > Terrestrial > Plant litter > Unclassified | place: USA: California... | reverse complement strand
GGAAGGTCCTCGCATACTGTGAGATGACTTCCAAGGTGAAGTTGAATGTTTCTATATACATATGTACACTATATACATTACAACAAGGCTAGTTGCGACCTAGCTACATCGTGCTAGGCTAAAATTACGTTCATCATTCTTCATGCCCATCCGACCCGCGAGTCCCCCACGGGCTGCGCGCAATGTTGCTTGCTTTGAACTTGATCAACAGACCGACCATCATAGGTCCGAGGATGGTGTTGAGGAGAATAGCCCAGACGGCAACATAGAATCCCATGTCGGTGACGTACGAAGTCGAGTTGTACCCGATCTGCACGATAAGCAAGCCAATCTCGCCACGGGCGACCATGGCACCGCCGAGCAAAGCCGCGGAGGAGAGACTGCCGGTGATTGTGGATGAGGCGCTTTGGACTTTGCGGTCTGTTGTGAGGAGGCTCCAGAGGGGCATCCAGATTCCTACGATTAGCTGTTTTGATGGAGTCAGCGAAAGAATGTTTCACTCGGGTTAATCGGAGGATGCCTACCTTTGCGAACAACATCAGCAGACTGTACACAATGCCTTTCCACACCGTCTCACCCGTCCAAAGGTCGAGAAAAGGGATTGCAAACCCGATGCTGGCGAAGAACAACGGCTCCATGAGATAGCGCTGCACATCCGAGCAGTACAGCTGGAAGGTGTGCACAAACGTCGGGCTCTTGTCCGCATTCTGCTCGCCTTCCTCGCGCGTGAGAACCACAAAGGGTCCCTCAGGGTGCTTGCTCGGAAGATATGTCAAGAACGAGCCCGCGAGGAACGCGCCGAAGAGGACGCTCGTGCCTGAGTAGGCGGCGATCGAGATGAAGGCTGACAAGACCAGCACCATCAGGAAAATGTTCGAGCGGTGGTCGTAATGGGCGAAGCGGGACTCGATGTAGCGGCGGAAGAACGGTGCCAGGGCGTATTTTGTGAGCACGGGTGTCAATGCGGCCATTAAAATGGACGCTAGGATTGGACGTCCGATTAACCAGCCGAGGTTTACGTTCGAGGAAGTCTCGAGGGCGCCAAGTTCGCCGATAACGCTGGACATTACGAGACCGGAGACGTCGTCGATTACTGCGGCGCTGACTAAGACGGTTCCAACACGAGTTTGTGACAGGTCAATGGCCTTGGAGGCTCCGCCGATCACGGCGAAGGTAGTTCCCAGGCTGGTGGTTGACAAGGCTGCGCCGATGATGAAGGTCTCCACGGCGCCGAAACCGAATCCTAGGTAGAGGAGCAGATATGATAGGCCGATAGGGAAGACTACTCCGGTGGTGGCGGCGAGCATGCTGAGGGAGAAGTTCTGCTTCAGCAGGTCCATGCGTGTGGTAAGGCCGCCTTCGAAGATGATGAGAATGAGGCCCACATAACCGACAGCGAGAAAGGTCTCCTGCCAGTTGTGCTCGAGGATGTTGGCGAGTGGCGCGCCATAGATGATTCCCACGGCGATGGGACCGATAATCCCAGCGCGAATGATGACCGTGGACACGCTCTCTGCTAGGGATAGGAAGGTGAAGAAAGAGATCAGGATCAGGATCCCGACGACTGCAGGTAGAAGGAGTGAGAATGGATTTTAGTGGTCAATGGAGATTGGTGCTGGCGATACTTGACGGTTCTTCATATTGGATGAATTGGCCTGCCATGGATGTGATTGGCGATTGGCGATAGGCGATGTCAAGTTGCAGGATTCGATGATGGGTCTAGAAGGCCAAGCAGCGAAGCGATCATCCTTCATGTCAAGACTTTTGTGCTTCTTGATCGGCCAAGACTTGAATGATGATGCGGGTCATGTCTGTGTAACGGGTGGGGTACCTAAGTAGTGAAGTGGCGACTAGACCGTAGGGCTGGTTCGACTTGGCCGCCGCCAGTGACATCGCCAAGATCTCGGCGTATGGGTACAAGATCTTGGCTTGTTCACCGCAATGAAGGGGAAAATAGATAAGGAAGGTTTGTCCGCTAAGACATGGTTGAAACTACTTAAGCAAATAACCGGAAAGCGCGATTCTTAATGCTGGACATTATTCACAGATGACTGTCACGTGATTGTGTTATTGATCTAATTGTTCCAGGCTGTGAATGGAATGTTGTTCTTGATACAGCAAGGTACCTACATGTATCTGACCCGGCTTCTCGGAAGTCGGCTCGGCGAAATTTCAAGTCCCTTCACAACCACAGTTCATCACCGTGAGGCGTGTTTGCTGGTCAACGGGACGGACAAACATCGATAAGGATTCTTGTCTGCAGGCTGACCGACAACTTCCCATAAGTCACAACTGATCATAGTACATCTCTTGCCAAGACAGGGTACACGACAATGCCGACTGATACTAGCGACTCGCCATGTGGATTGTGGTTGCTGAAGCATGGGTCCGTTGATGCCAAGCAGGATAGCACCTGCCATTGATCTCGTCTGGGCGGCGGCGCCAAGTCGTCGGCATAATGCCTACACTCTTGTACAACTGTGTCAAAAGGTGGCATCTCCCTCTACTTACAGTACCCACCTGCTTCCTCAGTCTCCTCGAACTGTCCTCCCATTCCCATCGTTTGCGACTTTTCGCGACTTCCACTGTCATCAGCATAGATGGCGTCCACAAGCCCAACCGAGATAGTCGCCATGTCTGGCTCCGGCAACAAGCCGTTGTCCAAGCCGGCACATGCCCTTACATACCAAGCCGTTATCGACGAAATCCAGGCCGATAACGATGCTGGTCTGACCCAAGCCGAAGCAAAAGAGCGACTACAGGTCTACGGTTCTAACGATCTTGGAGACGGTGCTGGCGTTCAGCCTGCCAAAATCCTTCTCCGTCAGGTTGCCAATGCAATGACTCTAGTAACGTCTACCACGTCTCCATTTGCGCGGTGAGATCGCTGATCCACTGGCTGTTAGGTGCTCATCATGGCCATGGCCGTGAGTTTTGGTATTGAGTCCTGGATTGAGGGCGGTGTTATCACTGCGGTCATCGTCCTCAACATTGTCGTTGGCTTTTGGTAAGTACTGCGTCACGGAGTTTCGTTCCAGTCTTGTGGCTAATTGATGTTCCCTTAACAGGCAAGAGTTCAATGCGGAAAAGACCATGGACTCCTTGAAGAGTCTCAGCTCACCGACGGCCTCTGTCGTACGCAACAGCGAAAATATTACTATCGCTACCATGGAGATCGTACCCGGCGACATGGTGGAGCTGAAAACCGGCGACACCGTTCCCGCCGATTTGAGGTTTGCCACTCCGTCTGTGAGATCATGCAAAATCATGCTGACATCCCGCTAGGCTCACTGAAGCTGTCAACTTCGAGACCGATGAAGCTTTGCTCACTGGCGAATCCCTTCCTGTACGCAAGGACCCCAGCCTCGTCCTTGACGATGATACCGGCCCAGGAGATCGTCTGAACGTCGCCTACAGCTCTTCCACGGTTACGAAAGGCCGAGCTCGGGGTATCGTATTCGCCACTGGACTAAGCACCGAAATTGGAACTATCGCAGCTGCACTCCGGGCAACTGGCTCCAAGGTACGCTGACTCGTCCTAATTACGTCTTGTCATGTTGCTTACTGACTCGTTATAGCGTCGTCCCGTCAAACGCAACGATGAAGGAAAGGCTGGACCGCACAGATATGCTCAGGCTTGGAGCCTTACAACGACTGACGCTATCGGTCGATTCCTCGGTGTCAACGTCGGCACACCTTTGCAGAAGAAGCTCTCTCGCCTTGCGGTCCTTCTCTTCTGCGTGGCAGTGGTTTGCGCGATCATCGTGCTTGCCGCTAACAACTTCTCTAGCCAACAGGAGGTCATCATCTACGCAGTAGCTACTGGCCTGAGTATGATCCCGGCCTCCCTGATTGTTGTTCTTACGATCACGATGGCCGCCGGAACGAAGCGCATGGTAGAGCGAAATGTTGTTGTTCGCAACCTGAAGTCTCTTGAGGCGCTAGGCGCCGTGACCGATATTTGCTCGGATAAGACAGGTTTGTGGTCTGATTCCTACAAGACGATTACGACTAACCGATAGAACAGGTACTCTCACTCAAGGAAAAATGATCACCAAAAGGGCATACGTTCCGGCATCTGGAATCTTCTCAGTCGAAGGCGCAAACGAGCCTTTCAATCCCACAGATGGCCACGTAACGCAGAGAAGCGCAAACTCCGAAGCTGTCGACAGCGAGAAAAGCAACACAGCAATGGACATGGCCTCGGCCAAATCTGATTCGAACCTCAGCTCATTCCTGGACGTCGCAGCTCTGGCGAACATCTCTACAGTCTGGCAGGGCAAGGAAGACAGTGCATGGCATGCGAGGGGTGATCCCACCGAAATCGCCATCAACGTCTTTGCCGCTCGCTTCGGCTGGTCCAGGTCGCAACTCATCGAAGGTGAACAACCTACTTGGAAGACTCTCCTTGAGTTCCCATTCGATTCCGACGTCAAGAAAATGAGCGTCATTCTCGAGAACACGGATACGGAGGCGCTCCAAGTCTTCACCAAAGGTGCTGTGGAGCGTGTCTTGCAAAGTTGTACCAGATTCTACGCTACCGCCGACTCCAATGACGAGACTGAGATGACAGACGACCACCGTGAACGCATACTCAGCATCATGGAGGACTTTGCATCCAAAGGACTGCGTGTCCTCGCTTTGGCCAGCCGCGTGGCACCTTCACATCTCAACTACGAAAAGGAAATTGATCGCAACCAAGTGGAGTGCGATCTGACGTTCCGTGGTCTCATCGGTCTCTACGATCCTCCGAGAGCAGAGTCCGCAGCTTCCGTCAAGGAGTGTCGACAGGCTGGTATTGAAGTACACATGCTGACGGGTGACCATCCTGGTACTGCACGAGCCATCGCTATCGACGTCGGCATCCTCCCTTCGCGAGAGAAGCTCGCAACTTTACCTAAGGATGTCGCCGATTCCCTTGTGATGACGGCGGGTGAATTCGACAAGCTCAGCGATGATCAGATCGACAAATTGCCGCAGCTGCCTCTTGTGGTGGCAAGATGCGCTCCAAACACGAAAGTGCGCATGATCGAAGCTTTGCACAGGAGAAAGCGTTTCGCAGCTATGGTGAGTCAAGACGCTTCCCTCATGAGTGTGCCATGCTAACTAAACGATAGACTGGTGACGGTGTCAACGATTCCCCCTCGCTGAAGCGCGCAGATGTCGGTATTGCCATGGGACAAGCCGGCTCTGATGTCGCGAAAGATGCCTCTGACATTGTTCTCACTGATGACAACTTCGCCTCGATCATAAACGCCATTGAAGAAGGCCGACGCATGTTTGACAACATCCAGAAATTCATCCTGCATCTGCTCGCCGAAAACATCGCACAAGCGTGTACGTTGCTCATTGGACTTGCGTTCAAGGACACTCGCGGTATTTCCGTGTTTCCCTTGGCACCTGTGGAAATCCTCTGGGTAAGTTCCTTCTACCGTCAAATTTGCTGCACTCCCACTGACCTCCACAGGTCATTATGATCACTTCGGGAATGCCAGACATGGGTCTCGGCTTCGAACTTGCCACTCCGGATATCATGGCCCGTCCACCTCAGTCTCTCAAACGAGGCGTGTTCACTTTGGAAGTCATGCTGGACATGCTGGTATACGGTCTCTGGATCGCAGCACTTTGTCTCGGCGCTTTCTCCCTAGTCCTTTTCGGTTTCGGCGACGGCAACCTCGGAGAAGGCTGCAACGAAACCTACTCTGCCGAATGCGACACTGTGTTCCGAGCTAGAGCAACTTGCTTCGCCTGTCTCACCTGGTTTGCCCTGTTCCTCGCTTGGGAGCTGGTTGACATGAAGAGAAGCTTCTTCCGCATGCAGCCAGGCAGCACAAAGTACTTCACGCAATGGTACTACGACGTCCGCCGCAACAAATTCCTCTTCTGGGCCATCATCATCGGTTTCGTCACCATCTTCCCGACCCTTTACATCCCGGTCATCAACCGCGTCGTCTTCAAGCACGAGATGATCACCTGGGAGTGGGCTGTCGTGGTCGTCGCAACCATTCTCTTCTTCGCGGGCATCGAAGGATGGAAGTTCGCAAAGCGCATCTTCTTCCGTCGCCAGGCTGCGAACGCGGGATACCCGTTGTCCAACGCCAGCACACAGGAGAACGGTTCCTTCGACGTGGAGAAGGGAGAGGTCGAAGGGCGTGGGGGAGAATAACATTGGCTGGAAGGGTGTGTGTTTGCTCTGGAACGATGGAAACATCGGGAAGAGCGACACATGCGCCTGTTGGGGTGGGAGGGAGGGGCGCGGTTTGAGTTCGGGTTTCCAGGACTTGAAGCGCGGATGGGTTTGATCGCCTGAGAGTTGACGATGGGCGATCGGGCTCCAATGCCATTGATGGCAGGGTTTGCACTATAGCAGCAAACTCGGAACTACTGACATAATTTTAGGGGCTGCACTCAACTGCAGACATTGGCATCGGAGGTGACAAGCTCTCTTTCAACGAGGGAGGATCTGTTTTAGAACACTGACTAGCAAAAATAAAACCAGTCTATCATGACTGCAATTACATCGGAATATGATATAATTCACAAGTGCGTCAGCGGGGTGACGAACCACTTTGGAAGGCTTGGTTCCTTCTAACTTCTAAGAGCAGACGCCGAACAGACCAGTGAACGACAAAGATGGTGAGGTGAGAGTCGAACCCGACTATAACTGGAAAACAGCGCCCAAGGACCAATATTATGAGGAAATTGCTTTCCCGAGCTCCATCACCACGATTGTTCTTTAGCTTGATGAATGTCTTGTGGAGTCTTGTGGAGTCTTGAACGGACCCGCTTGATCTTTGATCAATCATTCGATTTGTGAACTGACATTTGACTGTCAGAAATCACATGACATAATCTTCATTGAGCAACTTCACTTTTCCACTGACTTGATCACACAAGGCTTTAGGCGTGTGCCTGTGCAAATCCCATAGTGATCTAGCGCAGACGGATTCCCACTAGCTTCAACAAACAATCAACAACAACAAGAGCAGGAACAAATCGCTCGAACACATCTATCGAAGGACCTCATCTCTCTTGCTGCCCCGAAAGCATTCACCCACAATCAGCCCTCCCTCGCACCCCGTGGCGTTTGGCCGCCGATTCGCTCACCGGCTTCCAGCGACAACCAGCGACAAGAACAAATCCCTCGAGTAAAACAATCGAGAGACCTCATTTCCCGTACTGCTTCGCGAACTCATATCTACAAAACGCCATCACCAGCACAATTCTCACAATCGCACTCCAGCAACCATGATTGGAGACATTCTTGCCGAGTTGGATGCCAAGCTCAAACAGGAAGGTCATGATTTCGGGGGCTGGGTTGTTTACCGCTGCACCTACAATTCAGACAGCGAGTGGGCCGAGTTCAAAGACAAACTGCAATCCGAATCTCGGCGCGCGCTCGACAATTATGCTGCTACCGACAAGATGTTGGAGCAGCATGTCTTGACCTACGTCGGAGATCGAGAGAAGCTGGACAACACCACCAAAAGCGATGTGCGTCGAGTATTCAACGAGTGGGTCCACAGCGCCGAAGCGGCTGCTGAGCAGCCGAACGCGAAAGTTATCCCTCCGAAGACGGATATGCCACGCTACGGGTTCTGCATACACGTCGACGAGACATCTCTCCGCTCCGTCCTCGACGACTCGAACTGGCACCTGAACCTCGTCAACAGACATTGGGTTCCCGAGGAGGAGGAGGAAGACGACGGTGGAGATCCCTACGACGACTTCGACTACGAAGGAGAGCTAACAGAGGAACAACTCGAAGACATGCGCCTGGCTGCCATCTTCCCTGAGATCGAGGGCTGCACCGAGGAAGATGTTGGATGGTGCAAGCTGAACAGTGGAATTCTGGTAGGTCTCTACGTCGACTTTTGGGACCCGAACAAATGGTATCTCTTCTACACACGCCCTCCGCAGCTATCTCGCTCCTGAGGGTTCTCTATGCGAGCTTTTGTGAATTCTCATCAGACGAGCGCGTTTCTGCGACACACTCAGTTACAGAGGTTGTACGCAGTGATCGATCTTTACGGAGGAAGGCATTGGGACAGAGACTCACACGGGTCGAATGAATCAAGCAGCAGTCAATGTTGTCGGATGGAGGGATTGATTATTCCATGATGTTGAGCCTGTTCCATAACTTCTATCTTCCCATTCTGGTACATTGATTCGGCTTAGTGGGCTCCACTTGAGTGAACTCGCTTCGGGTGCCACCACTCGCTACCTATGAACCCTTTCTAACGGATCAAAAAGACTCATCGGTGAGCTTTGGAAGCTTTGAGAGGTGATTGAGGAGTGAAGACACACCAGATCGACTACAAGCTCTTGCGAGGCCGGGTCCGGTGTAAAGGTCGGGACCAAAAGGTTGGGACGGAAAATCACAATCGAATGTTAACCGGAGTTTGGACTGATATTGAGCGATCATCGATCAAATTGCCTTGGAAGCCTCCAGACAGACACTTTGGTATCCTCGGATTACTGGTTTGATGTGATTCTGTGCCAACTTGCAGTAAATACTGCGATGTATTATTGGTAGACGTAAATGTGGAAACAGATCCGCTTTGAACAGAGGATGGGTATGGAATATCGACTGCATATCAGTGGAATAGTCTGGGCGATATATATCCCTTCATGTGTGTACTCATCTCCTATGTCGTTTTTATAACTTTCGATGTGAGCTCCTCTAAAGCCGACAACGTCGAACTGTGGCCGTGTTACACCTTTGAAACATGCCAACGATAGCCCATCGATACAGAATCGAAGGCGATGATGTCTCATGTCACACGAGAACTGTGTGTCGGCGCCAACGAGCACTATTTGCAGTGTGTTCATCACAGGGCCAGGGTTAGGGTTGGGGTAAGTGTCACATTGGCAACAAGGAACTGAACGATTTACAGAAGATACCTAGTGTCGCAATTGAGTGAACATATCTCACTAGGAAGTGCATGTAAATCTAAGCGCAGGACAGATCACCGTCTACCAACCTGACCCACCTCAGCCTCCAACCCACTACTACTCGCCCCTCTGCCACCCTTCTCTACATCACCCACACCCACCTGCCCACTCTCCACAGGCTCATCACTCTGATACGGCTGACTCAACGACGCCCGCCTCTCGTCCTCAACATCCTCCGGCGTGCCGTCCCTACAAGCCCACCGATCCACATACCGCAACACTTCCGGACTCCACATCTTGTTCATAGCCAACAGCCTAAAAGGCACCAGAGCAATAATGATGATCGGGAAAGCAGGCCCAGCGACCGTGAGCGTGACGATGAAAACAACGACCGTCATGACAATCTCAAACAGCGTGTACGCGTGTATAGGCCAGTAGCTGCGGATTCCCGCGGGCAGTTCCGGGAGTTCCGAGGGCGGCGTGAGCATGTGGAAAGTGCGCATGAGGATCGGGTTGGCGGCTAGACTTTGCTGGCCCATGAAGATGAAGAGACCGGCGAGGACGCTCGTGGGTGTGAGGCCTAGGACTAGCTGCAAAGGCGGTGCTATGCAGATGAGGATTGCGGCGGCGTGGATGAAGGAGCTCCAGCGTTGTTCGTAGACTCTTTGGACTGGGACTTGGACTGTGCGCTCTAGACCGTGCTTGTCGAGGACGGTCTCTTCGTGGTATTCGCCCTTGACGGCGTGCATCAGGCTTTCGGAATGCAAGGGTGCTTGCGGTAAGAGGCCGTTTGCTGGTGGGATGCCGAGTATGCCGCAGAGAGCGGTGGTCAGTCCGAGCAAGACGATGTCGAGAGAGTAGCCCGTCGGCTTGCGTATGCCAAACCGCTTGATCGTGCAGATGATGCTGCTGATCTCGTGGTCGAAGAAGAACAGCACAGTGATGATGGCTCCGGGTATGATAGCAGCAAAGACCCAGCCTACAGGAAGATGCCAGAATTCGACGTAGAAGTGCTCTCGGCCAGGCAGTGAAGGGACGAGACTAGTGCTGCTCGTGTGAAGTCGGCCCTTGGGCACATCCTTCATCTCTCCGACGTAGGGTATGCCGACGAAAAAGATGATGCTAATGGCGGCGGCGTACTCTCGCAAGGCCATCCGGATATAGCGATGAAACAGCGGCTCCCAAGACTCGGCGTAAGAGAGAAACAGGGCGACAATGAAGGTGCCGATTGCGCCGATGATGGCATATAAGAAGCCCTCAAACGGCAAACTTGCGTGGGCGCGCTCCAGTTCCTGCACAGCTTTGTGAAAGTAGATGATCGAGTTCAGCAAGCTGAAGATCTCGCAGCTGAACTCCGTCACATAGAGCATCGTCCACTCGTGTGCATTGAAGAAGGCGAGAAGGCAGTGCATCCAGCCGGCGTGGATCAACGACCAGGCCATGAAAGGCAGGAAGGGGACATTGAAACTGTTTGTGCATAGCTTGTAAATGTTCTCAGCCAGCACAGAGAACGGTCCAGTCACGCCCAGAATGTTGAGTGGCTGTAGCGAGAAAAGCGAGTGTATGACGCCGCATAGCCCTGTGCTGAGAACGACTTCGATCGTCCCCCAGTTTTCACCAGTGTTTGCATATAGATCGCTGGCGAATGTGAGACCGGGCAGTAGATTTGTGAAGAAGACATATACAGCGCTCGCGACGATAAGCTGATTGAAGACGGTCCAGTCGGAGGGATAGCGCTCTACCAGGTGCTTGCAGTCCTGGCGAAGCAGTTTGAAGGGCTGTAGCGCTCCATTTTTGCGAAATGCAGAAACAGATCCCGATAACCAGCCTGCAGATTTCTTTGTTGGACCAGAAGTGGTCATCTTCTATTGTTCCAAATGTAAATGTCGACAATGTGGTCCCAAAATGCGAGACGTCCGGTCACCTCTCAAGGCCGCTTCGCTCTGCAAATTTGCATGGTCGTTTGTTTGTTGTATGGGCTATGCCTGGGTATGAGCAATGCGTGTCGCTGTATACAAGTCTACAGTGTAATGAGTGGCCAAGATTTCTTCAGGACCGTTGAGGTATGCACGAGGTCGCCGTCGGCCTATAAGACAAAAGTAGAGCCTGGCCCGTAAAAGCATGATTCCGCCTCCCGCGTCATTATTGGGCCATGGCCACGACGACTTCGCACGAGCGTTCGTGTTTTGACTTCACACCACCATGATCGCCACACCGTATCTTTGTGGCGCAGTGGTGGTAGTGGTAGTACTTTCATGATTGTAATTAATGTACATTTGGTGAGCAGTCAAATAGGATTGTGATAGCTATGCCTCCACAACATGTCCGCGCGACTATTGACTTGACTTGGCGACTCACAGAAACCCGTCTCGGTCAAGATCATACTCCACAAGGTTGCAAGTGATGTCCGACACATGGAAGCCTGAAACCGACGACAGGCTAAACAAAATCTCCACTCAAATCAGGGACTAACGACTGTCAATCAGACGAACCAAGCTTTACAAGCTTTTCGTCTAGAATGCTTCTTCACCGTCATCGGCCTTGTGCGAGTTAAGCAACCACCCCACCCCACCCCAGTCCTCTCACGATTCACCGTGCCTGCGTGGTGATTTCGGAACTTTCCATCTTTCCACGGCCCTCCAGAGTTGACTCCGTCGCCTCCATGTCTTCAGCCGCGCATGCATCCAGGATTCCAGGCACGCCAGTGCAAAGTGTCCTTGCGTTTCGGCAATATCTCTCTGGAAATTTGCCAGTAATGTCGCGTGATCGATTGAACTTGGACGGCGGTGAATTGCGGCGCCAGGTCTGGGTTGACCGCCACATGCCTCGGCATGCAAGTAAAGCGACAATAGCGCTCGGCTCCTGCTGTCGTTTCTGACCGGGCAGACTGCATATAGTGTGTTTCAGCGAGAAACATGTCGCCAGATGATCGCATTTGAACATTGTCGTCCCATCCCCAGTCAAGCTCAGCTGTCGCTCCTTTCGCCCTCTTCTGAGCCAGATCGACGCCGTTCGTTCGCATGCCCGTTCCAAACTTCCTCAACCTCGCCCTCGCTTCCAGTAACTCGCTCATCCTCCTCATTCTCCATTTCCTCAAGCTCCTCCCCCAAAGCACTTTCCCTGGGCTCCAGCCGATCCTCGTCCTCCAAAAACAATCTCGGATTGATCTTCGGCAGAGTCGTAGCGCAAACGCGAGTCTTGAGCAACAAATCATCAATGAACTGATCCACATGCGTCAGCGCCCACCCCTCTCTCGTCCTCCTCTTAAGCTTCCGCATATCATTAAGATAAGGCTCTAGCGTCTTATAAACATCCTCATCCTTCTCCCAAGCAAGTCGGATGTAGAAAGCCGCCAGCGCGCGCAGGTATTTGTACTCCTCCTGCTCGAGGTAGAACATGATGATTTCGCGGTCGGGGGTGATTTGCAGGAGTTTAAAGGCCAGGCAGAGGAAGGGCGTGGGTTTTTGGGCGATGCCATAGGTGCCGCCGATGAAGGTGAGTTCTGTTGCGCGGTCGAGGATCGTGGCGGCGTTCAGGCCGAAGCATTGTTCTTTCCAGTAGTAGGACTCGACGATGCGGTCGCGGACGGGCTTCTCGAAGAGCTTGAGCGGGTTGTCGCCGTGGATGAGGGCGCCGGTGTAGCCTCGTTCGTCGAGGGCGCGTTTCGCGTCGGCTTGGTGCGCCATGGTTGGTGTGATTGTATTTGAAGGAGGGTAGATTGTCGCAAGCCTTCGAGAGTCTGGATCTTTCAATATGCGACATGCGACTTCATTCAATTTTGCGGGGAAGGAGCGCGTTGCTCAGTCAACATTCACATACACAAATAGAACTGGGCCAAATCCTACACGATTCCTGACATGGGAAATGGTACGTCATGCTCCATCTACTACTATCTTTAAGTACACATACAGTATCTTGCCCTGGCCTCTTATCTCCACAGGATAACTCCATCAAAAAAACAGGACAATGGGAAGAATAGTTCTGACCCAAAGTCAAGTCTCAGTGGCTATATCCTCCACCATCGGTACGCACTGGCATTACTGCAACAAAGACAGCTCTGTTGTTCACCGTACTAACATACATCTCCAGTTGTAACATTCACAATCCTCCTCTTCCTTTCCGGCTACGTCCTTCAGCAAAGAACAGTCAAAGGCCTCCAAGATGCGATCAAACCCCGAATCCCACAAGCACCGCCCTCACTCGACGTCCAAACACCTTTCGCCGATTCAGTACAACCTTCTCGCCTGTTCGGAGGAAGCATAGGAAGCCAAGGGAGAGTGGCATACCAGAAGTTCATGCGAACAGAAGAAGCAGGCGCGAGCGTAAACTGGAAACGACTGGCCCACATCCAGCTGGCACGCACGCACCACGACGTCTGCAATTCGATCATGGTATTCGGCGAGCTGCACAGGATGAAGAGTCCCGCGAGGAAAGTGTTGCTGTTCCCCAAAATCTGGGCGGCGGAGAAAGAACCCATCGGCAGAGGAGCAATGGGCGACCCGTACATGGATTCCAGCCGGAGGCTGATGCGGATGGCTGCAAGGCGGTATGGCGTGGAACTGAGGCCCGTGGACCCGGTCGTCGAAAGCACGGAAGAAGGCGTCCCAGATACATACTCGCTCGCCAGCGCTTACAACCTCCACGACTTCGATCGGGTGTTGAGCATAGAGACGCCGGGCTTGCTATTAGACGCTTCACCGCTTGACGCGGTCTTGGCGTTCACGGAAAAGACTCCCTTCGCCATGTTGCAAGACACGGCCGCAGGCGACGGGGTGCATTCAGAGGACCTCTTCCTCCTGCAGCCGTCGAAGAAAGAGTACGCAGACCTGAGCGAGCGGATTGCTGCAGTGCCGTCTTTCAACGACTCCCTCCTCTCCACCGCCTTCTCCGAACCACTGCTGTTGGCTTCTTCGAACGAAGACAACGCCCTCATACGCTCTATCGGTCTTCTGCACGACGCTCAGCCAGGCTTCAACGCCACTGCTTACTTGGATAATGTGGCGTATATCCGATTCTCAGATCCCAAACTGCCTGGACCCGAATACGACGTGCCGTGGGCGAAGAAGCGAGAGGCGCGGCCGAAGAACAAGGATGCGGATTGGACGTGGACGAAGTTGTATGGCGAGTTCGCACAGAAAAGAATGGAGATGTGTGGGCTTGACCTCGAAGGCTGGCATGAATAGATGCGACGCATCTGGAGGGCTGGCGTTGGGTGGGAATGGTTTTCCTCTGGTGCATATTTGGGCGCGGCGTTTGGGTGTAATTATGGGACGATACCTGGTGAATTATGTAAATAGTAGGCTGCACAGCGCCCGTATTGGAAGATTTCCCATGTTTGGGATCAGCTCCAACCTTGCGCCATTTACCTACTGTAGTTCGAGGCCCTAAGTAGAGTAATTTTGACCGGTTGACACGCATGACAGTCAAGCTCATTTGGATTGAAGGGGTTGGCAACTACCAAAGTGAAAGGAAACTCTAAACGCCTTGATTCCATTTTATATCGTGACAAGTTACAAGCAGGCAAGGATTTTACTCTGCCACCCACACAGCCGCCATGCCCATACCACCACCAACGCACATGCTAGTGACGCCCACACGCTTCTCAGTTCGCTTCAGTTCGTACAGCAATGTTGAGACTTGCCTGCTGCCGGTGTTGCCGAGAGGATGGCCACTAGATATGAAGTCAATAAATCGGAAGACAAGCAAAAGTCAATCAGGGATATACATACAAAGCGATAGCTCCACCCTTGGGGTTGATCTTCTTCTGGTCAATGCCCAGCTCGTTGGCACACCACAAGCACTGGCTGGCGAACGCCTCGTTGATCTCCCAGATGTCAATGTCCTCGATCGAGAGGCCAGCCTTCTTGAGAGCGACGGGGATGGCCTTCCATGGGCCAATACCCATAAGAAGAGGGGGCACGCCGACGATAGATGCCGTGACGTACTTGCCGAGGATCTTCTGGCCGAGCGACTCTGCTGTCGAGCGCTTCATGAAGAGCACGGCCGAAGCGCCGTCTGAGATCTGCGAAGCGTTGCCGGCGTGGATCGAACCGTCCTTTGCAAACGCGGGCTTAATCTTGCCCAGGCTCTCGACGGTGACTTCTCGCACGCCGTCGTCTTTGGCGACTGTGATCTCCTTCTCCTCGTCAGTTTTGGGGTCTGTCCACTTGACCTTCAACGGCGCGATTTCCTCGTCGAACCAGCCGTTCTTCTGCGCCTCAGCAGCCTTGCGGTAGCTGTTGTACGCGAACTCGTCTTGGCTCTTGCGGCTGATCTTCCTGTCCTTGGCCATCTGCTCGGAAAGCATTCCCATGGGGACCTTGCACTCGGCAGCATCCTTGTGGTTCTCAAGCAACTCGCTGAATTCGGTGACAGCACCTGGGCCGTACTGAGTCGACATACTCTCGACACCAGCGCCGATACCGATCTCGATCGTACCGCACTTGATGGCGTTGGCAATGTCCACGCAAGCCTGCAGGCCAGACGAGCACTGCCTGTTCAGCGCCTTGACGGCGGTCGAGCTGGGGAAACCAGCAGCGAGAGCGGCAGCACGGAACTCGGTGGCGCCACCGCCGGGGGCGAGCACATTACCGACGGCGATGTCTTCGACCAGACTGGGGTCGATACCAGAGCGCTCGAGCAGACTCTTGAAGGCTCCGACGAGGAGATCAGCGCCGGCGGTGTCTTTGAAGCCACCCTTGCCACCCTTGGTGATGGCTGTACGAAGAGCGGCGGTGACGACAATATCGTCGGGGTGCTTCTCAATCACACCTGGGCGACCGGAGGCGTTCATGTGATGGGCGACCTGTTCGAGGCGGCGCTGGGTGTGGTCGTTCTTGCCTGATGTTTGGGTTGCCATGTTGGGTGGATGTGGCGACGGGGATGGAAGTGTTGTTAATGTTTCTTGATACGAGGAAGATAGATCCGTTGTTTTATGCTAGTGAGAAGTAGATCGGGGTGGTAAGAGTCTCTGGTCACGCGTAATTCTTTCGGCTCACGAGGATGTCGTTGTCAAATGTCAAGCTGCAAGCCGAGGCTCGGTGGTGTCTTGTGTTTAGGGTTTCTTTTGGGGAGGCATGTGAAGATCGCGGTACGTCATCACTTGGACTTCACTTCACTTGCACTCTGTCAGATCCAAGACAAAATCATGAAGAATCGGTGTTACTCTCTCTGCATCGCTATGGCTAAATACTTCGTACGTCGCCTTGGGTTGCCCGCGAAGAGTGCAGCACTGCAGCTGGAAAGTATGTCTTCGGCCAGCCTTCTGGTGAACTCTCCACGTCGCACCATTGGACTTCAACTCTTTCCCCATCATGCTATCATCGAGACGAAGGGTTTGTTCTGGGCGTGCCTCTGTCTGATACATACGTCCGGGCTGGAAGTATCTCCATCAGACTCCGAATCTCTATGACATTGCGATGCCACTGAGAACGAGTGTTGAGTATCTTCTTACGTGTGAGTTTAGTCGATGATTGTCGACGTAATTCTGTCAGGCTCAGGCTCATATGTTTTCCCATAGGAGACCATAGGAGACACATTCCGTACTTGGTGAAAAAATATTCGCAAGTGCTTGTTAATCCTCAATGTGATACCATCAGATCTGAATCAAGGTTTCCCTGCTGAGAGAGAAGTGTTCGCGCAGGGTTCCTCATCTCTCGCAACTCCTCACGAGTCCCCTTCGTGCAGTCTCTCTCTCTGGCCCTCAGAAGTGGAATTTGGTGGATAGGTCTTACGTTGGCGATAGTGATATATGGGAAGAAGAGGAAGAGAAGAAGAGTTGATGGGCGAAGGTGAGTCGTTTAGAGGTGTGTCAAGCAGGCGTCGAGGTGAATTCGCCCCATTCGCCCCCACTGTATTATTGAACTCGAGTACTCAAACCAAGAGCTGACATGAGCTCTTGCTACCGCCAGATCGCCGGGGAGATACTGTAAACTACTACTCATGCTCATATGCATTACGTTCATTGGCAAAGCGCAAGTCGCCCAGCTGCTGCCAGATCAACGTTTCCAAGCCCTTGGGCGAGGCCCAGTGGGAGTGGCGACCATGAGCAACGAGGAGCTGAAAGAGCCACAGGAGTACGAAATCATTCGCACGATCCACCCACTAGTTCTAAAGAGCTATCCCAAAGCTGAAACCCCAGCAGAGTACACGACTGCACAGCAAAAGGCGGAGTGGTGGAGCAAGTACTTCGAACGATGGTAGGGCCATCGAGCGAGGAGTCCAAGGCACTCCAGAGGGCTACGAAAGCAAAGAACAGCGGCGGCGGGACGCAGTGCTCAATGACACGTCTGTACAAGCGATCTGTGGGAGTATGAGTATATGTGCTTCGGCGACAGCGTGGGGTCTTTGCGGCTTGCCTTTGCCTGCTTGGGCCATGATCAAATTAGGACGTCTTTCGACTTGAGCAGGGTAATGATGGTTGGTGCTCTGTGAATGTCTTGCGAGCGTGGAGAAGGAAGAAGGAAGAGTGGCAGAATGAAGAGTGGAATTCGCTTTTGTTTAGTAGACAGCTCGAAGGATCGCTCCTTCCTTCTATTGTGCACCCAGCCAACAATAACAACAGGCAAACGTGACATCACGTTGAAATAGGCACGGATCCGACATGGATGTGAGAGTGATATGAGAGTGCTCGCAGTGCAGAGCGCAGTATCCGTGTAAAGGGAAAGACATGTGAAGGGCTGAACATACCACCATCTCTCCGGCGACGACGTCTATCTTCACTTGATGGCTTCAAGTATGTCCTCGCTGCTCTGCTCTGGCCGCAAAGCCTTTGCTCTCTCGGGAAAAGACTCACTTCTTTGCAGTCTGCCCAAGCCACGTGATAGCCCCCGGTATGTCCTTTGTTCTCATGATTGCCTCCATCCAGCGCGCGACGCTCTCGTCGGGCAAGATGTTCTGGATCGCCACCACCATTTTGCGAAGGTCGTCGGGCCGGACGTCGTCCAAGGTCTGCCACTTGGTGTAATAGGTCGGTAGGTACGCGTTCAGGTCAGCGAGCCTCTTTCTCTCGCCCTCCAGGAAGACGATCTCCTCCGGCGAGGCGTCCGGCGGTGGTGGTGGTGGCTGCCGAGGTGTAGGCGCCACAGGGCCGAAGGTGAAGCCATAGTCAGCGTTGGCCCAGGTCGTGCGGACACGCACGAGCAACGCCTCGTGCTGGCGCGTCAGTGGTGGTTCAAGTAGCTCTTTTTCCAGCATCAGGTAATAGATGACCTCCTCAAGGTCGTCTGTGTGGCCATAGTGTCGTATCTCCGGCAGGGTGAGTGCCCTGATGGCTCGCCAGTACAGTTCGTCTATCGGAGTGTGAGTACATGTGCTTTCATCAACAATGGGATAGATGTGCTTACCTTCTTGAGCTTGGGTCATGTTTGTTGGACTTTGGATGAGGGGAGTTGTTTGGTTGACCAACTGGATCTACATAGGGAGAGGGTAAGATAATTATACTGCTCCGTTGTTTGCTACTTCAAAGCACGTAGCTTGCTGTCCCAGAAGTGGATGCTTGCCTCAGGTTTGAGGCTTTACAAAGGTCAAGGTTCATGGAGAAAGGAATCATGTGTGGGAAGCCACGCCGTGCATATTGTGAGCCTACAGATCTTGGAAAGCAATGGCTGGTTCAGTGCGTTTCATAAGCAATACAGTATCGAACTTACAATTACAAAACCCCCTTCATCATACCGGAGCGGCGGCTGCGACTTCCCTGGTCTGTTCCTCCAAGGCTTTGCGATAGACATCCGTTGCCTGCGCCAAAGCAACAACAGTCGGCTTAACCATAGCGTCCACCACCTTCTTGCCACCCGGTATTATGTCAAAGTCGTACTTCACTTTCTTGCCCGTCTTCTTTTCGGCCGCCTCCACTCGCCGCTTCATGCTGGACACTGCTTTGTTGCGCTCATCATCGGCTGCTGCACCAACGGCGTTGATGCGATCGAGTGAGCGATCAAGCGTAGATACCAAGTTGGCCAGCTCGGCAGTGCGACTGCTATCTCCGGAGAGGAACACAGTCCAGAAGTAGTGCAAGAACTCGGTCGTGGTGGCATGTGTTGTGCTGAGATTGTTGTACGTCTCCTGGCTGAGACCGTACAGGTTTTCGGAATCAACAGAAGCAGATGCACGTTGCTGAGCAATCGAGGACATGATGTCTACTGTGGCGTGCTTGAGAGCGGGTTTGGCACTAAAGTGAGATGGTATTGAGCCATTGGTCTGATGTGCAGCCTCCTCATCTTCTGAGTCCGAGTCTGGATCAAATCCGATCGCCTTATCGAGACTGTACACTTCCTGGCCGCCGAGACTAAATGGTCGAAGATCATTGCGTAGGCTGGATAGGACTTGCTTCGGATCATGTTGTGCATACAGAGCAGCCTCCTTTGAGACATTGTCCTGCTTTTCCCCTGAGATTAACCGTTGTTGATCCCGGATATCCAATGTGACGCGGTTGTCGATTTCCTCGTTAGCAAGATCTCGTAAGCGCAGATGTTCGAAGGTCTGCTCGTCCATGCCGATGGGACCATGTGCCTCGCCATCTTCGGGTGCAACATGCGACAGCATCTTCTCGGACAGGTTGTTGAGAACTCGAAGAATAGGGACCTTGTCGAAATTGGACGGCCGCATAGTCTCATCCGGTCGGTTTCCTTTCCTCTGACTGTGATTCTGCTCGTTGCCCTCCAAGTCCATGTAGGTTGGGACGTGGCCAATCGATGCAGGCCCGAGCTCAGTCTTATCTAGGTATCGATCCAGGATTCCGTCTGGCGGATCTTGTTGTGTGATCCTCTCGCCCTTGAGCTTCTTGAGGAGTCTGCTGCCGAAGAAGCGGGTCCAGAACACGTCTGCTGCCAACGGAGGACAGTTATCGTGGTACGCAGCACTGACGACTGGGTATTGTTTCCAGATGAGCTTGACCTGCTCTTTGGTGATGTGAAGTACCCTGGTTTCTGGGTCGCCATCCTTCTCGCCGGGCTCCATGGTGAAGCGAATCTCAGGCAATACATTGTATTCTCCCTGCTTCTGTGCTTTCTCGATCGCATGGGCTCGAAGCAAGTGCAGTCGAGCTGACCAGAACTGTACAGTGAACTGCGCGACGGAAATTGTTTCCGGTTTACTGTTGAGTCCCTCTGTGAAGCGCATCGACAGCGTGTTGTCCGCAGCTAGTAGCGATTTTTGCAGTTCGTAGTCCACTTTCAAGTTCGCATCGTCGTACCAAGCGTCGTCCACTGATTTAGAATTGACTGCTTTGGCCATCGCCATCGCGGCAGGCTGTCCAGACACACCATTTTGAGCCGCACCTGGTGTGCCTGGGTTTGGTGTCGACACCGGCGGGGGTGCTGCTGCAGCCTTGTTTGCGGAGATCACATTCCGCAGATGATCTGTCACCACCTCTTGCTCCTTACGACCTGCTTGTTTGTCCGTGAAGCTGAAAACATAGCTCTCCTCATTCACGAAGATCTTCAAGGCGACCTTGGGGCTGGATGCGGGCGTCTGTTGTAGGTTCGTGATGTCGACTACGGTGATTGTCACGGTGGGTGCTGAGCCTGGCGGCGCCGAGGGGGTCCAGAAAAGATGTTTCGAGTCATCACTGACTGCCAGCACACCGTCCTTCTTCTTGTAAGTCACGGTGGCTTTCGGCGAAGTCATGGTGATGGTGGTGGTTTGTCGAACTGGAGCGACGCCGGGCGGCTTTGAAGAGGAGCCCTCTGATTGGGCGGTTGGCTTCATTTGAACCTCGCCTCCAAATTCCAAACAACACTCTTTCTAGCATGAGACCCTTGGACATGTCCCTATCCAAGGGCGACACCCACACTTCCACACTTCCACATGCCTCTACATGTACTCATCACATGTGTCGCTCTTCAAGCGCTGGACGTTGACATCATGCTTCGATCTACTACTTTTGCGGCTGCTGCTAATGTGTCTCGAGCATTCAATGCCAACTTCCAACATATACGACTCCACAGGACGGGACCTTCGCTTCACTTGACTGCCATGACTCTTCTACACAACACTCAGGGAATGCGGCCATCATTGAGCTTTGGCACATTACAGGAATCTCACTTTACACACCAGCATCTTCTCACCCCAGCGCAGCCGGAAGCTCATTCAGGAAAGGCGTCCTTTCTCCAACGTGTGGTTTAACACATGTATCTTGCTGCCGACAAATCATAATGTGAACAAGCCCTTGAACACGGAGGACTAGTAGAAGGCGTCCTAAGCGATGTAACAAACTGTTTGAAGGCCGGTCTTGACGAGCCAGCTCTTGTTATACTAATGTAACAGCCGAGATTGCCACACCTGAAAGACCACCAGCGACGGCAACATTCTGACTCGACACCTTCACCATTCACTCGAAAGCTAGGCTATTCTTTGTACCATCAGGTCTACAATGGCTTCCAAGAGATGTAGTGCCCTCCTTGGCCGTGTCGGCCGTTTTGGCATCACTAACGTGTCGGGGACGAAGATGTGATAAAAGCTCGAAGACCGGCCCGTAGACGAACGATGTAGCGCATCATCTCCTTCGAATACCCGCAGAAAGACTCTCATCATGATTGTCACGACGAATACTGGCGTCTCTTCTCAAGCAAGGAGACATGGTATCATCGTATGCCGGCTTTCGCGAACCTCGCCTCAGTCACATACTTCCAAAGGACCAACCCACGTGTCTCAGGCCGGCTCCTGAGTACATCTGTCTCGTCGCTTTCCTCCTTGGAAACCAAAACTTGCCCATACGAGGAATCTCATTCGGAGGGAAGAAGATCGTCCCCTACACTGCCGATCGATCAGAGTTGCCGACCGGACCGCCGCGCCCCAAGCACTGCAAACATCCCGCGGACATCACATGTCAACACGGAGTCTCCATACCGCCGCACGCACGCCATCTTGCATGGACAGTTGATCACCGTTGTCTTTCCGCCTGGAAGGCGTGGATCTGACGACAAAGTGCCCGAAACGCCACGGAACATGTTCGCAGACGCGACCATAGCCGTAGGTGCTCGACCGCTGCTTCACACCGCGCAAGGCTTTCCGTTTGATATGCGTCGAAGTCAGGTTGAGGCAAGCAGGGTTGACGGCGCCCCTTCGGAGTCGTCGTGGGATCTTCCAGCATCGAGCAGTTCGCGGTTGACTTCAATGGAGTTAAGTTGTTGATTGCTGATATGTGCTGCAAATGAGCGCATACCACTTTTGCCTTAGAGTGAGACGGAATGAACAGGCTGAAAATAATCGCAGTTGGGAATAGTAAGTCCATGGGAGCTTGATCGCTATCTATATCGTGTATCGAATTGTCTATCTTGCGCTATGTCTTCAAGTCTATTAATTGCAGCCAATGTATTCTGGTATCAAATTGTAAATCACCCCCCATGCATGCCCTCAAAGTCTCGCTCTAGGAGCCTTGTCTTTCGACCTCTTCTCGTTCTCTTGCCTAAGCGGCTCAGCCTCTTCGTAGCTATCCACCTCCTCCGCCTTCCCAGGCTTGCTACTCTTCTTCGGCGCACTATGGTAGCCGCCCTTCTCATTGTCCGAGTTGGTCACCTTTCCATTCTCGTCTCGCTGAATACCGAGCTCGATCAACTTCGCGAACACCTTGGCGAAATCCTCAAAGAACTTCTCCTTATCCTGAGCATACACGTTGACCCAGTGCTTGAAAGTGGGATCCGCCGTAAGTGCAAGGTCGGTCGGCAGCATCATGAGTTCTTCTTCGGCATCCTCGTCGTAATGCACGAACTGGCGCACGCCGTTGTCAAGTGTCTTCTCCTTCCAGCTCCGGCTGATCATAAGGCGGTAATACGTATTCGAGAACCTTGTCGGCGCATTCACCCAAGCGCCATCAAAGCCAGACCGATCGGCATGACACCTCCCCAAATTATGCGCTCCGCTCAGCGCGACAATCTCCTGGTCGTTGAAGCCCATCCGGTAGAAAATCCATCGCAAGTGGTCTGCGCCCTGCGCTCCATCCGGCAGTCTTCCGCGCGGCGGCAGCTTCGAGTCGTCGACGTAGTCCGTTCGTCCGGCCTGCCAGGGTATCTCGGGCCCGCCCATCTCTTTGATCGCCACGACGCCGGCGAGAGTCCAGAGGTCGGCGTAGGTGATCCATGGGTGTTTTGCTTTGAGGGGTTCAAGGAAGACGCGGGCGTGCTGGAGGCCTGCGTTTGCTGGGTCGCCGCCTTCGGATTCATAGCGCATACCGGCGCCGTTGCTGCCGCCGGTGTCGGTTTCTGCGTCGTAAGTTCCGGCAGAGTGCCTGTTGAGGCTCTGTTAGATCGCATCGTGGCATAGTACTTGAAGAATGTCGCTTACCAGGCCAAACGAACAAGCACTGGTCCTGCTGAGCCGTCATCGTAGTCCGGCTGGTGTAAGAGAGCAGCGATGTCCTTGCGGACAGCCGCGAAATCACCTAATGCGCTCATATTCGAAGATGCTGTATGCTGAAGATGATATCTAGAGTCAAGTAAAGCAGTACAAAGATGTCGAACGAAGCGTAGTGATACTTGAGCCTGTGGCAAAGGTACAGTACCTAGCCCTATCGTCGACAGCGTCCATGCTCGTCGCCATGTTGCCGAACCGAGGCCCTCTCGGCATGGGACTGAAGGATGGCAAAATCACAAGATAACAGCGGTCATGACTTGTGTGGTCCACAAAATTTGTTTCTGACGAAATCATCGTCGGCTTCCGATTTGGATTAGATGCCGAGATCGGCAATGTGACAGGAACAGGTTTAGCGGCGTTTTGGGATAACGCCCTCCTGGCACCTCACCATGGTTTAAGCCATACATGTGGTACAGTGTTCATGTATTTGCCAATAACAGGTTCTGCGCGCATGTACAACGTACTCATGACCTTAATCACCAATGTGAGGTCCGCAGCGGAAACCAAAACTTCCCGGCCGAGTGAGACTTGCCTCCTACCTCTACGGTGGTCTTCATATTCAGGCCCGCTTTCAGGCACACAAGAAGTGCCCGAATGAAGAGCTGCCAGCTGAACACGACTACCTCATCCATCTTCGTGCTGAAGGCTGCCGTTGAGAACCCAAGACTTTGCATGTGACATGATGTTCCGTGTTGTCGAACGAAAGAGACACGGTTCATGATTCATCACCATGTTCTGCAAGACCTCACTACAAGCAGCGCATCGTGTGTTCGATATAAATGCGCTCCACTGAAGGCTGGTTGACGATTCAATAGGTATCTTCTCTCGCAGATTGTTGTCCAATAAGCATGGGTCGCAGCCTTCGAGATCTTCACTGGAAAGGTGACCACTTTCATTCTTCACTTGCACATGCCAGCGTGCCAATCACATGCGAGCAATCTTATGAAGTGGAGCACGTCTCGTAGAGCAGACGCCTCAGGCTCATGCTGACTCTTCGAGCTTACCTCTAATCTTCTCGAGTCCACAATTCTCGCAACTTGACCTCAGCACCCCAAACCACTCGGCACGAGCGCTTCGCGATGGCGAACTTCTGGGACCTGCCCAAGGCCGTGCGCATGAAGATATATCGCATGCACCTCGTCCAGGATGATCCAATCACGAACGACAACTTCGACAAATTCTGCGGTTATGCTGGGAAGGCAAGACGCACCAGGACTAAAATTATGCCCCGCCTGCTCCAGGCGGATCCCAAGATTGAACGCGAAGCTTTTCGTGTCTACTTTGGAGAAAACACTTTCGAACTTTCGACACCCGTAGACATTGGCCTGTGGGTCGAATGTCTCCGGCTACGCCATCTCAATTCGATCAAAAGCATGGTTTTGAAGAGCTGGATCGCGATGAGATGGTCCCATATTCCGGACTGTCCGAAATATGATATACATTTCCAACGTATGGCTCGCTTGAAGTCACTTCAGTGCTTGACAGTCATGGTGGACGAGAGGCGTCTCCTGCATGCGGTGCTCAACACGCGTCTCGAATTGAAATGGCACAGCAGTCTCGGCTACGGACCCTTGATCAACATACAACTACTGCATATCAGTGGAATGACCGGCCTAAGATCGATCAGGGGCATCCGCTGCCTCGATTTTCTCCAAGTTGGCAGCTTCGGCACCCAAGGACCAAAACAGCTTGGCTCAATCGAAGGAGGTTTGCTGGAGACCACTGTTAGGAGTGAAGTCATGCTCCCACGTGCTGAAAAACGTGCCGCAAAAAGGTAAGCCTTCGATGAACAACCATCATCCAACACCGCTGACATGTTCTCGAGTAGTCACGCCCAAGCTGGTCACCTTCGCTTCCTTGATTTGCCTGCTGAGGTCCGCAACATGATCTACGGTCTGCTTCTGATCTTCCCTGGACCTACGTACCCTACCAGAGAACCGCCGACATCTGTCATCTCCCAACAAAGCCACATGCGACGAAGAAAGAGAGATGCTGTCCCAGTACCTAAGTCCGCTTTGGAGATGCTGTGCGTCAACCGTCAGATTCACGACGAGGCCAGGAAGCTTTTCTATCACGACAACGAGTTCGTCTTCTCATGGCCTACGGGCCTCCAGTCGTTCTTGTTCACTCTTGGAGACGGAAGGCTTCAAACCCTCCGGAGTGTGACCTTATTTCACACTTACTACCGTTCCTACACTAGCGAAAAGGAAAAACGCGCGTTGAAAATTTGCTTGTTTGCTATGCGATTTTTGCCAGGTCTTAGGAAGTTCCATCTGTTGGTTGACTTCTCAACGCGCGCTTACCCGTTCCATGACCAGAACCCGGCGCATCAAGGCGCACTGTATCCATCGGCTTTGCCACACGTCGAAGGGCTGTTCAAACTCAAAAACTTGTCCGACATTGCATGTCGTCACCTACCAGCCGAGGACTGGAAGAACAACCCTGTCAGTCAAATGCATCCAGGGGAAGACCTGTGCAGCTCATACAGACACTTCACGTTTGGATTGCGACTGGCTCAAAAAGGCTTCGTAAACAGCGAACTTTATACCGAGGTAGAATGGGAAAACAACACATTGTGGCCGGTTTTGGAAGGTTCTGATTGCGGCAGTAAGAAAGACTGCACATGCGGGCAGATTGAAGAAGCCCCAAACTGATGGCTCAGCTTTTTATCGACTCGACGGGACCGTAGGACTGGGTTCTCAAGGAGCACAGGGCCGAGATGGGATCGAACAGGTGCTGCAGGGTGACTTCTGCTTGCCTACGCAACGTGCAAGGAAGTTTCACGATGCATCAGGAACCTCTCGATAATGCCAGAGCTAAAGCGATGGTCTGCTACGGCGGTGGAAACCAGACGATGCGTGCATCCGGGAATTGAATTGAATACAGTACATGGTCTACAGAACAACTGAGCCCGAAAGTGTGTTAATGTCCGTGATACCCATGCAGAGTGGCTTTTGGAGCAGCCATGCTGTCAGCACCTTTATTGGATGCTGGATCGTTTCGTCCGCCATCTATTGTAGCTGTTCCAGGACAGGTGCTTTACAGCAACCTCAACGCAGCTATGCTGCGAGAAGTCGAGCCACCGCCTCATGTAATTGAAAGACATGGGTAACCCTTGGTCTTGGACGGACGACATGAAGCAAATCAAAATGAGAAACTCAATGACTGTAGACAACTTTCGAAGAAGATTTCGCTTTTGGGATACACTTTGAGGCCAGCAAGTCATTAGACGGGGATATTATTGTCACTGACACCCATGCATCTTGAAGTAACACTGCCTACTGGAGTCTCCCTTTGATGTTAGATCGGGCTGCTAACAAGGATCCCTCAATGCTATCGTGATCAACGTTGCCATTGAGGACATCTGATGCCTACCGACGCCAATCTTCCAAACAACTTGATGTCGAGGACTCAAGGGGACAGGCAAGGGTCCATCTTCAGCAATCAGAGAGGATGAATCGTCAACAGTCTCATCACGCTCCGCGGACAGCCCTGTGCCAGGATGCACGAGTGTGGCGGCGGCGGCCACTACGGGCCGGCTTTGGCGAGCTGCATGTAACGAAACGGCCGTGGAAGGAAGATGTGCCATGCTTGCAGGCGATAAGGCAAGCGAGATTGCGTTGAGTGTTGGAGTATGCGAGGGAGCTCTCAAGATAACACGGTGATTGCATGTGTCTGCATGCAGTCAGATTTGTCTGATTAATATTGAAGAAGGGAATAAGCAGCGATAAGAATTGCTGACTGGGAGAGGTATGTATTTATAGCCTCTACTTGTCGACGCCGCTGGCACTAACAAATGCTAGCGCTGGCCGAGATAGAGCCCAAAGATGTTCCCAGGAGTTACTTTACTGCTAGTCTCGTTGCTCTTCCTTCTGCTGGTCGCGTGCACTGTGTACCGACTGATAGTTGCCGTGTTACTAGTAACTACTGTGCCACTCTTGCTGCTACACGTACTGTACATATCTTTCACTACTTCCTCCCTTTCACCACCGACCCGTCATGTCTCAATAGCGTGACCCTGACGAGATCCCTGCGAGCCTGCGTCAACAAATCCCACCGGGTACAGCAAAGTACTTAGGTACACACCTCCCGAGCCGCATCCAACTCTGCCGATCGGGCAGCCAGCCGTAGCCAACATGGACGACCAAAACACACCCCTTAGGCCCTCCCCTCCTCCTCTCGCAACCCAGTCGATCATCTCACGAGAGCCCTCCCAAGTCAGCGTCCCGACTCCGACCCGCGAGCCGTCGTTTCGCAAGGGAGCATACACTGGCAACATTCTGCGTCTCGAGCAGAGTGCCGAGAAAATGAGCGAGGGAGGCAGTGACATCGGCGAGGAGATCCGGAAGATGAACGAGTTGGAGAAACAGCGGAGTCGGCAGAACAGCATCCAGAGCTCGCACCAAGGAGATGTCACACCTGGTAGGTCCGCGCCGATGGCACCTTTGGACACGACCAGAAGCAGGGCGAGCAGTCATGCGCAGAGCGTCACGGATGCCAACAACATTGCGAGGTGGGGCGGTTATTCTCCCTCGGCGTACATCACGAGTCCGGTAGGGTCTGTCAGGTCGCACAATTCCTGGAACATGAACAGAAAGCCCTCGGTAAGCTCAAAACTCTCGCACATGGTTGAGCCTATTCAAGAAGGCCGGCCTCTGGACTCTCCGCTTGCACCGAGTTTGAGGTCTCCGCTTTCCAATCCGAGCATGTCGAGGCAGGTCAGCCATGCCTCTGTGAGCAGCTTCGGAGCAAAGTACGACATGATTTCTGCACAAATTCAAGAGCAGCTGGACGATGTGCCGCCAACACCACCACGCAATGGCGACTTTTCAGACTTGGATTTCACAGAAGGAGGAGCTCAAGACTGGGGGAAGCAAAGAGAGGGAACGGCTACACCACCTGCGAGACCGCGGTCGTCCGACACTTTCCAGGAGATTGAGCTTGCATTCAAGGACTTTGATGGAGTACACTACCGGCCTGAAACGGATGAAATTGTAGAGGTGGACGAGAATGGGAACGAGGTTCGACGTGTATCCGCCCGCACGGTGTCTACCCAGGCTTCGTCAATGTTAAGAGCACCGGAAGGCCGTCCAGATTCGTTTGCTATGATGCCGCCGCCTGCCGAGAACAGCACTTACTACCCTGCACCTGTCCCACGCATGCTGAACCTTCCGAAACGGCTTTCTCAGCTGCCATCCGCGACAGTGCATGCGAAACGTAGGACCCAAATACTCAGCGAACTTCCTCCAGGCGCGAGACAGTCAGCACCATGGCTGTCACAAACGGACCTGAGTAGTTACAGCGGAGAGCGACGATCGGGCTCTGGTTCCCAACCTGGAGACCACCCTCGGCCGGCCCTCAACCAGCGTATGAGCATGGCTAATATGCAGAGCCTGCCGCCCCAACTTCGTGCTAGTGTCTTCTTCGAGCAGCAGGGTATTCAGCAGGACGTTCAGATCCAAAACCGATCCGCTGTTGCCACGCTCGAGGATATCTTGAATGCATCTGCTACTGCGCCCGTCAATGCGTTCATCGATCATCCATTCGCAGGCGATGTCAGGAAGACGAACTTCGCAGCAGAGCGACCTACAACGCGACACAGTACCGCGACCTTGATAGCCCAGGCCTCGAACCCGGAACCTGAAGCCAAAGAGATGAAGCGGAGGACAACTAGTCTTGGTGGGCTGCTCAAGAGAGCCAGCTCGGGAGATCAACTAGGCGATGCGCTCAAGGGAAGGCGCGGAAGTCGCGGTAGTATGTCCATGCTTGACTTCGCAGGCGGTGGAAAGAAGCTGCAGAAGCGAAACAGCAGGGCAAGCATGCTGGACATGCAGCAAGAGGAGGATGACACCAACGCAAGAACGCCGGCTACAGAGATTGATCATTCAGGCGGAATGGAAGCACGTGCGGAAGATGAAAGCCCAATGGACGAACATCGTCCTGTGGATCAGTCTCGGCCTGCGACTGCCATGAGTGGGGGTAAAATGATGACCGAGAACGAGCAGATTGAAGCAGACTTCCGCGAACAGGCAGCAAACGAGGACGCAGGCGACATTGAAGAAGAACACGAAGCTTCATTCGTGCAACCTGCAACACTTCTCGCTGAGCTGCAGGTGCGTAAGGCGCAACTGAAATCACGCAATCGAACGGCTGCCACGGCTTATCCTCAGGGCATGCATAGTACGCTACTCCAGATGGATGCCGTGGAGGAGATCAACACGCGAAAGCGTCGGCAGCAGCGCGTTGCTTTGGCATGGGAAGACCCTGCATTGCGTGAACAGGAGGCGGACAAAGGCGATGAAGACGACGATGTGCCTCTCGGCGTTCTTTACCCCAGCAAGAACGGACTCATCAATCAGAAACTCGGCGATACGCGTGATTGGGACCGTCCATTGGGTCTCATGGAGAAGCGTGAGCTAGAGAACAACGAAACTTTGAGTTCACGACGCAACCGCTTGCGTGGTGGTCCCGCACTGCCTCGTAATCTTGGGCCGAGCTCTGGACGACCACCTATACCGCTTGACAGCAGGAACAGTCAATTTAATCATGTTGTCCAGCCCGAAGCACCCGTCGATGCAGAGCCTGTGAAGGAAGATGAAGACGAGGGCGAGACTCTTGGGCAAAGACTCAAGAAGCTGCGTACCAAGAACGTTCTTGACACTGCTATCGGCAATCTTGACACTCCGCCTAAGGATGGCGAACGTCCTATTAGCACCTGGTCTGTTGATGTCCTCAGCCAGTTTGGAGGACTCGATGCTGCAGAGAAGAAAGACGCTTCTGATCCGAATGCCGTACCATCGCCGCCTGCTCAAGCCACACCACTGACACAAGAAGAGCTTGAGAACGAGACTCTCGGCCAGCGCAGGGCACGTCTCCAGCGCGAACGTGAAGCCGCCGAGGCCGCAGGCACAGCGCCAGAGGCCTCCGCATCCCCAGCCGTCCGCCCTTCCAGATCAATGGCTGATCTCCTCTCCGTGAACCCTGCTGGTGCCGGCAAGCGCGCGACCAAGGACCACCAGCCCGCCCGCGGCACTCTCCTCTACGCCTCGGAGCAAGAAAAGACCAAGAACCGCCGCAGCATCCTGCAAACTAACATGCGCAGCGTGAGCCAAGCAAACATGCCCACCGACCAACGCCGCGCCATGCCCCCACGCGCAGTATCCGGCTTCGCCATGCCCCAGCAACAGCAGCAGCAGTCACCGAACATGGTGCAAGCCGGTTTCGGCGGCTACAACGCCGGCATGCCCACCAGCAACAGCACCCCGATGTTCACCGGCGCCAACAGCTACTTCCCCTCCCCGACCGCCGCCATGCAGCAGCAGAACCAGGGCATGCAGATGGGAATGGGAATGGGAATGGGAATGCAGCAAATGCCCGGCTTCAGCCCTCAGCAGCAAATGCAGCAGATGCAAATGCAGATGCAGGCCAACCAGGCTTACGCCCAGCAGATGGGCTACGGCATGCCGATGAATATGCCTATGAACATGAACATGGGGATGCCGATGACGCCGATGGGCATGCCTATGGCTGCTGGCGGGTATGAGGAGGGGATTAGCCCGCAGCAAAGGGACAACATTGATCGCTGGAGGATGAGTGTTGCGCCGCAGTAAGATTTGGGGGGAGTGGTTTCTTCGGCTGATTGGATGTGTTAAGAATTGGGATAGTAGAAAAGATATATTTTTTTAATCCACGAGATTTACTCTGTGACTATACCTTGCCGTCTCTTTCGATCGTTGTTTTTCTGTAGTCGAAGA
>Ga0265798_10001943_pt1 | contig 31019 bp, 29 predicted proteins | sample P3T30metagenome_FD_192430 | JGI IMG/M metagenome (GOLD analysis project Ga0265798, IMG submission 192430) | Plant litter microbial communities from East Loma Ridge, Irvine, California - P3 T30 | ecosystem: Environmental > Terrestrial > Plant litter > Unclassified | place: USA: California... | reverse complement strand
GCGCTCGACTGACCGGGGCGACCCGCGCCTCCTCGGCTCCCGGACCCGCCCGCGCCCGATCCGCCTGAGCACCCGGCCGAGCGCCCGGCCGGGCTGCGGCGGGTCCCCGTCATCCGGGGTGGGTCAGCGCCGATCCGCCGTCGAGGACGCCGACCCGCCGCACTCGACCCCCGCACCGCATCCTCACCGAAACCCCGCAGCCGCACGCTCACGCTCACCCGCACCCGCAGCACCCACCCCCAGGAGGCGCACCATGGCACGCACCGTCGATCTCGTCGTCGTCGGAGGAGGCGCGATGGGGCTCGCGACCGCCTGGCAGGCCGCGATCCGCGGGCACGACGTCGTCCTGCTCGAGCGCTTCGAGCGCGGTCACCACCACGGCGCCTCGCACGGCTCCACCCGCAATCTCAACATCGCCTACGACGACGGCGAGTACGTCGACCTCGTCGCGCGCGCCCGAACCCTGTGGGACGAGCTCGCGCTCGTGTCGGACACCCCGCTGCTCGACCTCGTCGGGGTCGTCAACCACGGTCGCCCCGACATGCTGCGCCGCATGCGCGAGCTGCACGCCGAGCGGGGCGTCGACAGCGAGTTCGTCACGCCGGGTGACGCGGGTCGACGATGGACGGGTCTCCGGTTCGAGACCGACGTGCTCTGGGTGCCCGACAGCGGTCGCATCCGCGCCGCCGACGCCCTCGCCGCCTTCGAACGGGTCGCGACCGGCGTGGGAGCCGAGATCCGCTGGTCGACACCGGTCGAGCGCATCGAGATCGAGGGCGACGACCGGGCCCGCGTCGTCACCGCCGACGAGGAGTACCTCGCACCCCGGGTCGTCGTCACGGCCGGTGCGTGGACGGAGCGTCTCGTCGGGGGCCTCGCGCGCCTCCCTCGTCTCGTGGTCACGCAGGAGCAGCCCGCGCACTTCCGCGTGACCGACGACGACGCGGTCTGGCCCGGCTTCAACCACCGCCCCGATCCCGACGGCGGCGCCGACGGCTGGTGGTACGGGCCGGTCTACGGCATGCTCACGCCGGGCGAGGGGGTCAAGGCGGGCTGGCACGGCACCGGGCCGGTCACCGACCCCGACGCCCGCAGCCACTCGCCCGAGCCCGAGCAGTTCGAGGCCCTCCGCCGGTACGCCCGCGAGTGGCTGCCCGGGGTCGACGCCGAGACGGCCGATCCGATCAGCTGCACGTACACGTCGACCGACAGCGAGGACTTCGTGCTCGACCGCGTCGGCCCGCTCGTGATCGGCGCCGGCTTCTCGGGGCACGGGTTCAAGTTCACGCCTCTCGTCGGCGAGATCCTCGTCGATCTGGTCGAGGACGGCGAGGGGCCCGAGCGCTTCCGCCTGCTCGGGCGGCGCTGACGTCGGGGGCGACGGGCTGAGGAGGCGCGGCACGGGTCAGGAGGCGCGGGTCGACTCGAGAGGCGCGGCCCGGCTCAGGAGGCGCGGCCCGGCTCGAGGGGTGCGTCCGACTCAGGAGGCGCGCGTCGACTCGGCCAGGAGGGCGCGGGCCGTCACGGTGTCGGTGACGAGCTCGTTGACGAGGCGGGCCCGCACGGCGCCGAGGATGCTCGGCACCTTCTCGGGACCGACCGCGACCCCGACGGCGTGCGGGATGTGCTGCAGCACCGCGCGGGAGGTGCGGACGACGCGATCGCTGCCGGGGAACTCGAGCGCCTCGCCCGCGGCATCGAAGAAGTTGAGGCAGACGTCGCCCACGGCGTCGTCGAAGCTGCCCTCGGCGACGGGGATGAAGCGCGAGATGGTGTCGCGGGTCACGGTCGGGGCGCCGATGCCGAGCAGGGCGCCCTTCGCGGTCTCCCACAGGCCGACGACGTGCTGGAAGGCCGGGTCGTCGTCGAGCGAGCGCCGCATGTCGACGCTCGGCAGGGCCTGAGCGAACAGGAACGACGGGAACCCGCCGCTGCGCTCGGCCGCGCGGAGCGTGATCTCGTTCGTCTGGAACCAGGGCGAGGGCTCCGTCAGACCGCCGACGGTCGGGGCGAGCTGCACGCCCGGCAGCGGCGGCAGCACCCCCTGCGCGACCTCGTGCATCGTGCGACCCGACGAGACGAGCAGCACGTCGCCGGCCTTCAGCGACATGTTCTCGAGAGCCGCGGCGACGGCCTCCGAGAGGTTGTCGCCGAGCGTGGTGGCGTGCGTCGTGGCCGACAGCCAGACGTCCTGCAGCCCGAGGGCCGACTTGAGCTGCGCTCCGAGCTCGATGTTCTCGTCGTGGTACGGGTCGGTGACCTCGATGCGGACGAGACCCAGTCGCCGGGCCTCGGCGACGAGGCGGCTGACCGTCGGTCGCGAGACGCCCAGGCGCGAGGCGATCTCGACCTGCGTGGCCTCCTCGACGTAGTACATGCGGGCGGCCTGGTAGACGCTGTCGATCGAGAAGCGGCCCGAGCGCTGACCGGCGGCGCTCGCCGACGCGGCGGCGTCCGACTCGACGTCGGTGGTGGGGCTGTCGCTCACGGGGCCTCCTCGCGCCCGACGGCGCCTGCTCGACGATGATCGATCCTATCCTCCCGACCGGCAGCGGAAATTGTGTTCTTGACTTCTGTTCTGGACGTTGTAATCTCGATCCGTGGCCGCATCGACGCGGCCGGGTCGTCTCGCCACGGCCCCATCACCTTCAGGAGGACCCCATGTCGACGACGACCACTGAGACCACGACCCCGTCCGCTCCCGACACGGGCGGCATCCCGACGACCATGAAGGCGGTCGTGGTCCACGGGCCTGAGGACTACCGGCTCGACACGGTCCCCGTCCCCACCCCCGGCCCCGGCGAGCTGCTGCTCAAGGTCGACGCCGTCGGCGTCTGCGCCTCCGACCTGAAGTGCTACCACGGCGCCGCCAAGTTCTGGGGCGACGAGAACCGCCCGGCCTGGGCCGAGCGCGATCGCGTCGCCGGTCACGAGTTCGTCGGCACGGTCGTCCAGGGCGACGACGGCGCCCTCGCCAAGCGCGGCGTCGCCCTCGGCGACCGCATCGCGTGCGAGCAGATCGTCCCCTGCTGGGAGTGCCGCTACTGCCTCATGGGCGCGTACTGGATGTGCGGGCCCCACGACATGTTCGGCTTCAAGGGCTTCGACGGGGCCATGGCCGAGTACGTCCTCGTCCCCACCCGCGCTCTGACCCACCCGGTCAGCCGCGACCTCGCGCCGCACGTCGCCGCGTTCGCCGAGCCGCTCTCGTGCGCGATGCACGCGGTCGAGCGCGGCAGCATCCAGTTCGACGACGTCGTCGTCATCGCCGGCGCGGGCCCCATCGGCCTCGGCGCGATCGCCGGCACCCGCCAGAAGAACCCGAAGATGGTCATCGCCCTCGACATGTCCGACGAGAAGCTGGCGCTCGCGAAGAAGGCCGGCGCCGACCTCACGATCAACATCACCGAGGAGGACGCCGTCGCGACGGTCAAGAGCCTCACCGACGGCTACGGCGCCGACGTCTACATCGAGGCCACGGGGCACCCGTCGGCCGTGTCGCAGGGTCTCAACATCCTCCGCAAGCTCGGCACGTACGTCGAGTACTCCGTCTTCGGTTCGAACGCCTCGGTCGACTGGTCGATCATCAGCGACGACAAAGAGCTCAACGTGCTCGGCGCCCACCTCGGCCCCCACTGCTGGCCCGCGGCCATCAAGCTGCTCGAAGCCGACAAGCTCCCGATGGACGAGATCTGCACGCACCAGTTCCCCCTCGACCAGTTCCAGGCCGCGCTCGACCTCGTCGCCGACAGCCAGGGCGGCTCGGTCAAGGTCAGCATCGTCCCCGGTCTGACCGAGGCCACCACCTCGAGCGCCGTCACCGCATGACCACGATCTACGACGACCCCGACGAGTTCGCCGACGATCAGCTGACCGGGTTCCTCGCGCTCTACGCCGACCGCCTCCGGGGGGTCCCGGGCGGCGTCGTCTCCCATCGCGGTCAGGCCGAACCGCAGGTCGCCGTCGTCATCGGCGGCGGCTCGGGTCACTACCCCGCCTTCAGCGGCACCGTCGGCCCCGGTCTCGCCACGGGCGCCGTCGTCGGCAACATCTTCACCTCGCCGTCGGCCGCCCAGGCCTACTCGGTGGCGAAGGCCGCCGATCAGGGGCGCGGCGTCGTCTTCAGCTTCGGCAACTACGCCGGAGACACGATGAACTTCGGCATCGCCGCCGAGCGCCTCCGCAAAGAGGGCATCGACACGCGCATCGTCGTCGTCACCGACGACATCGCGTCGGCCGACGAGGTCTCGAAGCGCCGCGGCATCGCCGGCGACTTCTCGGTGTTCAAGGCCATGGGCGCCGCAGCAGCCGAGGGGGCGTCGCTCGACGAGGTCGAGCGCATCGGCGTCGCGTCGAACGAGGCGACCCGCACCCTCGGCGTCGCGTTCTCGGGCTGCACGATGCCGGGTGCGACCGAGCCGCTCTTCGAGGTCCCCGAGGGGCATCTCGGACTCGGTCTCGGCATCCACGGCGAACCCGGCATCCGCGACGTCGAGCTGATGCGGGCGACCGACCTGGCCGACCTGTTCGTCGACCGTCTGCTGGTCGACCGGCCGGCCCGCGCCTCCTCGAGGGTCGCTCCGATCCTCAACGGACTCGGCACGACGAAGTACGAAGAGCTCTTCCTGCTGTGGGGGCACATCGCCCGGCGTCTGGCCGACGCCGGGGTCGAGGTCGTCGAGCCCGAGGTGGGCGAGCTGGTCACCAGCCTCGACATGGGCGGGGTCTCGCTCACGCTGCAGTGGCTCGACGACGAGCTCGAGCGTCTGTGGCGCGCTGATGCCTACACACCCGCGTACCGCAAGCTGCGGGCGCCGCTCGACGCGCTGGTCGTCCCGTCTCCCGACGAGATCGCTGCCGGCGCCGACGACACCGCGCCCGACGCGACCGACGCAGCCGTCCGTCTCGGCGACACGGTCCGCACGGCCCTCGGCGCGATCCACGATCTGCTCCGCCGTGAAGAAGAGACCCTCGGGCGCATCGACGCGGTGGCCGGCGACGGCGACCACGGGCGCGGCATGCTCAAGGGCATCGGCGCGGCCGTCAAGCGCGTCGAGGGCGTCGACGGTCGTGCCGGAGGCGCGTGGCTGCTCGGTCGCGCCGGTCTGGCCTGGGCGGAGCACGCGGGCGGCACCTCCGGCGTCCTCTGGGGTTCGGCCCTCGAGGCGCTCGCGGCGTCGCTGACCGACGAGCGCGACGCGTACCCCGCCGCGCTGATCGTCGACGGGGTCGACGCGTTCGCCGAGTCGATCGTCGACCTCGGTCGGGCGAGCGAGGGCGACAAGACCATGCTCGACGCCCTCCTGCCGTTCGCCCGGTCGCTGCGCGAGAGGGTCGACGCAGGAGCCCAGCTCGACGAGGCCTGGAGGTCGGCGGCCGAGGTCGCCGTCTCCGCCGCCGCCGCGACCGCCGGGCTGCGACCGAAGGTCGGCCGGGCCCGTCCCCTGGCCGAGAAGAGCGTCGGCACCCCCGACGCCGGGGCCACCTCGATGGGAATGATCGTCACGACGGTCGGCGAGGTCCTCACCTCGTCGTCGGTCTCGAGAGAAGGAGCATCATCATGAGCACCGACCGCACCTACCGTCTCGTCGTCGGATCCGACGACGCCGGGTTCGACTACAAGGAGGCCATCAAGGCCGACCTGATGAAAGACCCTCGCGTGTCGATCGTCACCGACGTCGGGGTCGACGCCGACGGCCACACCGCTTACCCGCATGTCGCGGTCGACGCGGCGCGCATGGTCGCCGACGGGAAGGCCGACCGGGCGATCCTGATCTGCGGCACCGGTCTCGGCGTCGCGATCGCGGCGAACAAGGTGCCCGGCATCCGCGCCGTCACGGCGCACGACTCGTTCTCGGTCGAGCGCAGCGTGCTCTCGAACGACGCGCAGGTGCTCTGCATGGGCCAGCGCGTCATCGGCGTCGAGCTCATGCGCCGTCTCGCGAAGGAGTGGCTGACCTACCGCTTCGACACGACGAGCGCCTCCGCCGAGAAGGTGCAGAGCATCTGCGAGTACGACGGCTCGGCGCAGCCCGTCGGCCTCGACGGCGAGTCATGAGCCCCGCAGCCGACCGCGCCCCCCGGTTCACCATCGGGGTGAGCCTCAAGATGTACTTCCCGCACGCGCAGACCATCGAGTGGTCGAGGGCCGTCGGCGAGCTCGCCGAACGGCACCCCGCGGTGCGGTCGGGTCTCGTCGAGCTGTTCGTCGTCCCGTCGTTCCCGGCCCTCGTGCCGGTTCGCGACGCCCTCGCCGGGGCTCCCGTGCGGCTGGGCGCTCAGGATCTCGCGTCGGCGGACTCCGGGGCGTTCACCGGCGAGGTCAGCGGCGTCGAGCTCGCCGAGATCGGCTGCACCCTGGCGGAGATCGGACACGCCGAGCGCCGGCGCCTGTTCTTCGAGGACGACGCCGTCGTCGCCGCCAAGACCGCGGCCGCCCTCCGCAACGGCATCACGCCGCTGCTCTGCGTCGGCGAGATCGAGCAGACCCCGCCCGCCGTCGCCGCCCTCGAGGTGACGTCGCAGATCGACTCCGCCCTCGCCGACGCGCAGGCCGCCGGTCTCACGGGCCCGCTGCTCGTGGCGTATGAGCCCGTCTGGGCCATCGGCGCCCCCGAGCCGGCAGCGAGCGAGCACATCGTCGCGGTCGCCCGCGCCGTCGACGAGCACCTCGCCGCGCTGCCGTCGCACGCCGGCAGCCGGGTCATCTACGGCGGCAGCGCCGGGCCCGGTCTGCTGACCGACCTCGGGGGAGACGTCGCCGGGCTGTTCCTCGGACGCTTCGCGCACGACGTCGCCGCGGTCGAGACCATCCTCGACGAGGCGCTGGCCCTCGACGAGGCGGTGCCCGCGTGATCGGCCTCAGCACCTACGCCTACTTCTGGCGCGGCTCCGACCGCGTGCCGGAGCCGATGACGCTCGACGACATGATGCGCGACACCGCGGCCCAGGGCGTCCGGCTGTTCCAGATCTGCGACCACGCGCCGCTCGCGGACTACGACGACGACCGGCTGCGCGCGCTCCGCGCCCTCGCCGACGAGCTCGACCTGACGCTCGAGCTCGGCACCCGGGGCACGGACCCGGCCGTGCTGCGGACGTATCTGCGTCTCGCCGTCGCGCTCCGCGCCTCCCTCGTCCGCAGCATGTGGACGGCCGGCGACGACCGACCCGACGCGATCGAGACCGACCGGCGCCTCCGCGCGGTGCTGCCGGAGTTCGAGGAGGCGCAGGTCACCCTCGCGCTCGAGACCTACGAGCAGGTGACCTCGACCGAGCTCGTGGCGGTCGTGCGCAGCATCGGCAGCGACCGGCTCGGCATCGTGCTCGACCCCGCGAACACCGTCGCGAACCTCGAGCACCCCGCCGATGTGACCGCCCGCTGCGCGCCCTACGTCAAGAACTGGCACGTCAAGGACTTCGCCTTCTCGCGGAAGGACGGCTGGGTCGGCTTCGCCCTCACCAGCACGCCCCTCGGCGACGGACGCCTCGACTACGACGGGATGCTCGCCCTCCTCGAGCCCGAGGCGCGCGGCATCAACCAGGTCGTCGAGCACTGGCTGCCCTGGCACGACGACCCCGAGACCACCACCCGCCTCGAGGCGGAGTGGACGACCCTGACCATCGAACACCTCAGGAAGAAGAACAGCAATGACTGACACCCTCAGCACGCAGACCGTGACCCAGGCCGCCGACCAGGGGACCCCCGACGTCACCGTCGCCGTCATCGGCGCCGGTGGGAAGATGGGCCAGCGCGTCTCGAACAACCTCGAGAAGAGCGGGTACACCGTCTTCTACAGCGAGGCGTCGCCCGCCGGACAGGAGCTCATCCGCGGTCTCGGACGCGAGGTGACCTCGACGGAGGACGCCATCGTCGACGCCGACGTCGTCATCCTCGCGGTGCCCGACGTCGTGCTCGGCAAGGTCTCCGAGAGCGTCGTCCCCGCCATGAAGTCGGGCTCGATCATCCTCACCCTCGACCCGGCCGCCGCCTACGCGGGCCTCCTCGAGCAGCGCGACGACATCCACTACGCCGTCGCGCACCCCTGCCACCCGTCGGTGTTCCTCGAGCGCCGCACCGACGAGGAGTACGCCGACACGTTCGGCGGCATCGCGGCCCCGCAGGAGGTCGTCGCCGCCCTCGAGGGCGAGCCGACCGACGTCGTGCGTCAGCTGGCCACCGACGTCATCACGACGATCTACGCCCCCGTCATCCAGGTGCACTGGGTCACCGTCAAGCAGCTGGCGATCCTCGAGCCCACCCTCGTCGAGACCATCGCGTGCATGATCGGCGAACTGCTGCAGGAGGCGCTCGACACGACGGTCAACCAGGCCGGCGTCCCCGCCGAGGCCGCCCGGGCCATGCTCTGGGGCCACACGGGCATCGCGCTCACCAACGCGCTGCGCGGCTCGAACCCGTTCTCGGACGCCTGCCACATCGCCATGGACTACGGCCGCGAGTCGATCGTCAAGGACGACTGGAAGAAGATCTTCGACGACGAGCAGCTGGACCACGTCATCGCGCGCATGCTGAAGATCGACGCCGTCAAGCGCTGATCGGGTGCGGCGGCGTCGGTCGCCGCCGCCGGGCCCTGCGAAGCGGACCGGGCACTGCGACGATGTCGCGGCGCCCGGTCCGCTTCGCGTTTCCCGGCGCGAGGCCCCGCTGGGCCCCTGTCCCTGCGCCTGCGCTCGGCTAGCCGGCGTCGGGCGCGCTGGGCGCGGCGCGGCGCTGGTCGACCCGGCGCGGCAGCGCGAACACGAGCGCGAAGGCGAGCACGGCGAACGCCGCGCTGACGCCCATGGCCGCGGCGGCGGCGTCGGTGAAGCCCGTCGCGCGACCGGCCGCCGTGGCGAGCTCGCGCCCGCCGGGCAGCGACCCGAACAGCACGCTGCCGATGATCGCGATCCCCACGGCCGAGCCGATGCGCTGGATGGCCGAGATGACGGCGCTGGCCGAGCCGGCGTCGCGGGGGTCGACGGTGGCGACGATGAACTGCACGTTCGGGGCGATGAAGAACCCGTTGCCGAGACCGGCGACGAGCAGCGGCACGAGCAGCAGCCAGTTGGTCAGGTCGGCGGCGTCGGTGACCATCAGCAGGATCCACATCGCGCCGAGTCCGACGGCGACCAGCGCGGTGCCGAGCACGAGCACGTTGCGGCCGAGCTTCTGGGCCATGCGGTTGCTCTGCGACGACGAGATGATGCTGCCCACGGCGAACGGGATGGCGACGGCGCCCGACGCGAGGGCGCTGTTGCCGAGACCCGACTGCCAGAGGAGCGAGATCGTGAAGAAGATGCTCGTGAACGCGGCGAAGTAGACGAGGGCGAGCACGACGCCGCCGGTGAACGACGGGTGCGAGAACAGGGTCGGGGGCACGAGCGGGGTGCGGCCGCTGCGGGTGTAGCGCACCTCCCACAGGGCGAAGGCGGCGAGCAGCACGAGACCGGCGGCGATGGTCAGGTAGGTCCAGAGGGGCCAGCCCTCGTCCTGCCCCTGGATGAGCGGCACGAGCAGGGCGACGAAGGCGGCCGACACGAGCACGAGGCCGACGACGTCGAGGCCCTTGTCGGGGCGGGGCACGGACTCGTCGCGCTTCGGCAGCAGGATGGCCGCCGCGATCAGCGTGATGACGCCGAAGGGCAGGTTGACGAAGAAGACCAGGCGCCAGCCGTTCTCGTCGCCGAACGCCTGGATGATGAGACCGCCGATGATGGGGCCGAGCGCCGACGAGACGCCGATGACGGCGCCCATGATCGCGAACGCCTTGCCGCGGGCGCGCCCCGGGAACAGCAGCTGGATGAACGCGGTCACCGCGGGCACGAAGATGCCGCCGGCGAGACCCTGCACCACGCGGAACACCACGAGCTGCACGTCGCTGGTCGCGACGCCGCAGGCGAGGCTGGCGAGCGTGAAGAGCAGCACGCCCGTGAAGTAGACCCACTTGTGGCCGATGCGGTCGCCGATGCGGCCGGCGGGGATGAGGGTCAGTCCGAAGGCGAGGGCGTAGCCCGAGATGATCCACGACAGCGTCGCCTCCGACGCGTCGAGCGAGGTTCGGATGGTCGGCAGGGCGACGTTGACGATCGTCGTGTCGAGCAGGGCGATGAACATGCCGAGCAGCAGGGCGACGAGCGCCAGCCAGGACTGCCGGGGGATGGCGGGCGCCGGGGAGGCGGCCCGGACGGAGGCGTCGGTCATGAGGAGCCTTTCGTGCGGCGCGCGGCCGACGGGGGACGGAAGAGGGGAGGAGGCGCGGGAGGGCGAGCGGGGGAGTCGCGGCGAGAGCGCAGTGACCGGTCGGCCGGAGCTTGCGATCGTACCCGACCCCTGGAGCAAAGATTCAGACTCTGCATTTTCTTCCCGGCCGAGGCAGGAACCCCGGGCGACGGATGCGGGGAACGGCCACGAGGCCGGACCACGCGCAGCGACCACGGGGCGGCCCCGCGCCGCGATGCCACGACAGGATGGACCCATGGCACTCTCCTCACGCGCCCGCGCCGTCCGACGCTCGGCGTCGGCGACCGGACCGACGGGCGCGACGCACCCCGCGCCTCCCGACCCCTCCCGACGCACCGGCGCCTTCCGCTTCGGACTGATCGCGACGCTGGGCGGCGGTCTCGGCGTGGGCATCATCGTGTCGCTGATGGCCCTGTCGACGATCCTCGTCTACATCGGGCTGGCGTTCTTCCTGGCGCTGGCGTTCGAGCCCGTCGTGCGTCGCCTCGTCGACTGGGGCGCGCCCCGGTGGGTCGGAGTCGTCGCCGCCGTCGTGCTCGTGGTCGGCCTCGTCGCGGGCATCGTGTCTGCCGTCGTGCCGGCCCTCGTCGAGCAGCTCGGCTACGTGATCCGCGAGACGCCGGCGACGCTGCAGCACCTGTCGCGCGAGCCCTGGGTGCAGCAGACGGTCGAGACGCTCGGTCTCGATCTCGACGTCGACGACGCCGTGGGGGCCGTCTCGGCCTATCTGCTCGACCCCGACAAGCTGCTCGCCCTCGGCGGCGGGCTGCTCGCCGTCGGTCAGGGCATCACCACCGGCATCACCGCCGTGATCGTCGTCGCCATCCTCACCCTCTACTTCGCCGTCACGCTGCCGCAGATGCTCCGCTCGCTCAGTCGGGCGGTGCCGCGCAGCCACCGCGAGCGGGTCATGGACATCGCCGACGAGATCTTCCTCTCGGTCGGCCGCTACGTCGCGGGTCAGGTCGTGCTCGCGGCCGTCAACGCCGTGTTCGTGTTCATCGTGCTGTCGATCGCCGGCGGACCGGTGCCCGTGCTCTTCGCGACCCTGGCGTTCCTCGGCGCCCTGATCCCGGTGGTCGGCACCGTCGTCGCGTACGCGATCATCATCGCCGCCACGATCACCGTGTCGCCCGTGACGGCGGTCGTGGTCGGGATCGTGCTGCTCGTCTACGCGCAGATCGAGGCGTACGTGCTGACGCCCCGCGTGATGTCGAAGGCGGTGGCGGTGCCCGGGGCGCTCGTCATCGTCGCGGCGTTCGGCGGAGGAGCGCTCGGCGGCGTGCTCGGCGCGCTCGTGGCGATCCCGATCGCGACGGCCGGGGTGCTCGTGTTCGAGCGCGTCGTCGTGCCGAGGCAGCAGCGGGTCTGACCCCGACCGGGGTCGCGGAAGGCCGAGGAGGCCCGGGTCGGCCGAGCCGCGCCTCCTCGGCTCCCCAGGGCGGACCGTCGACCCGGCGGGCCGGCGTCAGGCGTCGGCGGCGACCCGCGCGACGGCCTTCTCGGCGATGCCCCGCATCGTCTCGCTGAGACGCGGGCCGGGGGAGCTCAGCAGCGCTCGGGCCTGCTGCGCGTCGAGACCGGCGAAGACGTCGCCGATGGTGACCCCGTGATCGGGGCGGGACACGACCGAGACGGGGTCGCCGGCCTGGACGGGCCCGGCCTTCACGATCGACAGGTACGCCCCCGGGCGCCCCTCGGCCTGGAACCGGCGGACCCAGCCGCTCTCGCCGAGACGGCGCGCGAAGGTGGCGCAGGGCGTGCGGGGCATCGTCACCTGCAGCACGAGGGTGTCGCCGACGGCCCAGCGCTCGCCGATGACGGCGCCGGTCACGTCGACGCCCGAGGTGCGGAGGTTCTCGCCGAAGAGCCCGGGCACGACCTCGTAGCCGAGGATCCCCGCGAAGTGCGCGGCGTCGTCGTCGGCGTAGGCGTAGACGGCCTTGTCGGGGCCGCCGTGGTGGGCGCGGCTCGCCTGGACGTCGCCGCGGACGCCGAGCCGCTTGACCTCGACCGGGCCGTCGACGGGTCGCTTGTCGATGGCGGTGACGCCGACCGAGCCCGAGTCGTCGAGCAGGGCGTGGACGCGGCAGACGGCGGTCAGCGAGGGCATCCCGCCATGGTGCCGCACGGGGCGGCCCGGCGACAAGCACGGCGTGACCGGCCGGCTCGGGCCGTCAGAGCAGCAGCAGGCCCCGGACCACGGCGGCGGCGCTGCCGACCGCGGCGAGCACGAGCACGAGGATGCGCCCCACCCGGGCCGAGACGTGACGGCTCAGGCGATGGCCGGCGACGGCGCCGATCAGGAGGGCGGCGAAGGCGCCGACCCAGACGCCCCAGGGTTCCGTCGGCACGCCCTTCGAGAGCACCGACGCGAGGTTGACCGAGAGGAGGAACACCTGGCCCGTGCCGACGAAGACGTCCCGCGACCAGCGCTCGCTCGTCGCGTGCACCGTCAGCGCGGGGCCGCCGACCCCGGCCGTGACGTTCATGAAGCCGCCGAGCGCTCCGGCCGCCACCGCGCCTCCCGGGCCGGGCAGCAGCCGCACGGTCGACGAGAACGCCATGACGAGCACCCCGACCAGGGCGAGCACCCCGACGGTGACGGTCAGGGGCCCGGTCGGGGCGGTTCGGACGACCCAGGCCCCGATCGGGACGGCGACGAGCGCCGGCGCGACGAGCAGCAGGGCACGCCGCCACCGCACGGTGCGCCACGTCTGGGCCAGCAGCACCGCGGCGAGGGCGGCGGCGAGCACGTTGCCGACGGTCACGCCGGCCTCGGGGCCCAGCACGATGACGAGCAGGGGTGCGGCCGTGAGGGCGAAGCCGATGCCCGAGATGCGCTGGGTCAGCGCCCCGAGCATGATCGCGGCGGCGGCCAGGCCGAGGGTCAACGGGGTCACCGTTCCACGCTAGCCCCCGGGGGAGCGCCGGCCGGCGCCGGGGCGATGGGCGTCGCCTCGGCCACGGCGTCTTCGGGCGACCCCTCGCGATCCGACCGCACGAAGGCGATCCCCGCGAGGATCGCCGCCCCGCCGAGCCCCTGCAGGAGGGTGAGGGATTCGCCGAGCAGGATCCAGGCCCACAGCGCGGCGGCGGCGACCTCGAGCAGGCCGACGAACGACGCCAGTCGCGACCCCAGCATCGTCGTCGCGGTGATGCTCGCCGCGTACGAGATCGCGGTGGCGACGACGCCGACGGCGAGCATCGGGACCCACCAGGGGGTCGTGGCGCCGAAGAGCCCGACGGGGGCGGCCGACGCGGTGAAGGGCACCAGGCCGGTCGCTCCGACGAGCACGAGCACGACGACCCCGACCAGCAGCCCCGCGCAGGCGAGCGCCACGGGTGGCAGTCCGCGGGCCGGTCGGGCTGCGATGACGAAGTAGGCGGCGCAGCAGACCATCGCCACCGCCGCCGACGCGAGACCGACGGGGTCGAGGCGCCCGCCGCCGCCGGGCGACACGACCAGCACGAGTCCGCCCGCGGCGACCGCCGCGCCGACCAGGACGACCGCGGCCGGCCGGCGGCGGGTCACGACCCAGGCGACGGCGACGAGGAGGAGCGGCGCCATGTACTCGATCAGGATCGCCGTGCCGACGGGGATCCGCCGGACGGCCGCGAAGTAGAAGACCTGCGTGCCGACCACGCCGACGACGGCCATGCCGAGGATGCGCCACCGCGCCGTCCAGAGCGTGCCGAAGCGGCCCCGCAGGGCGAGGAGGGCGAACGGCGTCAGCACGAGTCCGCCGACGAGGGCGCGCACGGTGACCGCCGCGGCCGGACTCCAGCCGCCCTCGAGGAGCGGCTTGACGAGGGCGCCCGAGACGCCGAACGAGGTGGCGGCGACGAGGGCGACGAGCAGACCCCGCGTGGTCGGGTGATGCGACATGGGAGGCCTTCTGGTCAGGGGCTCGAGCGGCTGGTGATCCTGACGCTAGGGTGTCTCACGATAAGGAGTCAACTTGCATTTCGCCCCTGACACGACCGACGTCCTCGCCTTCGACGTCGTGCTGCTCAACACGTCCGCCTCGGCGTCGAGGTCGGGCGCCGACGAGCTCGCGACGGTCGAGCAGCTCGGCGCTCTGCTCGCCGGGAGCGGCTTCTCGGGGCGCATCGACCACGACGAGCGCGAGCTGCGCGAGGTGCACGAGGCGCGGACGGAGCTGCGACGACTGTGGTCGCTCGATCGCGAGACCATGGTCGGCGAGGTCAACGCCCTGCTCGGCGACGCCGATGCGACACCGCGCCTCGTGCGGCACGACGGCTTCGACTGGCACGTGCACGCGACGGCGGACGACGCCCCCCTCGCGGTGCGGATCAGGGTCGAGGCCGCCCTCGCCCTCGTCGACGTCATCCGCTCCGACGAGGTCGGGCGCCTCCGGGCGTGCGAGGCGCCCGACTGCGACGGCGTGCTGGTCGATCTGTCGCGCAACGGCTCGAAGCGGTTCTGCAGCGTGCGATGCGGCAACCGCATGAACATGGTGGCGTTCCGGGCGCGTCGGCCGCCGGGCGGCGCCTAGCCGCGCCTCCTCGGCTCCTTCCGACCCGAGCGGACCCGGCCCGCCCCGCGGATCCGGATCTACTTCAGGGGGTCGTTGCCCCAGTTCATCAGCGACCAGCGCCAGTGCGTGTCGGTGACGTCGCCCTCGGGGCGCTGCTTCGAGTGGCGGGCCACGTAGCCGACGACCTTGCGCATGTGGGCGTGGTCGTCGTCCGTGTAGTCGCCCTGCTTCTTCTTCAGGATGCGGACGATGTGACGACCGCTCGCGTGACCCGTGGACTCGTGGCCGTCGGTCTTCTGGCCGACCTCCTTCGATTCGTCGGTGTCGAGCCAGCGCTCGAGCTCGGAGGCGGTCATGTTGACGGCGTCGCCGAACTCGTCGCGCGTCGCCTTGTCGTCGTGGTCGCTCATGCGCCCATCGTGCTCCCGCGGTGCGCCCGGTGCTCGGGCGGCCGCGAGGCGCGCCGGGGTCAGGCGCGGAGGTGCGGGGTCAGGCGCGGAGGTGCGCCGGCAGCGTCATGATCTCGGCGCCGGTCTCGGTGATCGCGATCGTGTGCTCGGTGTGCGCGGTGCGGCTGCCGGTCGCGCTGCGGAGCGTCCAGCCGTCGGGGTCGGTGACGAGCCGGTCGGTGTCGGCCATGATCCAGGGCTCGAGGGCGAGCAGCAGACCCGGACGGAGCTTGTAGCCGCGGCCGGCGCGACCGGTGTTCGCCACGTGAGGGTCCTGATGCATGGTCGAGCCGATGCCGTGGCCGCCGAACTCGACGTTGATCGGATAGCCGTCGGCGCTCAGCACGTCGCCGATGGCCGCCGACAGGTCGCCCAGCCGCGCGCCCGGGCCGGCCGCGGCGATGCCCGCGGCGAGCGCGCGCCGCGTCGAGTCGATCAGGGCGTCGCTCTCGGGCTGGGGCGAGTCGCCCACCACGAAGCTGACGGCCGCGTCGGCCGCGATGCCGTCGAGCACCACGGCCAGGTCGAGGGTCAGCAGGTCGCCGTCGGCCAGCACGTAGTCGTGGGGGAGCCCGTGCAGCACCGCGTCGTTCACCGCGGTGCAGATGTAGTGGCCGAAGGGCCCGCGGCCGAACGACGGCGCGTAGTCGACGTAGCAGGAGGTCGCGCCCGCCTCGAGGATCATCTCGCGGGCCCAGGCGTCGATCTCGAGCAGGTTCGTGCCGACCCGGGCACGGCCCGAGAGCTCGTGCAGGATGTCGCCCACCAGTGCACCGGTGCGCCGGGCTCGCTGGAGTTCGACGGGGGTGAGGATCTCGATCACGCGGGTGCCTTCCGGGGTGGGTGCGGGGTGCGGCCGCCGATAACTATACCGCCGCGCCTCGATCCGGGCTACGATCGGCGCATGGTCCGACTGCCGCTGAGCCCCGTCGAGGTCGAGCGCGGTCGCCGCCTCGGCGCCGCGCTCCGCCGCGCTCGGGGCGCGCGGTCGATGAACGAGACCGCCGTCGCCGCCGGCGTCTCGCCCGAGACGCTCCGCAAGATCGAGACCGGGCGCATCGCCACCCCCTCGTTCGCGACCGTCGCGGCCGTCGCCGGCGTGGTGGGCCTCTCGCTCGACGTCGTCTGGGCCGAGGCCAGCACGGGCGACCGTCTCGACGAGCCGGCGCTGACCGCTTCGTGACCCGCGCCTCCTCGGCTCCTCGTCGCGGCCGATCGCACGCCGGGGGACGGGACGCGATCCGGGCCGGCTCGGTAGGTTGACGCATGACCGATCTCGCCGTCACCGTCCTGCCCGCCGCCGACTCCGCCGCCCGAGGTGACGCCGGTCAGACCGACGCCTGGGGCGCCGCCCCCGCCCGGCGGGCCATCGCCGGGGCCGGGGCCCGGGAGGTCCCCCTCGGCGACGAGACGCGCATGATCGTCGTCGCCGGCGGCGTCGACCAGGGCGAGCTGCGCCGGGCGATCGACGAGCACCCGGGCGTCTCCGTCGTGCAGCTGCCGAGCGCCGGCGTCGACGCCTACCTCGAGACCATGCGGGGCGCACGGCGCGACGGACTCGTGTTCACCAGCGCCAAGGGCGCCTACAGCGCACCGGTCGCCGAGCACGCGCTCGCCCTCACCCTCGCCACGCTGCGCTCGCTGCAGATCAGGGCGCGCGCCACCTCGTGGGAGCGCGCCCAGCGGGGGATCTCGCTGAACGGCGGCCACGTGCTGATCATCGGCGCCGGGGGCATCGGCACCGAGCTGCTCCGACTGCTGCAGCCGTTCGACGTCGAGGTGACGATGGTGGTGCGCACCGCCCGCGAGGTCGAGGGGGCCGCCCGCACCGTCACCACGGACCGACTCGACGAGGTGCTGCCCGCCGCCGACGTCGTCGTGGTCGCCGCGGCGCTGACCGAGGGCACCACGAGTCTCATCGGGGCCGACAGGCTCGCCGCCATGAAGGACACCGCCGTGCTCGTCAACATCGCGCGCGGCGGGCTCATCGACACCGACGCGCTCGTGTCGGCGCTCGCCGAGGGCCGCATCGGGGCCGCGGGCCTCGACGTCGTCGACCCCGAGCCCCTCCCCGACGGGCACCCGCTGTGGAGCGAGCCCCGGGCGCTCATCACCCCGCACCAGGCGAACACGGACGTCATGACCGAGCCGCTGTTCGAGGGCCGCGTGCAGGCCAACATCGAGGCCCTCGCGAGCGGGGGCGAACCCGTGGGCGTGGTCGACGTCGACGCGGGCTACTGATCCCCAGCCGCCTCGGCGTACGGTCGCCCGCATGAGTCGTCGCCCGCACTCCGCCCGCCCTGACGCCGCCCGCCCGGCCGCCGCCGGCTCCACCGCCGCAGCCCGCTTCGAAGGCCGGATCGCCGGGATCGGCACGGCGTCGGGCACCCGCGTCGTCATCGGCATGTGGGAGCGCTCGCCCCTCGGCCGCTTCACGGACGTCATGATCGAGGACGGCGCCGGCCACCGCCTCCTGCTGGCCCCGTCGCCCGAGGTGGCCGACTACGTCTCGTCGACCTACACCTTCGACGAGGTGCGCGTCGTGCCCGTCGACACGCGACGGGTCGACGGCGGCATCGCGGTGACGGCGGGAGATCTCGCGGTCCGGCTGACCATCGGCGGCATCTCGCCGCTCGGCATGCTCATGCGCCTCGTGCCGACGCGTCTCGCCACCGAACCGCGGTGGCTCCGGCTGATCGACCCGGTCGCGCGGGTGCTCGTCCGCGGTGCGCGGACGGCGGGCTCGGCGGGCGGCGGCAAGCGCGAGTACTACGGCGTGACGCTGGTGCGCGACGTGACGGCCGCCGTGACCACGCGGGGCGGCGCCGATCTCGGGCCCCTCGCGCCCCTCAGCCCGCCGGTGCGCTTCGGCTTCGGCTCGGCTCCGGCGCGTCCGAGCCTCGTCGACGTGGTGACGACGATCCGCTGACCGCGCCTCCTCCGCGCCTCGTCGGCACCCGCCCGCGCCTCGCCGGCGATCGACCGCGACCCGGCGGCACGCGGCTGCGCCCCGAACGCGGCGTTGTCCGATCTCCGGCCATGAGATAGCTTCAGACTTCGACGCTCGACCCGGATCGCCTACCCCTCGGACCGGTCGACGCCCCTGACGCCCCCCGAAGCGTCGGGCAGGCTGCGTCCAGGACCCGAACCTGACAGGACATCACCCATGCGGTCTGCCCCGCCCGAGAGCCCCGACGACCCGTCCGCCGAGATCCCGCGGCGCTCGACCCCGCGCCACGCGGCCGACCGGCCCGTCGACGCCGCGCCCGTCGCAGCCGCGCCCGTCGCAGCCGCACCCGCGGCGGATCCGCCGCCGCACGCCGAGCTGACCTGGAACCCCGAGGCGACCGGCGCGTTCGCCATGCCCTCCCTCGCGCCCCAGACCCTCGGCGCCTCCGTCCATCTGCCCCATCCCGAGGACGAGGCGGAGGCCGAGGAGGCGCGGGTCGTCGCCCGGGTCCGCACCGGCTCGATCGACCTCCCGCGTCGCGACGCCGATCGCGGGCCCCAGGCCGCCGGGGCGGACGCGGCCGTCGACGCCCCCGTCGCCGCGGCGGGCGTCCCCTCGGACGACGCCGGGACCGGAGGCGCGGAGGCGGCTCCCGACCAGTCGCGTCTGTTCGGCCGCGGTCTGCTCTACGTCGTCATCTGGTCGCTGCAGCTCGTCGTCGGCACCGTGGTCTCGCCCGTCCTCGCGCATCTGCTCGGCGTGACCGACTTCGGGGCCTTCTCGACGGCGCAGGCGATCTACCAGGTGCTCAGCGTGCTCGCGCTGCTCGGTCTCGACCAGGCCCTGGTGCTGCAGCACGCCGAGGACGGGAACGGCCGGAACGCCCGAGGTCTCGTGATGGTCGGCCTCGTGATCTCGTTCGCCGTCACGGCGGTCGCCGTCCTGACCGTCCCGCTCTGGGCCGAGGCGCTCGGCTTCGGCACCGAAGGCGATCTCGTGCTGGTCGTCATGCTCTGGGCGGCGCCGTCGGCGGCGGTCCAGGTCATGCTGGCGCTGCTGCTCGCGGAAGACCGGTTCCGGGCCTTCGCGACGACGAGCATCGTCTCGGCCGTCGGCGGGCAGGCCATCGGCCTCACGCTGCTGCTGACCCTCGGCGGCGGCGCTCTGACGTACGCCTGGGGCAGCGTGATCAGCCAGACGCTCGCCATGCTGATCGGCTTCGTCTTCACGCGGCCGCTGGTCAGCGGTCTCGTGAACGGCCGGGTGAGCCGCCGCGCCATCTCGTTCGGAGTGCCGCTCGCCCTCGCGAGCCTCGCCTACTTCGTCCTCAACGCCGGCGACCGGATCGTCATCCAGCGTCTGATGGGCCCCGACGCCGTGGGGCAGTACCAGGTGGCCTACGTGGTGGGCTCGTCGGTGATCCTGCTGCTGTCGTTCACGAACAGCGCCTGGGCGCCGCACTTCGCGAAGATGCGCGACGAGGCGGCGCGGTTCGCGCTCGCCATGACCGCACGCGACGAGATCTACCGCCTGCTGAACCCCATCGTCATCGGGCTCACGCTGGCCTCGCCGATCGCGATGCCGATCCTCGTGCCCGAGGGGTTCGAGCCCGCCACCCTGACCATCGTCGTCTACGTCGTCGCCCTCACGGCGTACCCGGCGACGGCGGGCGGGGCCAGCGGTCGTCTGCTGACGATCGAACGGCGAGCGAAGACGCTCGGCGTCATCACCGGCATCGCGGCCGTCGCCAACATCGGGCTGAACCTCGTCCTCGTGCCGCCGTTCGGCATCCTCGGCGCGGCCATCGCCACGGTCATCGCCTACTCGGTGCTGGCCTCGCTGCAGCTCGTCGTGCTGCCCAGGCGGGTGCCCTGGCACGGGTCGTCGGGCGCTCTGCTGCTGACGATCGTCGCGAGCGTCGTCTTCGCCGGCGCGACCACGGCGCTGCCGCAGACCCTCGAATGGAACATCGCGCGTCTCGTGGTCGCGGTCGCCTGCCTGCCCTGGTTCCTCCGCCGTCTGTCGGCGGCCCGCCGCCCGCCCGAGTCGCTGCCCGTCGACGCCGCGACCACCCCGGACGCCCCCGAGACGTCCCGTCACGACCAGGAGACCTCTTGACCCCCCAGCGCCCTCCGGCCGCCGAGCCGGCACCCCGTCGGGTCGTCGTGGTCGACCTCGCCGAGCCGCTGCCCGACCTCGTGGCCGACGCCCGCTACGACTCGGCCATGGTGTTCGGCACCTGGCACGGTCTGCCGATCGGCGTGGCCGACGTCGTGCTCTCCGCCGACCCGGGGGAGACCCGCGAGGCGCTCGCCCCGCTGACTGACCTGCGCGACGAGGCCGCCCGCTACGAGGCCGCCCGGCCCCCGCGCCTGCCCGACGAGCGCCTGCCGTCCGTCACGGTCGTCGTGTCGACGATCGTCGGACGCCGGGAGGACCTCGAGCTGCTGCTCGACGGGCTCGCCGCCGTCGACTACCCCGACGTCGAGTTCCTCATCGTCGACAACCGCCCCGTCGTCCCGGCCGACGACGTCCTGCCCGGTCTCGTCGCCGGCCGCGCCCGGGTTCGGTCGATCCACGAGCCCCGCAAGGGGATCTCGGCGGGTCGCAACGCGGGGGTCGCGGCCGCGCGCGGCGACATCGTGGTCTTCACCGACGACGATGTGCGCGTCGAGCCGAACTGGCTCCGCGAGCTCGCCCAGCGCTTCGTCGACGACCCGCGCGTCGACGTCGTGACCGGTCTGATCCTGCCCGCGGAGCTCGACACCCCGGCGCAGATCTGGTTCGAGCGCTATTACGGCGGATTCAGCGGCGAGCGCACCTGGCGTCCTCTCGTGCTCGACGCCGAACGGTGCTCGTCGCGGCTCGTCCGGGGCTCGCGCATCACCGTGTCCGAGGGCGGTGAGATCGTCCGGCGCTTCGCCGTCTACGGCGTCGGCGCGTACGGCGCGGGGGCGAACATGTCGTTCCGGCGGAGCGCGCTCGAGCGGATCGGAGGATTCGACCTGGCCCTCGGCACGGGCACGCCGGCGCGCGGCGGCGAGGACCTCGCGGCCTTCGTCGGCGTGCTCTGGACGGGCGGCCGCATCGCCTACGAGCCGGCCGCCGTCGTCCATCACCGTCACCGGGTGGGCACCGACGAGCTCCTGAAGCAGCTGCGGGGCAACGGTCTCGGCTTCACGGCCATGCTCACGTCGCTCGTGCTCGGCGACCCGCGGCACATCGCGGGACTCGCCTGGCAGCTGCCCCTCGCCGTCCGGTCGATGGCGGTGCAGAGCCTGTCGCGGATCTCCGGAGGCGCGGCGCGCGAGGTCGAGGCGCGTCCCGCCGGCCTCGAGGACGCCTACCCCCGGGCGCTCGTGCTGAACGAGCTGCGGCACTACCCGACCGGGCCGATCGCGTACCTGCGGAGCCGGCGGCTCGCGCGGCGGCTGGACGGCGGCGACGGACGCGGCGGAGGGGCCTCGCGGCGCTGACCCGCGCCTCCTCGGCTCCCGCCCGCCCGGCGGGGTCGCGCGGGGTCGCGCCTCGGACCTAGCCGTCGTAGCGGTAGATCGCGGCCCAGTCGATCTGAACGGCGCCCGCCGCGCCCTCGGGGGGCCGCTTCTTCGACGTCTCGATCTGCATGACCCAGTGCATGGTCGCCGTCGGGATGTCGCTGCGCGTCGTCCCGATCGTCACGCCGTCGATCGAGAACACGATCTCGTCGGGCTTCCACTCGATCGTGTACGTGTGCCACTCGCTGAAGGGAACGGCCGTGCGGCGCGCGAACGAGTTCTCGGCGGGGTCGCCCGGCGTGTGGTTGTAGGCCCGGACGTTCTTGTCGAGATGCCCCTCGGGGAAGTCGATCTCGCCGTCGTCCCAGTCGTTGTCGTCGCTCCAGAGCAGGAACGCGGCGCTGTAGCCGGGCACCGGGTCCGAACGGAGGCGCACGCTGTAGCGCCCGTACGTCGTCCCGCCCCACTTCCCGTCGACCAGAGGCACGACGGCGGACGAGGTGATGTCGTCGCCGAGGGCGGAGACCCCGAGCGAGAGCATGCCGTCGGCGACCGAGATCGCCGAGGCCCGGTACGTGCCGATGTCGGCGGTGTCGGTGAAGCCGTCGTAGGGCAGCCACGAGCTCGCGTACGGGCCGGGGAACGACCCCCGGTCGACGGGGGTGTCGAAGTCGTCGACGAAGGTCTGGGTCCAGCCGGGCAGATCGCCGACGGGGGCCGCCTCGCCGCTCGGCGAGGCCTGATCGGCCGCCGAGGGGGCGGACGACTCGCCGGAGGCCGGATCGACGGCGGGATCGACGGGATCGGCCGGCGCGGGGGTGGCGGTCGGGGCCGGCGGGTCGGTGGTCGTGTCGACGGGGGGCTGCGGGGCGACCGTGGTCGGGGCCGCGGTCGGCACGGGCGGCCGCCGCGCGGGATCGGGGCCGACGCTGAACGGGGTCATCGCGCCGGAGTCCTCGTCGAGCACCAGCAGGGGCACGCCGACGAGAGCGATGGCCGAGACGGCCACGACGGCGGTGACGGCCAGGCGCGTCCGGCGTCGTCGAGAGCGCTCATGAGGCCTCTCGTGGGTCGGCACGTCGTCGTTTCCTTCGGATACGGCCGTCGAGGAGGCGGGCTCGGGTTCGCCCGCCGCGACTCGGCGGTCGACTGATCATCACCCGCCGCGTGCCGCTGGTCAAGCGCCGTGTCCGTCTCGCGACGTTACACCCCCCGAGCGAGGGGCACCCCCCGGGAAACCCGTTCGTAGTCCACTGTTCACCTGTCCGAGACCGGATGGGGCGTATCGCTCGAGGGCCTCCGGAGGTTACCCTGTCATGAGCCGCCCTGCCCGATACCCACGAGTACGGCGACGACCCGAACCACGCCGACCCGAACTCGGCGCTCTGTACCCCGCCGATGGGACGACCCCCACCCAGGGTCGTGCACACCCGTCGGTCGAGCGCGCCGTCCGTGCGGAGAGGCGGCTACCCCTGGAGATCACTCGTGACCCGAGCTGACTCTGCCCTCGCGAGTGCGCGCCCCGACGGCGCCGACCCCGACCTCGCGAGACGCAGTCACCCGACCCTCGTCCCGACCCGCGACGCCTATGCGGTGATGACGCCCGCGTGGCGGCTCGCCGCGGCCGGCCTCGTCTGGGTCACCCTCGTCGTGATGGGCCTCGGCTTCGCGACCGGGGCGACCGCGCTCCGCGAGATCGCCGTCCCGGTGTTCCTGCTGCTCGAGCTCGGCATCGCGCCCGCCCTGCTCGCCGCGCCGATGCGCGCATCGCGGTTCGTGCTGGTGGCCGTGGTGACGAGTCTCTCGTCGACCGTGCTGATCGGCACCGCCATGGCGCGGACGGGCCTCTGGCAGCCCACCGGGACCATGACCACGGTCGTCATGGTCACGATCGTGCTGCTGGCCACGGCGACGGTCCGCGAGATCATGGCCGTCGGACTCGACCGCGCGGCGCGTGCCGACGACGGGGCGTCCGGCCTCTCGGCGGACTCCGAGGAGGCGCGGGCCGGCTCCCGAGGTCGCCTGCCCTGGGTGCCCCTCGCCACCGCGGCGGCCCTCGTGCTCGTCATCGGGTCGTCGCTGCTCGTCCGCAGCGACCCGACGCCCGGCGGCCTCTTCACCCTCGAGGGCCCGGGCTGGTTCGTCGGCCTGGCCCTGCTCGTGGCCGCGGCGGTCTTCGCCCTCGTCACGCACCGCAGCCCGGCGCTGCCGCTGCTCGTGCTGAGCGGGGTGGTCGTGCTCTCGCAGGCCATCGTCTACGGCACCCCGACCATGGTCAGCGCGGCCCGCCACGTCGGCGTCATCGACTCGATCCGCGTCAACGGCGGCGTGACCCTCGGCACGGACATCTTCCAGTCGTGGGCGGGCCTGTTCTCGGGCATCGCCTGGGTCGCCGACGTGGCGGGGATCCGCGACGTCATGATGATCGCCACCTGGTGGCCGGTCATGATCACCCCCGTGATCGCCCTCGCGGCCACCGTGCTGGCGCGTCGGTTCCTCGCGCACGACGGCCGGGCCTGGTTCGCCGGCGGGCTGTTCGCCCTGACGCTCACCCTCAACACCATCTACTTCTCGCCGCAGTCGCTCGGCATCGTGCTCTCGCTCTGCATCGGCGCGCTGGCTCTCAGCGCCGGTCGTCCCGCCGCCGAGACGGCCTTCGCGTCGAGCAGCCGGCCGGCCGACCCCGGCGAGCTGGTCGCCGAGGGCGACCCCGCCCACTCGACCCGGCCCCGCGCCTCCGGCGTGGTCGGCTGGTGGTCGCTCGCGGCGATCCTCGTGCTCGGGTCGACCCTGGCGGTCACGCACCAGATCTCGCCCTACCTGACCACGGCCGCGCTCGGCGTGTTCGTCGTCTTCCGGCTCGTGCGTCCGTGGTGGACCCCGGCGCTGGTGCTCGTGCCGGCGGTGCTCTGGGCCCTCGCCAACCGGTCGGTGCTCGGCACGTTCCTCATCCCCTCCGCGGCGGGCAACGTGCTCGACAACGCGGCGCCGCCGGAGCACGACGGGGCGACCCTCGGCAAGCCGCTGGTCAACCAGCTGGCGTTCGGTCTGCCCGCGGTGGTCCTGGTGCTGGTCGGCCTCGCCGCCCTGACGGCCTTCGTGCTCCACCGGAAGTCCCGTCAGCAATGGGCTCTCGTGCTCGCGGCGGCCAGCCCGGTCAGCCTGATCATCGTGACGAACTACGGCGCCGAGGGGATCTTCCGGGTGACGCTGTTCGCCGCCCCGTGGCTGTGCATCCTCGCCGCCATGCTGCCGTGGCCCCGTCGCCTCTCGCGGCGGCTGGGGGTCTCGGCCCTCGCGGCGGCCCTCGTGCTGGTCGTCGGCGTCAACGTCTACGGCAACACGGCCCTCGACTGGAACCGCGTGGCCAGCGTCGACACGACCCGCGCGACGCTCGCCTTCGAGAACGAGGCCGCGCCCTACGCGGCCCTGCTCGTGCCGGGCAACGGCAACGCGACCCCGGGCGCCCGGACGGCCAAGTACGACCGGCTGCAGTACGTGCCCCGCGAGTCGCTGAACGGGTACGCCGAGACGGGCCCCGGCTACGACGCGGTGCAGGACGAGCGCGACCTCACCGAGCAGTTCGCCGTCGGCTGGGAGGCGTCGGAGTACTACGTCATCGTCTCGGACGTGCTCGGCGCCTACGACGAGCGCTACGGGTTCCAGACCTACGCGGACTACCAGGAGCTCGGTCGGGCGTTCGCCGACGACGACCGGTGGGAGGTCGTCTACACGAGCCCGACCGCGAAGCTCTACCGGCTGACCGACCCCGAGGCCGTCCGCGGCTGAGCGGGCTCGGAACGACCGACGGGGTCGGCGTCGTCCTGAGACGACGCCGACCCCGTCGGTCGTTCCCGGTGTCAGCGGCGCCCGAGGCGCCGTTCGCCGGTCGAGCCGACCGAGTAGGCCAGGCCGTAGTGCTCGAAGAGGGCGGGCTCGCGCGACGCCTCGAGCTCGCCGTCGGTGTCGATGGACGGGGCGTCCTTCACGATCTTCTTGTCGAACTGCACCTTGAGGTGCTTCGGTGCGACGACCGCGCCCTGCAGGGGCACGAAGAGGAGCTTCTTGCCGACGATGCCGGCCTGCACCGTGGCGAACGTCGCCAGCTGGGTCGACGTGTCGAAGTAGATGCTCTCGAGCGTCCCGACCTTGTCGCCGTTCGGGTCGACGACGGGCAGGCCGATCCAGTCACGCAGGTTCTCGGCTTCGAACATGGAGTCCCTCTCTGTCGACGCGGTCAGGGCCGGAGCGACCCCTCCGACGCTAGTCGCCCGGGGTCGCTCCCGACGCGATCTCGCGCAGCACGGACAGATGCTCGTGCCAGGCCGCCCGGCCCTCGGTGCTCAGCGCCAGCGACGTCCGGGGCCGTTTGCCGACGAAGCCCTTCTTCACGGTGACGTAGCCCGCGTCCTCGAGGATCGCGATCTGCTTGCTCAGCGTCGAGTCGCTCACCTGGACGGCGTCGCGCAGATCGCGGAAGTCGAGCTGCTCGGCGGCGGCGAGGGCGGCGGTCATCGAGAACCGCACGGGCTGATGGAGGGTGTCCGACAGCCGCAGACGGGGGTGCTCGCCGCTCATCGCCGGGCCTCGCGGGCCTCGACCAGGGCGCACCCGACCGAGACGACCAGGAGGGCGCCGGCCAGCAGGCAGGTCGCGACGACCCTCTCGCCCTGCGAGCCCGCGACGACCACCATCGAGACGACGTAGACGCCGAACAGGCCGACGATGTAGCCGACCCAGCGCTTGCCGAAGCCCACCTTGTGCGATCGCAGGAAGGCCAGCTGGAAGGCGATGATCACCCCGATCCAGACGAGCAGACCCGCCATCGCCACGAGGTAGTTCCGGCCCTCGGTGAGCCCGAGCGCGAGGGTGCCGAGCGAGAGCGTCGACCCGAAGGCGAGCAGCACGGCGACGGCGGGCCAGCTGGCGGCGGCGGTGGCCTGCCGGCCGGTGCTGTCGGCGTCGGACAGCAGTCGGCGGGCCTCGTCGGGGGTGGGGAGCGACGTGCGGTCGGTCATGATCTCTTCCTCTCGGTCGTGTGACTACAGACTAGAAAGTACTTTCTCGATTGGCAAGTACTTTCTCGGGATCACGTCGAGGTGCCATGATGACCGACATGACCCGCGCCTCCCGCCCCCTCCTCCTGGTCGTCGACGTGAGCGACGAGGGTCGCGACGACCCCGCGTTCCACGCCGAGCTCCGTGCGCTGACGGCGAGCGTGCTGCGGGCGGCCGACGAGGCGGGCTTCGACGCGACGCGCGTCGCGGCCGAGGCGGCGGGCGTCGAGGGGCTGCTCGCCGAGCTCGAGCGAGCCGACGCCGTGCTGCTGACCGGCGGAGACGACGTCGACCCCGTCTTCTACGACGGGCAGGCCGAGTACCCCGGTCGCGCCCAGACGTTCCCCGCGGCCGATCGGGCGCAGATGGCCCTCGTGGTCCGAGCCGTGGAGGCGCGGGTCCCGACGGTCGGCATCTGCCGCGGAATGCAGCTGGTCAACGTCGCCCTCGGCGGCGACCTCGTGCAGCATCTGCCGGGCGACGCCCACGTGCGGGCGGGGGCGCCCGACGACAGCATGGTCGATCACGACGTCCGGCTCGACCCCGCCAGCGATCTCGCGGCCCGGCTCGGGGGCGACGCGTTCGACGTGCGGAGCTCGCATCACCAGGCCGTCGGGCGGCTCGGCGGCGGGCTGGCCGCGGTGGCGTGGGCCGACGACGGCACCGTCGAGGCGCTCGAGCACACCGCGGCGCCGCTCTGGTGCGTGCAGTGGCACCCCGAGGACGCCGGGGCGCGCGGCGACGTGCTCTCCGATCTGCTCGCGGCGGCCCGGGACGAGGTCGCTCCCGCGTGACCGGGGGCGGGCGCGCCTCCGTCGCCCTGCATGACCGTGGCGGGCGCGCCTCCGTCGCCGCCTCCGATTCCGGGGCTTGCGGCCGGGGGAGGGGGATATGTCACACTGGATGAAGCGCCCTCGTCGTGGAGTGGCAATCCCCCTTCCCACCCGTCAGCAACGATCGCGGCGAGTGCGCATCGCCCCCGCGACCCGTGCCCCGGCACGCCTCGTGGCGGCGTCCTCCCGACGAGTCGTCTCGTCGTGCGCGCTCTCCGCCCGAACCGGAGGCACGCCCGTGACCGACACCCTCACCCGTCCGTCGTCGACGACCAGCCGGACGACCCACCAGCAGCCGCACACCCTGACCCCGTCCGCCGTCGTGGGCATCGCCGTGCTCGGGCTGTCCACCTTCTTCGCGATCACCACCGAGCTGATGCCCGTCGGCCTGCTCTCGACCATGAGCGCCGATCTCGGCGTCGCCGAGTCGCGCATGGGCGTCGTCGTCACCGTCTACGCGCTCGCCGTCGCGGTGCTCGCGCTGCCGTTGACCCGGGCCACGGCGCGCGTGCCGCGCAAGGCCGTGCTCGTGGCGACCCTCGTCGGCTACACGGTCTCGAACCTCATGGTGGCGCTGGCCCCGAGCTTCGAGTTCCTCTGCGCCGGGCGCGTGGTCGGGGGCGTCGCGCACGCCCTGTTCTTCTCGGTCGCGTCGGCCTACGCGACGCGCATCGTGCCTCCCCGTCTCGCCGGGCGGGCCATCGCCTTCGTCTACTCGGGCAGCTCCCTCGGCTTCGTGATCGGCGTGCCCGTCGCCACGACGGTGGGCGACCAGGTCGGCTGGCGCCTCGCCGTGACGGGAGTGGCGATCGCCTCGGCGCTCCTCGCCGTCGTGGCCCTGGTGTTCCTGCCCGCCGTCCGGGGCGAGGCCCACCCGCACATGGGCTCGGTCGCGTCGTGGGCCCGCAGCGGACTCCTCGCCGTCGTCGTCGCGGATCTGCTGCTGTTCGCCGGGCACTACGTCGTCTACACCTACATCGGCCCGTACCTCGTGGGCGCGGGGCTCGGTGCCGGCTCGACCGGGACGGCCCTGCTCGTGCTCGGCGCCACCGGCGTGATCGGCCTCCTCGTCGCGGGGGCGTTCGTCGACCGCGCCCCGCGGCAGACCCTCCTCGTCGCCGTCGCGGTGATGACGCTGGCGCTCGGCGCCCTGCCGTTCGTGCACGGCTCGCTCGTGGGCACCTTCGTCGTCGCCGGCGTCTGGGTGGCGGCCAACGGCACGACCGGCACCCTGTTCATGGCCGCGGCGATCCGCACCGGCGGCGTCAGCCCCGACATCGCCGGAGCCCTGATCAACGCCGGCTCGAACGTCGGCATCGCCGCCGGTGCCGCGCTCGGCGCCCGGGCGTTCGAGATGACCGGTCTGGCGGCGCTGCCGTTCACCGCGTCGATCGTCGTCGCCGGGAGCTTCGTCGTCGTGCTGCTGGCCCGGCGCGGGTTCCCGACCGACGGCCACTCGCAGGTGTCGCTGTCGACCTCGAACCTCCGCACGATCACCTCGTCCGTGGCGGTCGTCACGGGCTCGATCCGGACGATCCCGTCGCGCACCGGATCCGTCCCCACCCTCGGAGGTCACTCGCGCCCCGACGCCTGACCCGCGCCTCCGGCCCGTCCGCGCCTTCCGCCCCTCCGGCCTCCAGGTCGCGGTCCGCGCGGGCCTCGGGAGATCCGCACACGGGGATGGCCGAGGAGGCGCGGCGCGGCCGTCGACGCGTCACCGGGGGTCATCGCGCAGCGGCGTCACGATCGGATCGGGCAGGATCGACGCATGACCGAGTCCTCCGCGCCGAAGCAGCTCATCCTCAACCTCTTCGAGATGAACTGCGTCGGGCACATCACGCACGGTCTCTGGCGCCTGCCCCACAACCACCGCAGCGAGTACAAGGACCTGGCGTACTGGCTCGAGCTCGCGCGCCTGGCCGAGAGCGGCGGCTTCGACGCGATCTTCATCGCCGACGTGCTCGGGGCCTACGACGTCTACGGCGACAGCCCCGCGCCCGCCCTGCTCGAGGGGATCCAGGCTCCGAACAACGATCCGATGCTCGTCGTCCCGGCGATGGCGGCGGTGACCGAGCACCTCGGCTTCGGCATCACGTTCTCGACCAGCTACGAGCCCCCCTTCGCGTTCGCGCGGCGCATGTCGACGCTCGACCACCTGACGAAGGGTCGGGTGGGGTGGAACGTCGTCACGTCGTATCTGCCGAACGCCGCCCGCAACTTCGGCCTCGACGCCGAGATCCCGAAGGCCGAGCGCTACGCCCGCGCGGCGGAGTACCTCGACGTGCTCTACAAGCTGTGGGAGGGCTCGTGGGAGGACGACGCGGTGGTCGCCGACCCCGGCGCCGACGGTCTCGAGCCCGGTTCGGGCGTCTACACCGACCCCGCCAAGGTGCACGCCATCGATCACGAGGGTGCGCACTTCCGGGTGGCCGGGCCGCATCTCAGCGAGCCGTCGCCCCAGCGGACCCCGGTGCTGTTCCTCGCCACGGCGTCGCCGAACGGCGTCGAGCAGGCGGCCCGCAACGCCGAGGTCGTCTTCACGGGCGGCCCTGCGGTCAAGGCGGTGGGCGCGGCCACGCGGGAGGCGGCCGTCGAGGCGGGCCGGTCCGCCGACGACGTGCGGTTCATCGTGCAGGCGGGTGTCATCACGGGGCGCACCGACGCCGAGGTCGCCGAGAAGCTGGCCCTGTACCGGTCGTCCGCCAGCGCGCAGGGGCGGCTCGTGCACCGCAGCGTCCCGTTCGACGCGCTGTCCCACCCGAGCGATCGCACGGTGCGCGAGGCCCTCGAGATCGAGGGTCGTCTCGACCACCCGGGCGCCGCCTCCCTGCCCCTCGACATCACCGTCGGCCAGCTGGTCGACTCCGTCGACGAGGCCTGGGGCGGCACCTTCTTCGTGGCCGGCACGCCGACCGTCGTGGTCGACGAGATCGAGCGCTGGCTCGACGAGGAGGGCATCGACGGCATCAACCTCCGCCAGTACCACTCGTTCGACACGCTGCGCGACTTCGTCGAGCTGATCGTGCCCGAGCTCCGCCGCCGGGGGCGCGTCCGCGAGGCGTACGTGCCGGGGGAGACCCTGCGCGAGCGGCTCACGGGAGGCGGCCCGCGCCTCCCCGAGACGCACCCGGCGGCCGCCTACCGGCGCTGAGGGGGCCCGAGCAGGCTGGTGCGAACACGCCGCTGATCGACCCGCTTCCGAAGAGCAGGCGCCTGGTCGGTTGCTCGGTCGGTTCCGCCCGACCGTCGTCGGGCGTGCACCGCGAGCATGGTCACGCCGTGTCGGCCCCTCGAGGTGGAGTCCGCGCAGCCCAGGTCCGTCGGTTCGTCTTGCCTGCGTCGTTCCGGACGGGTTCGTCGACGATGCGCACCGCCGCCGGGCATCTGGCCGGGTCGAGCCGCTGCTGCACCCAGGCCAGGATCTCCGCCGTGGTCACGGTCGCGCCGGCGACGTCGACCACGGCCTCGATGCGTTGGCCCAGGTCGTCGTCGGC
>Ga0265798_10001940_pt1 | contig 31055 bp, 27 predicted proteins | sample P3T30metagenome_FD_192430 | JGI IMG/M metagenome (GOLD analysis project Ga0265798, IMG submission 192430) | Plant litter microbial communities from East Loma Ridge, Irvine, California - P3 T30 | ecosystem: Environmental > Terrestrial > Plant litter > Unclassified | place: USA: California... | reverse complement strand
TTTTGGAGAAGCTCATGACCCTGCTCAAATTCAGCGATGTGTCCCTTGCTTTCGGCGCCATGCCGTTATTGGACAAGGTGTCCTGGCAGATCGCCCGTGGTGAGCGGGTGTGCATCATTGGCCGTAACGGCACTGGCAAATCCAGCATGTTGAAGCTGGTCAAGGGGGTTCAGAAGCCCGACGAAGGCGCTGTCTGGCGTGCACCCGGTCTCAAGATCGGCGAGCTGCCCCAGGAATTGCCGGTAGCCGACGGACGGACAGTGTTCGACGTCGTAGCCGAAGGTCTGGACGGCGTTGGCGCCTTGCTCGCCGAATACCACCATCTGGCCCAGAACTGCGTGACCGAGGAAGACCTCAACAAGCTCATGCATGTTCAGCAGGACCTCGAGGCCCGTGATGGCTGGCGTCTGCAGCAACTGGTCGAAAGCACCCTCAGCCGTCTGCAGTTGCCCGCCGACAAGACGCTCGCCGAGCTGTCCGGCGGCTGGCGCCGTCGTGTCCTGCTGGCTCAGGCGCTGGTGTCCGAACCCGATCTGCTGCTGCTCGATGAGCCCACCAACCACCTGGACATCGGCGCAATCGCCTGGCTTGAAGAAGCCCTCAAGGATTTCCAGGGCGCCGTACTGTTCATCACGCACGACCGGGCATTCCTGCAGAATCTGGCGACCCGTATCCTGGAACTGGATCGCGGCGGCCTGATCGACTGGAACGGCGATTACGCCAGCTTCCTCGTCCACAAGGAAGCGGCGCTGGCGGCCGAAGAAACCGCCAACGCGCTGTTCGACAAGCGTCTGGCTCAGGAAGAAGTCTGGATTCGTCAGGGCATCAAGGCCCGTCGTACCCGTAACGAAGGCCGTGTACGCGCGCTGAAAGAGTTGCGTGTCGAACGCAGTGAGCGTCGCGAGCGCACCGGCAAGGCCAACATTCAGCTCGACACTGCCGAGAAATCCGGCAAGCAGGTCATGGTGCTGGACAACGTCAGCTTCGCCCACCCGGGTGGCCCGATGCTGATCAAGGACTTTTCCATGGTCCTGCAGCGCGAAGACCGTATCGGTCTGCTGGGTGCCAACGGTACCGGCAAAACCACGCTGCTCAAGCTGATGCTCGACAACCTGCAGCCGACCGGCGGCAAGGTTGAGGTTGGTACGCGTCTGGATGTTGCCTACTTCGACCAGTTGCGCCACCAGCTCGATCTGGAAAAGACCGTGATCGACAACGTCGCCGAAGGTCGCGATTTCATCGATATCGATGGCCAGAGCCGTCATGTACTGAGCTACCTGGGCGACTTCCTGTTCAGCCCTCAGCGCGCCCGTACGCCGGTGAAAGCACTGTCGGGTGGCGAGCGCGCCCGTCTGTTGCTGGCCAAGCTGTTCAGCAAGCCGGCCAACCTGCTGGTCCTCGACGAACCGACCAACGACCTGGACGTGGAAACCCTGGAACTGCTCGAAGAAGTGCTGTTGACCTTCAAGGGCACGGTACTGATGGTCAGTCACGACCGGGCATTCCTCGACAACGTCGTCACCAGCACGCTGGTGTTCGAAGGTGAAGGCAAGGTTCGCGAATACGTGGGTGGTTATCAGGACTGGCTGCGTCAGGGTGGCTCTCCGCGCCTGCTGGGCGTGGCGGATACCAAGTCGGGCAAGGCCGAGCTGGCCAGTGCTGTTGTCCAGGCTGCCCCGGTAGCCGCTCAGGAAATGCCGGTCGCCAAGAAGAAGCTCAGCTACAAGCACCAGCGTGAGCTTGAAGCCTTGCCGGGCCAGATCGACGAAGTTGAAGGCAAGATGGCTGCGTTGACAGCTGAAATGGCTGCGCCGGGCTTCTATCAGCAGCCAGCCGAGCAGACCACCGCGGCATTGGCGCAGATGGAGAGCCTGCAAGGCGAGCTGGATGCCTTGCTGGAGCGCTGGGCCGAGCTGGACGAGTGATCCTCTGATGTTGAAAGCAGAAAGCCCGGATCATGTCCGGGCTTTTCGCTTTCATGCCGAGGTTATTCGGACTTCTTGAGACGTACCGCCAGCACATCGCACGGTGCGCCGTGCAGAACGTCATTGGCAGTGGAGCCGAGCAGTAGCGCGAGGCCGTGGCGGCCATGGCTGCCGATGACGATCAGGTCGCAGTCCTGCTTGCTGGCGAGTTGGTGAATTTCCTGGCGCGGCTGTCCATACACCAGATGGCTTTCGCCGGCTCTCAGGTCAGGATGAGTGATCTTCAGCTTTTCCAGTTTTTCCTTGGCCTGATCGAACTGCTGTTGTTGCAGCTGAGACAGGTCCATCGGAACGTCGCCCCCGAAGGCCATCGCCATCGGTTCGACGATGTGCACCGTGGACAGCTTCGCATTGCTCTCTTTTGCCAGCTCCAGTGCACGCTTGAGCACCGCACTGCATTCGTCGGTGAGGTCAATGGCAACCAGAATATGTTGATACGACATGAGGGTGTCCTCCGAGAGGGTTGCGATAGGGTGAGTATGGCTCTTTCGTTCGCATCTGGGCAGACCCCGTGCAAGCCACTGTTTTCAAATTGTTGTTTAGCCTGAATCGGGCGGGGGCAAGAAATATGACGGTCTGGATAGTCCTGTCAATCATTTGTGTGATGTTGAGCCCACTTGTGTGGTTGCGTCCGTCGCGTCATCAGAGCGGCAGAATGGCACTGCGCATGGAAGCAAGGCGTATCGGCATGGCCATGCAGCTTGCGCCCCAGGAGTGGCCTCACTGGCTTCCCAGGCAGCCGCCCAGTCCGTGCGCGCAGTACCATCGGCCGCGCAGAAGCTCGAAGCCCGATGCGTGGACCTACTGGCAGCTAGAGCCGGGAGTCTGGGTCAACCGCTGGCGCGAGCCCTGCGAGGACGCCACGGTGCTGGTACATCTCGGCACGCTGCCGGCTGATGTCTTCAAGGTCGAGGCGGATTCGCAAATGATTGCGGTGTACTGGGCCGAGCGGGGAGAGGCAGATGTGTTGCAGCGTATTAATGCCGTACTCAAGGCGCTGGCCTGAATACCCGCCGAATCGCAGGCAATAAAAAGCCCGATAACAACATCGGGCCGGGGTTGGCCAGGCAGGCCGATAATTCCTGGTATGCCGGCACCCAGTAGCTGAATGCCGGTTATCACCGCTGCGCACCCGTGATCGCAATCATCGCGGGCCTCTTGTGGCGCAGTGCGCTGACTCTAGACCTTCTGCTCTCTTTTGTCGCGTTTTTCTCGACTCATCTCTTGAATGAGCCTCAACGGTGCAGGATCTGCGGGCTTTGAGCTGATCTTCGCATTATCACTTTGTTGAATGGTGGCAAATCAAACATCGGTTTGCTGGTCAGGAATCGCTTGTGCCTTTTCCAATCCGCCGTTTTTATGGGTGTTTTGGCGAATTGACAATTATCCGGTTTTGCCTGATGGTGTGCATACCCAAATCAAACGGGCGTATGAAATGAGCGTTTGGTCGTCGGACGGCTCTGACAGAATCCTGGCTACCTCGTCGTCGCAGCGGATGTACGTGTGATTTGGCGTGTTCATCGACGGCGACGTCGTAGTCCCGCTGAACGTTAAGGTTCGGCGGGTATTGTTCAGCTTCCATATTGTGGAGATCAGTTGATGATTTACGAAGGTAAAGCCATCACGGTTAAGGCTCTTGAAAGTGGCATCGTCGAATTGAATTTCGACCTCAAGGGTGAGTCCGTCAACAAGTTCAACCGTCTCACCCTCAACGAACTGCGTCAGGCAGTGGATGCTGTCAAGGCTGACGCGTCGGTCAAAGGTGTGATCGTCACCAGCGGCAAAGATGCATTCATCGTCGGCGCTGACATCACCGAGTTTGTCGACAACTTCAAGTTGCCCGAAGCCGAGCTGGTCGCTGGCAACCTCGAAGCCAACCGGATCTTCAGTGATTTCGAAGACCTTGGCGTGCCGACAGTCGTCGCCATCAACGGCATCGCGCTGGGCGGTGGCCTCGAAATGTGCCTGGCGGCCGATTACCGCGTCATGTCGAGCACTGCGAAGATCGGCCTGCCGGAAGTCAAGCTGGGTCTGTACCCGGGCTTCGGCGGCACGGTTCGTCTGCCGCGCATCATCGGTGCCGACAATGCAATCGAGTGGATTGCGTCCGGCAAGGAAAACGCTGCCGAAGACGCTCTCAAGGTCGGCGCTGTGGATGCAGTCGTTGCACCTGAAAAACTACAGGCTGCGGCGCTGGACCTGATCAAGCGCGCCATTTCCGGCGAGTTCGATTTCAAGGCCAAGCGTCAGCCCAAGCTGGACAAGCTCAAGCTCAACGCTATCGAGCAGATGATGGCATTCGAAACCGCCAAGGGTTTTGTCGCAGGTCAGGCCGGCCCCAACTATCCGGCACCGGTCGAAGCGATCAAGACCATCCAGAAAGCCGCGAACTTCGGTCGTGACAAGGCGCTGGAGATCGAAGCTGCGGGTTTCGTGAAAATGGCCAAGACCTCTGCTGCGCAGAGTCTGATCGGCCTGTTCCTGAACGATCAGGAACTGAAAAAGAAAGCCAAGGGTTACGACGAAATCGCAAAAGACGTGAAGCAGGCGGCTGTACTGGGCGCTGGCATCATGGGTGGCGGCATCGCGTACCAGTCGGCGGTCAAGGGCACGCCGATCCTGATGAAGGACATTCGTGAAGAGGCCATTCAACTGGGTCTGAACGAAGCGTCGAAACTGCTGGGTAACCGCGTCGACAAGGGCCGTCTGACGGCTGCGAAGATGGCCGAAGCGCTCAATGCGATTCGTCCTACGCTGTCCTACGGTGACTTCGGCAACGTCGATCTGGTTGTTGAAGCCGTGGTCGAGAACCCCAAGGTCAAACAGGCCGTTCTGGCTGAAGTCGAAGCGCAGGTGGATGAAAACACCATTCTGGCGTCGAACACCTCGACCATCTCGATCAGCCTGCTGGCGAAGGCGCTCAAGCGCCCGGAAAACTTCGTGGGCATGCACTTCTTCAATCCGGTGCACATGATGCCGCTGGTTGAAGTGATCCGTGGTGAGAAATCCAGCGAAGAAGCGGTGGCCACCACCGTCGCTTACGCCAAGAAGATGGGCAAGAACCCGATCGTGGTCAACGACTGCCCGGGCTTCCTGGTCAACCGTGTGCTGTTCCCGTATTTCGGCGGTTTCGCCAAACTGGTCAGCGCTGGCGTCGACTTCGTGCGCATCGACAAGGTCATGGAAAAGTTCGGCTGGCCGATGGGCCCGGCGTACCTGATGGACGTAGTCGGCATCGACACCGGCCACCACGGTCGAGACGTCATGGCCGAGGGCTTCCCGGACCGTATGAAGGACGACCGTCGTTCTGCCGTCGACGTGCTGTACGAAGCCAATCGCCTGGGTCAGAAGAACGGCAAGGGCTTCTACGCCTACGAGATGGACAAGAAAGGCAAGCCGAAGAAGGTCAACGATCCGGCTGTGCTGGACGTGCTCAAGCCGATCGTTTTCGAACAGCGTGAAGTCACCGATGAAGACATCATCAACTGGATGATGATCCCGCTGTGCATGGAAACCGTGCGCTGTCTGGAAGACGGTATCGTTGAAACCGCCGCCGAAGCCGACATGGGCCTGATCTACGGTATTGGTTTCCCTCCATTCCGTGGTGGTGCGCTGCGTTACATCGACTCGATCGGTGTTGCCGAATTCGTTGCCCTCGCTGACCAATATGCCGAGCTGGGTGCCTTGTATCAACCGACCGCGAAGCTGCGTGAGATGGCCCGAAATGGCCAGAGCTTCTTCGGTTAAGCGCCTTCTGAGGAATGAACGTATGAGCTTGAATCCAAGAGACGTCGTGATTGTCGACTTCGGTCGCACCCCGATGGGCCGCTCCAAGGGTGGCATGCACCGCAATACCCGCGCTGAAGACATGTCTGCGCACCTGATCAGCAAGCTGCTGGAGCGCAACGACAAGATCGACCCGGCGGAAGTCGAGGACGTGATCTGGGGCTGCGTCAACCAGACCCTGGAGCAGGGCTGGAACATCGCGCGCATGGCGTCGCTGCTGACCCAGATCCCGCACACCTCCGCCGCCCAGACCGTGAGCCGCCTGTGCGGTTCGTCCATGAGCGCGCTGCACACCGCTGCGCAGGCGATCATGACCGGCAACGGCGATGTATTCGTCATCGGCGGCGTGGAGCACATGGGCCACGTCAGCATGATGCACGGCGTCGATCCCAACCCGCACATGTCGCTGTATGCCGCCAAGGCGTCGGGCATGATGGGTCTGACCGCAGAAATGCTCGGCAAGATGCACGGCATTACCCGCGAGCAACAGGATGCCTTTGGCCTGCGCTCCCACCAGCTCGCCCACAAGGCGACGCTGGAGGGCAAGTTCAAGGACGAGATCATCCCAATGCAGGGTTATGACGAGAACGGCTTCCTCAAGGTCTTCGACTACGATGAAACCATTCGTCCGGACACAACCCTGGAAAGTCTGGCGGCGCTCAAGCCGGCATTCAATCCGAAAGGTGGCACCGTGACAGCGGGCACGTCTTCGCAGATCACCGATGGCGCGTCATGCATGATCGTGATGTCGGCGCAGCGTGCCAAGGACCTCGGCATCCAGCCAATGGCGGTGATCCGCTCGATGGCCGTTGCCGGTGTGGACCCTGCAATCATGGGCTATGGCCCAGTACCTGCGACCCAGAAAGCACTCAAGCGTGCAGGCCTGGGCATCGCCGATATCGACTTCTTCGAGCTCAACGAAGCGTTCGCTGCACAGGCTCTGCCCGTGCTGAAAGATTTGAAAGTGCTCGACAAGATGAACGAGAAGGTTAACCTGCATGGCGGCGCCATCGCTCTGGGCCATCCATTTGGATGTTCCGGTGCGCGCATCTCCGGCACCTTGCTCAATGTCATGAAGCAGAATGGCGGCAACCTCGGGGTTTCCACCATGTGCATCGGACTGGGACAGGGTATCGCGACCGTTTTCGAACGCGTCTGATCTGCCTGACGTGATGCAAGCCGGGGCTTGATGCTCCGGCTTTTGTATTTTTGAAAAAGCGGTTTTAACCCCAATGTTAAGGCTGTGTTTCTGTTTTGAACCCGTTTCACGAGGGCTGCACCATGCAACTGCAACCAGGGCTCTACCGCCACTATAAAGGTCCGGAATACCGGGTGTTCAGTGTGGCGAAGCATTCTGAAACCGAAGAAGACGTCGTGTTCTATCAGGCGCTCTACGGTGATTTCGGCATGTGGGTTCGTCCGTTGGACATGTTCCTGGAGTCCGTCGAGGTTGACGGCGAGCAAGTCCCGCGCTTTGCTTTGGTCCAGGCCGAACCGAGCCTGTTTTCGGGTTCGTGACGCGCAAATTCACAACAGGCTGTGCTTGACCTCACCTTGTAGCCACTATATATAGCGTGGCCTTTACAAGCTCGTCATTGTCTTTCATCTAGTATTCAGGAATTTTCTGATCCATGGGCAAATCGCTGGTCATCGTGGAATCCCCGGCTAAGGCCAAGACCATCAACAAGTATTTGGGCAACCAGTACGTGGTGAAGTCGAGTATCGGCCATATCCGAGACCTGCCCACCAGCGGTTCGGCCAGTGCTGCCAAAGAGCCTGCCGCCAAGCGTGGCAAGGCCGCCGCAGGCGAGGGCCCGGTACTGACGCCGAAAGAAAAGGCGCAGCGCCAGCTGGTCTCACGCATGGGCGTCGATCCGGAGCATGGCTGGAAAGCCAAGTACGAAATCCTTCCCGGCAAGGAGAAGGTGATCGAAGAGCTGCGCAAGCTCGCCAAGGATGCCGACACCATCTATCTCGCGACGGACTTGGACCGCGAAGGGGAAGCCATTGCCTGGCACCTGCGCGAAGCCATTGGCGGCGACGATAGCCGCTACAAGCGCGTGGTGTTCAACGAGATCACCAAGAAAGCCATTCAGGAAGCCTTCTCCAAACCGGGCGAGCTGGACATTGCGCGGGTCAACGCCCAGCAGGCGCGTCGCTTCCTGGACCGCGTGGTCGGTTACATGGTTTCGCCGCTGCTGTGGCAGAAAGTCGCTCGCGGCCTTTCCGCAGGCCGGGTGCAGTCGGTTGCCGTGAAGCTGGTGGTGGAGCGTGAGCGCGAAATCCGTGCGTTCAATCCCGAAGAATATTGGGAAATCCACGCCGATCTGGGCACTGCCAAGGGCGCCAACGTGCGTTTCGAAGTCGCCCGTGAAAACGGCGAAGCCTTCAAGCCGTTGAACGAAGCGCAGGCCATGGCCGCGCTGGAAAAGCTCAAGGCTTCCAGCTACAGCATCATCAAGCGTGAAGACAAACCGACCAGCAGCAAGCCGTCGGCGCCGTTCATCACTTCGACCCTGCAGCAGGCAGCGAGCAATCGTCTGGGCTACGGCGTGAAGAAGACCATGATGATGGCCCAGCGCTTGTACGAAGCTGGCTACATCACTTATATGCGTACCGACTCGACCAACCTGTCGGCCGACGCGGTGAGCATGGCGCGCGATTACATCGAAACCGAGTTCGGCAAGAAGTACCTGCCGGAATCGCCGAACGTCTACAGCAGCAAGGAAGGCGCACAGGAGGCTCACGAAGCGATTCGTCCGTCCGACGTCAACATGCACCCGTCCAAGCTGTCGGGCATGGAGCGCGACGCCGAGCGCCTGTATGAGCTGATCTGGCGCCAGTTCGTGGCCTGCCAGATGCCGCCTGCGCAATACCTGTCGACCACCGTCAGTGTTGCCGCCAGCGATTTCGAGCTGCGTGCCAAGGGTCGCATTCTCAAGTTCGACGGCTATACCCGCGTCTTGCCGCAAATGGCCAAGCCTGGCGACGACGACGTCTTGCCGGACATGGCGCAGGGCGAAACCCTGAAGCTGAATAAGCTCGATCCGACCCAGCACTTCACCAAGCCGCCAGCGCGTTACTCCGAAGCGAGCCTGGTCAAGGAAATGGAAAAGCGCGGTATCGGCCGTCCATCGACGTACGCAGCGATTATTTCGACCATTCAGGACCGCGGCTACGTGGCGCTTCACAATCGCCGCTTCTATTCGGAAAAGATGGGTGACATCGTCACCGGTCGCCTGTCCGAGAGCTTTGCCAACCTGATGGACTACGGCTTCACCGCCGGCATGGAAGAAAACCTCGACGACGTGGCCCAGGGACAACGCGACTGGAAGAACGTGCTGGACGAGTTCTACGGCGATTTCCGCAAAAAGCTGGAAGTGGCCGAAGCGCCGGACAGCGGCATGCGCGCCAACCAGCCGGTCATGACCGACATTCCGTGCAAGGTCTGTGGTCGTCCGATGCAGATTCGTACCGCCTCCACCGGCGTGTTCCTCGGTTGCTCGGGCTACAGCCTGCCACCCAAGGAGCGCTGCAAGGCTACCGTCAACCTGACGCCTGGTGACGAGATCGCCGAGGACGACGAGGGCGAGTCCGAATCCAGGGTTCTGCGCGGCAAGCATCGCTGCCCGATCTGCAGCACGGCCATGGATGCCTATCTGCTGGACGAGAATCACAAGCTGCACATCTGTGGTAACAACCCGGATTGCACTGGCTACGAGATCGAGAAGGGCACCTACCGGATCAAGGGCTACGAAGGCCCGAGCCTGGAATGCGACAAATGTGGCAGCGAGATGCAGCTCAAGACTGGCCGTTTCGGCAAGTTCTTCGGCTGCACCAACCCTGAGTGCAAGAACACCCGCAAGCTGCTCAAGAGTGGCGACGCGGCACCGCCGAAGATGGATCCGGTCAAGATGCCGGAACTCAAGTGCGACAAGGTTGATGACACGTACATCCTGCGTGATGGCGCTTCCGGGTTGTTCCTGGCGGCCAGTCAGTTCCCGAAAAACCGTGAGACCCGCGCACCGCTGGTGATCGAGATCGCGCCGCACAAGGACGAGATCGATCCGAAGTATCACTTCCTCTGCGAAGCGCCGAAGAAGGATCCGGACGGCCGTCCGTCGGTGATCCGTTACAGCCGCAAGACCAAGGAGCAGTACGTGCAGACCGAGGTTGAAGGCAAGCCTACCGGTTGGCGCGCGTTCTACGATGGCAGCGCCTGGAAGGTCGAAGACAAGCGTTGATCCTTGACGTCCGGCACCCACGTGCCGGACGTTCTTCCAAGGCAATGCGGTCGGGCTATGCTGGTCTTATTCGATTGTGATGGAGAGTGTTGCCATGGCTCATGAACTCTACACCCGCACCAACCAGAAGATTTATTTCGCCGGGCTGGCGCTCGAGGCGCTGGGCAAGGCCGAGAACGGTCAGGTGATCAACGCGCAGGCGTTACAGCAGGCCGAGCGCGAATCGGTGCTGTTTCATCTGTACGGTGCCTTGCTGGGGCTGTGCCACGAGATTGCAGGCTATTACCGCCTGCCACAGGCCAATGCTCCGCGTGCAGAGCAATTGCTGACTCAGGAAGTGCTGGACGCTATTGCGATCCCGGAGATGGCTGAATTGGTTGAGTTGGCTCAGCACCGCCAGACATGGCTGGCCAGACTGCTGGCGGCTTACAACGCGCTATTTCAGCCGCCGCGTGCCCCCGTCAAACCCAAGGGTGACGTGACCCAGCCGATGATTGTGGCAGTGAATCTTGATGCCGAGCCCGAGCCGGAATTGACCCGTGAAGAACTGGAAAGCTGGCGCCAACAACTGAAAAGCCTGGCGGTGCGTTTCCGTGAAGGTTTGAGCGAGTGCTGAAAAGCAATGATGGAAGGACTGGCAGGCTGTTACAATGCCAGCCTATTGCGGAGTAACTGTACTGATGCCTACCTCTTTTCTTGAAATTGTCGAACTGCCTGACGGTCGCATTGAACTGCGTCGCGCTGATGACGAGGGCTCGTTGGTCACGCTGGACTTCTCGGCCGATGCCAAGGCGTTCATGCAGGGTCAGCACGTCGAGGTTGCCAAGGCCATGTTGAGCGTTGGCGTGCAAATGGCCGGTCGCCTGGCCGAAGGCGAAGTCGAAAAGGATGACGGGCCTCACGTTCTGCACTGATCGGTCCAGCTGATCAGTGACCGGGCCTTCAGCCCAGTCTGATATTCAGGCTTTGCGCTTCACCAATCCTCGCTGCACCGATCAACTGCTGGCGCGACGACGTGCTGAGTGGGTTGATCCAGCTCACCACGGTATGGCTGCGTCCCAGTCGTAGCGCCTCTCGCGTCAATTCCAATGCACTCTGAGTGCCGCGTGGCTGAAGCAGAAGAATCCTTTCCCGATTCAGGCCGGCATCGCGTAGCCATGCCTGGGTCAGGTTCGATGGCGGCGCGATGAGCGTCAGCCAGCGTGCATCGTCATCCTGACTGAGTTCGCGAAGGATGGGGGCGAGCAGGTTCATGCAGTTCCCTGCAGCACCGCGCAAGGACAGTTCGCTGAAAGGCTCAGACTCATTGCTCCAGGGCGTTTCGACGATATCCGTGATCATCGGGGCGATGGGCTGGGCCATGAACGCCTCGAACAGCGGTAATTGCGAATGCGGTGCTTGATGGAACTGCATAACGTCTCCTTAGCGGCGAATGACGCCGACGCTCAAACCTTCGATCACCAGATCCTGATCCTTGAGATCGACCTCGATAGGCGCGAACTCCGGGTTTTCAGCCAGCAGCCAGACTTTGCTGCCTTCACGCTTGAAACGTTTGACGGTTACTTCGTCGCCGATCCGGGCAACAACAATCTGGCCGTTGCGGGCTTCACGTGTGGTGTGCACCGCCAGCAGATCGCCGTCGAGGATGCCGATGTCCTTCATGCTCATGCCGTGCACGCGCAACAGATAGTCGGCGCTTGGATGAAAGAAGGTCGGGTTGATGTTGCAGGATTCTTCGATGTGCTGCTGCGCCAGAATAGGTGCGCCGGCGGCTACACGGCCAATGATCGGCAGGCTGCTTTCGTCGGGTTTGGCTTCGAAACCGGGAATGCGGATACCGCGTGATGCGCCCGGGGTCATTTCGATTGCGCCCTTGCGGGCAAGCGCCTTGAGATGTTCTTCAGCGGCGTTTGGCGACTTGAAGCCCAGCTCCTGAGCGATTTCCGCACGTGTCGGGGGAAAGCCGTTGTCTTCGAGACAGCGTTTGATGAAGCCCAGGATCTCGGCCTGGCGTGGCGTCAGTTTAATCATGTCGAGCGCTCTGTCTTTTTATACAGTGACTGGGATTATATACAGTGAAAGCGCAATGGCAATCGACTATTTCGTTTTCACCGCCGAGTGGTTACGACAGGCATCACCTTGCGCTGTGCGTGGGTGATGCAACCAGCCTTGCTGGATGCCAGACATTTCATCGTTTATTTCATGAATTCGTGACTGTCCGGCCATAAAATGAACGCGTTTGCTTGACAATCAGGGCGTATGATACGTATGTTTCAAACGTTCGTTTGTTAGGCAGAGAGCCATGGCACAGTCGGAAACCGTTGAACGCATTCTTGATGCTGCGGAGCAGTTGTTCGCAGAAAAGGGTTTCGCTGAAACCTCGTTGCGTCTCATCACCAGCAAGGCCTCTGTCAATCTGGCTGCGGTGAATTATCACTTCGGGTCCAAGAAGGCGCTCATCCAGGCGGTGTTTTCGCGTTTTCTGGGGCCTTTCTGCGTCAGCCTCGAACGCGAACTGGAGCGTCGTCAGGCGAAGCCCGAGCACAAGCCCACGCTTGAAGAGCTGCTCGAGATTCTGGTCGAGCAGGCGCTCGTCGTGCAGCCGCGCAGCGGCAATGATCTTTCCATCTTCATGCGTCTGCTGGGGCTGGCGTTCAGTCAGAGCCAGGGCCACTTGCGACGCTACCTCGAAGACATGTACGGCAAGGTCTTTCGCCGCTATATGACGCTGGTCAACGAAGCCGCGCCGCGTATCCCGCCCATCGAACTTTTCTGGCGCGTGCACTTCATGCTCGGTGCTGCGGCGTTCAGCATGTCTGGAATCAAGGCCCTGCGTGCCATTGCCGAAACCGATTTCGGCGTCAATACCTCGATCGAGCAGGTCATGCGCCTGATGGTGCCTTTCCTGGCTGCCGGCATGCGTGCGGACACCGGGGTGACCGATTCCGCCATGATCGCCGCTCAGCTCAAGCCGCGCAGCAAGAGCAGCAGCACACCTGCACCTGTCGCCGCCAAGGCCTGAGCATCGCTGAAGCCCTTCGCATTGCACAGGGCTTCAGGATCAAGCACCATGCCCGCATTGTAATCGGGCACTGGTATGTAAGGGTTTTTCTATGAGTTCTGGCCTGCAAGGCTCCCTGATGGTCGATGTCGCCGGTACCTGGCTGACCAGCGAAGACCGTCAGTTTCTGCGTCAGCCCGAAGTGGGCGGTCTCATTATCTTCGCTCGAAATATCGAGCATCCCCGTCAGGTGCGTGAACTGAGTGCCGCGATTCGCGCCATTCGGCCCGACCTGTTGCTTGCAGTGGATCAGGAGGGCGGGCGCGTTCAGCGTCTTCGTCAGGGCTTTGTGCGCCTTCCGGCGATGCGCGCCATCGCTGAAAAGCGCGATGCCGAGCTTCTTGCGGAGCATTGCGGCTGGCTGATGGCGACCGAGGTGCTGGCAGTAGGACTGGACCTGAGTTTCGCCCCGGTACTGGATCTGGATTATCAGCGCAGCGCAGTCGTCGGTACGCGGTCCTTCGAGGGCGATCCCGAGCGCGCGGCTCTGCTGGCAGGCGCATTCATTCGCGGCATGAACGCAGCGGGCATGGCAGCCACCGGCAAGCATTTCCCCGGTCATGGCTGGGCAGAGGCTGATTCGCACGTTGCGATCCCCACCGATGAGCGCAGCCTGGAGCAGATTCGCGCCAACGATCTGGTGCCGTTCGCGCGTCTGAGTCAGCAACTGGCGGCGGTCATGCCGGCGCATGTCATCTACCCGAAAGTCGACTCGCAGCCGGCCGGTTTTTCGCGCCGCTGGCTGCAGGACATTCTGCGCGACGAACTGAAATTTGACGGGGTTATCTTCAGTGATGACCTGTCGATGGCGGGCGCGCATGTGGTCGGTGATGCGGCGAGCCGTATCGAGGCCGCCTTGACCGCGGGCTGCGACATGGGGCTGGTGTGCAATGACCGTGCGGCGGCAGAGTTGGCGCTCACCGCGGCGCAGCGCATGAAGGTCAAGCCTTCGGCGCGTATCGCCCGCATGCGTGGCAATGCCGTTGCCAGCACCGAGTATCGACAGGATCCACGCTGGCTCGCCGCGCTTGCTGCATTGCGCAGCGCCCAATTGATCGACTAAGGATTAGCAATGACTGTTTACGCGATTATCGGTGGCACCGGCCTGACCCAGCTCGAAGGGCTGAACATTCGTCAGTCTTTGCCCATGAACACACCTTACGGCGCGCCGTCCGGCGAAATCCAGATAGGCGAGTACGCCGGACGTGAAGTGATGTTTCTTGCGCGTCATGGCCATCCGCACCGCCTGCCGCCGCATCAGGTCAACTACCGCGCAAATATCTGGGCCTTGAAGCAGGCCGGCGCCGAAGCGATTCTGGCCGTGAACGCAGTGGGTGGCATTCATCCTGCGATGGGCACCGGGCACTTTTGCGTGCCCCATGACCTGATCGATTACACCAGTGGCCGTCAGCACACCTTCTTCGCCGACGACCTGGAACAGGTTACCCACATCGACTTCAGCTATCCCTACAGCGAAGCGCTGCGCGCCCGTCTGGTTGCAGCGCTTGCGGCTGAAGGCTGTGAGTTCAGTGAACGGGGGGTGTACGCTTGCACTCAAGGACCTCGTCTGGAAACCGTGGCCGAGATTATTCGGCTGGAGCGTGACGGCTGCGACATTGTCGGGATGACCGGCATGCCGGAAGCGGCGCTGGCCCGCGAGCTGGAGCTGGATTACGCGTGTCTTGCGCTGGTGGTCAATCCGGCGGCAGGCAAGTCGACCGCTGTCATCACCATGGCTGAAATCGAGCAGGCCTTGCGTGACGGGATGGGCAAGGTCAAGGCAACGCTGGCGCGGGTGCTGTCGGCGCAGTAGGCCCACATTCGGTCTGCGCAGTATCAGGGCTTTCGGCGAAAGCCCTGACGTGCCGTCAGACCATGCGCTTGAGGGTATTGTCCTTGCGCACCAGGTGGTGCCAGATCGCTGCCACCACATGCAGTGCGATCACGTAGTAGAAAATCGAACCCAGCAGTTTGTGCAGGTCCTCGAAATATTCCGCCGTACGATCCGAAGTCGCGAATGGCCAGGGTATCTGCAGGTCAGTGAGCGGGACGGGCAGGGCGCCTTTTTCTACCATCACCGTCAGCAGGCCCAGCACGGGCTGAATGAAAAGAAATGCATACAGCGCGTAATGCGAGACCGTTGCGGCCATACGTAACGCGCCTTCAAGTGGCGGGGTGATGCCCGGCGGCCGATGACGACGTCGCTCGGCAACGCGGAAGAATGCCAGCGTCAGAATCAGAATGCCGACCCAGAAATGGCTCTGCACGACCAGCAGGCGATATTCCGAACCCTTGCCGAACTGACTGCGGCTGAGAATCAGCGTGTAGGCCAGCACGATCAGCGCGGCCATGACCCAGTGCAGCCAGCGGGCTTTTGAGGTGTAGCGTTGGGAAGTCGGTGCATGCACGTTCTGAATTCCTTGTCGCATTTTTCGGCAGTGTGCCTCGGATTCGGCACACTGCGTAAGAGTCTGTCAGCGGTCATGCGTTCATCGGCAGCGCAGGTGCCTGTGCCCATGCGCTGTCAGGATGCTGGTTTCCTGACGCGAGTCTCCCCGATGGGGGTACATAAGCAAGCCTTGTGCCTCCCCGCTATTTCAACGGGTAACTGAATGTCCCTCCGGCCTGTTCGCAGTCGATTCGGGCCTGAGCCTGCTCCGGAAGATCGTAGTACCAAGTGATCACTTTCGCGTCGCTCGGAATATCCAGCGTGGCCTGTCCCGGTTCCTTGCTGGTCGACTGCTCGTTGGCCAATGTTTCCTGCGTGAGTGTCGCGCTACAGGACGCTATCGGTTTTTCAGGGCACGCCGGGACCTTTCGTTTCTGTCGGGGTCTTGAGCCCCTGTCTTCATTACTGCACGACCAATCGATAGTGCCGGGTGGCATGCGTTGAAACTCATAGCAGGTATGGCCCTGAACGACAGGGACCTGCGGGCTGGAGGACGTCGTCGTGACGTCACAGGCCTCTCCCCAGGCGATACCGGTGTAAAGCAGGCACGCGGCCAGAATGACGCAACTTCCTTTCCACGACTTGATCCATGACCTGGACATCGTGTGGTTCCTCGATACGGATTTTCCTCACTGCTGTTGAAAAAATCCGAATGGGCCGGATGACCAAAGTTCCTCCAGGCTCGACGAGTGGGTGGATATGGCAAAGGAATGGCATTGCCGTTCAGCAATGGAACCTGTGCCAACGGGTGGCTTCATATACGTTGAATATCTATCCAGGAGTCAGTCTTGACCAGTGCCAATACGCCCGTCGGCCAGGCTTCGCCGGTATCGGCCAGCATTTCCCTGAATGTACTGACCATGAACATGCACATGGGCTTCGGCATTTTCAATCGTCGGTTCATTCTTCCCGAATTGCGTGAAGCGGTGCGCAGCGTGTCGGCTGATGTGGTGTTTCTGCAGGAAGTGCACGGCGAGCATCAGAGTCATGCCCGGAACGTGAAGGACTGGCCGACCATTTCGCAATACGAGTTTCTGGCTGACAGCATGTGGAGTGACTTCGCCTACGGTCGTAACGCGGTTTACCCGGACGGCGACCACGGCAATGCGCTGCTCTCCAAATACCCGATCGTGAGCCACGAGAATCTCGACATCTCCATTGACGGTACGGAGCAGCGCGGACTGCTGCATTGCATTCTCGATGTGCCGAATCATGGTCATGTGCACGCCGTCTGTGTGCACCTCGGCCTGTTCGAAAGCCATCGGCGCAAGCAGCTCGGACTGCTTGCCGAGCTGATGGGCCGTCTGCCCGATGGGGAGCCAGTGATCGTTGCCGGAGATTTCAACGACTGGCGTCAGCGTGCCGACGCCCTGTTGCAGGGAACCGGGCTGCATGAAGCCTTCGTTGAGCGCTTCGGTGCACCGGCCAAGAGTTTTCCGGCGCGCTGGCCACTGTTGAGGCTGGACCGGATCTACGTACGCAACGCCACGACCCACAGGCCCAAGGTGCTTTCCAATCGCCCCTGGTCTCATCTTTCCGATCATGCACCGCTGGCGGTGGAGGTGACCTTATGAGCAACACGGCTGGCCGCAGCAAAGAACAGTGGCGCGACGGCAACTCGGTGGAGTTGCTGATCAACGGTGAGGATTTCTTTACCCGGGTGTTCGAATGCATTCGTGCCGCTCGCACTGAAGTGTTGATCGAGACCTTCATCATTTTCGAAGACCGGATCGGCGTCGGCCTGCAGGAGGCCGTGATCGAAGCGGCCAGAAATGGCGCGAAAGTCGTGATCACCGTCGATGACTACGGCACGTCCGACCTCAGCTCTGCGTTTGTCAGAGCGATGATCGATGCGGGCGTCCAGATTCAGCTGTTCGACCCGCGCCCGCGGTTCATGGGCATGCGCACCAACCTGTTTCGCCGTTTGCATCGCAAGGTGGTGGTGATCGACGGTGAAATCGGCTTTATCGGCGGCATCAATTACAGCGTCGATCACATGACCGACACCGGTCTGACGGCCAAGCAGGATTATGCGGTGCTGGTACGCGGGCCGATCATTCAGGACATTCATCGCAGCGCCGTGAACATGCTCAGCGATGCGGTCCGCGCCAAGCTGACGCCGATCCCGCTCAAGCTGGAGCCGGCTGGCAATGCCCGTATGCTGCTGGCCGAGCGCGACAACGCCGAGCACACGACGGACATCGAAGAACGCTACCTTGAGGCCATTCGCGAGGCGAAGCAGCGCATCACGCTGGCCAACGCCTATTTCTTCCCCAGCTACCGCTTCCTGCGCGAACTGCGCAACGCGTCGCGGCGCGGCGTCAAGGTCACGCTGATTCTGCAGGGCAAGCCGGATATGCCCTTCGTGCGGGTCTGCTCGCGTCTGACCTACACCTATCTGCTGCGCGACGGCGTGATCATTCATGAGTACAAACAGCGTGCGTTGCACGGCAAGGTCGCGCTGATCGACCAGGACTGGTCCACCGTCGGCTCCAGCAACCTCGATCCGTTGAGTCTGGCACTGAACCTGGAAGCCAACCTGTTCATCCGTGATCAATCGCTCAATGATCGGCTGCAGACGCATCTGATGGAACTTGCCGCAGCGCACAGCACCCAGATGAGTTTGAAGGGCGCGGCGCGTGGCCAGTGGTGGCGCGCTCCGATGATTGTGTTGAGCTTCTTTTTCCTGCGCAGGTTTCCGGCAATCGCCGGTCTGTTCCCGGTTCATGGCGTGCGCCTGAAACCGTTGCGGGCGAAAGATGTGGTGCCGGAAGCCAAGGTGATTGAGCAGCAACAAGCGCACCACGAGCTGGATCAGGAGAAGACATCATGACGCAGGCAGCCAGCGCATCCTCGCAGGGCGCAAAGGGTGACAAGAAAAGTGACAAGTGGAAGTGGGCGAAACGGGCATTCAATCTGTTTTTCTTCATCGCCGTGCCGGTACTGCTGTTCCTGCTGGTCAAGAACCTGGACTGGCAGGAGGTCAAACAGGCGCTGCAATCCTACAAGCTCAGCACGCTGTTGATGGCGGCCTTCGTGGCGCTGCTCAGCTATCTGACTTACTGCGGCTTCGATGTTCTGGCGCGTTATTACACGCGCCACAAGCTGTCGATCAAGCAGATCGTCCCGGTGACATTTGTCTGCTACGCCTTCAACCTCAACCTGAGTTCCTGGGTGGGCGGGATTGCCTTGCGGTATCGACTGTATTCGAGGCTTGGGCTGGACGTGGCGACCATCACGCGCATTCTGAGCCTGAGCCTGATCACCAACTGGCTGGGCTACATGCTGCTGGCGGGTTTCGTGTTTTCCATGCGCTTTCTGTCGTTGCCCAAGGAATGGTCGATCGGCACTGACACGCTTCAGTTGATCGGTTTCGGTCTGCTGGCGGTGTGCTTTGCGTACCTGGCGGCGTGCCGTTTCTCCAAGCGTCGCTCGTGGAAGATTCGTGATCAGGAATTCAACCTGCCTTCGATGAAGCAGGCCCTGATGCAGGCCAGTCTCGGTGCCTTGAACTGGTCGCTGATGGCGGCGGTGATATTCATCCTGTTGCCGGAGAAAGCCTTCTATCCGGCGATTCTGGGCGTACTGCTGATCAGCAGTATCGCAGGCGTGATCACCCACATTCCGGCCGGGCTTGGTGTGCTGGAAACGGTATTCATCACACTGCTTTCACACGAGTTCTCCAAGGGCAGCCTACTGGCCGCGCTGATCGGATACCGTGCGATCTACTTCCTGCTGCCGTTGTTGCTGGCCGTGGTGGTGTACCTGGTGCTGGAAAAGCGTGCAAAGAAAATGGGCGAACGAAATCAGCAGCGTATGGGAGAGGAGGCCAAATCCTGAACGTGGCGGGGGAGGTGAAAGGCCGTGTTGACGGACTTCACTTCCCCGTGTCTCGCGCCTCGTCAGTCATCGAATCCTACCTGCTCGTGTATCTCGTCCACTTTCAACTCAAGTCGATACGCCACGGCGATGAACAGTGCCTGACACAGGCACAGGGTGGCGCTGAGTGAGCGAAAGGCGAACGAACTGCCCTCGTTGACCAGCAGCACCGAGTTGGCCCGTTTGGCCAAGGGCGAGAGATTGCTGTCGGTGATGATCAGCGTCTTGGCCTGATGGTGCTGGGCAATGCGCAGGCAGTGCTGGGTTTCCTTGCCATACGGCGTGAAGCTGATGGCGATCACCAGATCGTTGGCCCGCACGCTGCGCATTTGCTCACGGTAGCTGCCCCCCAGTCCCGAAATCAGATGGATGCGTTTGTTGGTGTGCTGCAGGTTGTAGACCAGATAGTCGGCGACCGCGAAGGAACGGCGTACACCCACGACGTAGATATTGTCGGCATTGACGACCAGATCCACGGCCTTTTCAAATTCCTCATCATCGAGTTCCGCACCCAGGCGTTCCAGCCCGGACAGGGTCGCGTTCACGCACTCGCGGGCAAGGTCGCCGCCGCTGGCCTTGTGCGATTTGTTGGCAATCATGCTGCGAATACGCTGCTGGTAGTTCTGCACCGGCGTGGTCTTGTGCGTGTACGCTTCGCGAAACAACGCCTGCATCTCACTGAAACCGCTGAACCCGAAGCGCTGCGAGAAGCGCACGATGGCTGACGGGTGGACCTCGCATTCCCGCGCAATATCGCTGATCCGGTCAACCATGATCCGGTCACTCTGCTGGCTCATGTAGCTGGCAATGCGTTTGAGCTGACGGGGCAGGGCGTCGTACTCGTCGGTGATCAGCCGCAACAGGCCTTCGGCGCTGGTCGGTGGCAGGTCGACGCTAGCCTCTGGCAGAGACGGCTGGTCGGTGCTGTTCATAGTCAATCCTTCTTACGTTTTTCCGGGGCATTGGCGTGTAGGGAAGCCCCGACAATAAAGGCTGCTTTTGGCAGGATCGGAACTATATCGCACCTGCCTGCCCATTGTGCCAGCACTTGCAACGGCTTATGGAAAAAATATTCCACAAAAAAAATTATAGAATAAATATTGATTGATCCGTCAGGACGTTTTAGGCTGCATTCACAAGGCACGGCGTGTACCTGATACGCGCCATGCAGGCTGATAAAAATAACAGGAGCCACCATGGGCCAGACACGCTTTGCTACCGGGCGTCAGTTGGATCTAATTTGTCTTGGACGCTTGGGCGTCGATCTTTATGCGCAGCAGGTGGGTGCCCGCCTCGAAGACGTTTCAAGCTTCGCCAAATACCTGGGCGGCTCGTCGGCGAACATCGCGTTCGGCACCGCGCGGCTGGGGTTGAAATCAGCCATGCTCAGTCGGGTCGGCGATGACCATATGGGGCGCTTTCTTATTGAATCCCTGGCCCGCGAGGGCTGCGATGTCAGTGCTATCAAGCGCGACCCCGAGCGGCTGACAGCGATGGTGCTGCTCGGCTTGAAAGATCGCGAAACATTTCCCTTGGTGTTCTACCGCGAAAATTGCGCCGACATGGCCCTGCGGGCTGAGGACATCGATGAGGGGCAGATCGCCTCCAGCAAGGCGCTGCTGATCACCGGCACGCATTTCTCTACCGATCAGGTCTTCAAGGCCAGCATCCAGGCCCTCGACTATGCCGAAAAGCATCAGGTCCACCGGGTGCTGGATATCGACTACCGGCCCGTGCTGTGGGGGCTAGCCGGCAAGGCCGACGGCGAGACGCGTTTTGTGGCCGATCAGAACGTCAGCCAGCATGTGCAGCGCATCCTGCCGCGTTTCGACCTGATCGTCGGCACTGAGGAAGAATTCCTGGTTGCCGGCGGTGCGACCGATCTGCTGAGCGCCTTGCGCACCGTTCGCGAGCACACGGCCGCCACGCTGGTGGTCAAGCTCGGTCCGCAAGGCTGCACGGTGATTCATGGTGCGATTCCGGCGCGTCTGGAAGACGGTGCGATCTATCCGGGCGTCAGGGTCGAAGTGCTTAACGTGCTGGGGGCGGGCGACGCCTTCATGTCCGGTTTCCTCAGCGGCTGGCTCAAGGACGCCAGCGACGAGCGCTGCTGCCAGTTGGCCAACGCCTGTGGCGGGCTGGTGGTGTCCCGTCACGCCTGCGCCCCGGCCATGCCGACGCCTGCCGAGCTGGATTATCTGTTCAACAGTTCGCACCCCATCACCCGGCCAGACCAGGATGTCGGCCTGCAACGCCTGCATCAGGTCAGCATCCCACGCAAACAGTGGAAGCAATTGTTCATTTTTGCGTTCGATCACCGCGGCCAACTGGTCGAACTGGCGCAACGGGCGGGTCGCGACCTGAGCAGTATCGGCAAGATCAAGCAATTGTTCGTGCAGGCGGTGGACCGGGTCGAAAACGATCTGCGCAACCGAGGTATCGAGGCTGACGTGGGTCTGCTGGCCGATCAGCGTTTCGGTCAGGATGCGCTCAATGCCGCCACCGGTCGTGGCTGGTGGGTCGCGCGTCCGGTCGAAATTCAGGGCTCCAGGCCCCTGGCGTTCGAACATGGCCGCTCGATTGGCAGCAACCTGATCAACTGGCCGCAAGAGCAGATCATCAAATGCCTGGTGCAATACCACCCCGATGATGAACCGATGCTGCGCCTGGAACAGGAAGCGCAGATCAAGGCGCTGTATGAGGCTTCCAAGGTCAGCGGGCACGAGCTGCTGCTGGAAATCATCCCGCCGAAAGATCACCCCTCGACCTATCCCGACGTAATGCTGCGGGCCTTCAAGCGCCTCTACAACCTGGGCATCTATCCTGCGTGGTGGAAGATCGAAGCACAGACTGCCGAAGTCTGGCAGCAGCTGGATGCCTTGATCGAAGAGCGTGATCCGTACTGCCGTGGCGTGGTGCTGTTGGGCTTGAATGCACCGGTCGAAAGTCTGGCGGAGGGATTTGCCGCTGCACGCAACAGCCGCACCTGTCAGGGGTTTGCCGTCGGCCGGACGATCTTTCGCGAACCGAGCCGGGCCTGGATGGCCGGGGAGATCGATGACGCGACCCTGGTGGCCAGAGTACAGAGCACGTTCAACTGGTTGATTGAATCCTGGCGCGAAAGCCGCGCCTGAATTCAAACGTCATTGACGCCGTGATAACAACAAAAAGGTCCAGCCATGCCCGCTTCCGTATCCAATATCCGCATCGGCATCAACCCGATTTCCTGGAGCAACGATGACCTGCCTGCGCTGGGTGGCGAAACGCCGCTCAGTACAGCGCTGAGTGAAGGCAAGGCCATCGGCTACGAAGGCTTCGAGCTCAACGGCAAGTTTCCCAGGGACGCCAAGGGCGTCGGCGATGTCTTGCGGCCCTACGACCTGGCGCTGGTGTCCGGCTGGTACTCCAGTCGTCTGGCCCGTCGGTCGGTGGCCGAAGAAATCGAAGCCATTGCCTCTCACGTACAACTGCTTGCCGAAAACGGCGCCTCGGTGCTGGTCTATGGCGAGGTGGCCGACTCGATTCAGGGGCAGCGTATTCCTCTGGTTGAACGACCGCGTTTTCATACCGATGAAGCGTGGCGTGACTACGCCGACAAGCTCACCGAGCTGGCCCGGTTCACGCTGTCGCAAGGTGTACGACTGGCGTACCACCACCACATGGGCGCCTATGTTGAATCACCCCAGGACATCGATCGCCTGATGGCGTTGACCGGCAGCGAAGTGGGACTGCTGTTCGATTCGGGCCACTGCTACATGGGCGGTGGCGAGCCGCTCGACGTACTTAGCCGCCATATCGACCGCGTCTGCCATGTGCATTTCAAGGACGTGCGCAAGCCGGTCGTGCAGTTGGCGCGCAATAATCTCTGGAGTTTTCCGGACTGCATCATCAACGGCACGTTCACGGTTCCGGGTGATGGTGATATTGATTTTTCGGCGTTGCTCAAGGTGCTGTTGCAAGCCGATTACAAAGGCTGGCTGGTAGTCGAGGCCGAACAGGATCCAGCCGTCGCGCCCAGCTACGTCTATGCCAAAAAAGGCTATGACACGCTGCGCCAATTGCTGGCCGATGCTCGATAAGGAGGACTGGACAATGAATCTGTTGATCAAAAGCGAAACTCAGGGTCGAGACATCGTTGCGCTACCTGAGGGCGCACTCGAGTACGTGGGCTTCTCCGCCTACCGGCTCGAGGCCGGGGACCGTCTACCGCTGAATGCAGGTGATCATGAGCTGTGTGTGGTGCTGCTCACCGGACATGCGAGTGTCAGCGGCGAAGCGCCGGGGCAGGGTGCGTTCAGTTGGGAAAACATCGGAGACCGACACTCGGTGTTCGAAGAGAAATCGCCGTTTGCGGTCTACCTGCCGCCTGACAGTCAGGCACAATTCACCGCGCTGGGGCCGGCCCATCTGGCGGTTTGCAAAGCGCCCGGCGACCGCACGAAGCGCGCCCCGGCGCGGCTGATCACACCCGACAGCATGAAGCGCAGCGTGCGCGGCAAGAACGCCAACACCCGTTACGTGTGCGACATCCTGCCGGACACCGAAGTCGCTCATTCGCTGCTGGTTGTCGAAGTGCGTACGCCGTCCGGCCACTCCTCCAGCTACCCGCCCCACAAACATGACCTGGACAACCTGCCTCACGAGAGCTTTCTCGAGGAAACCTACTACCACCAGGTCAATCCGCCTCAAGGGTTCGTGTTCCAGCGCGTCTACACCGACGACCGTAGCATCGATCAGGCCATGGCCGTGGAAAACAGCGATCTGGTGGTCGTGCCCAAGGGCTATCACCCGGTCACCGTGCCTTATGGCTACGAATCCTATTACCTCAACGTGATGGCCGGTCCGACCCGCGCGTGGCAGTTCCATAACGATCCGCAGCACAGTTGGCTGCTGGAACTTTAATTCTCTCTTTTACATGGAGTCAGTCAGATGAGCGATTCACCGGTGATCGGCCACTACATCAACGGGCAGGTGCACAACGGCGATGGCGAGCGCTACAGCGACGTGTTCAATCCGGCGCTCGGCAGTGTTCAGGCACGCGTGGCGTTGGCCAGCCTCAAGACCGTCGATGAAGCGGTTGCGTCTGCGAAAGCGGCTTTCCCGGCCTGGGCCGATCAGTCTTCACTGCGCCGCGCCCGCGTGATGTTCAAATTCAAGGAATTGCTGGATCGTCATCATGACGAGCTGGCGCAGATCATCTGCCGCGAACATGGCAAGGTATTGTCCGATGCGCGTGGCGAAGTGGTACGCGGCATCGAGATCGTCGAATTTGCCTGCGGTGCTCCCAGCCTGCTCAAGAGCGATTTCAGCGACAACATCGGCGGCGGTATCGACAACTGGAACCTGCGTCAGCCGCTGGGCGTCTGCGCCGGTGTCACGCCGTTCAACTTCCCGGTCATGGTGCCGCTGTGGATGATTCCCATGGCGCTCGTCACCGGCAACTGTTTCATTCTAAAACCGTCCGAGCGTGATCCTTCGGCCAGCCTGTTGATGGCGCGCCTGCTGAAGGAAGCCGGTCTGCCCGATGGCGTCTTCAATGTGGTGCAGGGCGACAAGGTCGCTGTGGATGCGCTGTTGCAGCACCCTGATATCGAAGCGGTGTCCTTCGTCGGTTCGACACCGATTGCCGAGTACATCCATCAGCAGGGCACGGCGCACGGCAAGCGCGTCCAGGCGCTGGGCGGTGCGAAGAACCACATGATCGTGATGCCCGATGCCGATCTGGATCAGGCCGCCGATGCCTTGATTGGCGCTGCCTTCGGCTCGGCTGGCGAACGCTGCATGGCGATCTCCATCGCGGTTGTCGTGGGTGACGTGGGTCAGGCACTGATCGACAAGCTGCTGCCGCGCATCGACCAGCTCAAGGTCGGCAACGGCATGAACGCCGATTCGGACATGGGGCCGCTGGTCACTGCCGTGCACAAGGCCAAGGTCGAAGGCTACATCGACCAGGGCGTCAAGGAGGGCGCGAAACTGATCGTCGACGGGCGCAACTTCAAGGTGCCGGGTGCCGAGCAGGGCTTCTTCGTCGGGGCGACGCTGTTCGATAACGTCACGCCCGACATGCAGATCTACAAGGAAGAGATTTTCGGACCGGTGCTGGGCATCGTGCATGCGCCTGATTTTGCCAGTGCGGTCGAGCTGATCAACGCTCACGAATTCGGCAACGGCGTGTCGTGCTTCACCAGCGACGGCGGTGTGGCGCGCGCGTTCGCCCGTTCCATCAAGGTCGGCATGGTCGGCATCAACGTACCGATTCCGGTGCCGATGGCCTGGCATTCGTTCGGCGGCTGGAAGCGCTCGCTGTTCGGCGATCACCATGCCTACGGCGAAGAAGGCCTGCGCTTCTACAGCCGCTACAAAAGTGTCATGCAGCGCTGGCCGGACAGCATTGCCAAGGGCCCTGAATTCAGCATGCCGACCGCCAAGTAGTTTTCTTCAACGGGAAGTGGAGAACAAAAACAATGAGCCAACCCCTGCGTTTTGCCCTCAACCGAATGGTCGCACCGCGTCTGTCACTGGTTGATTTTCTTGATATGGCGGTCAGCCTCGGGGCCGATGCCATCGAAATCCGCAATGACCTGAAGGGCATCGAGATCGAGGACGGCACGCCGCCACAGGTGGTGCGTGAGCAGTGCGCCGCAAAAGGTGTGCGTGTCCTTTCGATCAATGCGCTGTATCCGTTCGACGTCTGGAACGACGAGCGCCATGCCCAGGTGACGAAGCTGGCGCAGTACGCCCGTGACTGTGGTGCCGAGGGGCTGGTGCTGTGTCCACTCAACGACCGTGCCGACCCGCGCAATGCCGCACAACGTGCGTCGGCCCTGCGCACCGCCTTGACGGCGCTGGCGCCGATCCTGCGCGAGCATGGTCTTCTGGGCTTCGTCGAGCCGCTGGGGTTCGAGGAGTGCTCGTTGCGCCTCAAGCGTCAGGCGGTCGATGCGATCAAACAGGTGGGCGGGCTGGATGTGTTTCGTCTGGTCCATGACACCTTTCACCACCATCTGGCGGGCGAGGTCGAGCTGTTTCCGGAGCTGACCGGACTGGTGCACATCTCCGGCGTCGAAGACGCAGATGCGCCGCTCAACAGCATTCGCGACGGGCATCGGGTGCTGGTGGGCGAGGCGGACATTCTTGGCAATGCCTCACAGATCGAGCGCCTGTTGGGCGGCGGCTACACCGGCTACCTGTCCTTCGAGCCGTTTGCCGAGAGCGTGCATGCGCTGGACGACATCTCTCAGGCAATGTCGGCAAGCATGGGCCACCTGTCTCGCGCTGTAGCGGCGGGCTGAAAACACCTTCCACCTCAAACAACAACAAGGTGCGAGCATGAGTACTACCCGACTGACCATGGCTCAGGCTCTGGTGAAGTTTCTTGATAACCAGTACGTCGAAATCGATGGCGTGCAGAGCAAATTCGTCGCTGGCGTGTTCACCATCTTTGGTCACGGCAATGTGCTGGGCCTGGGCCAGGCACTGGAACAGGACAGCGGCGAGCTGGTTGTCCATCAGGGCCGCAATGAGCAGGGCATGTGCCACGCGGCGATCGGCTTTGCCAAGCAACACCTGCGTCGCAAGATCTACGCCTGTACCTCATCGGTCGGGCCGGGTGCGGCGAATATGATCACGGCAGCGGCCACGGCTTCGGCCAACCGTATTCCGTTGCTGCTGCTGCCCGGTGATGTGTACGCCAGCCGCCAGCCGGACCCGGTGCTGCAACAGATCGAGCAGTTCCATGATCTGAGCATCAGCACCAACGACGCGTTCAAGGCCGTGAGCAAATACTGGGACCGCATCAACCGTCCCGAGCAGTTGATGAGCGCAGCGCTCAACGCCATGCGCGTGCTGACCGATCCGGCCGACACCGGCGCCGTGACGCTGTCACTGCCACAAGATGTACAGGCCGAAGCCTGGGATTACCCAGACAGCTTTCTGCAGAAGCGCGTGCACCGCATCGACCGTCGACCGCCCAGCCAGGCAATGCTCGACGACGCGCTGGCGTTGCTCGTCGGCAAGCGCAAGCCGCTGCTTATATGCGGCGGGGGCGTGCGCTATTCCGGGGCTGCGCAGGCCCTGCAGGCTTTTGCCGAACGCTTCGGTATTCCCTTCGCTGAAACCCAGGCGGGCAAGAGCGCCATCGTCTCGGCGCACCCGTTGAACATGGGCGGCATCGGCGAAACCGGCACCATCGCGGCCAATCGGCTGGCGAAGGAAGCGGACCTGATCATCGGCGTCGGCACCCGCTACAGCGATTTCACCACCGCGTCCAAATGGCTGTTCCAGAACCCGGACGTGCAGTTCCTCAACCTCAATGTCGGCGCCTTCGATGTGCAGAAGCTGGACGGTGTGCAGGTGCTGGCTGATGCGCAGGTGGCCTTGCAGGCGCTGACCGGACAACTGGAAAGCCGCGACTACCGGGCTGCCTGGGGCGACGCGCCACGAGCGGCCAGGGCCGAACTGGATGCCGAAGTCGACCGCGTGTATGCCGTGGAATATCAGCCCGAGGATTTCGTTCCGGAAATCAACGACCACCTGGATCCGGCCGTGCTGCGCGATTTCATCGAGCTGACCGGCTCGTGCCTGACCCAGAGCCGCGTGCTGGGCATTCTCAATCAGAACCTGCCAGCCGATGCGGTGATCGTCGCCGCGGCGGGCAGCCTGCCCGGGGACTTGCAGCGTGCCTGGCGCAGCACCGGCGTCGATACCTATCACGTCGAGTACGGTTATTCGTGCATGGGCTACGAGGTCAACGCTGCGCTGGGCGTGAAGCTCGCCCAGCCGCAGCGGGAGGTGTTCGCGCTAGTGGGGGACGGCTCCTACATGATGCTGCACTCCGAGCTGGCCACCTCGATCCAGGAGCGGCGCAAGATCAACATCGTGCTGCTCGACAACATGACGTTCGGCTGCATCAACAACCTGCAGATGGAACACGGCATGAACAGCTTCGGCACCGAGTTCCGCTTCCGCAACGAAGACACCGGCCAGCTCGACGGCGATTTCGTGCCGGTGGATTTTGCCATGAGCGCGGCGGCTTATGGCTGCAAGACCTACAAGGTCAGTACCGCTGAACAATTGCTCGAAGCACTGGCGGATGCGCAGCTTCAGACCGTCTCGACCCTGATCGATATCAAGGTCCTGCCCAAGACCATGATTCACAAATACCTGTCGTGGTGGCGGGTCGGAGTGGCCGAGGTTTCGACCACCGGCACCACGGCCCAAGTGTACGAAAAGCTCAACCAGCAACTGGCCAAGGCTCGTCAGTATTGATCAAAAGCGTTTTTGCAGACCTTCAAACAAGAACAATCATTCATACAGGACAGTGAAATGACTTTGAAACTAGGTGTGATCGGTACAGGCGCAATCGGTCAGGATCATATCCGTCGTTGCAGCAAGGCCTTGATCGGCAGCCAGGTGGTGGCCGTCACCGACATCAATCTGGAGCAGGCCGCCAAAGTGGTCAGCGACCTGGGCATCAGTGCCGAGGTGTATGCCGACGGCCATGCGCTGATCGCTGCGCCCGACGTGGAAGCGGTGCTGGTCTGCTCATGGGGCGCAACCCACGAAGAATATGTGCTGGCCGCCATTGCAGCGGGCAAGCCGGTGTTCTGCGAGAAGCCGCTGGCCGTGACGGCGGCAGGTTGCCGACACATCGTCGAAGCCGAAATCGCAGGGGGCAGGCGTTTGGTGCAGGTCGGTTTCATGCGGCCTTACGATCATGGCTACCGCGCCCTCAAGGCGGTGATCGACAGTGGCCAGATCGGCGAGCCGTTGATGCTGCACTGTGCGCACCGCAACCCGCGGGTCGGCGAGAACTACAAGACCGACATGGCGATCACCGACACGCTGATCCATGAACTCGACGTGCTGCGCTGGTTGCTCAACGACGATTACGTCTCGGTGCAAGTGGTGTTCCCGCGCAAGACCAGCAAGGCACTGGCTCACATGCGCGACCCGCAGATTGTGATGCTGGAAACCGCGCGTGGCACGCGCATCGACGTCGAGGTCTTCGTCAACTGCCAGTATGGCTATGACATTCAGTGCGAAGTGGTCGGCGAAACCGGCATTGCCAAACTGCCCGAGCCGTCGCAAGTCCAGTTGCGCAGTGAGGCCAAACTGTCCAACGCGATCCTGATGGACTGGAAGGACCGATTCATCGCCGCCTATGACGTCGAGTTACAGGCTTTCATTGATGGCGTCACTGCTGGCACACTCACGGGCCCCTCGGCCTGGGATGGCTACTGCGCCGCCGTCGCCGCCGATGCCTGCGTCCAGGCGCAGGGCAGCGGGGCGATCGTGCCGATCAGCCTGGAACAACGCCCGGTGTTTTACAACTGACCGGAGGCTGACGCAAAGGCGCCGCTTTATCAGCGGCGCCTGTTTTGAACCATTGCCAGGCGATTGCTGGACAGGAGAATGCCATGCGAACAGGACTGGTGGGTTATGGCAAGGGAGGACGTTACTTCCATGCCACGCTGATTTCGAGTTTACCCGACGCTACCTTCGTGGGTGTCGTCACCCGTTCACCCGAGCGCCGGCAGGAAGTGGCCAATGATCATCCCGGCGTTGCCACCTTCGACACGCTGGCTGAACTGGTAAAGGCCGGGGTCGATGTGGTGGTGATCTCCACGCCCTTGGCATCTCGTCGTGAATTGATACTGCAAGCCATCGAGCTGGGTGTGGGCGTGGTCAGCGATAAACCGTTCGCCAACGACGCCGCGCAGGCCCGCGAGCTGGTAGAGGCCGCCGAACGGCGCGGCGTATTGCTTAGCGTCTATCAGAACCGACGCTGGGATTCGGACTTTCTGACGGTGCGCAAGCTGATCGACAACCAGGTGCTGGGCACGATCAGCCGTTTCGAGTCCAGTATCGAACGTTACTCACCGCGCTCGGTGGGCAAGGCCAGTGGCGGCGGGGTGCTGCGCGATCTGGGCAGTCACCTGGTGGATCAGGCACTGGTGCTCTTCGGACCGGTAGAGCGGGTCTACGCCGAGCTGCAGTTCGCAGGCGCCGAACGTGAACTGGACCATACCTTCTTCGTCGCGCTGACCCATGCCAATGGTGTGGTTTCGCACCTCTCCGGCAGTTGTCTGCAGAACACCCCGAGGCCGCGCTTCAGGGTCAGCGGCTCACAGGGCTGTTACAGCGTCGAAGGGCTGGACGGTCAGGAAGACGCCGCGTTTGCCGGATTGACTCCGCGTTCCGAAGGCGAGCGCTGGGGCGTCGAGGAACATCGACGCTGGGGCTGGTTCGAGCAGGGCGATCATCGTGAACGGGTGCCTTCCGAACGCGGCTGCTGGCTGGCGTTCTATCGCCAGTTGCAGGACGCGGTCCACGGACAGGGTCCGCTACCGGTGGATCCGCACGATGCCGTTGCCTCGGCCCGGATCATGGACGCGGCACGTCTGAGTTCACGCGAGGGACGCGTCGTGGTTCTGTAACGTTTTGAGTGGATGAATAGATGCATTCGGATAGCCCGGCACCCATCAGGGAGTCGGGCTTTCTGGCATTTCCGGGCTGACAAAATAAAAAACAGAATAAATTCTAAAATCAGTTGAATTGGAAAATATTTTCCAATAGAGTCGTTTTCAGGTTACCGACTATCGAACCCTCTGGGCTGTCAGACATGTCTGAACGTCACAGGTAGCAAGCCA